>Ga0302187_10000222_pt1 | contig 56544 bp, 40 predicted proteins | sample II_Bog_E1_3_FD_202120 | JGI IMG/M metagenome (GOLD analysis project Ga0302187, IMG submission 202120) | Peat permafrost microbial communities from Stordalen Mire near Abisko, Sweden - II_Bog_E1_3 | ecosystem: Environmental > Terrestrial > Soil > Wetlands > Peat | place: Sweden: Abisko...
AGGAAAAGGTTCGCTGATGCCGCCACCCGTTCCTGCGTGAAAAGCCCACGCATCCGAGCCTTCACGTCGCGTAGCGACGATGCCCAAAGCTCCAGTGTCGTTTCGATCGATGCACCCGTCATCCACGGCCTCCTTACCATGGAGGCCTATTGATTCAGAGTTTCACTCAATATGCAACTGTAATGCTAGGCTCATGCTTTACCGCGTTTTCCGAGTCACCAGATGAGTCCATCTGGTTCGAAAACGCTCTAGCGCCAGTTGCGGATCTCGTAAGGCCGCGCCGCGACGCCGGTCACCACCACCACGCCCTCGTGATGGACATGCCCGCCGCCGGGCACACTGACATCCAGCGCAATCGTGATCGGCCGGCGCAGCACAGTGCGCGGATCGGTAAAGGTCAGCGCGGTCTGATCGCCGGAGAGTTCACGCGCGCGCGCGATCACCGATGGCGAATCCGCCCCCGATTCGCTCATCACCGCGATGGCGGCGGGATCGGCATGGCCGGGCTCGAACGGCACGGCATCGGGCTCCACCGACAGGATCGGCCGCAACCTCGCCACCAGCCGGGGCGAGAACCCCCGCACCCGTGCCAGCTCGTCCACCGAGGCCAACGGCCCATTGCGCGGCGCAATCCCCTGCGGCGCATAGAACGCCGCCTCGGCCCCATTGGCGCGTGCGTCGTCGTCGCCATCCATCCAGTCGAGCAGCGAATCGCGCGCCACATCCAGATCGTTGCCCTCCAGCCCGGCCATGCGCAGCAAGCGGCCGACGGTCGCCTCGTCCTGCAACTGGCTCGCCGCCACTTTGCCGCGCTCGTCGATCAGGCGCACGTCGATCCGCGCCCCGTCCAGATCGATCGCCCGCGTCCGCCCATCCAGCGCCACCAGCGACGCCTCATCACGCGCCACCAACCCGTGCAAGGCCATCGCAAAGCCGGCCTGCGCGGCGGCCTCGGCCCGGGCATGGGCGATGTCGGCGGCCACCTCGGTCTGTCGCGCACGCGTGAGCTGCACCAGAGCCAGCGCCACGCCGGCGAACAGCACCACCGCGGCAACGGCGGCAACGAGGGCATAGCCCTGTTCGGAAGAAGGAAAGGGACCAAGGCGAGGGGCAAACCCCTCGCGCTCCCTGTTCCTGTCCACGTCGCGCGGACTCTGCGGCCTTACGCCATGCGGCGAAGCCGCCTTATTATGATGCCGCTTCGCGGATTGCGAGCCACAGAGCAGATGAGGCACGACGCAAAAAGTTATGAGAGCGCGAGGGGCCAACCGATTTCTCTGGAGACATCGGCATATCAAACGCCCCTCGCATTCACCTTGTTCTTCCCCCCTCACGGTATCTGGCCCGTGCTCCGAAACGGCTCCAAAGTCCTGATCTTCGCGCGCAGTTCATCGGTCGCCGCCCGCGCATCATCGGGCGTGGAGATCACATGCGGCTTCAAAATCACGATCAGCTCGGTCCGCTGATCGTTATACCCATGATTGCCGAAAGCCGCCCCCAGCACCGGGATCTGCGACAGGATCGGAATGCCGTTGCGCGTCACCGTGCGGCTGTCGCGGAACAGGCCGCCCAGCGCGATCACCTCGCCATCGCGCACCGAGACGGTGGTGGCGATCCGCCGGGTGGAGATCGTCGGCGATTGCGACTGGGTGGCGGCGGAGGCGTTGGCGGTGCTGATTTCGCTCACCTCCTGGCTGACATCCAACTGCACCATGCCGCTGGCATTGACGCGCGGGGTGATCTTCAGGATCACGCCGGTATCCTTGTACTCGATGGTCGAGACGATGGCGCTGGTGCTGCTTTGCAGGCCGGTGGCGGTGCCGGTGGAGATCGGCACCTCGTCGCCCACCTGCAAGGCGGCGGTCTGGTTGTTCAGCACCAGCAGCTTGGGCGCCGACACCACCTTCAGCTTCGAATGCTGCTGCAAGGCATTCAGCGTCGCGGTGATCGAGGGGCCGGTATAGGCGTAGGAAAATCCCGGAAACACCTGCGTCGGCGTGGCGGTGGTGCCCTGGCTGAAGCCCAGCGTCGATCCGTTGTTGCTGTAATTCCACTGGATGCCAAAGCTGGTGTCGTCGGTCAGCGCCACTTCGGTGATGGCGGCCTCGATCAGCACCTGCTGCGGCGCGATGTCCAGCTTGCGCATCGCATCCTCGACCACCGCGAACTCGCGCGCGGTGCCGAAGACGATGACGGCGTTGTTGCCCTCGTCGGCGGTAATGCGCACCGGCACGGCGGCCACGCCCCCCGCTGCCGCTCCACCCAAACTGGCGGCGCGCGCCGGGGCGGGGGCAGGGGCCCCGCTGGCGGTGGGCGGCGCTGGCGGCGTGCTGTCGGGCCCAAAGGGATCGGTGGTCCCCGGCCCGGTCGCGTCCTGCCCGCCGCCGCCATTGCCACCATTGCCGCCGCTGCCATAGCCATAAGCGGCATTGATCGTCTTGGTCAGGTCCCGCGCGCGCCCGTTCTGCACGCGGTAAACCCAGATCCGCCGCTCGTTGCTCTCGCCCTCGCGGTCGAGCACCTCGACCCAACGCCGCACGTCGATCAGGTACTGCGGCTGGGTACTGATCGCCAGAATACCGTTCAGCGACTCCATCCCGATCAGCCGCACCAGGCCGCGCGTCGGCGAATCCGGCGCATTGATCAGCTTGTCCAGCTCGGGCACGATCAGCCGCGCATCGGTCTTCTCGGGCACGTACAAGGCAAAGCTGGTATTGCGCAGCCAATCGACATCGAACTGGTGGATCAGGTCGCGCGCACTGGCGCGTTGCCCGGTGGTGCCGCTGATGGTGATCGTGCCGCCGCCCGCCGCGCTCACCACCCCGGGCAGCACCGGATCGAGCACTTTCTTCACCTCGTCGGCGTTGATGAAGCGCAAGGTGATGATCTCGCTGCCGAAACCCACGGTATCGGGGCCGATCGGCGCGCGCGCGCCGGCACTCGGCCCGATCTCATAGCCGCCTGCCACCGGCGTCACCGCAAACCCCGCCTTGGCCAGCGCCCCCTCGAACAACGCAAATAGCGACCGCTTCGCCACCGGCCCCGGCGTCACCAGCGAGACCGTCCCGCTGGTCCCCTGCGCCAGCGTGTAATTCGCGTGCAGCAGATCGCCCAGCACCGCCCGCGCCACCACCGCCACATCCGCCGCCGGAAAGTTCAGCGCGATATTGCCCCGTTCGGCCCGCACCGCGCCGGGGGGCGTCGCCACCGGCATCGGCTGGCTGCCCGGCAGGATCGTGGTGCGCACGCCATCGGCGGTGGGATCGGGCGCCTGAGCAATGGCCGGGGTGGCGGGAATCGGAATATCCCCCGGCTGCGTCTGCGCCAGCGCCGACGAGGCCACACCGGCCAACAACAGGGCAAAAGGGGTCAAGGCACGCGTCATTGGTCATTCCCAGCAGGGTTGGCGGGCGCCGGATGGGCGCCATAGGCAACAGTCATCACATGGCCGGCGCGGTCGATCAGCCGCGCCCCGCCGGGCAACAGGGCAACGATCCGCCAATCGCCCAGCATCGCCCCGGGCCCCAGCGTGCGGATCGCGCCGCCGGGAAACTGCACCAGCGCACAGAGCATGCGCCCGCGCTGGATCGTCCCGGCAATCACCGCGCCGCCCAGCGGATCGCTCGGCCCGGTGGCGGCCAGCGCCGATGGCGCGAACAACGCCCGCGCCGCCAACACCCCCGGCACGCCCACCGGCGCAACGCGCGGCGCGGCCCCGGGCAGCGCCAAGGCCGCCACGCCGCCGCCCACCGGCAACACCGGCGCCACCGGCAGCGCCAGTTGCGCCACCGCCATCGCGCCGAGCATCAGCGCCAGCCAAACGGGCAAGCGCTTACCGCGCGGCGGCAACATGCCAGGGAACCTGCGCTTCAAGGGTGACATCCATGGTTGCGGCGTGCCCGGTGACCAGCGCGTCGCCCGCGCTGACCGTCACGCCGGTGATGATGGGGGAGGGCGTTCCGTTCTCGATCCGGGCGATCACGCTGCCCAGTTGCGCGCCCGAGAGCCGCGCCGCAATCCGCGCAGCGACACGACCATCCGCAGCCGGCACATCGTCGCCGCCGCGAAAATCGCCGCCGGCGGCGGTAATCGCTGCCTGCATCCGTTCGCGCAAAGCCTCGCTGGCGGACCCGGCATCCGGCGCGGCCAGCGCAAAATCGCCCGCCCGCGCCGTCGCCGCCCGCGCCGCCCGCGCCAGACGCGGAATCGCCGCGATCACCCGGTCGTTGGCCAGATACTGCACGGCCAGCGCGCGCCGTGCCTCCGCCCGCGCGGCAAAGCCATCGACGATCGGCTGCACCACCGCCACATCGATCAGCGCCAGCGCCGCCACCAGCCCCAGCACCGCCACCAATCGCGCCTCACGCGGTGACATCGCCCGCATCGTCACTGCCCCTTCATGCGCAAGGTCGCCTCGAACGGCTGGCCCAGGGGCGAGGCCCCGGTGGCATCGCCATCGCCATAGCGCGCCACGCCAAACCCCGCGCGGCGCAAGGCGCCAGCCACGTCGGCCTGCGCCGGGCGATAGCCGGCCAGCCGGATCTCCGCCCCGCCATCCCAGGCAAAGCGCTGCAACCACGCCCCCGGCGGCAAGGCGGCATCGATCCGCGCCAACACCGCCAAAGGCTCGGCCCGCGCGCGCGCCGCCGCCACCGCGCCGGCCAGCGCATCGGCCCGCCGCGCCCGCGCGGTGATCGCCCGCGCGGTGTTCACCGCGCTCGCCTGCTGATCCACAATCGCCTGCATGGCATCGGTCTCCGCCGCATCGCGCCACACCAGCAACCCCGCGTTGAGCACGAACAGAAACGCCACCACCGCCCACCAGCGCGCCGCCGACCCCCGCGCCCCGCCCAGCAACCCCGCCGCGCGCAACGCCGGCAGCAAATCCACCGCCGCCGCATGCCCCGGCACCGGCGCCAGCAACGCCGCCGGCGCCCCATCCAGCGCCCCGGCCAAGGCCTCCGCCGCCGCGCGCGGCAACCCCGCCACCGCCACCCGCAGGCCCCCCGGCACCGCGCCCAGCACCGTGCAGGCGACGATCGTCCCCGGCACCGGCATCAACCGATCGGCATCCAGCGCCACCATGCGCGGCACATCGCGCAGCGCCATCGGCGGCACCGTCACCTCGCGCACCAGACAGGCGCCGGCGGGCAGGATCACCTCGGCACTGGCAGGATCGGCCGCCACGCCATGCGTTACTTGATTGATGGCTCCGCCATCCCACGCGGGATCATGCCGCAAGCACCCCGCCGCCGCATCCCAGTACAACGCCCGCCGCCGCGCCCCGCGCCGCAACCGCGCCGGCACCAGCGCGCGCAACTCGTCGACCCACCAGCCCCAGCCGCGCGCGAACCACGCGCCCAGGGTGGCCATATCCGCGTCGAGAATCCCGTTGCCCGCCATCACCCGGCCTCGTCGTTGGCGCAATGGCCAGTGGTCAGATCGATCGTGCAGCTCTCGGGCGTGGCGGCGCGCGGGGCGATGTCCAGCTCGGGCCAGACCCGCGCGTCGCCGGCCGGGAATGTCACCCGGATCCGCACCGCCCGGGGCAACGCCGCGCGCCGGCTCCATGCGCCCTGCCAGCCCGGCGCGTGCGTCACCGGATCGTTGCCGAAATAGGCGATCGCCAGCCCCGCCGTCCCCGGCACCAGCCGCACCGCCTGCCACCCCGCCACCGCGGGATCGTGCAGATCCACCGCCGCGCTCAACGTGCTGATCCCATACAACACCAGCGCCCCATCCCCCGCCCGCCGCAGGCGATAGCGCCACGGCGCATCCGGGCCCGCGCGATCGGGTGCCGGCGCGGTAAACTCAAACCCATCCCCATCCCCGGCCAGATCGAGCGAGGCCCCGGCATTCTGCGGATCCTTGTCCGGCCGCAGCGCGGCAATGCGCAGGCGCAACAACCGCTGCGCATCCACCACCTCGGCAAAGCGCGCGTCGGCATCGGCGGCATGCGCGGCGCTCACCCGCCATTGCCCCAGTGCGCCGAACAGCACCACCGCCACCAGCCCGGTCACCGCCAGCGCCACCAGCATCTCGGCCAAAGTGAACCCCGCCTCGCGCCTCACGCCCGGATCCTCACCGTGTTCAGAGACACCAACGGCCGCCCCCCCGGCGCCGCCACGGTGACACGCACCGTTTCCAGCCCCGTCGTACCCAAAGGATCGGGCGCACCAGCAGGCGCCCGCACCACCTGCCAGTCCATCCCCGCATCCTGCCCGGCGCTCACCGGATCGCCCGCCACCGCCCGGTCCAGCGCCGATTGCGCCACCATCAGCGCGATCTCCCGCGTGCGCAACTGCCGCCGCGCCACCGCCGATTGCGCCACGCCTTGCGCCAGCGTCCCGCCGATCACCGCCACGATCGCCAGCGCCACCAGCACTTCGGCCAAAGTAAATCCGCGCTCGCGGGCAGGGGGTGTCATGGCGCGCTCACGATCCGGCCGGTGGCGGGCGCCACCATGATCCGTACGCGTCCCCGCGCATCGGCCAAACTCACCACGCCCCCATCCGCCGAGCCATCGCCATAAAACGTGATCCCGCGCCCCGGCCATGTAACCGCCACCCCGGCGGGCAGCACCACGCGCCCCAGCGTCCGCCCATCGGTCCCCAGCGCCACTGTTACCGTCGCACCCTGCGCCCGCGCCTGCGCGCGCGCCGCCGTCAGCGCCGCCACCGCGTCGCCCGTGCCATCGCTCAGCGCCCGCGCCGCGATCGCCCCGCTCAGCACCGGAAAGCCGATCCCCGCCACCAGCGCCATGATCGCCAGCGTCACCAGCATCTCCAGCAGGGTAAAGCCGTGCTCACCAGCTACCGACATCTTTGGCCTCGCCGCTGCCCCCCGGCTGCCCGTCCGAGCCATAGCTATAGACGTCGATCTCGCCATGATCGCCCGGCGCCTTGAATAGATAGGCCTTGCCCCAGGGATCGTTCAGCGCCGAGGCATCGGCAATATAGGGCCCGTTCCACGTCGGATCGGTCGGCGGCGCCTTGACCAGCGCGCCGAGCCCTTCCTCGGCCGTCGGATAACGCCCGGCATCGAGCTTATACAGCTCCAGCGCCGCGACCAGATTCTTGGCCTGCACATGCGCCGTCTGCGTGCGTGATGAGCCCAGATAGCGGATCACCTGCGGCCCGACGATCGCCGCCAGCAACCCCAGGATCGCCAGCACCACCAGCAGTTCCAGCAGCGTGAAGCCCTGCTCGCGCTTGTTTCTCGTCTCGGTCATTGCCCCACCGCCAAATCGTTGAAACCCAGAATCGCCGACATGATCGAGGCGATGATCCCCGCCACCACCGTCCCCAGCACCACCGTGATCGCCGGGGTCAGGATCGCCACGAAGCGCTCCAGCCGCACCCGCACATCGCGATCGAGCACCGCCGCCAGCCGCCCGAGCATCAGCCCCAGCTCGCTGGTCTCCTCGCCCGTGCGCAAGAACCCAAGGGCGATGCGCGGCAGGACTCCCGCCGCCGCCAGCGGCCCCGCCAGACTGCCGCCCTCGCGCAGCCCTTCGGCCACGCGCCGGATCGCGCCAGCGATCACCCCGTTCGCCACCGTCCGCTGCGCCAGCATCAGCGCATTGGGCAAAGGCACCCCGCCGTCGAGCAATGCCGAGAGCGTATGCGCAAACCGCGCGGTCTCGATCCGCCGCACCAGTTCGCCCAGCAACGGCACCGCCAGCATCGTGCGATCCAGCCACGCCCGCCCCGCCGGCCGCGCCAGCGCCTGCCGCGCCGCCACCCCCGCCACGCCCAGCGCCAGCACCACATAAAGCCCATCCGCACGCACAAACCGGCTCGCCCCGATCACCGCCAGCGAGGCCGCCGGCAACTGCGCCTGCGTATTGGTCAGCAAACGCTCGAACTGCGGCACGACATAGAGCAGCATCAGCAGGATCACCGACACCGCAATGATCAGCAACGCCACCGGATAGATCAGCGCCGTCCCCACCATCCGCCGCAATTCCGCCGCCTGCTCCAACATCACGCTCAGCCGCGCCATCGCCTCGCCCAGCCGGCCATTGGCCTCGCCGGCCTCGGCCATGGCGGATTCGGCGGGGGTGAACAGCCCCGGATTGGCGGCCATCGCCCGGCTCAGCGGCGCCCCCTCGCGCACCGCGCGCAGCAAGCCGGCCATGCCCTCGGCGGCGGCGGCATCCTCGATATTGCCGATCGCCAGCGTCAGCGCCCGGTCCAGCGGCAACCCAGCGCCCAGCAACACCGCCAATTCGCCGATCAGCGCGCGACTGACCGCCGCATTGCGCCGTGGCGCCTTCGCCACCCGCGCCGATGCCACCCGCACCTCGATCGGGGTCACCCCGCTGCGCCGGATCCGCGCGGCGGCATCGCTGTCGTTGGCCGCCTCGATCTCGCCGGTCACCGCCGCGCCATCGCCGCGCACCGCGCGATAGCTGAACCGGCGCAACGGCTCTATCGGCAACGGCACGGTCATGGCGCACCATCCTGTGCCACGCGCAACACGTCCTCAACCGTGGTCAGCCCCTGCGCCGCCTTGGCAAAGCCATCGGCGGTCAGCCCCCGATGCCCCTGCGCGCGCGCCACCGCCTCGATGGTTGGCGCATCGGCGCCCTGCAGGATCAACCGCGCAATCGCCTCGTCGACGGGCAGAAAATCGAACACCGCCACCCGCCCGGCATAGCCCGTGCCATGACACGCCGGGCACCCCACCGCATGCCACAACTGCCGCGCATCGATCCCCAACGCCTTGCGCATGGCATGGTCGGTCTCATAGGGCGTCCGACACTCCACGCACAACCGCCGCACCAACCGCTGCGCCAACACCCCCGCCAGCACCGATCCCAGCAAAAACGGCTCGACCCCCATATCGATCAGGCGCCCCACCGCGCCGGCGGCGGTATTGGTGTGCAGCGTCGCCAGGATCAGATGCCCGGTCAGCGCCGCCTGCACCGCGATCTGCGCGGTCTCGCCATCGCGGATCTCGCCGACCATGATCACGTCGGGATCCTGCCGCAAAAACGATCGCAACGCCGCCGCAAAGGTAAACCCGATCGCCGGATGGATCTGCGCCTGGATCACCCCGGGCAAGCGATACTCGATCGGGTCCTCCACGGTCAGCAGCTTGCGCTCCACCGCGTTCAGTTCGGCCAAAGCGGCATACAACGTGGTGGTCTTGCCGCTGCCCGTCGGCCCGGTCACCAGCACAATGCCATGCGGCCGATGGATCGCCCGCCGCACCGCCCCGGCCAGCCCCTCGTCAAACCCCAGCACCGCAAAATCCAGCGCCAGCTTCGCCCGATCGAGAATGCGCATCACCACGCTCTCGCCGTGGATCGAGGGCGCGGTCGCCACGCGCAGATCGATCTCGTGCCCGCGCACCGCCACGCGCAGCCGGCCATCCTGCGGCAGCCGCCGCTCGGAAATATCCAGCCCCGCCACCACCTTGATCCGCGCCACAATGCTGCCGCGCATCGCTGCGGGCAAGCGGGTCACCTCACGCAACATGCCATCGATGCGGTATCGCACCAGCAAACTGTCCTCGGTCGGCTCCAGATGAATATCGCTCGCCCGCTCGTCCACCGCCTCGGCGATCAACCGGTTGACCGCGCGGATCGCCGGCGCATCGCTGACCAGATCGCGCAGCCGGTCGAGATCCTCGATATCCACCGCATCGTCGATCGCATCGCCATCCGCGCCGGCCTCGGCAAAGGCCTCGATCCGCGCCTCGATATCGCCCTTGCGCCCCACCACCCGCGCCACCGCGCAGCCGTGCACATAGGCAAACGCCGGCGCGACAAACGCATCGAACGGATCGACCACCGCCACCGTCACCAGATCGGGCTGCACCGCGATCGCCAGCGCGCGACAATCGCGCAGGAACGCCAGCGACAGCCCCGCATCGGGCGCCGGCGCCGCGCGCACCGCCTCGGTCCCGGCCTGCGACAACCCGCTCGCCTCGGCCAAAGCCGCGCACAACGCCGCCTCGCTCACCAGCCCCAGCCGGGTCGCCACCGCATCCAGCCGCTCGCCGCTTTCCTGCGCCACCAGTTGCGCCCGCGCGAAAGCCTCGCGCGGCAACAGCGTGGCCAGCACCCCGGCCATGTCCCGTGCAGACGCGGCAACGGCTCCGGCGTCGCCGGTCTGTAGCGGGTCGGCCTGCATGCCGCCCGCTGGCCCGTGGTCCTTCGTCTGTGGCAAAATCGACCCTGCCCCGTGCCACAGGCCCATCGTCCATGATGTGCCCGCCCCAAGGTGATGGCGCTTAGGCGCAGGTTGCGTCAAGTTTGTTACGGTTTGGGACTGACCATCGGCGCCGGGCCGCTGGAGCGATGCGGTGCATGGGGCGGCCCCTCACTGCCGCATGATTCGCGGCCCGCCGCCGCGTCGACAGCGCTTTATGTCGTCAAACCGGTCCGATCTGGCGTCGCCACTGGTCATTCCGGGCGTCGCAACGCGCCGACATGTGATACGATTTGGTATAAAAACCACGTAAATTCAGCTTTATAGTTCTCGGTACCCGATGACTTTAACAAGCATCCCACAGATAAATATGAAAAAATACAGTGTAACAAATGGATCACAGTTCTGTCACCGACGGCCGCTAGTTGGGCTCTGCCGGACAGTCCACGTTCGGCAAAAAGGGGGGTTGGGTAGCGCAGGTTTCCACGCCTGCATCACGCGGGGTTGCGTGCGGGGCTGAGCCCGGGCGTTGCCACATCCAATTCTGATAACGGGTTGCATGCGCCGGATCGCTATTCGGCGGTTGGCGGCGTGCGCCCTTTCGCTTTTGAACAAGTGACTCCGAAGCCTCGCTTTCGGCGCAGGCTTCGTGCGTTCTCGTTCATTTGAATTCTGGAGGGATATTCAAATGCTGAAGATGAAGACTTCGCTGCTCGCCGCGACCATGATCGCCGGTGCGGTGGCCGCGCCTGCCTACGCCCAGGTCACTCTGCCCGCGCCCAGCTCGGACGGCGACGCCGCCCTGCACGGCGCTGGTGCGACCTCGATCCAGAACGTGCTCGTTCGCATCGCGAACTGCACCGGTATCGACCAGAAGCTGGGCAACGGCCAGCCCAACGCCGGTGTCACCACCGGTTCGCTCGGCACGGTTTCGGCCGGCAGCTTCACCGGCACGCCATCGCTCGATTGCTCGGTGGCCGATACCTCGGCGTCGTCGACCAACATCCAGCCCAACTTCTCGCTGAAGTATGTCGGCACCGGTTCGGGCTTCGGCCGCAAGGCGTGGTACTGGTACGCCGACGCGTGGGATGGCTCGGCCAACACCTCGAAGGCCCAGGCGCACGTTCCCAACCCGTTCAACACGGTTGCCGGCAACGCCCGCTGGAGCCACATCGACTACGCGTTCTCGGATACCCCGGTCGCGCCGTCGGATGTCCAGACCTACAACACCACGGGTAACGCCGTGACGGTGGCCGGTCCGGCGATCTCGTTCCCGCTGTTCGTCCTGCCCGTCGCCATCGCTTACTCGCAACAGTACGGCACCAACGCCAAGGGCGCCGCCATGCTGTTCAACGCGCAGAACAAGGCCACCTATGGCACCGCCACGGTTGCCGTGCTGAACCTGTCGCGCCCTGTGTACTGCGGCATCTTCAACGGCGTGATCACCAACTGGAACGATGCGTCGATCCAGGCGCTGAACGGCAAGAGCAAGGTCAAGGGTCAGACCGGCATTCCGCTGTATGACACCGTGAACGACACCGCCACGCGCTGGACCAACGATGGCGCCCCGATCCGTCTGGTCGGCCGTCTGGACAACTCGGGCACCACCGACGTGTTCACGCGCCACCTCGCCCAGGTCTGCACCTCGGCCAACGGCTACACCGGTTCGAACGCGTACAAGAACAACGCCGAGAATCTGCCGTACAACGCCTCGACCAACGGCGGCATCGACTACACCACCGTCCGTTACGACACCAACTACAAGCCTTCGGCCGCTTCGTCGAAGTTCGCCGGCACGACCAACCTGGTCTCGGGCGATTACTGGAACGGTTCGGCGATCGTGAACGTCGCGTCGGGCACCCCCACGGGCGCGCCGACCGGCAACAAGGGTTCGGGTCTCTACACCGTCGCCAACGGCGGCAGCGCGGTGCAGGCCCTGCTCGCCCTGGCGCCCGACTACGCGCTGAACGGCGTGTCGCTGAACGGCAAGATCGGCTACATCTCGGCCGACTTCATCCAGCCTTCGGTCGACTCAAAGGGTGGCATCGTCGCCGCCAACCTGCAGAACGTCGGCGACAGCAAGTACTACAACCCGTCGTACAAGACCGCGCTCGCCGCGTTCTCGTCGGCGCTCGTGCCGCCTGAATCGGCTGCCGACGGCACCTACCTCGCCGGCGACACCCGTCAGGTCCGCCTGGTCGATGGCACCACCGGCAACGCCACGCGCGCCAACCCGGTTGCCTGGGCCGACGTGCTGTACAACACGCCGGGCTATACGCTGGCCGATCCGACCGCTGCCGGTGCCTACCCGATCGTCGGCACCACGCAGTTGTTCGCCTACACCTGCTACGCCCAGAAGGGCAATCGCGAGCAGCTCGTCGGTCTGCTTGGTCTGGCCCTCGGCGAGATCAAGAAGAACGCTGCCGGCACGGCCATCTCGGCCAAGGCCTTCGGTGGTACCCAGCCGGCGACGCCTGGTATCGTCGATCAGTCGAACATCGGTATCGTTCCGGCCGCCTGGGCGACCGCGATCACCAACACCTTCCTGACCAAGAGCACCACCGACACCGGTGCGGCCGCGCTGAACCTCTACATCCAGAGCGCGCTGCTGCCCACGCCGGCCAAGGGCACGCCCCTGACCGCCGCCGGCAAGGTCAACAAGAGCTACGTGCCGCAGGCCGATCCTGCTGCCAACTCGGCTTGCGCTTCGCTGACGGGTGCGTGAGCCACTCGTCAAGAAGACGTCATAATTGATCGAGCAACTCGTGGGTCCCGGACATCCGTCCGGGGCCCACTTTTTAATATTCGCCAGAATATTATTTTGATTTCCGCATGATCGCGGCGGATCTGCAAAGTCGTCGCAAGTGTCACATTAGTTAAACACAACCGGGTCATGAGGACCCCGGGCCGGATCTGCCGAGGGGGCAGCGCCGGGGGGAATCAGGGGTAGGCCATTTCATGAGCGGGCGTTGCGCGCTCCTTTCCTGTGTGCGGGGCGTGATCGCCTCCGGTGCCGGCGTGATGCTGGCCGCCGGTGGGCTGGTCGCGCCGACACCTGTGCTTGCCGCCAATGCGCCGGCAAACGTCACCGCCGCGCCCGACACCTTCCTGATCCAGGCCTATGACGTCTCCGGGGTGACCCGCCTGACCAGCGACGAGGTCGAGCGCGCGGTCTACGCCCATGTCGGCCCGCACCGCAGCAAGGACGATGTCGAGGCCGCACGCAAGGCCTTGCAGGACGCCTATGCGGCCAAGGGCCTCGATGCGGTGATCGTCGAAGTGCCGGTGCAATCGCCCGCCGCCTTCGCGCAGGGCATCGTCGACATCGCGGTCAACGAAGTGCCGGTGGGGCAAGTGGTGGTCAAGGGCAGCCGCTTTCACTCGTTGTGGTTGGCGCGCGATCAGGTGCCGTCGCTCCAGGAAGGAAAACCTGTCGATTTCAAGGCATTGCAGGCCGATGTCGCCAATGCCAACCGCTTTCCCGATCGCCCGGTCAGCCCCTCGTTCAAGCCGGGTCTGGTGCCGGGCACGCTCGATGTCGATCTGGCGGTGGACGATGCGCGGCCGTACCACGCCTCGGTTCAGCTCGACAACGACGCCAGCCCCAACACCACGCCGACGCGCCTGACCGCCTCGGCGCGCTACACCAACTTGTGGCAGAAGGGGCAGACGGCGACGTTTACGTATGTCGTCGCGCCGGAAAACCGGCGCGAGACCGAGGTCTTCGCCGGCTCCTACACCATTCCGTTCATCGGCACGCCGTGGCTGCTGGCGATCTCGGGCTATCACTCGAACAGCAATGTCGCCGCACTCGGCGGATCGGACGTGCTAGGCAAGGGCTATCAGGTCGGCATCCGTGCGATCTATCAGTTGCCCTCGGACAAAGTGCGGCAATCGTTCAGCTTCGGCCCCGATTACAAGGCGTTCGATCAGAACATCAGCGTTGCCGGGGCCGCCGTCAGCACCGCGCCGATCCACTACATCCCGCTGGAGGTGCAATATGCCATCTCCGGCGCCACGGCCCACGCAAGCTGGTCGCTGACGCTGGGCAGCACGCTGGGGCTGCGCGCGCTGAAGTACCATTACTGCATCGTGTCCAGCACCACGGGCACCTGCACCGCCACCACCGAGTTCGAAGGCCGATCGTACAACGCCAGCGAGAACTTCTATCGCGGCAATCTCAACTTCAACTATTCGTACGCGTTCGACAGCGACGTCATCGCCGAATTCAGGCTGAGCGGTCAGATCGCGGATTCCCCGCTGGTCACCAATGAACAGATTTCGGCCGGCGGCCTGTCCAGCGTGCGCGGCTATTATTCGGCCGAGGCGGTCGGCGACAACGGCATCGAGCCCAGCCTCGAACTGCGCTCGCCGACGTTCGCCAGCCATTTCGGCCACTGGCTCAGCGAGGCGCGGTTTTACGGTTTCGCGGACAGCGCCTTCCTCAAGGTGCTCGACCCACAAGGCGCGCGCACCGGCTACCGGCTGTTCGGCCTCGGCGGCGGGTTGCGCGCGCGCATTCTCGATCATTTCTCGGGCGACATTCTGGTCGGCGTGCCCCTGCTCAAGGGGCCCACCACCAGGGCCGGCGACCCGCGCATCGGTTTTCAGGTCAAAGGGGACTTCTGAGGTGTTCGGCAACAAGCAACGGCCCATGACGGCCCGGACGATAACGGCGCGGGCGATCCTCGCGCTGGCGATGTTGTTGGCGGCGCTGACCGGCGCGATCGCCCCCGCGCATGCCGAGGGCAGCGCCGCGTGGTGGGACAAGGCATGGTCCTACCGCAAGCCGGTCACCGTCGACACCTCGCCCTCGGGCGTGAACCTGTCGGGCCCGGTGGGCCGCGCGGTGGTGCTGGTGCGGCTGCACAGCGGCAACTTCACCTTCACCGACGCCATGCCCAACGGCGCCGACATCCGCTTCGTCGACAGCGACAACAAGACCCCGTTGCCGTTCCACATCGAAAAATTCGATGCGCAGAACGGCCTCGCGGCGGCGTGGGTCTCGGTGCCCAACGTCAACGGCGGGGAAAAGCGCACGATCTGGCTCTATTTCGGCAACAAGTCGGCCCCTGTCGGCTCGGACGAGAAGGGCACATTCGACCCTGACTACATGGCGGTCTACCACTTCGGCGAAAGCCCCGGCACGCCCAGCAACGACAGCACCGCCAACGCCAACACCGCCAAGACGGCGCCTCCCGGCGTCGACGATGGCGGCATCATCGGCAAATCGGCGCGCTTCCCGGGGCAGGGCCAGATCGAGATCGCGTCGAGCGGCTCGCTCGCCATGCCCGCCGCCGCGCCGTTCACCTTCACCGCGTGGGTCAAACCGGCGGCGCTGGCTGGCACGCAGGCGATCTTCCAGCGCGGCGCCTTCACCATCGGCCTCAACGCCGGCGTGCCGTTCGTCTCGGGCCCCGGCGTGTCGCTGCAAGGCCGCGCCGCGATCAAGGCCGACTGGACCCACATCGCCTTCACCGCGGATGGCAAGGCCTTCCACCTTTACATCAACGGCGTGGAAGATGCCGCAGGCGCTGGGGCCATGCCCGCGCTCGACGGATCGGCCTTCATCGGCGGCGCCGCCGGCCAGCCGTTCAACGGCGAGATCGACGAAGTCCGCCTCTCCAAAACCGCGCGCCCCGCCGCCGCCATCACCGCCATGGCGCAGGCCGAAGGCCCCGGCGCCAAACTCGTCTCGGTCAGCGACACCGCCGAAAAGCAGAGCAGCGGCGGCGGCGTCCTGTTCTTCATCGTCAGCAAGCTCGAACCGGCCGACATGGTCATCATCGGCCTGTGCATGACGCTGCTGACGATGGCGATCGCGCTGATGGTCGCCAAGGTGCGCTACCTGAACGCCGCCACCAAGGGCAACGCTGCCTTCAACCGCCTGTTCGCGGCGATGCACGAAAACCTCGTGCCGCTGGCCGAGATCAGCGACGCGGCCACCGCCGCCTGCATCGATCGCGCCTCGCCGCTGGCCCGGCTTTACAGTGTGGGCATCGATGAACTCGACGTCCGCCGCAAGGCACGCGGCACCCGGCCCCTGTCGGCCGAAGCCATCGAGGCGATGCGCGCCGCCGTCGACGCCCAGTTCGTCACCGAGAACCAGAAGCTCGACGCGCTGATGGTCATCCTCACCATCGCCATTTCGGGCGGGCCGTTCATCGGCCTGCTCGGCACGGTGGTCGGCGTGATGACCGTGTTCGGCGGCGTGGCGATGGCCGGCGATGTCAACGTCAACGCCATCGCGCCCGGCATCGCCGCCGCGCTGCTGGCGACGATCGCGGGCCTCGCCTGCGCGATCCCCTCGCTGTTCGGCTACAACTACCTCAATGGGCGGATTTCGGCGCTGGCCGACCTGATGCGCGTGTTCATCGACCGCCTGATCACCCGCCTCGCCGAGGTCCAGGCCGACGCCGCCGAGGCCGCCGGCCACGGTGCAGCCCCCGCCTATGCCGACGACGAGGGCGAGTTCGGCGCCTTCGGCTTCAACCCCGAAGCCGCGTTCTGAACCCGCGCTTAAAGGAGACGTGCCATGCAGGTAGGTGGCGGCCGCAAGGCCTATGACGATATCAACATCACGCCGATGCTCGATCTGGCCTACGTGCTGCTGGTGATCTTCATCCTGATGGCGACGGCCTCGGTGCAGGGGATCAAGGTCGACCTGCCCAAGGCCAGCAGCGCCAAAAGCCTGGTCCAGCCCAAGACCATCGCCATCACCGTGAACCAGCAGGGCCAGATCTTCATGGACGCCTTCCCGGTGACCCTGTCCGATCTGGAAACCCGCCTGCGCAATGCCAAGGCGGCCAACCCCGACGTGCCGATCGTGCTGAAGGGCGACCAGACCGCGCAATACGGCAAGATCACCGAGGTGCTGGACCTCTGCCGCCAGCTCGATCTCAACAAGGTCGGCCTCGTCACCGGCAAGCCCGGCACCTGATCGCACCCGATGGCGCGCGTCCCACTCCCTCCTGAGCCCGAAGAGAGCGGCGGCGCCATGCGCTGGCTGCTGATCGGCGGCGGCGCTTTGGCGCTGCTGGCGGCGGTGTGGACCATCTATGGCATGCTGACGGCCACCACCGGCACCAAGGTGGAGGCCCCGCCGCCGGCCGTGGTCAACATGCTGCCCCCGCCGCCGCCGCCCCCGCCGCCCCCTCCACCCAAGCCGCAACCGCCGACCCCGCAGGACAAGCCCAACCCCGTCCCCAATCCGGAGCCGGCCAAGGCCGCCCCCGCGCCGGTCAGCATCAACGGCCCCGCGCAGGCGGGCAGCGACGCCTTCGGCCTGCAATCGGGCAGCGGCGGCGGCATGGGCGGCGGCGCGGCGACGGGCGCCTGCACCGGACCCAATTGCGGCGGCGGTGGCGGCGGCAACATGGCCGAGGCGTTCTATGGCCGCTACCTGAAGGCCATCCTGCAAGAGCGCATCGAGGCCGACAACCGCGTCAACCGTCAGGTGTTCAGCGGCGATTTCGCCATCACCGTCACGCCATCGGGGCGGATCACCGCCGTCGCGCTGGTGAAATCCAGCGGCAATGCTGCGCGCGACGATGCGCTGAAGGCGATCCTGCTGGCTGTGCGCGATCTCGATCCGCCGCCGGCGAGCATGAAATTCCCGCAGAAAATCACTGTGCGTGGCCGACGGTCGCTGTGACCGTCCGCCCGCGCCGAAACGACCTTTTGAGGACCAGGCAATGAACCGCACGACGACAGGCATGGCAGGGATGGGCGGGCGCGCGGCGCTGCGGCTCGCGCTGATGCTGGGGGCCCCGGCGGGGCTGGCATTCGGCGCCACCGCCGCGCATGCCGAGGAACCCGCGCCCAGCACCAACGCCATGGTCAACCTCGTGCGCCTGCTGGTCGCGCAGGGCACCATCGCCAAGGACAAGGGCGACGAACTGATCGCCGAGGCCACGCGCGAGGCGGAAAAGGCCCGCGCCGAGGAACGCGCGGCGATCGTCGCCGCCGCCACCGCCGCCGCCAACGCGGCACCCGTGCGCAACGCCGCCGCGCAGCCCACGCCGCAGTACGGCCAGGCGGCACCGGCGCTGGCCGATGGCGGATTGCCGCCGCCGCCGCCCGGCACGATCCGCGTACCCTATGTGCCCGAAGTCGTGCGCGAACAGATCCGCGACGAACTGCGCGAGGATGTGATCAAGCAGGCCAAGGCCGAAGGCTGGGCCTCGCCGCAGAAGGCCGCGCCCGAATGGACCCAGCGCTTCCACCCTTACGCCGATCTGCGCATCCGCTCGCAATCGAACTTCTTCTCCAAATACAACGCGACCGATATCCCCAACTTCCAGGGGATCGTCGCCGGCGGCGCGCTGGACCTGATCAACAGCCAGATCCCGCTGCTGAACACCACGCGCGACAAGTACAACATCATGAAAGTCCGCGCCCGCTTCGGCACGATCTATGACGTCAACGACCGCATCAAGGTCGGCATCGAGATCGCCTCGGGCAACGACCAGAACCCGCTGACCACCAACGCCAACCTCGGCAACGGCTTCTTCAAGCGCAACCTCTACCTCAACAAGGCCTATGTGCAGGGCCGGATCACCGATTGGTGGACGCTGACTGGCGGTCGGTTCGACAACCCGTTCCTCGCCACCGACGCGATGTTCGACCCCGATTTGGAATTCGATGGCGTCGCGGGCGAAGTGCGCCTGCCCCGGCCGCTGTTCGGCATCGGCGATGTCGCCTTGCGCGGCGGCGCGTTCCCGCTCGATCTGGGCGGCCAGAACTTCCCCGAAACCGCCACCACCAAATCGACCGGCGCGCAGAAGTGGCTGTTTTCGGCGCAGTTGGAGGGCGATTGGCACTTGCCGCACGGCGTGTTGGTGCGCGCGGCGGGGGCCTATCACTGGTTCGCCAATGTGCAGGGGCGGCCGTCGGCGGCCTGCGCGCTTTACGCCGGGGTCACCCAGTGCTCGACCGACTGGTCGACGCCGTTCTTCGTGCAAAAGGGCAACTCGCTGTCGTTCATCCGCCGCATCGCGCTGAACCCCAGCGCCACCGGCACCCAGGCGCAGCCGCAATTGCTCGGCCTGACCCAGCCGTTCCGCGTGCTCGACGCGGTGGTGCAGGTCCACGTCCCGATCAGCCAGCACACCGAGTTCGCGCTGACCGGCGACTATCTGCTCAACACCGCGTTCCGCAAGGGCGACGCCTGCCGCTATGGCCTCGCCGGCGAGCCGGTCAACAACGGCGGCAGCGGCGGCAGCGGCAACATCTGCGATGCCACGATCGGCAGCCGCACCCCCTATGTCGCGGGCAACGAGGGCTTCCAGGTGATCGCCGCGCTCGGCTATCCCAAGCCCTACCGCTGGGGCGAATGGAAGGTGTTCGGCGGCTACAAATACCTCGAATCCGACGCCACGCTCGATGCCTTCGTGGACGATGATTTCCACCTCGGCGGCACCAATGCCAAGGGCTTCACGCTCGGCGCCGAGTTCGGCCTCTGGCCGGGGGTGACGTGGCGGGCGCGCTGGCTCTCGGCCAACCAGGTCACCGGCGAGCCCTTCGCCGCCGATGTCGCGCAGTTCGACCTGAACGTGGCGTTCTGATGCGCGCGCTGGTTCTTCTGGCGGCGCTGGCCGCATCTGCGCCGGCCTTCGCGCAGGGCCATGCCCCCGCGCAAGCCAACGCCCCCGCGCAGGCCAACACGGGCGCTCCGGCGCCCACCGCCGCGCAACTCGAAGACCTGCGCGATCGCCTGCTCGGTGCGCAGCAGACCATCGCCACGCTCGAACGCCGCCTCGCCGAGGAGCAGAACCGCGCCACCGCGCTCGACATCTGCCGGGTGAAGAACGGCCAGTTGGTCGGCATCGCCCGCCAGTTGATCGAGGGCTATGGCCGCCGCTACCGCCTGACCCACAACGATCCGATCCAGCCCGGCCGCCGCCGCTTCGAGTTCGAGCTGCAATCGCTGTCGCAGGCGGTCTACGCCGAATCGGCCGACGCCGTGGTCAAGCCCGCGCCCGCCGCCGATGGCGCTCCGGCGGCCCCGGCGGCGGCCGTGCCACCCGCGCCAGTGATCCCCGCCGATCTCCTGCCCCCGCCGCCGGGCCAGCCCCCCGCCGCCAATCCGGCGGCATCCAATAGCGCCGCCAAACCGGCGGAGTTCAATAACGCCGCCCATCCAGCGGCACCCTCCACCGACCGGCCCAAAGCGCCGAAGGGACAATAACCATGGCGGCGCAGCGGCGGATGTTCTGGTCGAGCCCGGTGTGGCGCGCTGCCCGCGCGCGCGGCCCTGTCGCCGCGCGCACGGCGCTGGTGCCGCCGGCGCCCGGTCCGCTGCGGCTGCTCGCCGGGGTCAGCGCGGGCGCGCTGGTCCTCGGCCTCGCGGTCACCCCGGCGCAGGCGCAGTTGTCGCGGATGCGCGCCAACGCGGGCACCATCGCCACGGTCTCGGCCGGCACAGTGACCACCGCCACCCCGGTCCGCCCGGTAACGATGACCGAGGCGCTCGCCCGCCAGCAGGCGCTGATGTCGCAGGCGGCGACGATCGCCGCCTACGTCAAAAGCGCCAAGGCCGCGATCAGCAGCATCCCCGGCGCGGCCAGCGTCACCGATGGCATTTCGGACAAGGGCCTCAACCCGATCGCGGCGGTGCGCGCCGCCGCCAATGCCGCCATCGTCTCCGGCCAGACGCAAGCGGTGCCCACCTCGGTCGCCGCCGCCAGCGACACCACCGGGCTCAACACCTGGGCCGGCGCCGGCGTGCCGGTGCAGACCACCGCCAACGGCACCACCACCGTCACCATCACCCAGACCCAGCAGAACGCGCTGCTCGATTGGCAGAACTTCGATGTCGGCGCGAACACCAAACTGGTGTTCAGCCAGAAGGTCAACGGCGTCGGCCAGACCAGTTGGACCGTGGTCAACCGGGTGATCAACGCCACCGGCGCCAGCAAGATCCTGGGCACGATCGTCGCCGACGGCACTGTGCTGATCCTCAACGGCAAAGGGGTGATCTTCGGCCCCAACGCGCAAGTCAGCACCAACGCCCTGATCGCCTCCAGCCTCGAAATCGGCAACTTCGCCTCGGCGGTCACCACCGTCGGCCAGACCGAATATTTCGTCGCGTCGACGCTGGCCGATCGCGACAACGATTACCTGCAAAACGGCCTGCTGGTCGCGGGCGTCGGCACGTTCAAGGGCCAGTTGCTGTCGGGCATCCTGGCGCCGGGCACCTATAACGTCAACGCCATGCTGCCCGATCCCGCCGAGCTGGAGGGCGCGGTCACCGTCACCGCCGGCGCGCAGATCACCGCCGGCACGGGCGGCTACATCATCCTCGCCGGGCCCACGGTGACCAACGCCGGCATCCTCACCGCCACCAACGGCCAGGTCAGCCTGCAAGGCGGGCGCTACATCGGCGCCGAGGAATCGACCGGCGGCAGCGGCAGCATCAACGCCAACGTGCGCGGCCTGATCCTCAACACCCAACTGCCCGGCGTGCCGACCACGCCGCAACCCTTCACCCCCGATCAGGGCGACGTGGTCAACACCGGCTACATCTATTCGCAGCGCGGCTACATCTCGCTGGGCACCGGCGTCTGGGGTCAGGTCACCAATTCGGGCCTGCTCGAAGCCACCACCAGCGTCTCGCGCAATGGCGACATCACGCTGACCGGCGGCACGGTGACGCTGACCGGCAACGCCGATCCCACCCTCGCCGCGGGCATCGCGATCATCCCCGACAGCGACGGCGAGACCATCCCGCAAAGCAGCGCCAGCACCTTCCTCACCTCGCAAGTGGTGATCGGCGATGCGATCACCAGCTACCTCTCGTCCAGCACCAGCGGCGACGTGACGCTGACCCCATCGGTGTTCGCCATGGGGCAGAACGCGTTCATCTTCGCCCCCAGTGGCAAGGTGACCATCGGCCAGGACGCCTCGGCCGGCGCCTTTGCCGCGCAATCGGGCGTGATCGCATCGGTGTCGATCGCCAGCGGCGCGCAGATCAACGTCGCCGGCATGATGGGCGTGGACCTTGCCGCCACCGCCAACCAGGTGGAGATCGTCGACGCCAAGGGCAACGAGCTTCAGGACACCCCCAACTACCGTGCGCTGTCCAGCGACGGCAGCTTCACGCTCAACGGCGCCAACATCTACATCGATCCGCGTGTCAGCGGCGTGCGCGCCGATGGTGTGGCCTGGGTGGGCTCGCCGCTGGTCGATGGCGCGGCGACGGTCCAGTCGACGGCGGTCAGCGCCGCGTGGCTGATGACCAAGGGCGGCACGATCAGCATCGATGCCGGCGCGCTCACCGGCTCCACCAACCTCGTCGCCAGTTCGGTGCCCCGGATCGATATCGCCAGCGGCGCGGTGCTCGATGTCTCGGGCGGCTGGGTCACCTATGATGCGGGCTATACGCTCTCCAGCGAGCTGATCACCAGCGCCGGCACCATCGTCAACATCGCCAACGCCGATCCCAACGGCGATTATGTGGCGATCGTCAACGGCTTTACCGAGACGCAGGCGCGCTACGGCAGTTCGCAAGTCTATTACAACGCCGCACTGGCCGGCCAGCACTACAATGCCGCCTATGACGAGGGCCGCGATGCCGGCGCCTTGCAGGTGGTGGGCAGCGAAATCCAGTTCGACGGCACGGTCCACGCCAACGCCTTCGCCGGATCGGCGCAGTTGGCGGCGGCGATCACCCCCACTGCCAGCTCGACCATCGGCGGCGATCCGCGCAAGCTGCAAGCCTCCGCATACCAGCTCCCCTCGGGCGGTCTTTTCCGCATCGGTTCGTTTTCGGGGTCGTCCTCGATCGCGCTGGGGCAGGATATCGTGGTCTATGGCGGCACGCGCGGCACGGCGGATGCCAACCCCGCCGAACTGCTGCTCGATGCCAACATGCTGTCGAACGCCGGGCTCTCGGGCCTGTTGCTGCAAACCAGCGGCGCGGTCACGCTGACCGGCGCGGGCGACACCACGCTGGAGGACCCGACGCAACTGGTCCTGTCGGGCGCCTCGGATCTGACGCTGGCATCGGGCGGCACGCTGGAGATCGACGCCGGCCGCTCGGTCAAGCTCGACGGCAACGTGCGCATCGCCGACGGCACCATCGCCGTGCGCACCTATGAACTCAGCAGCGTGCTCGCCGCCGGCATCGGCACGGTCGGCAACCCGTTCCTCACCACGGACGATATCGCCGCCGCCTATGCCAGCAACACCGGCCTGCCGGCGGATTTCAACATCACCGTCGCCGGCACGCTCGATGTCTCGGGGCTGTGGACCAACGATGACCTCGGCCTGGCCAACCCGCAAGGCGCGGCCTGGATCAACGGCGGCAGCATCAGCCTGACGGTCGCGCCCAAGGTCTTTGCCCCGCTGGGGGCCAGCGCCGCCACCGCTACGGCGGCGGTCGATCTCTCGGGCTCGATCCTGATCGGCGGCGGCGGCACGCTCGATGCCACGGCGGGCGGCTATGTCTCCACCGCGCGCAAGCTGACGCTGACCGGCACCGGCGGCAATGTCAGCCTGATCGACCAGACGACTTATGCCGGCGTCGCCGCGTTGCAACCGGTGACGGCCGATTCGCAGGGCTTCACCTTCCCGGGCCAGACCGTCGCCTTCACCCCGGTCGCCGCCACCGCCAGCAGCGAGGGCATCATCCCCACGCTGACCCCGGTCAGCGAGAACAGCGTGGTGTCTTTCAACGTCGGTGCGATCAAGGCCTATGGCTTTGCCGGCGGTGGCACGTTCACGCTGGTCTCGCCCGATATCGCCATCGGCGGCGCCAGGGCCGATGCCAACGCCACCGCGATCCCGCTGGATTTTCTGGCGCAAACCGGCTTCGGCACGCTGAACCTCACCGCCTACAACGCCCAGATCGTCAGCAACCTGTTCGATAACGCCAGCACCGGTTCCTCGGCCTTCTTCGATACCACGCGCTTCGTGATCGGCGCGGGCCAGACGCTGAACCTCACGCAGACCGTGCTGCCCCAGCAACTGACCGCCAGCCAACAGCAAGTGCTGACCACGCTGCCCAGCGGCAGCCATCTGGAAAGCCTGGTCGCCGACGGCACGCTGACCCCCGGCATCCCCACCTCGGCCTACTTGCAAAAGGCGGCCAACCTCGTCCTCAACGGCCTGATGGAGCTGGATGTCGAGGCGGGCGGCACGCTCACCGGCGCGGCGCAGGCCTCGGTAACAACGCCAAAGCTCTACAACGCCGGCACCATCGACCTGCCCGGCGGCACGATCAGCCAGATCGCCACCTTGCCCCAGGCGCTGGTCGAGGACGGCTATGGCCTGACCGACAGCGGCAGCCTGTTCGCCGATCTGGCGCAAGTGCTGGGCGCCACCAACACCGCCGGCCAGTACCAGTTGGGCGCCACCAACACCGCCGGCCTGACCAACCCCGACGGTTCGCCGCAAACCAACGAGCAACTGTTCACCACCCCCGGCAGCGAGCATTTCCTCTACGCACTGGGCCAGGTCGGCGCCAACGAGGGCATCGTCCTCACCGCCGGCAGCGTCACCAACCTCGCGGGCGAGGTGCTCTACAACCCCAATGCGGCGACGCTGTCGGGCGGCACCCAGTTGCGCACCGGCAAGATCATCGACGGCGGATCGATCACCACCGCCGCCGCTTACGATCCCACCACCAACACGGCGGCGGCGTTGTTCCCCAATCCCAGGTTCGGCTATTCCTCGTACCCCGATCCCACCAGCACCTCGCCGACGCCGCCGCCCGAACTCGCCTGGACCGCGCCGCGCAGCTTCGTGGCGCAGGCCGGATCGATCATCGACATCGGCGGCGCCAGCGGCACCTTCGATGTGGCGACGGCCAGCGGCACCTATGTCTCGACGCTCGAATGGAGCAATGGCGGCACCATCGGGCTCCTCTCCGGGGGCAATCTGACGGGCGCGACGATCCGCGCGGCGGGCGGCAATGTCGCGGCCACCGGCGGCACGCTGGAATGGCTCGATCCCACGCTCCGCGCCTCGGCCACCACCGGCACGGACACCGGCAATGTCGCTTACGCCGACCAGATCCAGAACGCCGGCTTCTCGACGCTGATCGCCACCGGCGGGCTGACGCTCGATGGCCGCTTCACGCTCACGCTGAACAAGTCGCTGCTGGTGCAATCCGCCGCCGCGCTGACCGACGACACCATCAGCACCAACCCCTATGTGACGATCTCGGCCACGGCGGGCACCGATGCCACGATTGCCGCGCCCTATATCGGCTTCTCCGGCCGCACCGGCAGCATTTCGGGCAACACCGCGCTGACCGGCGACGCCAAAGTCACCTTCGCGGCCGGCGCCTCGGGCATCGATCTCTCGGGCGGCATCCTGTTCGATGGCTCGATCGCCGGGGTCAACCTCGATGCGGTGGGCGACGTGCGCCTGATCGGCATCGACGACACCGATTCCACCCAGGCCCAGCCCGTGCTCAACGGCACGCTGGCGGCGGCGGGCAACCTGACCTTCGATGCCGCGCGGCTCTACACCACCACCGGCACCGGCAACCTGCAACGCCTGCTGGAAGACGCGGCGGGCGCCACCGACACCAACCCGCCATCGCCCTATGTGCTGGAGGCGCTGAACGGATCGACGCTGACCATCCTGGGCGATCACATGTCCACGGTCACGCCCGAATCCGCCGGCTCCTATCTGGAGATCCTGGCGGGCAACGTCGTCCAGGACGGCTATCTGGCGGCACCGCTCGGCCGGCTGGTGTTCGGCACCACCGCCGCGCCGGTCGCCAGCGTCACGCTGGGCGCGGGCAGCGTCACCTCGGTCTCGGGCGCGGGGCTGGACGTGCCCTATGGCACCACCACCGATCTCACCGAGTACTACTTCACCCCCGGCACCTCCTCGCCACTGACCCAGTTGCCCAGCGGCGATCTGGAAATCACCGGCACCACGATCGATGTGGCCAAGGGCGCCACGGTCGATGGCGCCGGCGGCGGCGATGTCTATGCGTACGAGTTCGTGTCCGGCACCGGCGGCTCGCGCGATGTGCTCAGCCGCTTCAACTCCAGCGCCGACACCGCCAACAGCTACAACGCCACCACCGGCACCGGTTACCAGCTCCCCGGTGGCCAGCAGGTCTATGCGCTGGTCCCGGCGGCGCAGGCGGCCAAGATCGCCTATTACGATCCGATTTACTCGGCCGATTACAACGGTACCGACAAGACCAGCCCGACCAACCTCTATGGCACGCAGGCGGGGCTGTCGGTCACGCTGGATGGCGGCAACGGTATCGCGGCGGGGCAATATGTGCTGATGCCGGCGCACTATGCGTTGCTGCCCGGCGCCTATCGCGTGGTCGAGAACACGGGCGCCGCCGCGCCGGTCGCGGGCACCACCCAGACGCTGCGCGATGGCAGCATCGTCATGGGCGGCACGTACTCAACCGCCGGCACCGCGCTGACCAGCTCGCAACGGCTGTCCTTCACCATCCAGTCGCAGGCGACCTTCCTCAAGTATTCGTCGATCAAGACCACCAGCGGCGACACCACCATCGCCACCCAGGCCGCCGATGCCGGGATCAGCACGCCGCCGCTGCCGCTCGATGCGGCGCGGGTGGTGCTCGATCCGTTGACCGCGCTGACCGTCGCCGGCACCTTCGACATGACCCCGGTCAGCGGCGGTCGCGGCTCGCAGGTGGATATCCTGGGCAGCGACATCACCATCGACCGCTTCGGCACCGGCACCGGCACCGGGCTCTATATTTCCAACGCCACCATCGCCAACCTCGATGCCAACAGCCTGCTGATCGGTGGCCAGCGCACCGACAATGCCGACGACACCACCACCATCGGCGTCACCGCCAGCAAGATCACCGTTGCGGCGGGCGCGGTCATCTCGGTGCCCGAACTGATCCTGGCGGTCGGCGGCGTCGGCTCGGCCATCACGATCGAGGGCGCGCGCACCAACACCATCACCGCCGCCGATGGCACCACCACCACGACCACTGTCGCCGGCGCCCAACTGACCGCCACCGGCACGCTCGACGACAGCCGTGCCGGCGCCTACGTGATCGCCTCCAGCACCGCCACCACCACCGGCTTCGATCAAAGCGGCGTCGGCGCGCTGCTGGCGATCTCCAGCGGGCCGCAACGGCTGGTCACGCGCACCGGCGCGCTGGTCGCCACCAACGCCGCCAAGCCGACCCGGCTGAACATCGCCGGCGGCACGATCACCGGTGCGTCGCTGCTGCTCGATACCACCCACACCGTCACCCTGTCCGACACCGCGACGATCGCCGCCACCTCGATCGCGCTCGGCGCCAGCGATATCAGCTTTGGCACCAATGCCACCATCGACCCCACGCTGGCCGCCACCCTCGCGGGCGCCAGCAACCTCACGCTGTTCTCGTCAAAATCGATCGGCTTCGATGCGGGCTCGACCCTCGCCTTCAACAACCTGACGATCGACGCCCCCGGCCTCGCGCTCAACGCCAGCACGCGCACGCCGGTGTCGGTGACGATCGACGCCACCACCCTGCGCCTCGGCAACAGCTCGTCGAACAGCCTCGCCTGCGGGGCGACGGGCGCGCCGCTGTGCGGCATCGCCGGCAACACGCTGAACCTCAACGCGGGGACGATCACCTTCACCTCGGGCACGTTCGATACCTATGGCTTCGATGGCGCGGTGAACCTCACCGCCACCAACGGCGCCTATTACGAGGGCGCGGGCACGCTGGCGCTGAACGGCGCGGCGCTCACGCTGACCACGCCGTTCCTGATCGACCGCGCCGCGATCGTGAACCCCAACGCCGCTTCACCCACGCCCAGCGACGCGATCACCGGCATCGGCGACTACACCATCCCGGTCACGCCGTATTACCTGTTCGCCACCACCGGCGCGATCGGGCTGACCTCGGCGGGCACCACCACCGGCACCACGGCGGCGGGCATCCGCGCCCCCGGCGCCACGCTCGAATTCGGCACCGCCACCGCCCCCATCGCCAGCCTCGGCATCGCCGGCACCGCCGTCACCGCCACCGCCGGCGTGATCGACGCCGAAGTCACCGGCAACATCGCGCTGACCGGCGGCGGTTCGCTCAGCACCCCCGGCACCACCCGCAGCTTTGGCGACAGCCAATCGACCACCACCGTTGCGGCCGGCGGCGGCACGGTCAATCTGGTCAGCTTCACCGGCGGCATCGATCTGGCCAGGGGCACCACCGTCACGGTCGACAATGGCGTGGGCAGCGCCGGCACGCTCAACCTGCTCGCGGCAGAGGGCGGCATCGGCTTCGACGCCACGCTCGATCCCGGCGTCACCGGCGCGCGCACCGCCTCGCTGACCTTCGATGCGCTGACCTCGCCGTTCGATCTCACCGCCTGGGCGGGCACCTACGGCACGCTGTTCGAAGGCGCGCTCAGCATCCGCGCGGGGCAGGGCGATCTCACCCTCGCCGCCGGCCAGACCCTCACCGCGTCCAGCGTCTCGCTCACCGCCGACGGCGGCAGCATCGCTATCGCCGGCACCATCTCCACCGCCGGCACCGACATCACCGGCCTGACCACCGCCCAGGCCGCCGCCGCGCGCGTCGATGGCGGCAACATCGCGCTGTGGGCCGCCGATGCGATCACGCTGGCGGGCGGATCGCTGCTCGATACCCATACCGATGGCTATGCCCTGTCCGACACGCGCCAGGCCAGCGCCGGCAACGTCACGCTGGGCATCGGCACCAACGGCGGCTTCATCGCCATTGATGCCAACGCCACGCTGAACCTCTCGGCCGCGCGCATACTGACGGCGCAGGCCAATGGCCAGACCGGCGCGCGCTTCGTCGCCAAAACGGTCGAGAACGCGCAGACGCTGGTCAACCAGACGGTCTACGATTACGTCGCGGCGGACAGCGGCGGCACCCTCACGCTCTCCGCGCCGACGATCGCCAACGACACGCAAGTCGACGTGCGCCTCCACGGCAACGTGATCGGCGCGGCGGCGCAACAGATCGTCGGCTACAAGGTCTACAACCTCGATCAGCTCGCCCAGAGCATCTACGACGGCGTCTTCGCCACCGCCACCGGGGTCAGTATCGAAACCTCGCAGACGCTGGGCATCTACCAGGGCGCCAACGGCAACGTCCTGTCCGACTATTTCGTCGGCCCCGATGGCACCAAGTCGATCCCCTACTTCATCCAGAACTTCGCCATCTCGGCCGCCGACGGCAGCAGCCTGAACGGCTGGAGCACCGCGCCCGGCATCCACCTCACCACCACCGGCACGATCGAGCTGGACAGCAACTGGAACCTCGGCGCCGGCACGCTGAACACCGCTGCGGCACTGGCGGCGGGTTACATCAAGGCGATCCCGGAACTGGGCCTCGATGCCAACGGCAACCCGTTCTACGATGTCGTCAGCGGCAGCGAGGGCGCGCTCCTCGCCAACGACGTGTCGTTCCTCTATCGCGTCGGCGGGGTGGCGACGGGCGCCGCGCCGGTGATCACGATGGATGCGGGCGGCGCGGTCGATCTCAAGGGCGCGATCACCGACGGCTTCTTCACCTTCGCCGACAAGTCCGACCCCACCTGGATCAATTACCAGCTCGGCGGCGGCAACCGCGTGTACGATGCGGCGCTGCTGCTCACCTGCGGCACCGGCGCCGATTGCAGCGCGATCGCCGATTACGGCACCACCGGCAACACCGTGACGATCAGCCTCAACAAGTTCTACACCGGGCTTCAGGAAGGCGCCGTGCTGGTCGATGCGCCTTACGATGCGCTGGCCAACACCCCCGATGCCACCGGCGACAACACCTCGACCCAGACCGGCGCCTCGAATGGCGATCCGCTGGGCTTCGCGCAGTTGTTCCCCTTGCTCCCCGGCGGGCAGGCGATGCAGTCGTCGAGCTATGTCATCGCCGCGGGTGTCGGCGCCGATGCCTCGGTCAACCCGCTGCACGTCGATCGCGCCACCAACGCCGCCTTCACGCTGGAGGGCACCAGCAGCTACACCCTCACCGCCACCCCGGGCATCGATTCGCTGGGCACCGGGCTCGACGTCAAGCTGGGGCTGGCCGGCGTCGCCACCGCCAGCGATCCCAACTTCACGCTCGGCGGCCTGATCGGCACCGCCAACACCATCGGCCATGTCAACGACCTGACCGCCACCGCGTCCACGACGATCACCTGGGCCAACTTCGCCTCCCAGCCGCAATGGACCGCCGCCGCCACCGCGTGGTTCGCCGCCAACGAGCCGGCGGGCAGCTACAACTTCACCACCGACGCCCACGGCACCATCACCGGCGTCGCCGCGCCGCTCGGCGCGATGCTGGGCTTCCTCGCGGCGGTGGCGCCCGATGCGGCCAAGTGGACGCGGCTGGGCGGGTCGATCACCGGGCCGACGATCACCAGCTATGGCAGCCAAGTCGCCTATGACAATTCGCTGATCCGCACCGGCGGCGGCGCGATCGGCATCGCCGCGGCGGGCAACATCGATCTGACCAACGGCGCGGTGACCTATCGCACCGACAAGAACGCCACGGTCGGCGCCAAGAGCAGCACCGGCGCGCAAGTCGGCGGCACCGCGATCTACACCGCCGGTGTGCGCGTGTCCGATGCGGCGCTGGTGGGCAATGCGGTGGTGGACGGCGCGCTGACCGGCACCGTGCTCTCGGTCACGCCGACCAGCCCGTACCAGACGATCGCCGCGCAGAACGCCAGCTTCATCCCCTCGCCAAAGGGCCTCGACGATCAGGCGGGCGTGCTCGCCACCGGCGGCGGCGATCTCGTGCTCAGCGCCGGGGCCAGCGTACTCGGCCGCAGCGATGTGTGGTCGCAGGCCTTCCTCGGCGCCGGCGGCACCGCCAACAGTGGCGCGGTCTCCACCTACGACAGCAGCCAGATCGGCGATTCGACCCAGCGCTGGCGCGTGGGCACGGTGGGCGCCGATACCGAGATCGCCATCGCCCCGCTCTATTTCACCAGCGGCGTGGGCGCGCTGGCCGGCGGCGACGTCACGATCCAGAGCGGCAGCGACGTGACCGACCTCACGGTCGCGCTCGATGCGGCAGCCACCACCACCGCTGGCACCACCACCGGCACCGGCGCGGGCGCCACGATGATCACACTGGGCGCGGGCAACCTCACCGAAACGATCGCGGGCAACTTGCGCGCGGGCACGATCGACGTCGCCGATGGCGTCGGCACGATCGCGGTGGCGGGCAGCGTGGTCGGCTATGGCACCCAGTACCAATCGACCAACACCGACAAGACCGGCTACCTGCAAGTCCGCGTCGCCGATGCCGCCGTCTCGATCGATGCCACCGGTTCGATCACCTTCGCGGGCGTCTCGGCGCTGGGCGCGGCGGACGGGGCCAGCACCACCTCGCAATACAATCAGGCCGGCTTCTATGCCGCCGATGCGGCGTTCTCGGCGGTGGCGACGGGCGACATCACTTATGTCGACAACCGCCCCGGCCAGACCGTCCCGTTCCAGATCGGCGCGGGCAACGGCGGCGCCTTCGGGGGCAGCGTGCTGCCGCCCTCGGTCACGCTGGCGGCGCTGACCGGCACGCTGACCGCGCCGGCGGACGAGCCGTTGCTGCTCTATCCCTCGGCCACCGGCAATCTCGTGCTCTACAGCGCGGGCAACATCTCCAACCTGGTGATCGCGATGAGCGACGCCGATCCCTCGCTGCTCCCCGGTGCCTTCACCGCCGCCAGTGTCAACATCGATTCGTCCAACAATTCGGGCGCGGGCAATGTCACCCCGGTCACGGGGCTCGGCTTCGGCATCCCCGGTGTCGATGCCACCACCAGCGCGGCGTTGCTCCGGCTTTACCACAACCAGAACCTGACCCACGCGGCCGACACCAGCTCGATCGTGATCGCGGCGGGCAACGACATCACCAACAGCCTGATCAACGTGCCCAAGCAGGCGCAGATCTTCGCCGGGCGCGATATCGTCGATCTCTACTTCACCGGCCAGAACAACACCGCCGCCGACACCACCATCGTCAGCGCCGGCCGCGACATCACCGGTCAGACGGCGGCCTCACTGACCGCCAACCTGCCTTATGTGATCAGCAACGATTTCACCCTCGGCGGCCCGGGCGCGTTCGATATCTCGGCGGGGCGCAACCTCGGCCCGTTCATCAACTCGGCGGTGGTCAACGATGTCAGCTATGCCGGCGGCATCCAGACGGTGGGCAACCTCTACAACCCCTGGCTGGCCAGCACCGGCGCGGACCTGACCGTGCTGTTCGGCGTGGCCAATGGCGTCAACTACGCCGGGCTGCGCGATGCCTACCTCGATCCGGCGAACTTCGCGTCGCTCGATGGCGCACTGTTCGTCCAGACCACCGACGCGCTGGGTAACAACCAGCCCGATCGCTCGCGGCAGATCTACGCGCCGGTCCTGGCGACATGGCTGCGCGGCAACGATCCCACCGCGTTCAAGGCGATCTTCGGCGCCGATGCGCTGACCGCCTATACGGACACCACTGCTGGCAACGCCGCGCTGACCAGCGCCGCCTATGGCCAGATGCCGGCGATGTACACCGCCTTCACCGCGCTGCCGGCGCTGGTGCAGGACCAGTTCCTGATCCAGGACGTGTACTTCAACGAACTGGCGCAGGCGGCCGAACCGACCAGCGTGTCCTATGGCCAGTACTATCGCGGCTATCGCGCGGTCGATATCCTGTTCCCGCCCAGCGCCGGCTACACCGATAACATGTCGGCCTACACCACCCCGGCGTCCTCGGTCAGCACCACCCACCCGCAAGGCGTGCCGGTGCGCAACCTGATCGATGGCCAACCGGCCAAGGCCACCCAAATCGTCACCGGCAACGCCGACTTGCGCCTCGCCACGATCGAGACCGAGCAAGGCGGCGACATCAACATCCTCGGCCCCGGCGGCACCTTCATCGATGGCTCGGTGGTGCGCACCTCGACTCAGGCATCGAACCGCGTGACCCGCTTCGGCGTCGCCGCCAATGCCAGCCTGATCTACGGCCAGCTGACCAACGCCAACGTCAACGCCATCTCGGCGATCCCGATCGGCTATGAGGGCATCCTGACGCTGCGCGGCGGCGATATCAACGCGTTCACCGACGGCTCGTTCCTCGTCAACCAGAGCCGCGTGTTCACCGAGGCCGGCGGCAATATCGAGATGTGGTCATCGAACGGCGATCTCAACGCCGGCCAAGGCCCCCGCAGCGCCTCGGACTTCCCGCCGGTCACGGTCAGCTTCGATCTCAACGGCTCCGATTATGTCGACAGCGCCGGCTCGGTCTCGGGCGCGGGCATCGGCGCCTTCAAGTCCAGCCCCAGCGATCCGGCGAGCACGGTGATCCTGATCGCCCCGGCCGGTCTGGTCGATGCGGGCGACGCCGGCGTGCGCGCCAGCGGCGACATCCTCGTCGCCGCCGCACATGTCGCCAACGCCGATGCGTTCAGCGCCGGCGGCTCGATCGGCGGCGTCGCGGCGCGCGGCGGCGCGGTCTCCACCGCCGCGCCCGAAGGATCGAACTCGGCGGTGGCGGCCAGCCAAGCGGCGGGCAGCAACGACAACAACGCCACGCCCAAATCGACCATCACCATCGACATCGACGGCTATCTCGGCGTCAGTTGTCAGGATCCGAACGACCCGTCCTGCGCGGCGGGGGCCTGACCGCTCACCCCGCCAGCGCCGGCCCGAACGTCAACACCAGAGCGGCAAAGGCCAGCATCGTGCCAAAGGGCAGGGGGGTGTCCGCCGCCACCCGCCGCCCGGCCACGCGCATCCCCAAAGCCCAGCCCAACCCGACCAACGCCGCCACCAACACCACCCCCGGCAAAGCCGCCGCCCCCAGCCACGCGCCGATCGCCGCCAGCAACTTGGCATCGCCACCGCCCAGCCCGCTGCGCCCGCGCACGCGCCGGTAAACCGCATCGATCCCCGCCAGCGCCGCCCAGCCCACCGCCGCGCCCCACCCGCGCGCCGAGAGATCCGGCACCGGCAACACCGCCGCCGCCGCCAGCCCCGCCAAAATCAGCGGCAACGTCACCCGATCGGGCAACCACAAGTGCCCGGCATCGACCAGCGCGAGAAAAATCAACGCCCCGGCAAACCCCGCCAGCGCCAAAGCCCCGCCCCAACTCCCGCCAACCGCCACCGCGCCCAGCGCCGCGCACCCCCCCGCCACCTCGGCCAGCCACAGCCGCAGCGGAATGCGCGCGCCGCACCGCGCGCACCGCCCGCGCAAGCCCAGCCAGCCCAGCACCGGCACCATCTCCCACGCCCGCAGCACCGCCCCGCACCCGTCGCAGCGCGATCGCCCGCCGACCACCGGCCTCCCGCGCGGCCACCGCTCCGCCACCAGCGCCAGACAACTGGCCACCGCCGCCCCGGCCATGAACAGCAACACGCCGGCCAGGATCGCCGCCATCGGCGGGGCATCAGCAATCATCGCGTGAACTCCGGATTGTCGCAACGGTGTGACCCTTTGCGGGACTTAGATGAAAATACGCTGTCCGTGCGACGATGCGTCATTGAACTGAAACCTTCAGCGACAAAGGCGCTGTTGGGGGTATAGGGAATGGCATATCTGCAACAGGCCGTCCCGCCTGGACAGGTCGAAGATGGCTGCCTGCGGATACCGCATGCGCCACTCCTGTCTTTGGCGGAAACGATCATCGTGCGCATCGAAGGCGTCCTCCTGCGCGAGGTTCACGCCGTGGACGGCGCGGCGGCGTTCGTGCGCGCGGCGGGCGCGCGCTTGCTCTGCGTGTCGAACAGCTCGCGTGATACCGGCAGGACGATGTCGGGCAAGCTCCGCCGCGCCGGGATCGATGTCCCGCCGGAACGCATCGTCATCGCCGGCGAGGAAGCGGTGCGGCTGATCGCGGCGACATATCCCGGCGCGCGCTGCCTGGTGGCGGCCTCGCGGGTGCTGAGCCATGCGTTGCGCGATTTCGGCCTTACGCCGGTACAGCGCGATGCCGATGTGGTGATTCTGGGCCGCGATTCGGGCTGGACCTACCAGCGGCTGGCGCTGATCGCCAACGAGGTGGCGCGCGGTGCGGTGACGGTGGCGATCAACCCGCGCGGCGCCAGCCGTTGCGAGGATGGCCGCATCGTGCCCGAGGCCGGCGCGCTCTGCGCCTCGGTCGAGGCGGCGACGGGCAAGGCGATCGCACATGTCGTCGGGGCGACGGGGGCGGCCATGGTCGCGGCGGCGCTGGCGCGGCTGGGCGATCCCGATCGCGCGGTGCCGGCCGTCTACATCGGCCCGCACGATCCGGCGCGGCCCGGCGGGCCCGATCTGCCCGGCATCCGCACGCTCCGCGTCGGCGCGGAGGCGCGGTTCGATGCCGCCCCGGATGCCGCCCATTCCATCCCGACGCTGGCCGACCTGACGGCCTCCCTCCGGCCGGCCCGCCCGGCCCGGCGCCACTGAGACCGGCGCCACCTTTGGCCAAAACATCGCCTTCGACCGCTCCGCTGCGTGGCTACACCCATGTGCCCAACGCCGTGGAGCGGTTGCTCTGCGGCCCGGCCGGCGGCGATTCGCTCGATGCCCTCGTCCCGCATAGCGACGATGCCTGGGCGCTCGCGCTCCCCGGCCTCGACCGCTACGCCGCCTACCCCAAATCGCGCAAAAGCCCGCGCATCTGCATCTGCACCGAACAGATCCTGGGTCCAGTGCGCAACGGCGGCATCGGCAACACCTATGGCGCGCTGGCGATGATGCTGGCCGAGGCGGGCTTCGATGTCCACGTTCTCTACCTGCGCGGCCGCCAGAGCGAGAACGAAACCATCGAGCACTGGATCGACCACTATGGCGCGCGCGGCGTCACGCTGGTCCCCGCGCCCGATTACGCCGGCGACGAGCGTTTCCGCAGCACCGCCGACCGCTGGCTGCGCGTCCCCTACAACATGCTGCGCTGGTTGCAGGACAACCCGATGGACGTGGTTCACGTCTCCGAATGGCGCGGCACCGCCTACCTCAGCCTGCTGGCGAAACAACAGGGCATCGCCTTCGCCGAGACACTGTTCGTGGTCAAAACCTCGTCGCCATGGCTGTGGAACCGCCTCTACGGCTCGCACGTCCTCGACCGCGCCGACGACCTCGTCAAAAACCACGCCGAACGCCGCAGCGTCGAACTGGCCGACGTGGTCATCGGCGGCAGCCTCCACCTGCTCCGCTGGATGGCCAGCCAAGGCTACCGCCTCCCGCCGGGCCGCGCCTTCGTGCAACCCAACGTCGCCACCTTCGACACGCTGCAACCCTTGATGCACAGCCGCCAGACCCCGCGCGGGCAACGCCTCCCCATCGACGAATTCGTGTTCTTCGGCCGGCTGGAATCGCGCAAAGGCCTGTTCATCTTCTGCCAGGCGATCCGCCGCCTGATCCGCGACGGCATCGAACTGCCCGCGAAAATCACCTTCATGGGCAAACCCGGCGGCCGCCTGACCTCGCACCCCGATCTCGACACCCCCGATTACATCCGCGAAGTCTCGGAAGACTGGCCCTGCGAAGTCCAGATCCTCAGCAACTTCCAGCAGTACGAGGCGATCGAGTACCTCCTCGGCGGCAACCGCCTCGCGGTGATGCCCTCGATCATCGAGAACTCGTCGATGGCGATCTACGAGGCGGCGATCTGCGCCATCCCCACCATCGCCAGCAACGTCGGCGGCAACGCCGAACTGATCGCCGCAGAGGACCGCGCCGCCGTCCTCTGCGAACCGCACCCGATCCCGCTGGGCGACAAACTCGCCGAAGTCCTGACGCTCGGCGCCATCGCCCCGCGCCCCAGCTTCGACAACACCGCCAACCTCGCGCGCTGGCGCACCTTCCACCGCCAGCTCGGCGGCAAGTTGCGCAAGACCCTGCTCGCCGAAACCCGCCCCCCGGTGCCCAAACAACCGCTCCCCGGCCCCTCGGTGTGCATCTACTACGCCGGCGACGCCGAGGCCCTCAACACCACGCTCGCCTCGCTCGCCACGCAAGACCTCCCCCCGCACGAGGTCATCGTCGGCGTCGATGCCGATGGCCGCGCCGATTGCGCCACCGCCGCCGCCGCGCTCACCGCCCACGGCTGCATACCCAACGTGATCGAGGCTTTCGACCTCGACGCCGGCTTCGCCTTCAACCGCATGGCCGATGCCGCCACCGGCACCTACCTGCTGTTCCTCTGGGAAGGCGCCACGCTGCTCCCCCAAGGCCTCGCCACCCTCGCGCGCGTCGCCGCCACCACCGGCGCGGCGGTGCTCGATTACCTCCACCGCGTGCGCGATCCCGATGCCGAGGCTGATGCCGCCCAGATCCTCGCCGCGCCGCTGATCGTCGGCGTCGCCGATGGCTTCCTGCGCAGCGACATGCGCGAGGTGCCGCTCCACGTGCGTCGCGATGCGTTCCTGCGCCTCGGCGGCTTCACCACCGATTACCGCGTGCTCGGCTATGACCACGAATTCGCCGCCCGCGCGCAAGTCGCCGGCGAGCGCTGCGAAACCGTGATGGCCGAACTCGGCGCCATCCTTGCGCGCCGGCCCGAATGGGTGCGCGCACGCGGCTACGACGCGGCGGCGGGCGGTTTCCGCGTCATGCGCCCCGAACTGGCCGCCGCGCCACTGGTGATGCGCGATACGCTGTTGCTGCTGCGCGGCCTCCACGCGCGCGGCGCCGCGCTCGATCAGGCGCGCGCGGCGATCACCCCCGAAACGATGCTGGTGCGGATGATGGCGCGCACCCTGACGCCGCGCGCGCCCGACCCTGCGGAAAAGGACTGACCATGCACATCCTCGTGACCGGCGGCTGCGGCTTCATCGGCGCCAACCTCGTCCCCCGGCTGGAGGCGGCGGGCCACGCCGTCACCGTCCTCGACAGCGAAGTGCTCGGCCAGCGCGCCCACCTCGGCGATTTCGCCGGCCGCTTCGTCCACGGCGACATCCGCGACCCCGCCGCGCTCGCCGACGCGCTCCAGAGCATCGAGGCCGTCGTCCACCTCGCCGCCGACACCCGCGTGATCGATTCGATCGCCGATCCCGCGCTGAATTTCGATGTGAACGTCGTCGGCAGCTTCCGCCTGCTCGAAGCCATGCGCGCCAAAGGCGTCCACCGGCTGATCAACGCCTCCACCGGCGGCGCGATCATCGGCGCGGCCACGCCACCGGTCCACGAAGGCATGGTGCCCAACCCGATCTCGCCCTACGGCGCCAGCAAGCTCGCGGTCGAAGGCTATTGCAGCGCCTTCGCCGGCAGCTACGGCGCGCAAGCCCTCTCGCTCCGCTTCGCCAACGTCTATGGCCCGCGCTCGTACCACAAGGGCTCGGTCGTCGCCGCCTTCCTCAAGCAGGTGCTCACCGGCGCCCCGCTGGTGGTCTATGGCGATGGCGAGCAAACCCGCGATTTCGTCTACATCGCCGACCTCTGCGACGGCATCGCGCGCGGCCTGCACAGCGGCCGCTCGGGCGTGTTCCAGCTCGGCTCGGGTGTCCCGGTTTCGGTCAACCAGTTGATCGCGGTGATCCGCGCGGTGGTCGCGCCGCATCCGCTCCATGTCGATTACCGCCCCGCGCGCGCCGGCGAGATCGATCGCACCTGGTGCGATGTCACTCGCGCCCGCGCCGAACTGGGCTATGCGCCGGTCACCGCACTGGCCGACGGGGTGGCGCAAACCTGGGCGTGGTTCCGCGATGCGGCCGGCCGGCATCACCCGAAATGAGCCGCAAACCATGTCGCCCTGCAGCATTGGATCGCCAAATGTCGCAGCCTTGTCATAAAATACGACTAGCGGACAGTGCGTAGGCAGGGGGGGCGGCGAGAGTCGTCACCGGTAAAGAAGTTTGGCGGACGGACGCGCAAAAACGTCCGTCCGCAAGATATCGCAACCGTGGGCGCTGCGGCGTCCCGCGTGGAGCCTTGTCGTGTCAGCGCAATGCAATGGCGCAGGCCCAGCCGCAACATGCGGAGCCTGCGTCGGGGGGAAGTGGCGGCCGTGTCGCGCGGCTGTCTTTCGGGGGTTTGGTCAAGATGTTGCTGTTTATCGATGAGCCGCGAAACCTGAAGATCGTGCGTCAGGAGGCCGATGGCCAGGCCCGCCAGGTGCTGGGCAAGGTCCGCAAGACGCAACTGGCGCTGGCCGAGGAACAACTCGCCGACCTGACCGCGGACGAGGTCGAGGAAGCCGAAGCCGTGTTCGACCTGATCGCCGAGGGCGAGACGGCGCGGATCAAGGCCTCGGTCGCCGCCTTCCCTTCGACGCTGCGCGAAGTGCTGGTTTACTATCGCGAGAACGCCTCGCCGGTGGAACAGCGCTGGATCCTGGGGTCGCTGCTCGAAGGGCTGCGCATCGTGCGCCGCCACGATCGCGAAACCAGCGCCGCCGCCGCCAAGTAATCACGCGTGGCGGGTGATCCCGCCGTGCCATCGGGGCCATCACACATGGAAACCGTCTTCGTTCTCGGGGGCGACGGGTTTTGCGGCTGGCCAACGGCGCTGCACCTGTCGGACATCGGCTATAACGTCGTCATCGTCGACAACCTCTCGCGCCGCAAGATCGACGTGGAACTCGGCGTCGAATCGCTGACCCCGATCGCGCCGATGGGCGTGCGGCTCGATGCCTGGCGCGAGGTCAGCGGCCGCACCATCCGCTTCGAACACCTGACCATCGGCCAGGACTACGATCGCCTCGTCGCGCTGATCCGCCGCGAGCAGCCGCGCGCCATCGTCCACTTCGCCGAGCAGCGCGCCGCGCCCTACTCGATGAAGGGCGCCGACCAGCGCCGCTACACGGTCAACAACAACCTCAACGCCACCCACGACGTGCTCTCCGCCATCGTGGAAAGCGGCATCGACGTGCACCTCGTCCACCTCGGCACGATGGGCGTCTATGGCTACGGCACGGCCGGCATGGCGATCCCCGAAGGCTACCTGCCGGTCAAGGTCGCCACGCCGCAGGGCGAGCAGGACATCGAGATCCTCTACCCCGCCAACCCAGGCAGCATCTACCACATGACCAAGGCGCAGGACGCGCTGTTCTTCTGGTACTATGCCCGCAACTTCAAAAGCCGGGTCACCGATCTGCACCAGGGCATCGTCTGGGGCACGCAAACCGCGCATACCCGCGCCGACGAGCGGCTGATCAACCGCTTCGACTATGATGGCGATTACGGCACGGTGCTCAACCGCTTCCTGATGCAGGCGGCGATCGGCCACCCGATGACGGTGCACGGCACCGGCGGCCAGACGCGGGCCTTCATCCACATCCGCGACACGGTGCGCTGCATCGAACTCGCCATCGCCAACCCGCCCGCGCGCGGCGAGCGCGTGGCGATCATGAACCAGATGACCGAGACGCACCGCCTGATCGACCTCGCGCGGATGATCGAGCAGGTCACCGGCGTGCCTTTCGCGCTGGTGCCCAACCCGCGCAACGAGGCGGCGGAAAACGATCTGGTGGTGTGCAACGAGTCGTTCCTGCGGCTTGGCCTGCGGCCGACGCGGCTGGCCGAAGGGCTCTGCGAGGAAGTGACCCATGTCGCCCGCGCCTATGCCCACCGTTGCGATCGCAGCAAGATCCCGTGCCATTCCACCTGGCAGGCGGACGGCGCCGAGCGCCGCCCCAGCGCGCCGGCGCTGGCGCTGGTCAACCGTGATGACGTCTATTCGGGTTTGCTGCAGGCGGCCGTCTGACGCACGGCACCGGATCGTCAGGCTGGCGCTTGGGGGACGAGCCGCCGTGCCGCGCACTTTGTGAGGGGTATTATGGTTGAAGATCGCGAAGAACCGCAGAGCGGCTCGATGACCGAGAGCACCGCGCATGCGGGCATGGCGCCGGGCGGCGATCCGCTGGCGGCCATCATGGCCGATCTGCCGCAGGCCAGGCCGGCCACCGGCGGCCTGGTGCCCCCGCCGCTCAGCTCCGCGCGGGAAGCGAAGGCGCCGCCGGCATCACCCGCGCGCCCGGCGGCCCCGCCGCGTCCGCAACCCGCCGCCGCGGCCCCGGTGCGCCCGGCCGATCCGGCGCCGCAGGCCGATCCGCTACGCGCCTATGCGCCGGAAGCCCCCGCCGCCGACGATGAACCGCGCTTCGCCGGGTTCAGGCTGCCCCAGCGCGCCACCGGCATGTCGCTGGGCCGCAAGATCTGGTTCGCGGTGTCGTTCATCGCGCCGGTGGTGCTCGGCGGGCTCTACATCTTCGCGGTGATGCCCAACGAGTACCTCACCGAATTCCGCTTCAGCGTCCGCGTGCCCGTGGGCCAGCCGGGATCTATCGGCAGTGCCGGCGCCAGCCTCTCGGCGCTGTTCGGCGGCAACCCGACGCCGGGCACCGATCTGCTCGATAACTTCACCGTGGCGGATTATGTGCGCAGCCCCCAGGCGGCGTCGGATCTCGACCATCGGCTGAACCTGAAGGCGATCTTCAACAAGGCGTCCGATCCCTTCTCGCGCCTGGGCGATGCGCCCAACTCGAACCGCCTCGCCAAGTACTGGAAGGCGATGTCCTACGCGGACTATGACGTGACGACCGGCCTCGCCATCGTCCGGGTCAAGGCCTATACCGCGCAGGACAGCTTCGCGCTGGCCAACGCGCTGCTCGCGCAGACGCACGATCTGGTCAACCAGATCGGCCAGCAGTCGCAGCAGGACACCGTGCACTACGCGCAGGAGCAGGTGAACCGCGCCTCGGATCAGGTGCACAAGCTGCGCACCCAGATCGCCGCCCTGTCGCAACGCCACGGGTTCGATAGCCCGTCGATCGGCGTGATCTCCGCCAACCAGCAGATGTCGACCGCCTCGCGCCAGAACATCGCCGCGATCCAGGCGCAGATCGCCGCGCTGATGCAACAGTTGCACAATCCCAACGCGCCGCAGATCGTCATGCTGCGCCAGCAGTTGAAGGCCAACGAAGTGGCGCTGGGCAACGCGGTCGATGCCGCCAACACCTCGGGCACAGCGTCGTTCAACGATCTCACCACCCAGTTGCAGGCCGCGCTGACGGTGCAGACCAACGCCCAGGCGGCGCTGTCGCAGTCGCTGGCGGCGCAGGATGCCCAGCGCCTGTACCTGACGACTTACGTCAAGCCGCAACTGGCCGATGCGCCCAATGCGCCCGATCGCTGGATGGATTTCCTGTTCCTGGTGATCGGCGCGGGCATGGTCTGGCTGATGGGCCTGCTGGCACGCAACTCGGTGATGGAGCACGGGCTGTGAGCCAGGCCGGCGTGCCGGTGCTGCCAACCGAGACACAGCGCTGGCGCGCGGCGTGGAAGGCGCAATCGAACACGATCAGCGGCATCTTCTTCCGCGAGGCGGAGATGCGCCACGGCCACAGCTTCGCGCTGAGCTATCTCGCCTATGGCATCGAGCCACTGATCATCGTCGCCACCATCGGCGCGCTGTTCTCCGCGCTCAGCCGCACCCCGGCCTATGGCAGCAGCCTGCTGCTGTTCATCGGCACCGGGGTGTTTCCGATCTACCTGTTCATCCATACCTCGCTGCGCATCCGGCAACCGCTGGGCGCGGGCCTCCACCGCCACCGCTTCCCGATCGAGCAGCCGCTCGATCACATCATCGTCCACGCGGTGCTGCATGTGATCGCCTGCGCGCTGATCGTGGTGCTGTTCTTCGCCGGGCTGCACTATATCGGCGGGATCGAGGCCGCCATTCCCTACGATCCGCTGATGGCGATCGAGGCCTTGGGGGGCGTGCTGCTGCTCGGGCTGTCGATGGGCATCTTCAACTCGGTGGTCGCGCGGTTCCTGCCGATGTGGGATATGCTGTGGCCGGCGGTGGCGCGCGCGTCGCTGCACTTTTCCGGCCCCTATTTCGTCGCCGCCTATCTGCCGCCGGACAAGCGCTGGTACTTCGGCTTCAACCCGGTGATGCACGGGGTGAACTGGTTCCGCCATGCGTTCTATCCGTTCTATCCGAACCAGTTGACCGATCCGACCTACCTGTTGCTGGTGGCGATCGGGATGATCACGCTCGGCCTGATGCTGGAAGCTGCCACGCGTCGCCACCTGCAGGAAAGGGAATGAGCCGATGATCAGGCTCGAAAACGTCACACTCACCTATCCGTCGGGCAAGACGGTGTTCCGCGACCTGTCGCTGACGCTGCCCACGGACCGCCGGCTGGCGGTGCTGGGCCGCACCGAGAGCGGCAAGACCTCGCTGATCAACCTGCTCGCGGGGACGGACGACGTCACCTCCGGCCGGATCGAGCGCTATGCCCGGCTGTCGTTCCCGGCGGGTTTCCAGCGCGGCTTCCGCATGGCCAACACCGGCCGCCAGAACGCCATGTTCGCCGCCAAGATCTACAACGCCGATCCGGAGGAGGTCTTCCGCTTCGTCGCGGCGGTGTCGAAACTCGGCCCGATGATGGAGCGGCCGATGCGCGAATGGTCGGCGCAGGCGCGGATCATGTTCGCCTATCTGCTGACCTACACGCTGCCCTTCGACACCTATGTGTTCGACAACGTGCTGGGCCCCAACACGCCCGAGATGCGCGAGGTGTGGATCCGCCTGTTCGAGGCGCGCACCCGCACCGGCGGCGCCATCCTCGCCACGCGCCAACCGCGCACCGCCGAGCAGTTCTGCGACTGCGCGCTGGTCATGCTGGCCAGCGGCCCGGTGTTCTTCGATGACATCCGCGATGGCCTCGCCGCGTTCCGCGATGAACCGGCGCCCGCCGTGGCCCCCGCCGCCACCGCACCCGCGCCCGTGGTTGCGGAGCCGGGGAACTGACATGACCATCGCGGGGGGCATTCTGGCGGCGTTGGCGGCGGGGGCATCGTCCCTGCTGGCGGCATCGGCGTGCTTCACCCCGGCGGACAACGCGCGGCTGGGCTTCGCCGTGATCCAGCAGGCGCCCCCCGCCGCCCCGCGCAGCCGCGCGCCATACGCCTATTACCCCCAGTCCGGGGTGACGACGAAGCAGATCGCCGCCCTGGCCCGCGCCGGGCGCGGCACCGCGACGTACTATTACCACTGGGCCAACCGCAGCAATGCCCCGCTCGCCGGCGTGCCCACCCCGCGCAAGCTCAATTTCCAGCCGTCGATGGATGGCCGCCGCCGCCAGCGCACCGCCTTCACCTCGATCGCGCGCGCCAATGCCTGCACACTGGTTCAGGCCGCCAGCCTGCTCGGCCGCGCCGATCTCGCCACGCGCTTCGCCGCCGGCCAGGGCCTCTCCGTCATCACGGAGGCGCAAAGCCCCGATGTCGGCGATGCCGGCGCGCCGGACCAGTGCGTCACCGCCTCCGGCACCCTGCCGCGCAACGCCACCGGCATCGTCCTCGATTACGAAGTGCAGGATGGCCGCGATGCGGACACCACCACGCGCTTCCTGCTGGCCTACGCCGGGCTGGTGCACGCCGCCGGCCGCCAGGTGGTGCTCGTCACCAACCCGCTCGATTCGCCGATGGAGCCGCGCTTCACCGGCATCACGGCGGCCAATGCGCATACTATCGTCGCCGCGTTTGACACCACCGCGCTGCTGCTATGGGCCGGCAACGCGCAGCACTCGCTGGCGCAAAGCTACGCCGCGCAGCGCCAGCTCGTCGGCCCGGCCGATGGCCGCCGCCTGATGATCAATTTCGAACTTGCCGACACCACGATGGCTGACGCCCGCGCGGTCCGCCAGATCATCCTGCGCGATCGTCTCGCGGGGGTGATGCTGTGGCGCAACCACGCGGTACAGGGCGGCGCTTGCGACAGCGACGTCAACGCCAAGATCGCGGCGATCGTTTTTGGGGACAACAAATCATGACCGTGAAGACCGAAACCAAGCCCGCGCCCGCCATCGTGCTGGACCTGCCGGAAACCGATGCCGTGCCGATCGCCGAACGGCTGCGCGATCTGCTCGCACGCGGTCAGGCGCGCAACGCCGGCCGCACCTTCCTCGCCCGGGTCGAGGATCTGGTCGACGCCGGTGAGGATATCCATGCCCGCATCGATGGCCTCGCCGCGATGTGCCGCGCGCTGCAGGAGGCCGGGCTGACCGACCATGGCCCGGCGCTGCTGCGCCGCCGCCTGCACACTTTTGCGCAGTTGCTGGCCACGTCCAAGGTGCCCGCCACCGGCGGCACCGTGCTGATCGCCCCCGGCGCCGGCGAGGCATTGGCGCTGGCGCTGCTGTTCCACGTCAACGGCCGCAGCCAGGTCCAGGCCTTCGCCCTCACGCGTCAGGAAGACCCCGAAGTCGTCGCGCGCGGCCTGTTCGATACGGTGGCGCACATGCGCCTGTTCCCCGCGCGTTACCTGTGGCAGCGCGGTGGCCGCCCGATCGAGGTGCTGGAACGCCTGCGCGGGATCGACGCGGCGGCGCTGGAGGCGGGCGATCTCACGCGCGGTCTCGCCAGCTTCGGCGTCACGCTGGCCGATCGCCTGCCCGAACAGGCGATGCCGAAAGCCGCGCTGGTCCTGACCACCGGGGTGCTGAACGCGGTCGCCGATCCGCAGGCCGTGCTCGAACGCACTTTCGCGATGATGGCCCCCGGCGCGATCGCCGCGCATCTGATCGATCTGGCCGATCCCCGCTGGGAACGCGGCGAGGGCCAATTCGGCACCTTCAGCTTCCTGCTCAGCGAGACCATGCCGCGCGGCACCAACCGCGTGCGCGCCCCCGGCTTCACCGCCGCCGCCGCCGCGCTGGGCTTCACGGTGGTGAACGATGCGCGCACCACCCGGCCGATGACCGATGCCGTGCGCGCGCGGCTGCTGCCGCAATTCGCCGGGCTGGCCGATGCCGATATCGCCGCCGTCAAACAGCACCTTGTCCTGTGCAAACCCACGCGAGGCCAGTCGTGATGACCACCATCCTGCACGTATCGCCGGCCCGGCGCCCCGGCCGCGCATGCGCCGCATCGCTCGCCCTGTCGTCGCTGGCGCTGGCCACGGCGGGTTGCGGGGTGATGCCGGTGGCCGGCCCGACGACGCGCGCGATCACGCACGAAGCGCAAGAAAACGCGCCGCCGTTCATGCTGGTGCCGCTCGATCGGGTGGTGCTCACCGCGCTCGATGCCGCCCGGCCAGAGGATTTCGCACCGCTGGCCGGGCTCGCCCCCGCGCCGCAATCGACGATCCACGTCGGCGATACGGTCTCGGTCACGCTGTGGGAATTCGGCAGCGGTCTGCTCGGCCCGGCGGCGGCTTATGGCGCTGGCCCCGGCCTCACCGGCGCGCAATCGGCCACCGTGCCGGCCCAGACGGTGGACCAGTCGGGCTTCATCACCGTGCCCTTCGCGGGCGATATCCACGCCGCCGGCCGCACCCCGCGCCAGGTCCAGGCCGAGATCATCGCCGCCCTGCGCGGCAAGTCGAACGCCACCCAGGCGCTCGTCCAGATCGTCTCGACCACCGACAACGCCATCACTGTCACCGGCGATGTCAATCATCCGGGGCGTTTCCCGCTGGCCACCAATGGCACGCGCCTGCTCGATGCGATCTCGCTGGCGGGCGGCGGCATCGGCCGCGCGCGCGACACGCTGGTCGAACTCAGCCGTGGCGGCGCGATGCGCAGCCTGCGGCTGGCGGCGGTGCTGTCCGATCCGGCGCAGAACATCTACCTCAAGCCCGATGATCTGGTCACGCTCGATCAGGAGCCGCAGTCGGTCGTCATCCTCGGCGCCACCAACAAGCAGGCCGAAGTGCCCTTCGGCAAGACCCGCTTCACGCTTGCCGAGGCGCTGGGCAACGGCGGCGGCCTCAACGACCAGTTGGCCGATCCTTATGGCGTCTACGTGCTGCGCTATGAACGCCTCGCGGTCGCGCGCAACCTGCGGACCGAGCCGGTGCCCGATTACCTGATGTACGGCGATACCGTGCCGGTGATCTATCAGATCAACCTCAAGACGATGAACGGCATGCTGCTGGCCCAGAACTTCCGCATGCAGGATCACGATCTGGTCTATGTCTCCGATACCGCCACGGTTCAGCTCGGCAAGCTGGCACGCCTGCTCGATGTGACCGCCTCGATCGCCAAATCCGGTTCGTCGGGCACCAGCTATACCTTCTGACCGCTTGCCGCCGATGACCCCCGCTGCACGCGGACCCGCCCTCAATCAGCGGGTCCGCGACATCCGCCCGGTGCCGATGCGTATGGCCCGGCTCGATGCGGCTTATGCCCGCCTGCTGGGCCCGCTCAGCCTGAGCGCCGCGCGCGCGCCATCGATGATGTCGCTGCTGGAAAAGCGCGTGCTGTTCGGCCTCGCGCGCGATGTCTACAGCGGCGCCGGCATCATCTGCGACGCGGGCACGTTCCTCGGCGCCTCCACGGTGTGCTTTGGCGAGGGGTTGCGCCGCAACCCCGCCGCCGCGACGATCCGCGCCCGCTGGCCCCGCCCGATCGTCGCGTTCGAGCGCGGGCTGATCAATCCGGGGATGCCGGCGTTCTTCCAACGCCACCGCATCACCGGCATGGGCGATCTGGGCGAGAGCTTCGTCCCCGCGCTGGAACGCACCATCGCCGGCGTCGCCGATGCCGTCGATCTGCGCATCGGCGACATCCTGCACACCGCCGCCGGCGATGACACGCCGATCGAGATCCTGTTCCTCGATGTCCTGAAACTGCCCGAGATCAGCGCCTTCGCGGTGCAGAACCTGTTCCCCCGGCTGATCCCCGGGGTCTCGATTGTGGTGCAGCAGGACTATTTCTACGACATGCTGCCCTACATCAAGACCGATCAGGAGTTCTTCGCCGCGCATTTCGATTACATCGGCGAGGCCTGCTCCTCCGCCCTGTTCCGCTGCCGCGCGGCGATCACGCCCGATGCCATCGCCACCTGGCAGGCCGGCATCCCCCCGCGCCAGCAGGAGCGCCTCGCCGGCATCGCCATGCAGCGCAGCGTCGATCCCGCACGCCGCTTCATGATGGGCCTGTCGAAAGTGCGACTGCTCTGCGGCCTTTACGGCGGCGACGTGGGGCGCGATTACCTGCGCCACCTCCTGCGCGATTTCCCCGATCAGGCCACCACCACCCAGGCCCGCCTGCACGAGGCGATTGCCGGCGCCCGGCAAGCCTGCGACGAAGATCCCGCCGGCTGAAGCCCGTTCACTCGCCCTCGACCAACCCCAACGGCATCACCGCCGCCGCGTCACCCGTGGTCATCAACGAGAGGATATGCTCGCGCCGCCGCCGGAAATGCGGCTGGCTGGGCTCCAACGGTTCGACCAGCCGCTGCGCCTCGGCCACGCGCCCGGTCCGCGCCAGATAGTCGGCATATTCGATGACCATGCGCGGCTGCCCGTCGCCGCGCATCATCGCCTCTTCAAAATAGGTGTCCGCCTTCGCTGGATCGACATCGATCAACGCCCGCGCGATCAGCAGGTATGGCTGCGGCGTGCTCTGATCAGCGGCGATCCAGGTGTTGGCCACCGCCATCGCCTCCTCCAGCCGCGCCAGCGCCAGCAAGGCGCGGATCTTGGTGCCAAAGTAATGCGACCGGTTGACGATCCGCACCGGCGGCACGTCCAGCAACGCTAACGCCCCCTCGGCATTGCCATTGGCCATCAGGATCCGCGCCTCCAGCACCGGCTCCAGCGCCGTTCGGCCCAGCACCATCGTCGCCAGCTCGGTCTTGCCCGCCACCAGCGCGGCATCGGCATAGGCCGCCGCCAACTCGCCATCGGCCAACAAGTCCTCGCGCCCGTCCAGCAAGGTCAGGATCTCGGCCTTGTTGCCGCGCAATTCGCGCAACCGGTCGCGGATGGCATCGATATCCAGTTCCACCGACTGGGTATAGGCCGCCACCATGCGCGAGACATTGGTCTCCACCGCCCGCGCGGTCACATGCACGTTGTCATCCACCCAGGCCGCCTCGCGCTCGGACAAAGTAATGCTCTCATAGCTCGGGAAATAATCGACAAAGTCGAACGCGCGCGCCGCCTGCTCGGCCGCCACCCGCAACACCGACTTCGAATAGCAATTGGCAGTCATCACATCGATATCGCGATAGGTCGCGCTCAACGGCACCGGCGAGACGGTGACGACAACATGGATCCCCGGCATCCCGCGATCGCGGATCAGCTCCAGCGCGCGCCGCAGATAATCATAGCTCTCCTCGGGCGAGAGCACATGCAGCTCGAACCGCTCGGGCATCTCGCGCAACAACGACCGCCGCGGCGCGACATTGAGATAGATGCCATGCCGCCGATCGAACCACACCTCGGCCAGCCCCAGCGTGATAATCACCGCCCGGCACCGCGTGATCGATCGATAGGCCTCGCCAATCGCCCGCCGCCGCGTGATCAGCACATCGAGATCGGTCGGCCGCAAGCTGGTGTGCAGATGCAGGTCGATCCACTTGTCGCGCACCTGCTCGAAACAAACCGTGGGATCGAACGCATCATCAAACGCCCAGGCCAACTCGTTGTAGATCGACGGCGTGCCGTAATTGTTGAGCACATCGAGCCCGGCCGCGCCAAAATCCTCGTCGCTCTCGAACAACCGCCGCGTCGGCAGGGTAAACCCGCGATGCCCCAGCTCGCGCTCGACATGGCGGGCAAAACACGATCCGATGGTGAAGATCGTCTCGCCCGGTTCAAAGGTGAAACCGGGCTGAAACCACGGCTTGGCGATCGGGCTCAGCCGCCCGGGTTCGCCGCGCCGGGGCCACCGCCCGACGGCGTTGTCCTTCACGTTGGTGAGGGCATGGGCGCTGTCGATGGTCCAAAGCGGCATTGTACGACGGTCTTTCGCATCCTGGATGGCGTTGAGCTGAGCCCGATCTCACCTGTCCGGCTAGGGAGGAATACGGCAATCGATTCGGTATTCCCATGGTTTGTTGCATTATTTTGACATGGGGCGGATTCCGTCCCCACAACGCCCCGCAACCGCTCCCCGCATATCAGTCCGCAGCCAGGCTTGCCACGCCTTTCAGCCCGCGAACCCAACGGGGCCTACCGCGCGATCTGCTCGATCATCAAGCCGCACAGCGCGGCCAACCCACAGACGCCGATCAGCGTCATCTCGGGCCATGCCGTCATCGATGCGGGCAGGGCGCCCGCCCGGCGCCACCGCAGCCCAGACGGGCGCGGGGCGGCAAAGCCCTGCGTCTTGCGCCATGTCATGCGCACGTGGGCGATGAAGTCGCCGGCCAGGCGCATGGCCTCGGCATCGCTCAATGTGGGCTGGCGATCGCAATCGCGGCGCGCATTTGTCATCCAGGGAACTCCACAAGGCCGTTCGGCGCAGGCAGGAGATATCCGCTTGAGATCAACACTTCGCGCTGGGGAATGATCCGGTGTTTCCCGGAGCCGGCGCTCTGGCCGGCATCGGCGCGTCAGATGCGCGCGGGATCCGGGGATCCGTGGCCGGGCATCGCGGCCCGGTCAGGCCGAACGGGGGGCGCCGCATCGGCGGCGCCCCCCGTGGCATGGCTCACTTGGCGAGCTTGTCCTTCACCGCCTTGGCGGGGGCGAACGAGAGCTTGCGGGCAGCGGCGATCTGGATGGTGGCACCGGTGGCGGGGTTACGGCCCTCGCGCGCGGGGGTGTCCTTGACCTTGAACTTGCCGAAGCCGCTGAGCGAGATCTCTTCGCCGGCAACGGCGGCGTCGGCGATGGCGGCAAACACGTCGTCGACGAGCTTGCGGGCATCCGCCTTGGTCAGGCCATGGCTGGTCGCGATGGTGTCGGCCAGATCGGCATTGTTCATGGGATCGAACTCCTCTTTCGATGTGTCCGCGAATGGGACGTGAATTGCGCGCCTAGCGACAGTGTCACATGAAATCCAGTACGGGAACCACGGGTTGGCGCCGGTTTCCGTTGAATTTTCGCCGGATGGAGCGGGTTTGGCGCCGGAACTGCGGTAAAACGACGTAGGCACCGGCCGAATCGCCCGCGCCGATCGACAGATTCGCCGGCCTCAACGCCGCGCAGTCCCCGCCGCCAACTCCCGCACCAACACCCCCAGCGAGCGATAATTCGCCCCGGCGTACGTCGAATCGGCCCCCATCGCCGCGCTCAACCGCCGATGCGCCGTGCCCAGCGCATGGTAAGGCACCCCCGGCAGCAGATGGTGCAAGGCATGCCACCGCAACCCCACCGGCGCCCACAGCCAGGCCAACACCCCCTCGGGCACATTGGCGCTATCCAGAAACTGCCCGGTCACGGTCAGTTGCGGCCCGTCGTTCTCCCAGCGATGCGCCACCAAAGTCCGCACCTGGTTCAACACCGCCACCCCCGCCACGACCGCGACGCCAATCCCCAGCACCCGCCAGGGCAACCACCCCGCCGCCGCCGAGACCAACACCGCCACAGCCACCGCCGAGGCCCCCGCCTCCTCCCAGAACCACTGCCGCGCAAACGCGCCCTCGGGCCGCCGCCGGGCGAATCGCGGGTTGATCTGCAACCCCGACCACCGCGCGACGACAAACGTGCGAAACCCCGGCACCACCCAGGACACCGGCCCCACCACGCCAAACCGCAACAGCAACAACCCCGGCATCGCCACCGCCGCCGCCAGAAACAGCGGCAGGCTCCACCACGACATCAACGCCAGCGGCAGATACTCGGGGTCCTCCACGGTGCCATACTTCGTCCGCGTATGATGGATCGCATGAATCCCCTCATACATGAACGATGGGATCAGCAACGGACAGCCCACCACCACATTCCACGCCACCCGAAACCCCGGCAACAAAGCATGGTTCACATGGGTCATTTCATGAATGAACAGCAGCGCGCGGTACAACGCCACCACCGCCACCACCCCGCACGCAAAGGCCCACCACCCCCGCGCCAAAACCGCACCGGCCAGTGCACCATACCCCACCGCCGCCGAGCCAAAGCAATCGCCCCAGTAAATCCACGCCCGCGGCGCCTGCAAATCGCGCGTCAACTCGGCGGCGGCGCGCAGCAAGGCGCGGTCTTCAGGCACATCGGCGGGGGCAGGGCGCAGAGCATCGGTCATCCCCCGCCGATGCCGCCGCGTCGCGTCGTGGCCCTTGATCGTCATCAACCCAGTCACCAAAAAAATGAAGGCCGGGGGTCACGACCCCCGGACCCCCATGCCTTGTCAACGTCGCGCCCGCAATCAACGTTGCGCGCCCTTTGCGGCGAAGCCGCCATAAAAGCCTGCGGCACGGCAACCTAGCGCGACGCCGCCGGCCCACGCCACGCCGCCAACGTTGCGGGAGCGCGAGGGAGCCGCAGGCCGGCGAAGCCACCTGTCCCTCGCACTTCACCCTTCTTCCTACGTCACCCCCCCAAAGAGGCGCTGTCGATCACAAACCGAAACCGCACATCGCCCTTCAGCATCCGCTCGTAGGCCGCGTTGATCTGCTGCACCGGGATCATCTCGATCTCCGAGACAATGCCCTTCTCGGCACAGAAATCGAGCATCTCCTGCGTCTCCCTGATCCCCCCGATCAGCGAGCCGGCAATCGTCCGCCGCTTGAAGATCAACTGCGCGACATTGGGCGAGGGATGCGCATGCTCGGGCACACCGACCAGCGTCAACGTCCCATCCCGCCGCAACAAGGCGGTCAGCGCGTCCAGATCATGGCTCGCCGCCACTGTATCCAGAATAAAGTCGAACGACCCGGCATGCGCCTTCATCGCCTCGGCATCACGGGTGATCAACACCTCGTCCGCCCCCAGCTTCAGCGCATCCGCCCGCTTGCTCTCGCTGGTGGTCAACGCCACCACATGCGCGCCCATGGCATGCGCCAACTTGAGCCCCATGTGCCCCAGCCCGCCGATGCCGACCACGCCGACCTTCTTGCCGGGCCCCACCTGCCAATGCCGCAACGGCGAGTACGTCGTGATCCCCGCGCAGAGCAACGGCGCCACGGCGGCCAGTTGCGCCTCGGGATGCGTGACCCGCAGCACAAACTTCTCGTTCACCACGATCTTCTGCGAATAGCCGCCCAGCGTATGCCCCGGCGCATCGGCCGTCGGCCCGTTATAGGTGCCCACAAACCCGGTCTCGCAATACTGCTCCAACCCATCGTCACAGGCGGCACAGCTCTGGCAGCTATCGACCATACAGCCCACGCCGACCAGATCGCCGACCTTGAACCCGGCGACATGCTCGCCCACCGCGCTCACCTTGCCGACGATCTCATGCCCCGGCACGCAGGGGTACAACGTCCCGTCCCACTCCGAGCGCACCTGATGCAGGTCCGAATGGCACACCCCGCAATAGGCAATGTCGATCTGAACATCATGCGCCCCTGGCGCGCGGCGCACGATATCGATTGCGGTGAGGGGCTGGTCGCCGGCATGGGCGCCATAAGCTTTGACAGTCATGAAAAATCCTTCGGGAGGGGGGGATCAGGAAGGTGCGGCTCGCCGCCGCGGCAAGGATATGGGACTGCCGAGCGCATTTCGCCAGAGCCGAGCGCCACAATTTATTGCACCCGCGAACAAGGCAAACGAATTCACGAGGGGCACGCCCCTCGCGCTCCCCCAACCTGTCCACCTCGCGCCAACCCGCCACCAAAGCGCACCCCGCACCACATCCCCCCGCCGCGTGCCAGACGCCACGTCGCCAACGTTGCGGGAGCGCGAAGGACGAGTCCCTCGCATCTAACCTTATCCCTTCAGCCTGCCTTGTCCGCCCCCCAAACCGGCCGCTGCATCTGAAACCGGTCGGTCGAGCGCACATAGCCGCCGGCGCCACCTCCGCGCGCCACCAGCGCCATCGCCGCCGCATCCACATGCAACCTGTCGCCATCCACGAACCGGTCGCCGATATGGAAATGCACCACCTGCCCCAACACGATCAGCGAGGCCCCGGTATCGATCGTCTGCCACACCCGGCACTCCATGGCGACGGGTGCGCTCAGAATGCGGGGCGGCGCCACCGCCACCGAAGGCCCCACGTTCAGCCCCGCCAGCGCAATCTCGTCCACCCCGGGCGGCGCATCGATGCCGGTCAGGTTCATCGCGGCGGCATCCGCCTCGCTCACCAGATGGACGACGAATTCCCCCGTCTCCAACATATTCGCCGAGGTATCCTTGAACGACCCATCCGGCCGCCGCATCATCCCCACCGCCACCAGCGGCGGCTCCGCGCTCATCACGTTGAAAAAGCTGAACGGCGCAGCATTGCGCGCGCCGGCGGCGGATTGGCTGGTGATCCAGGCGATCGGTCGCGGCGTCACGCTCCCCGCCATCAGTTTATACCGATCGGGCGCGGGCACAGTGGCAAAGTCGAAATCCATGGCGGGGGGGCTCCACAGCCGGCCAAAACGGCCGCACACCTGCACAGCACGAACCCGCCCCGGCGGCAACCCGTCTGGACCTCGCCGCCGCCGCCGCCTACCGTGGCCGCAACCCACAGCCGCCGCAAAGGATCGCCGCCACCTCATGAGCCTGTCCGATCGCCTGTTCCCCGGCACCCCGCGCATCGAATCGCCGGTGTTCGACGCCGATCTCGATCACTTCGGCCTCACCGATGCCGAACGCGAAACCGCGATCGCGCTCAACCGCCGGGGTTATGCGGTGATCGATTTCCCCGATGCCGATCTCGATGCGCGCATCGCCCGCATCCGCGCAAAATTCGCCCCCGTGTTCGGCATCGACGACACCGACCCAGAGGCGATCAAGCAAAACCCCAAGGGCCGCGTGCAGGACGCCTGGAAAACCGACGATGACGTCCGCGCCATCGCCGTCAACGCGGCGGTCATCGACCTGCTCTCCAAACTCTATGGCCGCCGCGCCTTCCCGTTTCAGTCGCTGAACTTCCCCGTCGGCACGCAACAGCACCTGCACACCGATGCGGTGCATTTTTCCTCGATCCCGCCGCGCTTCATGTGCGGCGTCTGGCTCGCGCTGGAGGATATCGCGCCCGAGGCCGGCCCCTTGTGCTATGTCCCCGGCTCGCACCAATGGCCGATGATCGACAACATGCTGATCGGCCGCCGGGGCCGGGGCGCCGATCCCAAACACGTCCAGCAACCCTACCACGATGCCTGGAACGCGATGATCGCCGCGCGCGGCGCCACGGTGGAAACCTTCGCGGCGAAAAAGGGCCAGGCGCTGATCTGGTGCGCCAACCTGCTCCACGGCGGCAGCCCGCAGAGCGATCCGCGCCGCACCCGCTGGTCGCAAGTCACGCACTATTACTTCGACGATTGCGTCTACTACACCCCCGCCTTCTCGGACGAGGCGCTGGGCCGCCTGCACTTGCGCCATCTGGTCAGCATCGCCGACGGCCAGCCCCGCCGCAACCTCTACCTCGGCGAGGAAGTGCTCCCGCCGCCCAGCTCGAAGCGCCCGCCGACCCTGGCGCAAAAAACCCTGCGCGCCCTGCGCAAGGTCACGCGCGCCTGACGCGCCCGCGCCCGCCGCATTCAGCCGGTGACGGCCTTCACCAGCCGGCCCAGCCGCTGGCGCAACGGCACATCGAACCGCTCGAAGGCGCGGGTGCGATAAATGCTGTCGGTGCGCGCCTTGGCAAAGTTGCTGTCCGGCTGAATCGGCGAGTAATAATAGAGCGCGATCGAATTGCGCCGTACATCCTCGGGGCAGGCGAGGGGCCGGCGATGCCCATGGAACGAGGCATCGTCGGTGGTGAAGATCAGCATCCGGTTCATCACCGGCAACAGCGAGACCTCCGGATCCTGCTTCGGATCGGCAAACAGCTCGATGCAGCCATCCCACGCCGCCTGCCACCCATCGTTGAGATAGATCAGCAGGTTCAACCGCCGATAGAGTTGCAACCGCGCGTGCCAGTTGAAATCGGCATGGATCTTCAGGAACCCGCCGGTGCCGATCGAGTGAATGCCCGCGCCCTCCAGATAAGGATCGCAGTGCAGTTCCCGCTCGCCAGTCATCGCCTCCAGCCAGGCGATGAACCGTGGCGTCGATGCGGCCGAGATGATGTCCACCACCGATGCCGGCATCACGGCGATATTGCCGCAATGGCGTTTTTGCCGCGCGCCAAAGAACTGCTTCTCGCCATCCCATTGCTGAAAGCCGGCAACATCGCGCGCGCAAGCATCCAGCGTCGGCTGATGCCAGGCATTGTCGATGTAGATGTGCGGAAACGGCGCGGCGAACCTATAGTCGCCGGCATCGACCTCCGGAAATGAGAACAACGACATCAACGGCCCCCTTTGGCGATGTAAGCGCCAAAATGTGCCATTTCGCGCGTCGTTTCACATGCGCGGAAGCAACCGTTTCTGCAGTAACCCAATCGCATTCGGTGCGATGACCTCGGCTGGCCCCCCGCCGCCGCCCGACAGGACCGGGAAGGAGACCCGGCTCAGGGGCAGGGGTCGGGATAGGCGCGCTGGATCTCGGCGATGGCGGCCAGCGCCTCGGCAGGGATCACGGCGAGGCTGCCGTCGATGTCTTCGCGCAACTGGTCGATGCTGGTGGCGCCGATGATTGTTGCGGTGACAAAGGCCTGGCTATAGACAAAGGCCAGCGCCAGCGCGGTCGGCGACAGGCCGAACGCATGCGCCACGCCGGCATAGCGCGCCACCGCATCGGGTTGCTGCGGGCTGAGATAGCGCG
>Ga0302187_10000226_pt1 | contig 56162 bp, 58 predicted proteins | sample II_Bog_E1_3_FD_202120 | JGI IMG/M metagenome (GOLD analysis project Ga0302187, IMG submission 202120) | Peat permafrost microbial communities from Stordalen Mire near Abisko, Sweden - II_Bog_E1_3 | ecosystem: Environmental > Terrestrial > Soil > Wetlands > Peat | place: Sweden: Abisko...
ACCCCGGCCATCGTCGGCTTGGTGCGCAGTTCGCGGATCATCGTCAGCCCATCCATGCGCGGCATGTTGAGATCGGTGATGATCAGGTCGAATCGCTGCGCACTGGCCTTGGCGAGGCCCTCGGCGCCGTCGCCGGCCTCGGTGACGGTGTACCCCGCGCCGGTCAGCGCAATGCGCACCGCCATCCGCAGGCTGGGCGAATCATCGACAGTGAGGATCGAGGCGGTCATGCGTCGCAAGCTCCGTGATGCCAGAAGGCGATGTCGGCGGGGGTGGCGGGGTTGATGCCGGCGCGCGCCAGCAACCCGGCGAACACCGGGTTTTCGGCGCCCGCCAGATGCAGCGAGCGGCCGGCGCGCGCGGCATCGGCCCGCGCGGCGGCGAGCAATTGGATGAGGCTGAAGTCGGCCTCCGCCAGATCGGCAAGATCGATGTGGATCGCATCGTCGCCCTGCGCCAAGGCATCGGCAACGGCGCGATGGATCGCGGCGATGCCGGGCAAGGACGCTTGCGGTCCGAGAGGAACAGTTGTCATGAACGCGCACCCGAAATGATTTCGAGTGCTTCTTAGCAACCGACTCGCTGACAACTTGGTGAGGCGATTTTAGGTAAAGCCCACGGGCCCCGGCGCAGAATTGGCAAGCACGGAAGCCCGATGCCCCCACGCACGGCGCGTGGGGGCGACTGAGTCAGGCGCGGGTCTTGGCCCAGACGATTCCGCGCCGCAGCAGATCGTAAAACACCGGCAGATCCCACGCGCAGCGATCGACGCTGGGCCACCAGTCGAGCATCGGCTGGAGATCGTAATGCCCCCGGCAATGCCCCAGCGTGTTGTAGAGCACCGCCCCGGCGCCATGCGCCTTCAGATACATCACCGGATGCGTGCCGGGGGCATCCGCCGCCTCGACAAAGCCGGTACCGACTTCGGTGCATTCGGTCTCCAGCAGAACGTGGAGATCGCCGTGGCATTCGAGGTGGTACAATTCATCGGTGGTGTCGAACGGCGCGATCCCGGCCACCAGAGGGTGCGCCGGATCGGCCACCGTCACGCGATAGGGCGCGATCGGCGGGTGGCTGATGAACTGGCTGCCGACAAGGTCCATGAACAGCGGCGCCCAGCGGGGGGCATCCCACTGGCCATTGGCCAGCAACCGCAGCACCGAATTGGTGCCATGCAGTGCATACCAACGGCCCCCGGCAGTCAGCCAATCGCGCAGCGCCTCCTGCGCCGCCAGACTGGGCGTGACATCGCAGGTGTAGGTGATCAGAAGGTCGGCCTCGCGGATCGCGGCGAGGTTCTCGTAATCCTCGAACACGCGGGTGCGCACGGCGGGGTCTTCGGCCAGCAGCTTCAGCAGCTCCAGCCGGGCGAAGTCCATATCGTGCCACACCCCGCCGCAGATCAACACGCAGTTGAGGCGCGGGGGATGCGCCGTGTCTTCGCTCACGCCTTGGCGCCCAGTTCGCCGTCGATGTACTTCATCAGCGTCTTGTGCAGTTGGCGGATGCGGATCTCCTGATAGTCGCCCAACTGCACCTCCCCGTTCTTCGAGGCGTGCAGCCCCTCCTGCACGAAGGGCAGGTTGGCCATGTCCTGCTCGAACACGTCGCCTAGGATGCCGAGTTCGGGCGCATCGGTCCACAACTGCTCGCGGGTCAGCAGCTTCATCTCGGGGCTGCGCGGATGGGCCTCGCCCTTCTTGACGCGCACCAGCACGCGCACCTCCATCAGGCAGGTGTCGGGCGTCTTGCCGGGGCGCCAGCGGTAGACGATGTTGGGCATATACCCGCCCCACGGCGCGAAATTGGGGAACACGTTGTAGACCAGCCCGTCGAGCAACTCGGCATCGGTGGCGTCGGAATGGTCGTAGCCGCTCTGTTCCTCGTAGAGCGCGCGCATTTTCGCGCCGAGCGCCTCGCGCGCGGTCTGGCCCTCGGCCACGTCCACCGCGTAGGGATCGGCGTCCTTGTCGTACTGATCGGCGCTGCGGCCGTTGTACTTGATGAACTCGTCGACGATCCACTGCTCGGTCTTACCGGCGGGGTCAACGTGGGGGCTCATGATGCCGAAGGGCACCAGATTGACGTTCACATTATCGCCCCAGAAGCGATAGGCGGCATTGGCATCGCCCGAGAACGGCAGCAGTTGCGGGTGCGTAACGATGGTGTGCCACGCCTCCATGAACGCCTCGGCGACGACCTTCCAGTTGGCGGCGACTTCCTTGGCCACCCAGACGACAGTGGCGCATTCCTCGTGGCGCCAGCGTTTGAAATGCTCAGGCAGCGGCGCGAGGTATTCCTCAAGGCTCGGCCCGCCCTTCTCCTCGCGCAGGAAGATGTAGCCGCCCCAGCGCCCGACCTCGGCCTCGGGCAGTTGCAGCTTTTCGGGGGTCAGGTGCTTGAAATCCCACGCGCAGGGCATGCCGGCAAAGCTGCCGTCCTTGTTCCAGGTAAAGCCGTGGAACGGGCACTGGAAGCTGTCGGCGCTGCCATCGTGATCGCGCAGCTTGCGCCCGCGGTGGAGGCAGACGTTGTGGAACGCGCGCACGCTGCCGTCATCCTGCCGCGAGATGATCCACGAGCGCCCGGCAATCTCGAACACGGTGTAATCACCGGCCTCGGGAATATCCTCCTCGCGCGCGGCGAACTGCCAGATATAGGGCCACATCCGCTCGCGCTCCAACCGGGCGAAATCCTCGCTGGTGTACTGCGACGCGGGGATCGGCGTGGATCCCAGATATTCGTACGAATCATCGAGCAGCACATCGGGCGCCGGCCGCGAATCCAGCGCCATCAACGCGTTCCAGCTGATCGCCGGACAGCGCGCCAGTCCGCCGCTGACGGTGGGGTCACTCTCGGCCATAACGCGAATCCTTCATCCCGAACTTATGCATTGCCGCCAAGTCTGCCCCCGGCTTCGGGGCGCGTCACCTAGCAGAAAAGAATAGGTGGCAGAGGACGCGGCAAGGGGCAAACAGAACGACGAAAGAACACATGGGAAGGATCGAGGCGTGAGTGAAAGGCTTGCCGGCAAGGTGGCATTGGTCACCGGGGGCACGGGCGGGATCGGCGCGGGCACGGTGGCGCGGCTGGCGCGCGAGGGCGCAACGGTGTGGTTCACCGGCTCCAACGCCGAGGCCGCCGCGCAGATCACCGCCGCCACCGGCGCGCGCTTTGCCGCGCACAAAGTGCAGGACGCCGCCGCGTGGGAGGCCCTGACTGCCGAGATCCGCAGCGCGCATGGCCGGCTCGACATCGCCTTTGCCAACGCCGGCACCGAACATGGTGACGGCAGCATTGAGAACGTGGGGCTGGATGCGTGGAACAACATCATCGCGATCAACCAGACTGGGGTGATGCTGACCGTGCAGAACGCCATCCGGCTGATGAAGGACAACCCCGGCGGCGCCAATGGACAAGGGGGGGGCGGGTCGATCATCATCAACTCTTCGATGAACGCGCTGCGGCCTTTGGGCAATTACGTCGCCTATTCGGTGACGAAGGCCGCGGTGGTGGCGCTGGCCAAGTCGGCGGCGGTCTATTGCGGCCAGCAGGGGTACAAGATCCGCGTCAACGCCATCCTGCCCGGCGTCGTCGAAACCGATCTCATCAAGAACATCATGGCCGCGCAGCCCGACCCCGTCGCCGCGCGCGCGATGTACGAAGGCATGGCCCCGTTGAAACGCATGGCACAAGTCGATGAGGTCGCCGGACTGGTCGCCTATCTGGCCTCGGACGAGGCCGGGTTCATCTCGGGCGGCGAGTTCACCATCGATGGCGCCACCACCGCCGGGATGATGGGGGTATGAGCGCCCCCCTCCCCGCCGTGGACGCCCCGCAAGGCGCGCGCCGGCTGGAAGGCCGCGTGGCCTTGATCAGCGGCGGGTTGCGCGGCATCGGCCTCGCCTGTGTCGAGCGGTTCCTCGCCGAGGGGGCCGAGGTCGTCCTCACCGATCTCGATGCCGCCGACAGCGCATTGGCGCAGGAGACGCTGGCGCGGCTGGGTCAGGCGGCGTCGTATGTTACGGCCAACGTCACGCGCGAGGAGGACTGGCGCGCCACCCTCGCCGCCGTGGAACAACGCCACGGCGCGCTCCACATCCTGGTCAACAACGCCGGCACCGATCTCACCGGCGCGGTCGAAACGATCACGCTGGAGTCCTGGCGCCGGATCATGGCGGTGAACGTCGATGGCGTGTTCCTCGGCACCAAGACCTTCGTGCCGTTGCTCGCCAAGAGCGGCGAGGGACTGCCCGGCGGGTCCTCGATCATCAACGTCAGCTCGATCATGGGGCTCGTCGGCTACAGCGAGGTCTCGGCCTATAACGCCAGCAAGGGCGCGGTGCGGCTGTTCACCAAGGGCATCGCCATCGAATTCGCGCAAAAGCAGATGCCGATCCGCGCCAACAGCGTCCACCCCGGCTTCGTGCGCACGCCGCTGCTGGAGGCCGGCTTCCAGCGCTGGGTCGATAGCGGCTTTGCCGAAAAGAAGCAGGATCTGGTCGACGCGATGTCCGCCACCACGCCGAACGGGCGTTTGGCCGCCCCGCACGAGATCGCCGCAGGGATCTTCTTCCTCGCCAGCGCCGACGCCAGCTACATGACCGGCTCCGAGATGGTCATCGACGGGGGATGGACCGCACAATGACGATCGCTTTGGAAAACGTCGTGGCGTTGGTAACGGGCGCGGCGGGCGGTATCGGCCGGGGCATCGTCACCGCGATGAAGGCCGCCGGCGCCACCGTCATCGCCACCGACCGCGCCGCGCCCGAGGACACCGGCGCCGACCACGCCATGGCCCACGATGTCACCAACCCCGCCGACTGGCAGGCGGTGGCGGACTATGTTCAGGCCAAGCATGGCCGGCTCGACGCACTGGTCAACAACGCCGGCATCTCGCTCGTGACCAGGTTCGAGGACACGCCCCTGCCCGAATGGCACCGGGTCAACGCGGTCAACGTCGATTCGGTGGTGATCGGCACGCAAACCCTGCTCCCCCTGCTCAAGGCAGGCGGCAAGGCACGCGAAAGCGGCGCCTCGGTGGTCAATTTCTCCAGCGTCGGCGGCCTGCGCGGGGCGCCGTTCAACGCGGTCTATTGCGCCAGCAAGGCCGCCGTGGCGATGATGACCAAATGCATCGGTGCAGAATTCGCCGCGCTGAAATACAATATCCGCGTCAACAGCGTGCACCCCGGCGGCATCGACACCGCCATGCTGAACAGCATCTTCGACCGCTACATCGCACTCGGCGCGGCGTCATCGCGCGAGGAGATCCTCGTCGGCATGGCGGCGCGCCACCCGATCGGGCGGCTGGGCAAGCCCAGCGAGATGGCCGGCGGCGTGGTGTTCCTGTGCTCGGATGCGGCCAGTTTCATGACCTGCGACGAGTTGGTGATGGATGGCGGGTATTGCATGGTTTGAGAAGGGTTGATGCGAGGGACACGTCCCTCGCGCTCCCTCAACGTTGTCGAGGTTGGTGCTCGGCAGCCAACTCCCACTACCTTGCCGCGCCGCAGGCTATAAAAGCGGCTTCGCCGCAGGGTGCTGCGCCGCGTATAAAGCGCAACGATGACAAGTCATGGGAGCGCGAGGGGTTAGCCCCTCGCATTTCCCCCTTCATCCCCTTCACCCCAACGCCCAGCGCAACCGCCCCACCGGCCCGATCTTCACGCTGGCCAGCGCGGCATCCATCATCCGCACCCCCGCCTCGCGTGAGAGGCGCACGCGCGGATCGCGCGTCGCGGCGGTGACGGTATAGCTGAACCGCTCGATGGCATAGCAGGCCCCGCCCACCAGCGCGCGCAAGTCGGTGGCGGCGATCTGCTGGCTCATGCCGGCATCGCCGTGGCTCCAGACGGCAAAGCGCACGCCGTTGATCACCCGCGACGGCAGCCTCTGCCCGCCGCCCAGCCCGCCGCGCAGGCAATCGCGCAAGGCAGCCGGATCGCGGCTGCTGCCGATCTGGAGCACTTCGCTGCGCTGGCCGACGCCGTCGTCGGGATCGACCGGCAGGGTCAGGCGCACCACCATCCGCCCCGGTACCGCCGCCGCGCCATCCCACACCAGCCGCCAGCCCGGCGCCATCAAGGACCCCAGCGCCCCGTCCGCCTGAGTCAGCCGCGCCGCCACCGGCCGCATCAGCGCAACCGCGCGATCGGGACTGTGCCATGGCCGCAGCGCGCCGGTGATGGGCACGGGCACCTGCTCCTGCGCGGCCACCCCGCTGGACAGCAGGGCGACGGCAAGGGCGGGCGCGAGCGATCGGATCCACATGCCCTGTCCCTAACCCGCCGTGCATGACGTACGCGTGAACCGCGCGGGCGTTGCATCCCCCCGCCCTCTGCCGGTTTTCCGCCCGCCGCATCGCTGATGCAAAAAGAGGGTCCCACTTTTTTGCGCGATGCGCTTTTCCCGCCGCATCGCCGATGCAAAAAGAGGGTCCCACTTTTTTGCGCGATGCTCTTTTCCCGCCGCATCGCTGATGCAAAAAACCGGTTCCCACTTTTTTGCGCGATGCTCTAGAGCCTACGCCGATGCGCAATTTCTTCACCCGCCCTGCCCGTGCCAGCCATGGGTTCGTCTATCGCGCGGCGTGGTGGCTGGCGATGGCGGTGCTGGCGTTCCTGGCGTGGAGCGTGGGCGGGGTGCTGGTCTACAAAGTGGTGCCGCCGCCGGTGACGCTGACGATGATCTTCGATCCCAACGGCTTCGACAAGCAGTGGGAGCCGCTCTCGCGCATCGACCGGCGCATGGTCGATGCCGCGATCGCCGGCGAGGATTCGCGCTTTTGCCAGCACCACGGCTTTGACGGTGCGGGCATCGCCTATGCGCTGCATACCGATATGTCGGGCGGGCGGCTGCGCGGCGGCTCCACCATCAGCCAGCAGACCGCCAAGAACGCCTTCCTGTGGCAGGGATCGGGCTGGGACCGCTATCTGCGCAAGGGCCTGGAAGCATGGTACACCGTGCTGATCGAGGCGATCTGGGGCAAGCGGCGGATCATGGAAGTCTATCTCAACATCGCCGAGACCGGCATCGGCACCTATGGCGTCGAACAGGGCGCCCAGCGTTATTACCACCATGCCGCCGCGCACCTCTCGGGGATCGAGGCGGCGCGATTGGCCGCCGCCTTCCCGGCGCCCAAGAAACGCGCGGTCGTCGGCGCCAGCGGCTTCGTCCGCCGCCACGGCAACGCCATCGCCGCACGTAGCAGCGTCGTGCGGCACAGCGATCTGGATCTTTGCGTTTATGAGTGAACACGATCACCACGATCATGGGCATGGCCACGGACACGACCATGGGCATCATCATGGGCACGGGCATTCCCATGGGCACGGGCATGGACACCATCACCACCCCGATCCATCGTCGGCGCCGGCTTCGGCCTTTGCGCTGGCCATCGGGCTGAATTCGGCTTTCCTGATCGCCGAGGTCGGTGCCGGGCTCGGCTGGAACTCGATGGCGCTGCTGGCCGATGCGGGGCACAATTTTTCGGACGTGCTGGCGCTGGGGCTCTCGTGGGGGGCAAGCCGGCTGTCGCAGCGGCCGCCCTCGGCGCGGTTTACTTATGGGTTGAAGGGCTCGTCGATTTTGGCGGCGCTGGCCAATGCGGCGCTGCTGTGGGTGGCGCTGGGGGCGATCCTGGTCGAATCGATCCGCCACCTGATCGAGCCTGCCCCCGCCGGCGGCGCGGCGATGATGATCGTGGCCGCAGTGGGCATCGCGGTGAACGGCTTTTCCGCGCTGCTGTTCGCCGGCAAGAGCGACCTCAACGTGCGCGCCGCGTTCCAGCACATGCTGGCCGACGCCTTGGTCTCGGCCGGCGTGGTGGTGGCGGGCGGCCTGGTGCTGCTGAGCGGGTTCGCATGGATCGATCCGGTGGCCAGCCTGGTCATCACCGTGGTCATCGGCATGGGCAGTTGGTCATTGCTGCGCGAATCGGTGCTGCTGGGGCTGGATGCCGTGCCCGCCGGGATCGATGAGGCCGCCGTGCAAACCTACCTCGCCGGCCAGCCGGGCGTCTGCGCCGTCCACGATCTGCACATCTGGCCGATGAGCACCACCGAAACCGCGCTGACCGCGCATCTGGTGATCCCCGCCGGGCATCCGGGCGACGCGTTCCTGCACGATCTGGCCGATGCGCTGACGGCGAAGTTCGGGATCGGGCATGCGACCGTGCAGGTCGAGACCGTGGACGAGGCCTGTGCGTTGCACCCGGAAGGGGTGGTTTGAAGAAGGGTTAAATGCGAGGGGCAAACCCCTCGCGCTCCCATAACGTGTCGGCCTTGGCGTTGGCCAACCCCCTTGCGCAAGGTTGCCGCGCCGCAGGCTATAAAGGGCGGCTTCGCCGCATGGCGCCACGCCGATACCACGCGCTAGGAAGACAGGAACGGGGAGCGCGAGGGGTTTGCCCCTCGCATCCACCCCTTTTCCCCCTTACAAGGCCCCGGCAAACCGCAAAGGCTCGCCCACGGCGGCATCGGCCAGTTGGCCATCCCACACCACCCGGTGCCCGCGGACAAAGGTGCCGACAACGCGGCCCTTCAACGCCATGCCGGTAAACGGCGACCACCCGCAACGGCTTGCCAGCCAGTCCTCGGTGATCGTGAACTGGCCCTTCAGATCGACGACGGTGAAATCGGCGTCATAGCCGCGCACGATCCGGCCCTTGGACTGCAGCCCGAAGATGCGCTGCACCCCGGCGCTGGTCATGTCGATGAACCGCGCGAGCGTCAGCCGCCCGTTCAGCACATGGTCGAGCATCAGCGGCACCAGCGTCTGCACCCCCGGCATGCCGCTGGGCGAGGCGGGGTAGGGCTTGGCCTTCTCGGCCAGGGTATGCGGCGCATGGTCGCTGCCGATCACATCGGGCACCCCGGCGCGCAGCCAGTGCCACAGCCCGTCGCGCTGGCGCTTGCCCCGGATCGGCGGGTTCATCTGCGCGTAGGTACCGAGACGCGGATAGGCATCCTCGGCCCAGAGCGTCAGGTGCTGCGGCGTGACCTCGCAAGTGGCGATGTCGCGGTGCTGCGCGATCAGCTCGTATTCCTCGGGCGTGGTGATGTGCAGGATGTGGATCGGTCGCCGCGCCGCCCGCGCCAGCTTGAGGATGCGCCGCGTCGAGATCATCGCGCTCTCATCATCGCGCCAGACGGGGTGCGAGGACGGATCGCCCTCCACCCGCAGCCCCGCGCGCGCCTGCATGCGGGGCTCGTCCTCGGAGTGGATCGCCACGCGCCGTACGCCATGCGCCAGTACGCGAGCCAAGGGTGCATCCTCGGCCACCAGCAGACTGCCGGTCGAGGCGCCCATGAAGATCTTGACCCCCGCCGTGCCCGGGATCCGCTCCAGCTCGCCCAGCGCCTCGGCGTTCTCGTGAGTCGCGCCGACGTAGAAGGCGTGGTCGCACCACATGCGGTGGTGGGCACGAGCCAGTTTGTCATGGATGCGGTCATAGCTGTCTGTGTTGGGGTTGGTGTTGGGCATCTCGAACACGGCGGTCACCCCGCCCAGCACCGCCGCGCGGCTGCCCGATTCGAGGTCTTCCTTGTGCTCCAGCCCCGGCTCGCGGAAATGGACCTGGCTGTCGATCACGCCCGGCAGAATATCGAGGCCCGTGCAGTCGATCCGCACCGCCGCATCGGGATAGCTGCCCACCCCGATGATCTTGCCATCGCGCACGGCGACATCGGCCAGCACCGGGCCGGACGGCGTATGGACAGTGCCGCCGGCCAGAACGGTTTCGGCGGCGGGATCGGCGGGGGGGGTGAAAGCGCTCTGGGTCATGCCGCAACCCCTACAAGTTTCGTGGCCGACGCACTACCTCCCACGGCATGACTGCAACACACTTGTCCGCCCGCGCCGTAATCCGCCTGTCGCCGCTGGAGCCGGGGGAGGACGTGCGCGGGTTCCTGCAAGGGTTGGTGACGCAGGACGTGGCTGGCGCGTTGCCCGCCTATGCCGCGCTGCTGACCCCGCAGGGCAAGGTCATCGCCGCGTTTCTGGTGTGGGCCGATGGGGCGGACCTGTTGCTCGATTGCGAAGCGGATGTGGCCGAGGCGCTGGCCAAGCGGCTGTCGATGTACCGCCTGCGCCGTGAGATCGCGATTGCGGTGGATGCGTCGGTGGCGGTGCATTGGTCGCCCGCCGGGGGTGAGACGCCCGACCCCCGGTTGGCGGATTTGGGTCGGCGCTGGCTGGCCGCGCCCTTGGGTGAACCCGCCGATGCCGCATGGACGGCGCACCGGTTGTCGCTGGGCGTGGCCGAGACGCAGGCCGAGCTGGCCGATCTCCTCTGGCTGGAAACCAACGCGGCCGAGTTGAACGGGGTGTCGTTCACCAAGGGCTGTTACGTCGGGCAGGAGAACACCGCGCGGATGAACTGGCGCCAGAAGGTCAACCGGCGGCTGGTGGTGGTGCCGCTGGGCGAATCGGATCCGGCGCGGCAGCGGGTTGCCTATCCGGCGCTGGGGCTGGCGGTGAACCACCGGCGGGTGGAGGATATTGCGCCCGAGGCGGTGCCGGGGTGGCTGAAGGGAGCCTTGGCCGGCGAGGTCTGACGCCGCGATCGGAAGAACAAATTTGAAATGCGCGGGGCAAACCCCTCGCGCTCCCCGCTCCTGTCTACGTTGCGCCTGGCAGGCGATGGAGCGCCTTGTGGCTAAGCCACTATAAAGCCAGCGGCGCGGCAAATTTACGCAACGCAGCCATGATGCATCAACCTGGCCAAGTCATGGGAGCGCGAGGGGCTAACCCCTCGCATCCCACCCTTCAAACCTTCAGGCCGCTGTCCCCACCGTCACCGGCGGCGGCATGCCATCGGCCAGATCCAGTTGCCAGCGCCCGGCCTCGGCGCGCCGGAACCCGGCACGCGCCAGCATCCGCGCCGCGCCCGGATCCTCGCCATCGGGCGCGGCGATCAGGCGGGTGTGCCCCAGCATCCGCGCCATCGGCACCAGCCCGCGCAGGGCCTCGGCACCATAGCCGCGGCGGCGCTGGATCGGGGCGATCTGGCAGCGCACGTGCGCAACCTCGCCATCGGCTTCAAGCCACACCTGACCGATCGAGGCCGCCCCGCCCGACGAATCGGGCCGCGTGACCAGCCAGTGGGGGAAGCGCGGGTGTGGCTCTTCGCTCCCCGTGCGCTGTGCGCCGAAGGGGAGGGCGCAGCCGTGTTCGGCACGATCCTCGGGCCAGGCCGGCCTCAGGAACAGTCGATGGGTCCGCATGAACATGTCGCAAAACTCTCCGCAGGGGCGCAGTCGTTGCCTTTGGCAACGCGCCGGCCCGGGGACAGGTTCCGCACCCACGCGACGATCCGTCCCATGCGCGCGATACCCTGTTTCGTTGACAACGCCGTGTCGGTTTGCGCCGAACCGGTGCCAACGGGCGAGAGAGGGAGACAAGAAAAAAGGGAGACGGGTGCGAGCCACTCTCCCTCCGGAAAGCCCCGATCAGATCAGGGCGGGGCCATCCCGTTCAGGATGGCCCGTCATCGACCAACCTTTATTCGGCAGCTTGGGCAACGGCGGCGTCAACCGACACGTACTTGCGGCCCAGCTTGCCGGCATGGAAGCGTACGCGACCCTCGGCGAGCGAGAACAGCGTGTGATCCTTGCCGATGCCGACGTTCACGCCCGGATACACGCGGGTGCCGCGCTGACGGATGATAATGTTGCCGCCGATCACTTCCTGACCGCCGAACTTCTTCACGCCGAGGCGCTTCGACTGCGAGTCGCGACCGTTGCGCGAGGAGCCGCCTGCTTTCTTATGTGCCATCTCGAATACCCCGAAGAATGTGGTGCTGGGCGCGAAACGCTTAGGCCGCGCCGACCGACAGGATGCGCAGCAGCGTCAACTGCTGGCGGTGGCCGTTCTTGCGACGATAGTTGTGGCGGCGGCGCTTCTTGAACACCACGACCTTCTCGCTCTTCGCCTGGGCGATGATCTCGGCCGAGACGACGATGCCAGCGGCATCGGCGATCTCGCCTTCATTGCCGGCGAGCAGGACGTCGCCCAGAGTGATCGTTTCGCCGGCTTCACCAGCCAGCTTTTCGACCGCGATCTTGTCTCCGGCGGCCACGCGATACTGCTTGCCACCCGTGCGCACCACTGCGAACATTGTGAATCCAATCCAATCCGTTGCCCCGCGCCGTGGTGCATCCATGGGGTCGAAGGGCTTTCGCGAATCGCCGGAAAAACACCGGCAAACCCACGACACCCCACCACGCCATGAGCGCAAGGCTGCGGAAGAAGGCGCGCTCCTAGTCGAAGCCCCCCCACCTGTCAATGCCGCGCGGGCCGGAATTGGGCGTTTGCGCGGCATTGCCGGATCGGCGCCGGCACGGGCTGGCGGGCGGGCGCGAGCGTGCTATGTCGGCGGCATGCAGGCTTTCCCCTCCCGCCGCAACGCCCGTGTTTCCGCCGCTTTGCTGCGAGTCGCCGCTCTGGCGCTGCCGCTGGCGGGATGCGCCGCCGGCGATTACCCCTCGCTCGACCAGCGCCCCGCCGAACGCGAAAGCCCGCGCGAGAGCGGCACCATCGCCCCCGCCGCGCCAGTCGCCGCGCCCGAATCGGTAACCGCACCGGCGGATCTCGCCCACCTCCTCGCCAGCGCGCAGGCCGCCCATGCCGCCTTCCTCGCCGCGCGGCCCGCCGCCGCCGCGCGAGTCGCCGCCGCCCGCGACGCCGCCCCCGCCAGCGAACCCTGGGCCGCAGCCGCCGAGTCTCTCTCCGCCCTCGCCGCCACCCGCGCGCCGACGGTCGCCGCGCTGGCCACGCTGGAACGGCTCCACGCCGACGATACGCTGGACCACGCGCTGGCCGACGGCGCCAGCGCCACCCCGCGCGCCGATGCGGTGGCCATTACCGCCGCGCGCGACGAGGTCGCCGCCATCGCCGAGGGCGAACGGGCGGATCTGGCGCAGTTGAATGCAGGGCTGAAGGACTGAAAAGGCGAATGCGAGGGATACATCCCTCGCGCTCCCTCAACGTTGTCTGGCTCGGCGACCCGTCGCCACCTCGCGCAACCTCGCACCGCCGGAGGCAATGAGTCCCGCTGCGCTGGGGCACCACACCGCGATCACAGCCCGACCCGAAAAGTCATGGGGGTCCGGGGGTCGTGACCCCCGGCCTTCCCCTGTCAATCCCAGCGCGCCCGATCCGCCTGATCCGCGCCGCGCGGCTCGATCCAGTGCCACACCCCGCCGCGCCGCTCGCGCTTCCAGAACCAGCTATCGCTTTTCAGGTGGTCCATCACGTAGTCGGCGGCCTCGAACGCCGCGCGCCGGTGCCGCGAGGCCGCCGCCACCAGCACGATCGCCGCGCCCGGTGCCATCTCGCCCACGCGGTGGATCACCAACAGCCCGGCCAGATCCCAGCGCGCCAGCGCAGCCTCGGCCAACGCCTCCATCCCCGGCAGGGTCAGCGGCGCGTAATGCGTGAGTTCCAGCGCCTCGACATCCTCGCCCCCGCGCACTTGCCCGATGAACGAGACCACCCCGCCCGCATCCGCATGGCGGGCCGTGAACGCAGCGATCTCGGCCCCCGGCGCAAAGCCCGCGTCCAGCAGGCGGACATCGGCGCTCATCCGCCGCTGACCGGCGGGAGGAAGGCCACCTCGTCGCCCTCGGCCAGCAGCGGCGCGGCCCCGGGGGCCAGCACCGCGCCATTGACCGCCACCCGCACACGCGGCGCCCGCAGCGCCACCGCCAGATCCGCCGGCAAGCGCGCGATCACCTCGGCCAGCGGACCCGCCGCCGCCAGAATTTCACCCGCGCCGGCCACATCCGCCAGCCGGCCCAGAAACACCAGCCGCACCATCACCCGCCGGTCGTCGACATATGCCGCGCCAAAGCCGGCGCCGCACCCCGCGCATCGATGGCGAAGTGGTGGCGCTCGGGCTTGATCTTCATCGCCCGGTCCAGCCCGGCGGCCAGCGCCGCATCGGGATCGTCTCCGCGCAAGGCCGCGCGCAAGTCCACCACCTCGGCCCCGCCCAGACATGGGTACAACTGCCCGGTTGCCGTCACCCGCACGCGGTTGCAACCCTCGCAGAAATTGCCGGTCAGCGGCGTGATAAAGCCGAGCCGCCCGCCGGTCTCCGCCACGCGGACATAGCGCGCCGGGCCGCCGGTGCGGTGGCCGATCGGCTCCAGCGTAAACCGCCGCGCCAGATCCGCGCGCACGCCATCCAGCGGCAGATAATGATCGACGCGATCGCCATCGACCTCGCCCAGCGGCATCACCTCGATCAGCGTCAGGTCACACCCCTGCCCATGCGCCCAGCGCATCAGATCGGTGATCTCACCTTCATTCACGCCCTTCAGCGCCACAGTGTTGATCTTGACCTGCAAGCCGGCGGCACGCGCGGCGGCAATGCCCTCCAGCACCTGCGGCAAGCTGTCGCGCCGGGTGAGTTCGGCAAACCGCGCCCGGTCCAGCGTATCGAGCGAGATGTTGACCCGCCGCACCCCGGCCTCGAACAGCGCCTCGGCATGTTCGGCCAGACGCGTGCCGTTGGTGGTGAGGGTCAGCTCCTCCAGATGCCCGGCGCCGTCATCCGCACCGATTCGCCGGCCCAGCGCGCGCACCAGCTCGATCATGTCGCGCCGTACCAGAGGCTCGCCCCCGGTCAGGCGCAGCTTCGTGATCCCGCGCGCGATGAACCCCAGCGCCAGCCGGTGCAGCTCCTCCAGCGTCAACACCTCGGCGCGGGGCAGGAACACCTGCCGCTCGGGCATGCAGTACTGGCAGCGCAAATCGCAGCGATCGATCACCGACAGGCGCAAATAGCTGATCTGGCGTTGAAAAGCGTCCACCAACGGACGCGGAGGGACAGGGGCGGAGATCACGGTGGGGGCGTGCATCGGCTCAGTCTATATCGGATCCGGGTGTCTGGCTATCCAATGCGAAAAGCTGCCCGGTGATCCCCGGCGCGCCCGCCAGCCAGGCCTCCGCTGCCGCAATCGCCGCCACGCCCTCGCCCGCCACGGCGTTCACCCGCACCGGCGCCGCCTCACGCGCCAATGACTGCACCGCCGCCAGCCGCCACGCGCCATGCGCCGCGTCGGCCGATGGGAACACCAGCAACACCGCCGCATCCGCCCGATCGCGCACCGCCCGCACCGCCACCAGCACCCGCTGGACATGCGCGGCATAGAACGTCGCCGCCGCCGACACCGCCTCGGCAGGCAGTCCCTCGACGACGATGGCCTCCATCAACGCCGCTCGCGGGTCAGCGTGATGCCGATCTTCTCGCCATTCTCGCTGATCGCCAGCTTGACGATCTTCACCGTCACCACCGTGATACGCAGGTCCTGCAAAAACAGCGTCTCGCAGATGTGATCCGCCACCGCCTCGATCAGGGTGAAATGGGTGCCCGGCGGCAGGGCCTCACGCGCGGCAAACTTCAGATCCATATAGTTCTTGGAGGCCGACAACGGCGTGTCGGGCGTATAGCGCTCGGCCGGGGCCAACTGCACCGCGATGCCAATGCGCAGCGGCTGCGCCTTGCCGGTCTCCTCGGAATAGATGCCGGTCAGGACATCGGTTTCGAAATCGGCGACTTCGAGGATCAGGCTATCGGCCACGGGCTGCCTTCTGGTTGGGCGCGTGGAAGGACCACACACGGCGGCGCGGATTGGCAGGTTGCGCGGGTTGAGTCCAGTGGGCTGGGGTAAGGCTGATGCGCGGAATTAGGGGAAGTGATGGAAGGAAAGCGTGAAATGCGAGGGGCACGCCCCTCGCGCTCCCATGACTTGTCGGCTTGGGAGCATGCCGGCCACACTGCGCAAGGTTGCCGCGCCGCAGGCTTTAATTGCGGCTTCGCCGCTGGGCTCCACACCGCGTGCAGGGCGCAACGTGGACAGGAACGGGGAGCGCGAGGGGCCAACCGATTTCTCTCGAGAAATCGGCACGTCCGACTCCCCTCGCATTTCACCCCTCAAGCCTTCAATCCCGCCGCCACCGCGCAAAAATCGCTGTCGGCAGCAACCGCCCGCCCTCGCCCTCCTCGCGCACGGCCAGATCGCCATGCTCGATCACGCCGGGCAGGTCGGCGAAGATCTCCGCCAGCAGGCCGCCGAGCGCCAGCGACGACATCCGCACCGCATAGACCGTGAGGAACAGGAACCGGCTCTCGGCATCGAGCAACCGCCGGCAATCGGCGACCAGCGGCGCGAGGTTCGATTCGATGCGCCAGACCTCGCCCTCTGGCCCGCGCCCGAACTTGGGGGGATCGAGGATGATGCCGTCGTAACGCTTGCCGCGCCGCACCTCGCGCGCGGTGAACTTCACGGCGTCGTCGATGATCCAGCGGAGCGGGCGCTGGTTGAGGCCCGACAGCGCCGCATTGGCCCGCGCCTGCGCCACCGACTTCTTCGAGGCATCGACATGCGTGACCGGCCCAAACGCCGACAGCGCCAAAGACCCCACCCCGGTATAGCCGAACAGGTTGAGGCAAGACGCATCCTCACGCCCCGCCAGTCGCTCGCCCATCCAGCCCCACACCGGCGCCATGTCGGGAAAGAACCCCAGATGCCGGAACGGCGTGCACTGCGCGGTGAACCGCGCGTCGCCCCAGGCCAGCGGCCAGCCATCGCGCGGCACCTCGCGCGCGAACACCCAGCGGCCGCCGCCATCCTCGTCCGCGCCGGGGATGAACTCGCCGTGGGCGTTCCACGCCGCCTCACCGAAGCGCGGGGCCCACAAGGCCTGCGCCTCGGGCCGGACAAACCGGTACGGACCATAGCGCTCCAGCTTGCGCCCATCGCCGCTGTCGATCAGGCCATAGTCGCCCCAGCCGGCCCCGGCCAGCAGTTGCCCCGCCTCGACCAGTTCCGCCATGTTACGCGAGCGTGCTGGTGCGCGGCGTGGCCCGCTCGGCGATGAAATCGGCGATGGCGTCATAGCCGCCATCGAGATTCGTCAACCGCTCCTCGCGCTCGAACAGGTCGCCGACGCGATCGGGCAACGTCGGGCGGCGGCCCACCGCGCGCTCGACCGCCTCGGGGAACTTGGCCGGATGCGCCGTCGCCAGCGTCACCAGCGGCACGTCCGCCGCCACCAGGCCGCTGTGTGCCGCCGCCCGCGCCGCGTGGATGCCGATGGCGGTGTGCGGATCGACCAGCTCGCCCGCCGCATCCCAGCCCCAGCGAATCGCGCGGGTCATGTCATCGGCGTCGGCGCGATAGCTGGCGAACAGCGCCGAGGCACCCTCGCGCTGGGCATTGGTCAGGTGCATGGCCTTGGTGGCTTCAAACCCCGCCATCTGCGCCGCCAGCGCCACACCATCGCGCCCGCCGGCATCGAACAGCAATCGCTCGAAGTTCGACGAGACCTGAATGTCCATGCTCGGCGCGGCGGTGGGCGTTACCGTCCCCTGCGAGTAATCCCCCGCCGCCAGCGCGCGGTGCAGGATGTCGTTCACGTTGGTGGCAACGATCAGCCGCTCGATGGGCAGGCCCATCTGCGCCGCGACATAGCCCGCGAAAACGTCGCCAAAGTTGCCGGTGGGGACGCTGAACGCCACCTTGCGATAGGGGGCGTCCAGTTGCAGCGCGGCGGCGAAGTAATAGACCACTTGCGCCATCAACCGCGCCCAGTTGATCGAATTGACCGCGCCAATGCGGAAGCGGCTGGTCATGGCGCTATCGTTGAACATGCGCTTGACCATGGCCTGCGCGTCGTCGAACGTGCCCTCGATGGCGATGTTGTGGACGTTGGGCGCCAGCACCGTGGTCATCTGCCGCCGCTGCACGTCCGAGACGCGGCCGCGCGGGTGGATCATGAAGATATCGATGTTGGCGCGCCCGGCCACCGCGTCGATCGCCGCCGATCCGGTGTCGCCGCTGGTCGCGCCGACGATGGTCAGGTGATCGTCGCCGCGGCTGAGGAACTCCTCGAACAACAGGCCGAGGAGTTGCAGTGCCACGTCCTTGAACGCCAGCGTCGGCCCGTGGAACAGCTCCAGCAGCCAGTTCTGCTCGTCGAACTGCTTGAGCGGAGTCACCGCCGCATGCGCAAACCGGCCATAGGCCTCCTGCGTCATCTCCAGCAATCGCGCGGGCGTCAGGCTGTCACCCACGAAGGGCTGCATCACCCGCTGCGCCAGCTCGGCATAGGGCAGGCCCGCCATCGCCGCGATCTCGCCCGCGCTGAACCGAGGCCACTGGCGCGGCACATACAGCCCCCCATCGCTGGCGAGACCGGCCAGCGTCGCGCCGGCGAAATCGAGCGCAGGCGCGCGCCCACGGGTGCTGATGTAGTCCATGAGGATTGCGGTTAGCCGCGAGGGCACGGGGGCGCAAGTCGGCGCGCACGGGCATGCGGTTTTGAGAAGGGGGCAGGTAAGGAAGTGATGATGCGAGGGGCACGCCCCTCGCGCTCCCCTAACGTGTCTATGTTGTTGGGGGCCGGCCAGGTTGCGCGTGAGCGCCAAAGATGAAGGCCTGCGGCGCCTTCCGCCGCAAAGCGGCCTTCAAATCCCGGACACCTTGCACCACGCCGATATCGCGCACAACGAATCCAAGGCATGGGGGTCCGGGGGTCTAGACCCCCGGGAATCACCCCTTTTCTATCAACCGCCGCCGCAAGGCGATCGCATAGATCACCACCGCCACCCCCGCGAACAGGAACCACTGCACCGCATAGGCGAAATGGTTGTTGGGCAGATCGCGCGGATCGGGCCGGGCATTGGCCTCCAGCCCGGCCAGCGGCGGATCGGCCACCACGCGCACCGGCACCGTGGGATCGCCGCCATAGCGGCTCAACACGCCGCTCACCGCACCGCCCTGCCACGTCGCCGCATCGGGGTGCGAGGACCAGCCCAGCACCACCTCGGCCCGCGCGCCGCCCGGCACCGTGCATGTGGCGACATGCGCCCAGCCCGGCGACTGGCCCGCATTGCGGCCAGACATCGCGGTCATCCCCACGACCGATTCGCAGGTGATGCGCACATGGGCGAAGGGCATCACCGCCTGATCGGACGGCCAGTCATAGACGCGGCGATCCGCCTCGGCGCGGGTATAGCGCGCTATCAGATCCTCTTTCCACGCCAGCCGGTGCAGTTGCCACACCCCCAGCCCCAGCATCGCCGCCACCGCCAGCGCCACCAGCACTGTTGCGCCCCAAGGGAACCGCCGCGTCATGACTCACCGGCCCGGTACTCGCCGGCGCGGCGGCGGTATTCGGCCGCCAGCAGCGCCGCCTTGGCCCAGCGCAGCCCCAGCAAGGTCGCCCCGGCGGTCAAAGGCACCAGCACGGCCACATAAACCCACACCGGCGGATCGACCGCCAGCGCCAGCCACGCCGCCACCCCCATCACCAACGCGCCGACAAAGAATGTCAAAAACGCCGCCGGCCCATCGCCGACATTGAACGTGGTGAAATCTAGCCCGCACTTCGGGCACCGCAGCGCAAACCGCGCCGCGCCGGCAAACAACGTCCGCGCCCCGCAGGCCGGGCACAGCCCCAGCAGCGCCACCCGCACCAAACCGGGCGGCGGGGCCTCACTCAACCGTGAAGCCCCAGTTGCCCCAGACATAGATGCACGCGAACAGGAACAGCCACACCACGTCGACGAAGTGCCAATACCACGCCGCCGCCTCGAATCCGAAGTGCTGGCGCGGGGTGAAATCGCCGCGATAGGACCGCACCAGGCAGACGATCAGGAAGATCGTGCCGACGATCACATGGAACCCGTGAAACCCCGTCGCCATGTAGAACGCCGAGCCATAGGTGTTCTTGCCGAAGGGAAACGGCGCATGCATGTACTCATAGGCCTGAAGGCTGGTGAACAGCATGCCGAGCAGGATCGTGCACCACAGCCCTTTTTTAAGGCCATCGCGATCGCCGTGGATCAGGCTGTGGTGCGCCCAGGTGACGGTCGTGCCCGAACACAGCAGGATCAGCGTGTTGAGCAAAGGCAGATCGAACGGATTGAGCACCGCATCGAGGCTCTTGGGCGGCCAGGTCCCGCCGATCACTTTCGCCACCGTCGAGGGGAACAACGAGAAATCGAAGAACGCCCAGAACCACCCAACGAAGAACATCACCTCGGAAGCGATGAACAGGATCATCCCGTAACGCTGATGGAGTTGCACCACCGGCGAGTGATGGCCCTCGTGCGCCTCACGCACGATGTTGGAAAACCACTGGAACATCGATGCCAGCAGGATCGCCATGCCCAGCCAGGGCACGACATGCCCCCCCGACAGATCGTGCATGAACAGCACCATGCCGGTGGTGAACATCAGCGCGCCGATCGTCGTGGTCAGCGGGATGATATCGGGTGGAAGGATATGGTAGGTATGATTCCGGGCACCGGCCATGGCGTCTCTCTCCCCGGGCGGGCTTGGCGCCTGCTCCTGTGCTGGAGAGGTTAGCCCGCGCGGGCGGCGGGGTCCAGAGGCTTATGGAACAAGAAGAAGAGTGAAATGCGAGGGGCACACCCCTCGCGCTCCCATGACTTGAGTGAGGTTGGCGGAAGCCGGTGGGTGTGGGCCATGCCTCGAAGCGGCTTTTACAGCCTGCGGCGCTGAGACGTTGCGCTTGGTGTTTGGTCGGCTCTGAGGCCGACAAGGTTGGGGGAGCGCGAGGGGCGTGCCCCTCGTGAGCTACTCTTTTGCCTTGGTCACGTCATGAAACGTATAGCTCAGCGTGATCTGCGTGACATCGGCGGCATCCTTGTCCTTCAGGATCGCCGGATCGACGTAGAACAGCACCGGCATCCGCACTTTCTCATGCGGCTGCAACATCTGGCGGGTGAAGCAGAAACACTGGATCTTGGTGAAGTAGGGCGCGGCGCTCTCGGGCTCGATGTTATAGCTGGCCTGGCCGGTGATGGCATGATCGGTGAGGTTCTGCGCGTCGAAGAACGCCAGATTGCGCGCGCCGATGGTCACGGTCTTGGTCGTCGCCTCGGCGGTGAAGGCCCAGCGCATGCCCGATTCGACATTGCTGTCAAAGCGGATCGACATCACCTGCCCCGGCACCGGTTTGATCGCGCCCGCCTGCGCCTCGGTGGCGCGGGCGGGGGTGCCGCCATAGCCGGTCTTCTGGCAAAACAACCGATAGAGCGGCACCGACGCATAGCCCGCGCCCAGCATCGCCGCCGCGCAAAACGCAGCGATGACCGCCGTGCGGTGGCGTCCCGAGGCCAGCGCCGCGCTCAGATCTTCACCTTCACAATGGTGATCGCAAAGAACAGCACCACCAGCGCCAGCAGCACCAGCGCCAGCGCCCGGTTGCGTGCGGCGATGATGCGCTTGCGCTCGGCGGGGGTCAGTTCGGGCTCAACCATGGAAACCAACCTCGATCCAGCGATCCGCCACCAGCGCGCCGAACAGCACGAACAGGTACAGGATCGAGTAAGCGAACAACTGCTTTTCGGGCTTCATCGCATCTTCGTCGCCGGAACGGGTACGCAAGCCCACCCGCACCGACAGCGCCAGAAACACCGCCGACAGCACCCCGGCACAGACCCCATAGACCGCCCCCGCCCCGCCGATCCACCACGGGAGCAGCGATACCGGCGCCAACACCACCGCATAGCCCAGGATCTGGCGCCGCGTCGAAGGCTCGCCCGCGACCACCGGCATCATCGGGATGCCGACCTTGGCGTAATCGGTCTTCACGAACAGCGCGAGCGCCCAGAAGTGCGGCGGCGTCCAGATGAAGATGATCGCGAACAGCACCACCGCCATCAACGAGACATGCCCCGTCGCCGCGACCCAGCCGATCATCGGCGGAAATGCCCCCGCGCCGCCGCCGATGACGATGTTCTGCGGCGTGCGCGGCTTCAGCCAGATGGTGTAGACCACCGCATAATAGACGATCGACACCGCCAGAATCAGCGCCGCCAGCCAGCCGATCGCCAGCCCCATCACCATCACCGATGCGGCCGACAGCCCCACGCCGAAATCGCGCGCCGAATCGCGGCTCATCCGCCCGGCGGGCAGGGGGCGGTTGCGGGTGCGCTTCATCCCCGCGTCGATCTCCGCCTCCCACCACTGGTTCAGCGCCGCCGCCCCGCCCGCGCCGATGGCGATGCACAGGATGGCGGTAAAGCCCAGCACCGGGTTGATATGCCCCGGCGCGGCCAGCATCCCGCACAGGCCGGTGAAGATCACCAGGCTCATCACCCGTGGCTTGGTCAGCGCGAGGAAATCGCGCCAGTCGGCAGGGCGCGCAAGAGCGGCGCGCAAGGCGCCTGAATCGGGGGGCACGGTCATGGGACCGGTGCCATACCCCCATGCGGGCCCCCGCGAAAGGGCCGGTGCGGTGCTCATGTCCCGGCCTTTCGTGTGGGGTCAGTGATGGTCGTCGTCGGCGATGACCGGCAGCGTGTCGAACTGGTGGAACGGCGGCGGCGAGGGCAGCGTCCATTCCAGCGTCGTTGCGCCCACGCCCCAGGGGTTGGCCGGCGCCTTCTTGCCCAGGGTGAAGGTGTAGAGGATGTTCACCAGCCAGATCACGATCGAGACCGACATCACCATATAGCCGATCGTGGCGACATGGTTCCAATGCGCGAACGCCGGGGCATAATCGGGATAGCGGCGCGGCATCCCTTGCATCCCCAGGAAATGCATGGGGAAGAAGATCAGGTTCACGCCCACGAAAAAGATCGCGAAGTGCAGGTTGGCAAGGAATTCCGAATACATCCGCCCGCTCATCTTGGGGAACCAGTAGTAGAACCCGGCAAACAGCGAGGTCACCGCCCCCAGCGACAGCACGTAGTGGAAGTGCGCCACCACATAGTACGTGTCCTGGAGGTTATCGTCGATGCCGCCATTGGCCAGCACCACGCCGGTCACCCCGCCGACGGTGAACAGGAAGATAAAGCCCAGCGCCCAGATCATCGGCGCCTTGAACTCGATCGATCCGCCCCACATCGTCGCGATCCAGCTGAAGATCTTGATGCCGGTCGGCACCGCGATGATCATCGTCGCGGTGGTGAAGTACATCTTCACGTCCTCGCTGAGGCCGGTGGTGTACATGTGGTGCGCCCACACGACAAAGCCCACCACGCCGATCGCCACCATCGCGTAAGCCATCCCCAGATAGCCGAACACCGGCTTCTTGGAGAAGGTGCTGACGATCTGCGAGATCATGCCGAAGCCCGGCAGGATCATGATGTAGACCTCCGGGTGGCCGAAGAACCAGAACAAGTGCTGGAACAGTACCGGATCGCCGCCGCCGGCGGGATCGAAGAACGTGGTGCCAAAGTTACGATCAGTAATCAGCATCGTGATCGCCGCCGCCAGCACCGGCAGCGCCAACAGCAGCAGGAACGCCGTCACCAGCATCGACCACACGAACAGCGGCATGCGGTGCAGCGTCATCCCCGGCGCGCGCATGTTGAAGATGGTGGTGATGAAGTTGATCGCCCCCATGATCGATCCCGCGCCCGCAAGGTGCAGCGAGAAGATCGCGAAATCGACCGCCGGCCCCGGCGACCCGGTGGTGGAGAGCGGCGCATAGGCCGTCCAGCCGATGCCCGCGCCCTGACCCGTGCCGCCCGGCACGAAGGCGCTCATCATCAGCGAGCAGAACCCCGCCACGGTCAACCAGAACGAGATGTTGTTCATCCGCGGAAAGGCCATGTCCGGCGCGCCGATCATGATCGGCACGAACCAGTTGCCGAACCCGCCGATCATCGCCGGCATCACCATAAAGAACACCATGATCAGGCCATGCGCGGTGATCAGCACGTTCCACAGGTGCAACTGCTGATCGAACGAAGGATCCTTCACCCCCAGCCAACCGGCGAACGTCCCCAGATACTGGATCCCCGGATGCGCCAGCTCGGCGCGCATCATGCCCGAGATCGCCCCGCCGATCAGCCCGGCGGTGATCGCGAAGATCAGATAGAGCGTGCCGATGTCCTTGTGGTTGGTGGACATGAACCAGCGGGCGAAGAAACCCGGCTTGTGTTCGTGGTGGTCATGCCCGGCGTGCTCGTCGTGGGCCTGAAAGGTGTCGGCAGTGGTGGCCATCGGCGGTTCCTGATCGAAAAGGGGGCGTCAGTGCGCCGAAGGGGTGGTGGCATCGGCGGGGGCGCTGGGGCCGCCGTCGATCTTGGCACCATCGTGGCTCATCACCCAGGCGTTGTAGTGCGGGCGATCGAGCGCCTCGACCGCGATCGGCATATAGCCATGCCGCGCCCCGCACAGTTCGGAACACTGGCCGTAGTAAACGCCCGGCTCCTTGATGAACAGCACCCGCTCGTTGACCTTGCCCGGCACCGCGTCGAGCTTGAACCACAGCGAGGGCACCGCGAACGAGTGGATCACATCCGATCCGGTGGTCTGCAGCCGGATCGGCTCGCCGGCGGGCAGGACCATGCGGTTGTCCGCGCCCAGCTGCGGCGGCTCGCCGCGCGCGATGGCGTCGGCGGGTTTCAGCATCGTGCTGGTGACGGTAAAGCCACCGTTATCGGGATAGGTATAGGTCCAGTACCACTGGTTGCCCGTGGCCTTCACCGTCAGCGCATTGGCCGGCAGCGCCTGATACTGCCGCGCCAGCAGCTTCATCGATGGCACGAAGATCACCACCAGGATCAGCACCGGCAGCGCCGTCCACACGACCTCCAGCAGGGTGTTGTGCGTGGTGCGGCTGGGCACCGGGTTGGCGCGGCGGTTATACCGCACCACCACCCACACCAACAGCGCCAGCACGAACAGCGTCACCGCCACGATCACCGGCATCAGGATGGCATCATGCATCCACAGCGCGAATTCGCCATTGGGGGAATACTGCGCCTGAAAGCCGATGGCGCCATCGACCGGCATGCCCTTGCCCGCAGTGGGCTTCATCGGCGTATAGCCGCCCGGCGCAATGGTGAAATGATTGGCCGCCAGCTTCATTGCCGGGGCATCGGCAAACGCATGGCCGGATGTCACCAGCATCGCGGCAGCGGCCAGCAACAGCCCTCCGCCACCCTGCGCCCCTCGGCGCGGCCAGTAAGTCTCAAAACGACGGCGCAAGGCCTGCCCGATCTCCCGACGGCATGTCATGTCGCGTGCTGTTCCCATCCCACGATGCCCTGGCCGTTGCCGGCCCTCGGCATCTGACATCTCATTGGCATCGGAGGCGCCCCGTCATGTCCATCGCCGATGACGCTCACCCTGTTGTGGGTTGATGCGCCGGTTCCGGCCATTTTTGCAGGGAACATCCTCTTCCGCAAACGGGGGTATACGCGCGCTTGCCGCGCGTCACAAGCAGATCTAGGGGGTATTTTCGGGCCCTCCCCGCGCGGGCCCGCCGCCTTGTGCCAAGGGATGACGTGATGACCGAAAACGACGTGCTTGCCGAATTCCGCGCCGCCAAGGCGCTGCTCGAAGGGCATTTCCTGCTCTCCTCGGGGCGGCACAGCGCGAAGTACCTGCAATGCGCGCGGGTGCTGATGGATCCGGCACGCGCCGCCCGGCTGGCCGAGGCACTCGCCGCCAAGATCCCGGCGAACCTGCGCGCGACGATCACCAAGGTGGTCTCGCCGGCGATGGGCGGGGTGATCATCGGCCACGAGATGGGCCGCGCGCTGGGCGTCGAGGCGATGTTCGTCGAGCGCCCCACCGGCACGTTCGAACTGCGCCGTGGCTTCACGCTGGAGCCCGGCGACAAAGTGCTGATGGTCGAGGACGTGATCACCACCGGCCTCTCCAGTCGCGAGGCGATCCGCGCCATCGAGGAGGCCGGCGGCGACGTGGTGGCGGCGGCCTCGCTGGTCGATCGCACGGGTGGCGGGGTGGACTTTGGCGTGCCCTATATCCCGCTGGTGGCGATCAACTTCCCGACGTACGCACCGGGCGAGATCCCGCCCGAACTGGCCACCATCCCGGCGGTGAAGCCGGGCAGCAGGGCGCAGTCATGAGCACCGTGCCCAACCCAGGCCGCCTGCGCCCCCAAAAGCTCCGCCTCGGCGTCAACATCGATCACGTCGCCACGATTCGCAACGCGCGCGGCGGCGACCATCCTGATCCTGTCCGCGCGGCGGAGATCGTCGCCCGCGTCGGCGGCGACGGCATCACCGCGCACCTGCGCGAGGATCGCCGCCACATCCGCGACGAGGACATCGCCCGCATCCAGGCCGCCACCGACCTGCCGTTGAACTTCGAGATGGCCGCGACCGACGAGATGGTCGAGATCGCGCTGCGCCACAAACCCCACGCCGCCTGCATCGTCCCCGAACGCCGCGAGGAGCGCACCACCGAGGGCGGCCTCGACGCCGCCGGCCAGCACAACCGCCTCGCCCCGGCGATCGCGCGGCTCAGCGATGCCGGCATCCGCGTCTCGCTGTTCATCGCGCCCGAGCCGCGCCAGATCGAGGCGGCCCTACGCCTCGGCGCGCCGGTGGTGGAACTGCACACCGGCGAATATGCCCATGCCACCGGCGATGACGTGGCGGTGCAATTGAAGCGCATCGCCGACATGGCCGCGCTGGCGGCGAAAAACGGCATCGAGCCGCACGCCGGCCACGGCCTGACCTACGAGAACGTCCAGCCCATCGCCGCGATCCCGCAACTGGCCGAGCTGAACATCGGCCACTACCTGATCGGCGAGGCGGTGTTCGTCGGCCTGGAAGCCGCCGTCCAGCGCATGCGCGAGTTGATGGACGCCGCCCGATGAGCGCCCGCCCCGCCGATGTGGCGCTGATGGCCGCCAAGGCCGTGGTGCTGGTGGCATCGTGGCTGGGGGTGGTGTTCGGCTGGGCCTGGGCGTTCGACGTGCTCGGCGCGATCCGGGTCGGTGCCGCCGGGCATGGCCGGCCGGTGTGGCTGAACGGCGCGGTGTGGCTGATCTGCATCGTGTTGCCGGCGGCGGCGGCCACCGCCGGCGCGGTCTATGCCACGCGCGGCAAGCGGCCGTGGTTATGGTATCGGCTGGGCGCGGCCTGCGTGCCGGGGCTGGCATTGGCGATCAGCACGCACGTGGCGCATGTGGTGCTGGCGGGGAGATGATCATCGGCCTCGGCTCCGACCTGTGCAACATCGAGCGGATCGCCAACTCGCTCGACCGTTATGGCGAGCGCTTCCTGCAACGCGTCTTCACCGTGGCCGAGCAGGCCAAGGCCGCCCGCCGCCCGCACACCCGCGCCGGCACCCTGGCCAAACGCTTCGCCGCCAAGGAGGCGTTTTCCAAGGCGGTCGGCACCGGGTTCAAGGCCGGCGTGTTCATGAAGGACATCGGCGTGGTCAACGCCCCCTCGGGCGCGCCGACGCTGCATCTCACCGGCGGCGCTGCGGCGCGGCTGGCGGCGATCACCCCGGCGGGGCACACAGCGGTCGTTCACCTGACACTCACCGACGATCATCCATGGGCGCAGGCATTCGTCGTGATAGAGGCGCGACCGATCGCGCCCGCCACGGCCCATGAGGACATCCCGCTTTGACCGACCCTGCCGACCACGCCCCCATCGCCCCCCCGGCCCCCAAGGCGGACAAGTTCGATCTGGTGGGCGAGATCAAGGGGCTGGCGGTGATGCTGCTGGCGGTGCTGGCGTTCCACAGCCTGGTGGCCAAGCCGTTCTACATCCCCTCGGCCTCGATGGTGCCCAACCTGTGGGTCGGGGATCGGCTGGTGGTGGCGAAATATGCCTATGGCTGGGATTGGGCATCGGCCTCGTTCCATGTGTTTCCGCGCGGGGATTGGCGCGTGTTGCCGGCGACACCCGATTATGGCGATATCGTCATCGTGGTCCCCAAAGGCCATCCGGACGAGGACTATATCAAGCGCGTGGTCGGCCGCCCGGGCGACCGCATCGCCATCGTCAACGGCCAGATCGTGCTCAACGGCCGGCCGGTGCCGCAGTCGGTCGAGCCGCCGGTCGACGTGCCGCTGGACGCCATCCGCAGCGCCGAGGAGCCCGACCCCTGCGTCGGCTTCGGCTATGAGAACATGCTGAAAACGCTGCCCTCGGGCGCGCAGGTGTGTGAAATGCCGGCCTTCACTGAAACCATGCCCAACGGCGCGCGTTACAAGATCGTCGACCACATGGACGAAATCCACGACCATATGGACGAGATCACCATTCCGGCGGGGCACGTTTTCCTGATGGGCGACAATCGCGACAATTCCGCCGACAGCCGCGTGCCGCTTGATGAAGGCGGCCTTGGCGGCCCGGTGCCGATCAGCGACATCGGCGGGCGCGCACAGTTCCTGACCTTCTCGCTCGATGCGCCGGTGGGGCTGAACCCGGTCGGCTGGTGGCAGGCGCTGCGCCATGGGCGCGGCTGGACGACCCTGCGCCCGCCGCTCGATCCGGCCGGCGTGGTGCATTGATGACGGCATTACCCCACCCCCCGCTGCCCGAGGACGAAGCGCTGCACGACCTGCGGCCCAGCCCGGTCGACGCCGCAGCATTGGACGTGCGGCGCGAGGCGCGGCGCGCGCTGGTGTGGCTGGGTCTTGCCGGGGCGATGGCGCTGATCACGGTGCTGGCCAACCCGCTGCTGGTGGTGTTCGGCGGCATGGTGTTCGGCGCGCTGCTCGATGGCGGGGCGCGGCTGATCGGGCGGGTGCTGCCGTTGCCGCGGTGGTTGCGGGTGATGGTGGTGATCCTCGCCGCGGTCGCCTTCATCGTCTGGTTCGCGGTGTTCGCCGGCAGCCAGATCGTCGACCAGGCGGCGCTGTTGCCCGGGCTGGTGCGCGGGCAGGGCCTGCGCATCCTGACCTGGGCCAGCCACCACGGCTTTGCCTTCAACACCCGGTTCCAGCAGCAGATCCAGACGCAGGCGCTGTCCAGCGTCTCGCAACTGACCGGCGTGGTCGGCGGCGTGCTGGGCGGGATCGCCACGCTGCTCCTGATCGTGGTTCTGGGCATCTATCTGGCGATCGATCCCCAGCCCTATCGCCGGGGCATGGGCTGGTTGCTGCCGCGATCGATGCGCCCGTTCTTCGAGGACACGCTCTCCGACATGGGCCACACGCTGCGCCGGCTGCTGCTGGGGCGGTTGATCGGCATGGTGGTGGAGGGGGTGACAATCGGCGTGGCGCTGGGCATCGGCGGCGTGCCGCTCAGTTCGGTGCTGGGGCTGATCGCGGGGTTGCTGGCGTTTCTGCCCAACATCGGCGCGGCGATCTCAGGCATGCTGATGCTGCTGGTCGGGCTGTCCGGGGGCACGCACATGGCGCTCTATTGCATCGCCGTCTATGTGGTGGTGCAAGGGGTGGATGGCAATATCATCGTGCCCATGGTGGCCAAGCGCACCGCCGATCTGGCGCCGGCGCTGGTGCTGGGGATGCAGTTGGTGATGGGCGCCTTGTTCGGCATTCTGGGGCTGGCGCTGGCCGATCCGCTGCTGGCGATGAGCAAGGTGCTGCTGGAGAAGATCGCCGCGCGCGGAACCCCCGCCGCCGCGCCGGACGGGGCCTGAGGCCCTTGTGGCGCGCCGCTGCGTCTATGCCGTCGCCATCGGGGTAGTGCTGGTGATCGCCACGCTGCTGGGGCTGAACTTCTGGGCGCGCGAGCTGTCAGAGCTGGCCTTCACCCCCTCGGCGCGGTTCAGCGCCCCCACACCGCGCGCCGCCGATGCCTATCGCGACGGGCGGCTGTGGATCTCGCGCGGGGCGGGCACAGCGGGCGATCCGGCGCGCTGGTTGCCGCATGGGCTGGCGCCGGCCTTCGGCGCGGTGGGCAGCGTGCCGGCGGCGGTGTTCTTCGTCCACCCCACCAGCTACATGGACCGCGCCCGCTGGAACGCGCCGGTGGGCGACCGCACCGCCGACGACCGCGCCGAAATCTTCACGCGCGGCCTCGCCAGCCCGTTCAACGCCGCGCGCGAGGTATGGGCGCCGCGCTATCGTCAGGCAACCTTCGGCGCCTTCCTGACCAGCCGCAGCAGCGCGCAATCGGCGTTGCAGGTCGCCTATCGCGATGTCCTGGCGGCGTTCGACGCGTTTGTGGCGCAGGCCGATCCGGCGTTGCCGATCGTGCTGGTGGGGCACTCGCAGGGGGCGCTGCACCTGATGCACCTGATGCAGGACCGCATCGCCGGCAAGCCGCTCGCGCGGCGAGTGGCGGCGGCCTATATCGCCGGCTGGCCGGTCAGCATCGCGCATGATCTGCCGGCGATGGGTCTGCCCGCCTGCGCCGCACCTGATCAGGCGGGCTGCGTGCTCGCGTGGCAAAGCTATGGCGAGCCGGCCGATCCCGGGATGATGCTGGAGGCCTATGCGCGCGTGCCGGGGCTCGACGGGCAAAGCTGCAAGGGCAGCGCGTTCCTCTGCACCAATCCCCTGACCGGCACCCCCAATACCAGCGCCCCGGCCAGCGCCAATCTGGGCACGCTGATCCCCGAGACCAGCCTGACCGATGGCACCCTGGTCGCCGGCAGCGTGGCGGCGCGCTGCGCGCCCAATGGACTGTTGCTGGTGGGCGCCGGGCACGATCTGGCGCCGCCGGCGATCGGGCCCTATGTGATGCCGGGCAACAACTACCACGTGTATGACATCCCGCTGTTCTGGGCCAACTTGCGCGCGGACATGGCGCGGCGCGTGGCCGCATGGGAGCATACGCGATGATCACTGCCAATGCCGGCGAATTTGGCGCCGCGCTGCCCAACGGGGGCGTGCTGATCGGGCTGGACCTGGGCACCCAGACCATCGGCACCGCGTTCTGCGACGCCGGATGGCGCATCGCCGGGCCGGGCAAGACGCTGCGCCGGGGCAAGTTCGCGGTGGACAGCGCCGCCATCGCCGCTCTGATCGCCGAGCGGCGGGTGGCCGGCATCGTCATCGGCCTGCCGCTGAACATGGACGGCAGCGAGGGGCCGCGTGCCCAGTCCGCCCGCGCCTATGCGCGCAACCTCGGCCCGCTGGGGCTGCCGGTGCTGCTGTGGGACGAGCGCTGGTCCACCGCCTCGGCCGAGCGCGGGTTGATCGAGCAGGACATGAGCCGCGCCAAACGCGCCGGGCGGATCGATTCGGCGGCGGCGGCGGTGATCCTGCAGGCGGCCATCGATACGCTGGCCGGGGGGGCTCTGGCGCCGCTGTTCTGACCCCGCGTCAGCCCTCGACCGGATCGAGGTTGCAGGCCAAAGCCACCACCGCCAGCACCGCCGTCCGCCGCGCCGCGCCGGGCGCATCGCGCGCCAGCAGCGGCAAGGCGCGTTGCAGCGCCACCTGCGCCTGCCGGTGGCCACCCGGCCGGCGCACCGCCTGCAACACGCGCCGTTCGATCAGCGCGACACGGCGCGCATCGGCGGCACCGGTGGCGGGGATCGCGCGCAAGTTGTCGATGGCATGGCCCAGCCGCAGCATCCGCAGGACGGCCATCACCGCTGGCGCGGTCTCGCCCGGCAACCCCGCCAGCAGCCCGACGCGATCGAGCATCGCCGCCGCCCACTGCGCGCCGGGCTCGCCGCGCCCGGCCAGCCGCCGTTCCAGCGCCAGCCGCGCCGCCGCCACCAGCCGGCGCCGGCGCCCGGCGCCGCTGCTGCCGCGCGCGATGTGCAGCCCGGTCGCGGCCAGCGTCGCGCCAACCAGTTGCGCCACGGCGGCATTGGCAAAGCTCAGAAAATCGGGCTCATAGTCCCGACCGATGCCGACCAGCGCCGGAAACGCCAGCATTCCGCCGATGGCCAGGCCCGCGCCGCCCGGCTGCTGGCCCATGGTCGACATGATCAGGAAGGCGGGGGCCAGGCTGATCATCAGCACCGGGTAGGTCGTGATCCGCGGCATCGCGGTGTAGCGATAGAGCAGCGCCCCCGCCGTACCGATCAGCACACCATAGATCACGTTGCGCACCGCCGGGCCGGGCGCCTCCAGATTGGCGAACAGCGCGCAGATCATCGTCGCATAGACCACCGCCGTGCCGCCCTCGGGCCAGGCAAGGCCGATCCACAGCGCACATCCCGCCAGCGTGGCGATCATCGTCGCCAGCGCGCCCAGCAAGGCGCCGGCGCGATCCCGATGCCGCCCCGGCCGCCGCGCCAGATCGATGTCGGAGACCAGCGCCGCCGGCACCGCCTGATCGCGCCGGTGCAGCGCCGCGCGCAACGCCCGACAGGCGCAATGCGCCTCGATCAGTTGCGCCAGCCGGTCGGCGAGGCTGAGTTCCAATGCAGCGGGCATGGCGGCCACCACGCGCGGCTCGGCGGCATGGGCGCGGGCCACCAATCGCAGCGCGCTGCCCTCACCGCCGGCCAGCCACGCCGCCACATCGGCCAGCAGCGCCGCCATCGCCGACGGCACATCAGCGCCCAAACGCGCCAGCCGATCCTCGACCGCGCCGGCCATCGCCAGAACATCCGCCAGCCGGTGCTGCAAGGCGTGGAGCAGATCGCGCCGCACCGCCAGCCGCGTCAGGTCATAGGGCAAGTGTACCGAGAGCGCATCGAGCGCTGCCAGATCGCGCACCAGCGTATCGCGCGGGCCCCGGTGCGCGGCCAAAGGCCCGCCGGCCAGAATCGCGGCGCTCAGCCGTTCGGCATCGGTCACCATACGGTCAGCGCGTCCGGCCACCTCGGCCGAGACACTGCGCGGCAGGATCAGCGCATGGACCAGCGCCGAGACGACAATGCCGATGCCGATCTCCTGCACCCGCACCAGCGCCAGATCGAAGATGCCGCCCGGCGCGCTGACCGCCGGAAAGCCGATGATCGCCGCCGTGTAGCCCGCCAGCAGGAACACATAGGCGCGCGGCGTGCGATCGAGCAGCGCCAGATACGTGCACAGCGCGATCCACAGCACCAACCCCGCGCAGAGCACCTCGGGCACATTGACCAGATTGGGCACCAGCACGATCGCCGCCGCCGCCCCGACCAGCGTGCCGATCAGCCGGAACAGCGCCTTGGACAGCACCGCGCCGGCCATCGGCTGGGCGAGGATCAGGCAGGTCATCACCGACCACACCGGCCGCTCCAGCCCGATCGCCAGCGCGATCCAGCAGGCCAGCGCGGCGGACAAGGTGCTCTTGGCGCCGAACAGCGCATCGGGACCGCCCAGCCGCGCCCAAAGGGTTGCCGCCGCGCCTGCAGGGAGCAGCAGACGCGGCGGCGTGGCGGCGCCGGACACAAACAGCGCCGCCGGGGGGGCTATGGGCGCGTTCATGCGCCGCAGGGGGATCAGGCGCCGGTCAGGCTGCGCGCAACGCCAAGGCCGGTGACGGCATCGGCGTTGTGGTTCACCTCGACGGTCCAGGTGATGTCGAGCAACTGGTCGCGGTCGGTGCCGAAGGCGGTCCAGGCGCAGGTCATGCGTGCGGCGCTGCGGTCGCGGCAGACGGCGCCGGCGTGGCGCAAGGTGGCGCGCGCGCCGTCGACACTCGAGCCGACCGGGATGACGGCGGCGATCTCGTTGCGGGCGGGGGTGGTGCCGGCGGTGTCGCTATAGTCGTACTCCAGCGCCGCGAAAGTTGGCGCATGGCCGCTGACGACGATGGTCTGGGCGAACGACGGCCCGGCCAGCAGAGTCGCGGCAATCGGCAGGGCGACAAGCAAATGACGGATCAACATGGCGAAAGCTCCTGTGAGGAGGCGGCATCGGGGCGGCGATGGGCTCAGGGCCGCCGGGGCCGTCGCAGTGGATATGCGCGCTGTCGGGTGGTGATGACAGGATTGTTTCAGTGTGGATTCAGACCAAACAGGTATGTAGTCCGCCATTTACCGCCTGGATGGCGCCATTCGCAGGGTATGAACACCACTTCATGCCTTTGGGCATGGTCTGTGCTCCATCGCCCGCCAGCGCGCCCGCATCACCCCTTGTCGCGCCGGGCACGAACATTGCTTGCCGCCGCGCCGCACCAGCCGTAAACGCGGGTCCACGATGAACGAAGCTGTCTCCCCCCCGCCGCCGCCCCGCGCCGCAGCCGTGCTCGACCCCGCCCTTGCCCGCGTCCACGCGTCGGGCGGGCTGGAGGTCGTCTCGATCGCCAAGTCCTATGACAAGCGGGTGATCCTCTCGGACATCTCGCTGTCGGTGGCCAAGGGCGAGGTGCTCGGCCTGCTCGGCCCCAACGGCGCGGGCAAGACGACGTGTTTCTATTCGATCATGGGGCTGGTGCGGCCGGACGCGGGCCGCATCATGCTCGATGGCATCGATATCACCCAGTTGCCGATGTACCGCCGGGCGATCCTCGGGCTGGGCTATCTGCCGCAGGAAACCTCGATCTTCCGGGGCCTGACGGTGGAGCAGAACATCGCCGCCGTGCTGGAACTGGCCGAGCCGGACCCCGACGTGCGCGCGGCCGAACTCGATCGCCTGCTCGATGAATTCGGCCTGACGCGGCTGCGGGCAAGTCCTTCGATGGCGCTCTCGGGCGGTGAACGCCGCCGCTGCGAGATCGCGCGGGCCTTGGCCGCCAAGCCCTCGATCATGCTGCTGGACGAGCCGTTCGCCGGCATCGATCCGCTCTCGATCAGCGATATCCGCGATCTGGTGCGCGATCTGCGCAGCCGGGGCATCGGCGTGCTGATCACCGACCACAACGTGCGCGAAACGCTGGAAATCTGCGACCGCGCCTGCATCATCTATGGCGGGCAAGTGCTGTTCAGCGGCACTCCCGAGGCACTGGTGGCCGACGAGAACGTACGCCGGCTCTACCTCGGTGAGGATTTCACGCTCTGATGCCTGGCGCATGATCCGGCCGGGGGGCTGAACGGTGGGGCTGGGTCCACAACTGCAACTGCGGCAGAGCCAGTCGCTGGTGATGACGCCGCAACTCCAGCAGGCGATCAAGCTGCTGGCGCTGTCGAACCTCGAGATCGAGGCGTTCATCGGCGAGGCGCTCGACGCCAACCCGTTGCTGGAGATTGGCGCCCCCGCCGCCGAGCCTGAGCCCGATGCGGCAGAGCGCCGGACCACGCTCGAATCCTCACCAGTCGATCAACTGATCGGCGAGGGGCTGGGCGGCGAGGACCGCCCGCTCGATATCGATGCGACGGCGCTCGACACCGATCGCGACACCGGCGATGCCCCCGAGGCCCCGACCCCGCGCGAAACCGGCCCAGACGTCGGCGCCAGCACCGGCCCCGGCGGCGAGGCGCCCGACATCGAGAGCCACGGCGCCGCCGACGCCACCCTCGCCGAACATCTCCACGCCCAGATCGGCGCCGAGGCCGCGCGCGACAATGCCTCCCCACGCGTCCTGTTCATCGCCCGCTTCCTGATCGATATGCTCGACGAGGCGGGATACCTGCCCGTGCCGCTTGGACAGATCGCCGCCGACCTGGTGGTGCCCGAGGCCGAGGCCGAACAAGCGCTGATGCTGATCCAGGCGCTCGATCCTACCGGCGTCGGCGCGCGCACGCTCTCCGAGTGCATCGCCCTGCAGGCGCGCGAAGCCGATCGCTACGATCCGGCGATGGCCAAGCTGATCGGCAATCTGGAGATGATCGCGCGCGGCGAACTCCCCCGCCTGCGCAAGCTCTGCGGCGTCGACGAGGAAGACTTCGCCGACATGCTGCGCGAGCTGCGCGGCTATGACCCCAAGCCGGGGCTGGCGTTCGGCGGCGGCGTGGCCGCCCCGGTCACCCCCGACATCCTGATCACCCAGCGCCCCGACGGCTGGGCCGTCACACTGAACGAGGCGACATTGCCACGCCTCGTCGTCAACCGCGGCTACTACGCCGAAGTGCGCAAGGCCTGCGGCGGGCAGACCGACAAGGGCTGGCTCTCGGAAAAGCTGGCCGACGCGCGCTGGCTGGTGAAGGCGCTCGACCAGCGGCAGGTGACGATCCTCAAGGTCGCCACCGAACTCGTCCGCCAACAGGAAGGCTTCTTCCGTGGCGGCGTGGCCCACCTGAAGCCGCTGACCCTGCGCACGGTGGCCGAAGCCGTGGGCCTGCACGAATCGACGATCAGCCGGGTGACCTCGAACAAGTACCTGATGTGCGCGCGCGGCACGTTCGAGCTGAAGTACTTCTTTACCTCGGGCGTGGCGTCATCCGATGGCGAGGGCGCGGTCTCGGCGGAAGCAGTGAAAGCCGCCATCCGCCAGTTGATCGACGCCGAGGACGCCAAATCCATCCTCTCCGACGATACGCTGGTGGATCTGCTGAAGGCGCGCGGGTTCGATCTGGCGCGGCGGACCGTGGCGAAATATCGCGAGGCGATCGGGATCGGGTCTTCGGTGCAGCGGCGGCGGCAGAAGGCTTTGGGGGGGAGAAGGTAGCAGGGGGCCTCCGGCGGCCGGGGGTCACGACCCCCGGACCCCCATTCCTTGTCAGCGTCGCGCACCTTCTCGGCGATGCGTCATGCGGCGGAGCCGCCTTCATCACAATCCGCCGCCAGCACTGCGCTGTGAACACTGCATTGAAGGCCTGCGGCGCGGCGACGTTCCGCAACGGCGAACTGTCACCCCACGCCGACAAGGTCTGGGAGCGCGAGGGGCTAGCCCCTCGCATTCATCCTTTTCTTCCGTCCATCAACTCCCGCGCCCGCGCGCGCCACGCCTCCGCCAGCACCGGCATCTCGGCCAACTCCGCCAAAACCGCGCGCTCCCGCTTGTGCCCCCCGCCGATCAGCACCCCGAACAGCCGCGACACGGGCCAATCCGCGAGCCCCTCGCTCACCTGCTCGATCGCGTCGCCGGCCGCCACGGAACCCGGCTCCAGCACGCGGTAATACCACCCGCACTTGCCCGTCGCGACGACCTCGGCCGCCAAAGCCGCATGGCCGAACCGATGCCCCAGCTTCCAGCACGGCTGGCGACCATGGCTGACCTCGATCAGCGTGGTGCCGATGCGGAAACGGTCGCCCAGAAGCACGGTGTCCTCGGTCATCCCGGTGGTCGAGAGGTTCTCGCCAAACCCGCCCGGCGCCAGATCCGCCCGCTCCCCCAGCCGCGCGCGCCAATGGGCATAGTGCTCGGCGGGGTAGTGGTGCAGCGCCTTGTCCGCGCCGCCGTGGTGGATGCGATCGGCCTGCTCGTCGCCGATCAGGCCCTCGACACCAACCTCGGCGCGGGAGATCGGGGTCTTGCCGATGGCGCTCCCCTCCTCGCCACGAAACGGGGTGGTGCGGCCGGCGAGCAGGGTATCGAGGATCAGCATGCCGCGAGGATGCCCGGCCACGCCCGCGCGATCAAGCCTCCAGCTCGACGTCCCAATAGAGCCAGTCGCGCCAGGTTTCGTGCATGAAGTTCGGCGGGAAGGCGCGGCCGCGCTCCTGCAACTGCCAGTTGGTCGGCCGGATCGGCGGCAGCAGCAGCGACATGTGCGCTTCCTTGGGCGTGCGCCCGCCCTTTTTCAGGTTGCACGGGCTGCACGCGGTGGAGATGTTTTCCCAGCTCGTGCGCCCGCCCAGCCGGCGCGGCACCACGTGATCGAAAGTCAGGTTCTGCGTGCTGCCGCAATACTGGCACGAGAACCGGTCGCGCAGGAACACGTTGAACCGCGTGAAGGCGGGAAATTCCGATGGCTTCACGAACTGACGCAGCGCGATCACCGAGGGCAGTTGCATCGACCATGTCGGCGAATGCACCGCCCGGTCATAGCTGGCGATGATATCCACGCGTTCGAGGAACACCGCCTTGATCGCGGTCTGCCACGGCCACAGGCTCAGCGGATAGTACGAAAGCGGGGTGAAATCGGCGTTCAAAACCAGTGCAGGGCAATCGTCGAGATGCCTTGAGGGATCCTCCCCCGCGCTGCGGAAACGGGCCGCGCGCTCGATCAGCTCCGCCTTGAGCATGATCTCCCATCGCAAACGGCAATGACGATTTGACGACAAGCCATGCCTTCTTCCACCATGTTCTGCGCGCCGCCGTCAAGGGTGTGTGTCCAAGGAAATCCACAGCCTGTGCCTTTGCCCGCGATCACCCGCTTTGCGCCCAGCCCCAACGGGCCGCTGCATCTGGGTCATGCGCTGGCGGCGGTGGTGGCCCAGGGCCTGGGCGTGTGCCGGTTGCGGATCGAGGATATCGACCCCGAACGCAGCCGCGCCGATCTGGTGCCGGCAATTTTGGCCGATCTGGCGTGGCTGGGGTTGTCGTTCGCGGGGGCGCCGATCGTCCAGTCCGCGCGCATCGCGCAGCATGCCGCCGCCGCCGATCGTCTGCGCGCGCTGGGCCTGCTCTACCCCTGCCGCTGCACCCGCGCCGAGATTGCCGCCGCCGCGCGGGCGATGGGACCCGAGGGTCCGCTCTACCCCGGCACCTGTCGCGGGCGCGATGTCCCGGCCGAGGGCGCGGCATGGCGGCTGGATATGGCGCGGGCGGTGGCTCTGGCCGGGCGGTTGGCGTGGGTGGACGAGATCGCCGGCACGCAAGCCGCCAGACCGGAGATGTTCGGCGATGTCGTGCTGGTGCGCCGCGATGTGCCGACCAGCTATCACCTCGCGGTCACGCTGGACGATGCGGCGGATGGCATCACCGTGGTCACGCGCGGGGCCGACTTGTTCCTTGCCAGCCATCTGCACCGGTTGTTGCAGACCTTGCTGGGGCTGCCGGTGCCGGTGTGGCACCACCATGCGCTGATCCTCGACGCCGATGGGCGCAAGCTGGCCAAGCGGCGGGGCAGCCCGTCGCTGGCCGACATGCGCGCGGGCGGGGTCGATGGCCGCGCGGTGGCAGAGGCCCTGCGCGCCCGAAGGCTGGACCTGCCCTTCATGCCCGCTGGCCTTTCATTCGGCGCAGGCGTAATGGAGGCGTCATGAACATTGTGCTCATCCTTGCGATCGTCGCGCTGATGGCGCTGGTGGTGGTCAGCCTGGTGCGGGGCATCGCCGCGTTCCTGCGCAGCACGCGCGAGGATCTGGCGCGCGATCCCAGCGCCGGCCCATCGGCCATGCAGTTGCAGCAGGGCAGGATGATGTTCGCGCGGGTGAAGTTCCAACTCGCGGCGGTGATCGCCATTGTCGTGCTGGCGGCGGTCGCCAAGCACTAAACCCATGGTCAAGCTGAACAAGATCTACACCCGCACGGGTGACGACGGCACCACGGGCCTGGTCGATGGATCGCGCCTGCCCAAGCATCACGCCCGCATGGAGGCCATCGGCGCGGTGGACGAGGCCAACAGCGCCATCGGCCTCGCCGCCGTGGCATTGGTGGCGGGCCCGCATGCGGCGGCGCTGGCGCGGATCCAGAACGACCTGTTCGATCTCGGTGCCGATCTCGCCACGCCTTTGCCCGCAGAGGGCGATGCCGATGCCGACTGGGTGCTGCGCATTGTGCCGGCGCAAGTGGACTGGCTGGAAAGCGCGATCGATGCGCTGAATGCCGATCTGGCGCCGCTGACCAGCTTTATCCTGCCCGGTGGCAGCGAGGCGGCGGCGCGGGTGCATGTCGCCCGCGCATCGGTGCGCCGGGCCGAGCGCGCCATGGTCGCCATGGCCGCCGAGGTGCCCGCCAACCCGGCGGCGCTGGGTTATGCCAACCGGCTGTCGGACTATCTGTTCGTGCTGGCGCGGGCGGTGAATGCCGGCGGGGCGGGCGATGTGCTGTGGGTGCCGGGGGCGAGCCGGGGCGGGTGAAGAACAAGGGGATTTCCCGGGGGTCTAGACCCCCGGACCCCCATTCCCTGTCCACGTTGTGCTGCCCTTGCGGCCTTGCGTCCCGCGGCGAAGCTGCCTTCCAATAGCCTCCGGCGGTGGACTGTTGCGCCTTGGGTGCCGGCGCGCGTCAAGGCGGACAGGTTGGGGGAGCGCGAGGGGCCAGCCCCTCGCATCCATCCTGGTTGTTCCGATGGAACGCGGCACCCCTGCCGAACGTTTGACTGTCTCTGCCCCGGAATCCAGGAGACGGTTCATGCCAAAGCCCCCGCACACCAACGACGACGACGCCACCATCGATGCCACCCCCGAAACCGTCAACACCAACCAGCAGGACGGCCCCGATCAGGCCCAGACCGTCACCGGGGATGCGCTGAACGAGAGCACCTCGGTCGAGAGCCTCTCCGACAGCCGCAAGACCAAGACCGGCGATGTCGACGACGACGTGCAGGATCTGGTCGACCACATGATCCAGATGGACCGCAGCGGCGTGATCGACATGGACGCCTATCGCGGCGAGCCCAACGACGATGACGAGGAAGGCCGCTTTGGCCCCTATGGCGAGCGGCCCTAGTTGTTGATGGTCTGAGGGCCGGGCGGCGGCTGATCGGGCGCGGCAACGGCGGCGGCGGGCTGGGGTGACGATGGCGCGGACCCCGCCCCCGGCGCCCATGGATTGCTGGGCGCGGCCTCGCTCGCCGCCTGCGCGGGGCTGACGGCCCCGGCCACTTGCGCAACGTCTGCGGGCGATGGCCCGCCATGCGCGGCGAATTCATAGGCCGCGAGCAGGACGCCCGCTGCCCAGAATGCCGCGTGCCAGCGGCTGGCGAAGACCTTGGTGATGCGCGGGCCGATAAACATGCGTGCGAGTCTAGGTGGAGGGGGTTAATTCTTCGGCGCTACTCGGCGAGGCGTTTGAGCGCGTAGAGCTGTTCCAGCGCCTCGCGCGGGGAGAGCGCATCGACGTCGATCGCCTCCAGCCGATCGCGCAAGGGGTCGCGCGGCGGCTCGGGCGCGGCCATCGCGGCGGCGAACAGCGGCAGGTCGCCCAGCCCGGCGGCCAATCCGCCGGTTTCGGCACGCCCCTTCTCCAGCCGGGCGAGCACCGCCTTGGCGCGCGCCACCACCCCGGCCGGCACCCCGGCCAGCCGCGCCACCGCCAGCCCGAACGAGCTTTCCGCCGGGCCGGGCGCGAGTTCGTGGAGCAGGACGAGATCGCCCTTCCACTCGCGCGCGCGGACGTGGTGGAGCGACAGCGCCTCGCAGGTTTCGGCGAGGCGGGCGAGTTCGTGGTAATGCGTAGCGAACAGGCAGCGGCAGCGGTTGATGCCATGCACCGCCTCGGCCACAGCCCAGGCCAGCGCAAGGCCATCGTACGTCGAGGTGCCGCGCCCGACTTCATCGAGGATGACGAAGCTGCGCGACCCCGCCTGCGCGAGGATGGCGGCGGTTTCGACCATCTCGACCATGAAGGTGGAGCGCCCGCGCGCGAGGTTGTCCGAGGCGCCGACCCGGCTGAACAGGCGGTCGACCAGCCCGATGGTGGCCGATTGCGCCGGGACAAAGCTGCCCGCCTGCGCGAGCAGCACGATCAGTGCGTTCTGGCGCAGGAAGGTCGATTTACCGCCCATGTTCGGGCCGCCAACCAGCCACAGGCGATCGGTGGGCGACAGCGCGCAGTCGTTGGCGACGAAGCGCTCGCCCTTGGCGGTGAGCGCAGCCTCGACCACCGGGTGGCGGCCGCCGGTGATGGTCAGGCAGGGCTCATCGGCCAGCGCGGGCCGGGCCCAGCCGCCTTCGGCCGCGCGTTCCGCCAGCCCGGCCGCGACATCTATCCGCGCGAGGGCGGCGGCGGCGGCGGCGATGGGCTGGGTCTGCGCGAGAACGCCTGCCACCAGATCCTCGAAGTGGGCTTCCTCGGCGGCTTGCGCGCGGCCGCCGGCTTCGGCGATGCGGCTGGCTTCCTCGTGCAGGGCCAAGGCGTTGAAGCGCATCGCCCCGGCCATCGTCTGGCGGTGGGTGAAGCCGCTGTCGGGGGCGAGCAAGGCGTCGGCGCGGCCCTGCGGCACCTCGATGAAGTAGCCGAGGACGCCGTTGTGCTTGATCTTCAGCGAGGGCGTGCCGGTTTCGGCGCGGTACTTGGCCTCCAGCGCGGCGATGGCGGTGCGGCCGTCCTTGGCGATGCGGCGCAAGTCATCGAGCCCGGCGTCGTAACCGCTGGCGATGAAGCCGCCTTGCGCGCGCTCGGTGGGCGGGGTGGGGACCAGGGCTTGGCTCAGCAGGTCGATCAGGGCATCGTGGCCCTCCAGCGCTGGGCCGATCTGGCCGAGCAATATCGGCACGCCGGTGCTCTCGCGCGCCGCCGCATGGGCGAGGATGCCGGCCATGCGCGCGCCGGCGGCCAAGCCATCGCGCAACTGGCCGAGATCGCGCGGGGAGCCGCGCCCCGCCGCCAGCCGCCCCAGCGCCCGGCCGAGATCGGGCAGCGCCTTCAACGCGTCGCGCAGATCGCCGCGCAGCAAGGGCCGGTCATGCAGCCACGACACCAGATCGAGCCTTGCCGCAATCGCCGCGCGGTCCATCAGCGGCGCGGCGAGATCCTCGGCCAGCAAGCGCCCGCCGGCCCCCGTGGCGCAGCGATCGACCGCATCGAGCAGGCTGCCCCCGCGCGTCCCCGCCGCCGAGACGAGGATTTCCAGACTGCCGCGCGTCGCCTCGTCCATGGCGAGCGTGGCGCCACCGTGCCGCGCCACGGGGGGTAATAACAAGGGGAGCGTGCCCCGGCCGACATGATCGAGATAGGCGACCAGACCACCAGCGGCGGCCAGCATCGCCCGATCGAAGGCGCCAAATCCGTCCAACGTCGCCACGCCATGGATCGCGCACAGCCGTGCCGCGCCATCCTCGCTGGAAAAGGCGCGCGCGGGGCGTTCGATCGCCCCATCCGGCGCCGCATCCCAACCCTCGGGCACCACGATTTCCGTCGCGCCCAGCCGCGCCAGCACCGCGCCCAACCCATCGGGCGCGCAGGCCTCCAGCTCCATCGCCCCGGTCGAGATGTCGCAGGCGGCCACACCGACTTGCCCACGCACCAGGACCACCGCCGCCAGCACATTGGCGCGGCGCGGCTCCAGCAACGCCTCCTCGGTCAGCGTGCCAGCGGTGACGAAGCGGACAATATCGCGCCGAACCAACGCCTTGGAGCCGCCGCGCTTTTTCGCCTCGGCAGGGGTTTCCACCTGCTCGGCGATGGCGACGCGGCAGCCGGCGCGGATCAGCCGGGCGAGATACCCCTCGGCCGCATGCACCGGCACGCCGCACATCGGGATCGGCTGGCCCAGATGCTCGCCGCGCGTGGTCAGCGCGATGTCCAGCACCCGCGCCGCCACCCGCGCGTCGTCATGGAACAGCTCGAAGAAGTCGCCCATGCGGTAAAACAGCAGGCAATCCTCGGCCTGCGCCTTCAGCGTCAGGTATTGGGCCATCATCGGGGTCACGGCATCGCTCATGCATCGCGTCTAGACCCGCGCGCACGCCCAAGGAAAGCCACCGTGGGGCGTCTTTCCCCTATCCGTCGCGCCCGGCATTGGTTAGGGCACCGTCCAAAGGCACGCAGCAATCCGTGCCACAGGCACAAGGAGATGAGCGTGACCGAGGAAAGCACCATCCGGTTCACCGATCGCGAGGCATTGTTCTACCACAAGACGATCCGTCCGGGTAAGATCGAGATCGTCGCCAGCAAGCCCATGGCCACCCAGCGCGACCTCAGCCTCGCCTATTCGCCGGGCGTGGCCGTCCCCGTGCAGGCCATCGCCGACGATCCCGCCACCGCCTATGACTACACCGCCAAGGGCAACCTCGTGGCGGTGATCTCCAACGGCACGGCCATTCTCGGCATGGGCAATCTGGGCGCGCTGGCGTCGAAGCCGGTGATGGAAGGCAAGGCGGTGCTGTTCAAGCGCTTCGCCGACGTCGATTCGATCGATATCGAGCTGAACAGCGAGGACCCGGACGCGCTGATCGAGGCCATCGCGATGATGGAGCCGAGCTTCGGCGGCATCAACCTTGAGGACATCAAGGCGCCCGAGTGCTTCATCATCGAGCAGACCCTGCGCGAGCGGATGAAGATCCCGGTGATGCACGACGATCAGCACGGCACCGCGATCATCTGCGCCGCCGGCCTGATCAACGCCTGCCTGCTGACCGGGCGCAAGCTGTCCGACATCAAGGTGGTGATCAACGGCGCCGGCGCCTCGGCGCTGGCCTGCACCGCGCTGATGAAATCGATGGGCGTGCGGCATGACAACGTGACGGTCTGCGACCGCAGCGGCGTGATCTATCGCGGCCGCGAGGTGGCGATGGACCAGTGGAAAAGCGCCCACGCCATCGACACCCCGGCGCGCACGCTGGAGGAAGCGCTGGACGGCGCCGACGTGTTCGTCGGCCTCTCGGCGGCGGGCGCGTTGCCGGCGGCCTATGTGACCAAGATGGCGCCCGAGCCGATCATCTTCGCCATGGCCAACCCCGATCCCGAAATCACCCCGCCCGAGGCGCGCGCCGCCCGGCCGGACGCGATCATCGCCACCGGGCGGTCTGACTATCCGAACCAGGTCAACAACGTGCTCGGCTTCCCGTTCATCTTCCGTGGCGCGCTGGACGTGCGCGCCACGACGATCAACGAAGAGATGAAGATCGCCGCCGCCAACGCCATCGCCGAACTGGCGCGCGAGCAGGTGCCCGAGGAAGTGGCGGCGGCTTACGGCGGCCGGATGCACAGCTTTGGGCGCGAATACATCATCCCCGCGCCGTTTGACCCGCGCCTGATGGAGATCGTGCCCTGCGCCGTGGCGAAGGCGGCCATGGACTCGGGCGTGGCGCAAAAGCCGATCGAGGACTTCGACGCCTATCGCAACGAGCTGAAAGGGCGGCTGAACCCCACCACCAGCGTGCTGACCAGCGTGTTCGAGGGCGCCAAGGCCAACCCCAAGCGCGTGATCTTTGCCGAGGGCGAGCAGGAAGTGGTGCTGCGCGCCGCGATCCAGTACCGCGATTTCGGCTATGGCGTGCCGGTGCTGGTGGGCCGCACCGATGCGGTGAAGGCGCAGTTGAAGGCGCTCGGCGTCGCCGACATCGACAGCTTCGAGATCCACAACGCCGCCGACAGCCCGCATGTCGAGGCGATGGTGCCGCTGCTCTACGAGCGGCTGCAGCGTCGCGGCTTTCTGGAGCGCGACGTGCGCCGGATGGTCAACAACGATCGCAACACCTTCGGCGCGGCGCTGCTGAAGCTGGGGATCGGCGATGCCATGGTCACCGGCATCACCCGTCCGTTCTGGCAATCGTTCAAGGACGTGCGCCGCGTGCTCGACCCCAAGCCGGGCCACATGCCCTTCGGCATTCACGTGATGGTCGGCAAGAACCGCACCGTGTTCATGGCCGACACCACTGTCAACGAGCGCCCCTCGGCCGAGGAACTCGCCTACATCGCCACCGAGACCGCCGCCGTCGCGCGCCGCCTCGGCCACGAACCGCGGGTGGCGTTCCTCTCGTTCTCGACGTTCGGCAACCCGCCGGGCAAGTGGCTGGACGACATCCGCGGCGCGATCGGGGTGCTCGACGCGCAGAACCCCGGCTTCGAATACGAAGGCGAGATGTCGCCCGACGCGGCACTGAATCCCGAGGTGATGAAGCGCTATCCGTTCTCGCGGCTCTCGGCGCCGGCCAACGTGCTGATCATGCCGGGGCTGCAGTCGGCGAACGTCTCGGCCAAGCTGCTCAAGGAGCTAGGCGGGAACGCGATGATCGGGCCGATGCTGGTGGGCATGGAAAAGCCGGTGCAGATCGTGCCGGGCTCGGCGCTGGCGCCAGATGTGTTGACGTTGGCGGCACTGGCGGCGACGGGGACGTTGGGGTGATCAAAGGGTAAAGGGTTGAATCCGGGGGTCTAGACCCCCGGACCCCCATGACTGCATTGGTCACGCGGGCGCTGCGGCGTGGCGGGTGGTGGCAATGTTGTGAAGCGCCACGCTCGCTAGCCGGCGCCTGCGGCGAAGCCGCCCTCATTGAAGCCGCTTCGCGGTGGGCGGGCAACGCAAAGGCGGGGCACAACGTGGCCAAGTCATGGGAGCGCGAGGGGCGTGCCCCTCGCATTTCCTCTTTTCTTCAAACCCCATCAGGCGCAGCCTGCATGCCATGCTGATCCTTGCCGCCCTCCTCGCCGCCGCCACGCCCGCCCAGCCCGCACCCTCGCCGCAGGAGATCGTCGATAGCGCGCCCGCGACCGACTGGCCGGCGATCCCGGTGGACGATCTCCTCATCATGGACCTCGCGCCCGATGCGGCAGGGCATGCGCGGCGGGTGGTGATCCAGTTGCTGCCGGCGCCGTTTTCGCAGGGGTGGATCGGCAATATCCGCAAGCTGGCGGCGGCGCATTGGTGGGACGGGACGGCGATCAACCGGGTGCAGGACAACTATGTCGTGCAGTGGGGCGATCCGAACGAGGATGATCCCAAGACGGCGAAGGCCTTGCCGGCAGGGTTGGCGGTGGTGCCCGAGCGGGAGTATGTGGCGCGCAAGGTGACAGCCCCGGCTGGCTTGAACCGCGAAACGGGCGAGCGTTACTACGCAGGAGGCCTTAGAGTTGGCTTTGACGATTATGGGCTAACCCAATTCTGGCATGGCTGGCCAATCGGACTTAGCTCTGATCCCAGTATCAATCTGAATTGGCCCGTCCACTGCTACGGCATGGTCGGCGTGGGCCGCAACCTTCCGCCGGACACCGGCTCGGGCGCGGAGCTTTACGCGGTGATCGGCACCCCGCCGCGCCAGTTGGACCGCAACATCGCCCTCGTCGGCCGGGTGATCGAGGGCATGGAGTATCTCTCCAGCCTGCCGCGCGGCCATGGCCCGATGGGGTTCTACCAGACCGCGCCGGAACGCACCCCCATCCGCGCGATCCACCTCGCCAGCGAACTCCCCACCGGCGATCAGCCGCGTTTCCAGTATCTCGATACCGAGAGCGCCACCTTCGCGCGCTATGCCGATGCGCGGGCGAACCGGCGCGATCCGTTCTACATCCGCGCGGCGGGCGGGGTGGACATCTGCAACGTGCCGGTGCCGATCCGCCGCGCGCCCTGAACGCACCGCACCGATATACGTATTCACAGGGGCGCACCGGGTAGTCGCTCCGCCGGGCCGGTGCTAATCGCGCCTTGCTCGCAGTTGCGGGGTCGGCCATGCTTGTGGCTCTCCCCGTGGCAACGCTCCGTTGTGCTCTGCAGGCCAAGATCAGACGGCCTCAAAACCGACGGACTGCCAAGACCGGACTGGATGCTCATGAGCTTTACCGCAGATCGCCTTCTCCTGTTCGGCGCCACGGGCGATCTTGCCCAGCGCATGTTGCTGCCTTCGCTGGCGGCGCTGGATGCGGATGGATTGCTCGATCCGGAGTTGCAGATCGTCGGCACCGCGCGCGAGCAGCATAGCGATGCCTCGTTCCGCAATTTTGCGCGGGCGGCGCTGGAGAAGTATCTGCCGGCGGATCGGCGTGGGGGGTTGGCCGGGTTCCTCAACCGGCTGCATTACCAGCCGCTGGATGCCAACGATCTGGCCGGTTACGCCGCGCTGGCGGAGAAGGTCGGCACGCCCAAGCAGGGTCTCGCCATCTTCCTCTCGACCGCGCCGGGCCTGTTCGAGGCGACCATTGCCGGGCTCGTGGCCAGCGGGTTGGCGGGCGACAACGTGCGGATCGGTCTGGAGAAGCCGCTGGGCACCAGCCTCGACACCAGCCGCCACATCAACGATGCCGTCGCCAGCGCCTTCCCGGAGGACCGGATCTTCCGCATCGATCACTATCTCGGCAAGGAGACGGTGCAGAACCTCCTGGCGCTGCGCTTTGCCAACCTGATGTTCGAGCCGTTGTGGAATGCGGCGCATATCGACCATGTGCAGATCACCGTGGGTGAGACGGTGGGGCTGGAAGGCCGCGTCGGGTTCTATGACGGGGCCGGTGCGCTGCGCGACATGGTGCAGAACCATATGCTGCAACTGCTGGCGCTGGTGGCGATGGAGCCGCCCGCCTCGTTCAACGCCACCGCCGTGCGTGACGAGAAGGTCAAGGTGCTCCGCTCACTGCGGCCAATGACCGCCGAGGATACCGTGCGCGGCCAGTATGGCGCGGGCGCGATCGGCGGCAAGGCGGTGCCCGGCTATGCCGAGGAACTGGGCAAGCCGTCGGAGACCGAGACCTTCGTGGCGCTGAAGGCGCATGTCGACAACTGGCGCTGGAAGGGCGTGCCGTTCTACTTGCGCACCGGCAAGCGGCTGCCCCGGCGCGTGACCGAGATCCTGGTGCAGTTCCGCCCGGTGCCGCACTCGATCTTTGCGCGGCGCGGGGCGACGACGACGCCCAACCAGCTCCTCATCGGCATCCAGCCCGAGGAAAACATCCGCCTGACGCTCATGGCCAAAGTGCCGGGCTTGGACCGCGACGGGGTGCGTTTGCGCCGGGTGCCGCTGGACATCGCGATGGACGATGCCTTTGCCGGGCCGCAGCGCCGGATTGCTTATGAACGCCTGCTGCTCGACCTGATCGAGGGCGAGCAGACGCTGTTCGTCCGCCGTGACGAGGTCGAGGCGCAGTGGGTCTGGGTCGATGGCATCCGCCGCGCCTGGGAAGACAGCGACACCCCGGCATTGAACTATCCCGCCGGCACCTGGGGGCCGACCGCCGCCATCGCGCTGGCCGAGCGCGACGGCGTGCACTGGCACGAATAGCCGGCGCGTGCGCCGGCACGAATAAACACGCGGCGCGCGGCGACCGCAGGAACGAGAGACGAGCCCTATGACCGATCTGCACCCTGTCGTCGCCCGCGTGACCGACCGCATCATCGCGCGCTCGCGCGCCAGCCGGGCTGGCTATCTCGACCTGATGGCGCGCGAGGCCGATACCCATGCCAGCCGCACGCGCGCGATGGGGTGCTCGAACCTCGCCCATGCCTATGCCGCGGCCGAGGGTGACAAGCCGGCGATGGTCGCCGGGGGCAGCGCCAATCTGGCGATCGTCACCGCGTATAACGACATGCTGTCGGCGCATCAGCCCTATGGCCGCTATCCCGAGGCGATGAAACTTTACGCACGCGAGGTTGGCGCCACGGCGCAAGTCGCGGGCGGCGTGCCGGCGATGTGCGATGGCGTGACGCAGGGCTATGAGGGCATGGAGCTGTCGCTGTTCTCGCGCGATGCGATTGCCTTGGCCACCGCCGTCGCCATGAGCCACGCGGTGTTCGATGGCATGGCGTTGCTGGGCATCTGCGACAAGATCGTGCCGGGGCTGGTGATGGGCGCGCTGCGCTTCGGTCATCTGCCCGCCGTGTTCATCCCCAGCGGCCCGATGCCCAGCGGCATCGGCAACCGCGAGAAGCAGAAAGTCCGCCAGCTCTATGCCGAGGGCAAGGTCGGGCGCGAGGAATTGCTGGCCAGCGAGATGGGCTCCTATCACTCGGCGGGCACCTGCACGTTCTATGGCACAGCCAACTCCAACCAGATGATGATGGAGATGATGGGGCTGCATATCCCCGGCGCGGCGTTCATCCCGCCCAACACCCCGCTGCGCAGCGCCCTGACGCGCGAGGCGGTACACCGGCTGGCGGCGATCGGCGCGGGCGGCAACGATCCCCGGCCGATGGCGCAGGTGGTGGACGAGAAGGCGATCGTCAACGCCATCGTCGGCCTGCTGGCCACGGGGGGCAGCACCAACCATGTGATCCACTTGCCGGCGATGGCGCGCTCGGCCGGCATCCAGATCGACTGGCAGGATATCGATGAGCTGTCGGCGGTGGTGCCGCTGATCGCGCGGGTCTATCCCAACGGCGCGGGGGATGTGAACGCGTTCCACGCCGCCGGCGGCATAGCCTATGTCATCCGCGAGTTGCTGGGGGCCGGGTTGGCGCATGCCGATATCCTGACCGTCGCGGCGGGGGGCATGGCCGCCTATGCCGAGGAGCCGGTGTTGCGCGATGGCACACTGGCATGGGCGCAGATCCCCGCCGAGAGCGGCGATGCCGAGATGCTCCGCCCCGTCGCGGCGCCGTTCTCGCCCGATGGCGGCATGCGACTGGTCCAGGGCAACCTCGGCCGCGCCACCTTCAAGACCAGCGCCGTCGACCGCGCCCGCTGGACCATCGAGGCGCCGGTGCGCGTGTTCGATACGCAGGAAGGCGTACAGGCCGCCTTCAAGGCCGGCGAGCTGGAGCGCGATGTCATCGTCGTGGTGCGCTTTCAGGGCCCGCGCGCCAATGGCATGCCCGAACTGCACAAGCTGATGGCCCCACTGGGGGTGTTGCAGGACAAGGGCTTCCGCGTCGCCGTGGTGACCGATGGGCGCATGTCGGGCGCCAGCGGCAAAGTGCCCGCCGCGATCCACGTCACCCCCGAGGCGCAGGCCGGCGGGCCGCTGGCGCTGTTGCAGGATGGCGATGTGGTGCGTTTGTGCGCCGAGACGGGCGCGCTGACCACCACCGCCGATCTGGCCGCGCGGGCACCCGCGCCGGCTCCGGCGGCGGCTTGGGGCATGGGGCGCGAGCTGTTCGCGATGATGCGCATTCATGCCGATGGCGCCGAGGCCGGTGGGTCGGGGATGCTGGCGGCGGCGGGGCTTTGAAGGTTACAGGTGAAATGCGAGGGAGGTTTTGGATGCCGATTTCTCGAGAGAAATCGGTGGGCCCTTCGCGCTCCCATGACCTGTCAGCGTTTGTGCCGGCCTTCTCCGCCGAGCGCCCACCGCGAAGCGGAATGATGACGGCGGCTTCGCCGCAAGCCACAACCGCGCTGGCAGGGCGCGACGAAGACAGTCATGGGGGTCCGGGGGTCTAGACCCCCGGGAAACGGCCTTCATTCTAAATTCCAATCTCCAAGGGGGGGAGCATCAATGGACCTGGTAGCAGTCGACATCGGCGGCACGAACGCGCGGTTTTGCATCGCCACGATCGGCGATGGCGGCGCGGTCTCGCTGGGGGATGTCGCCACGCTGGGGACGAAGGATTACACCAGCTTCGTCTCCGCTTGGGAGGCGTTTTGCGCGATGCACGGCGGCACGCTGCCCCGCGCGGCGGCGGTGGCCATTGCCGGCCCGGTGCATGACGAGACCATCCGCTTCACCAACAACCCCTGGATCATCCAGCCCGCCCGCCTGCACGACCAGATCGGCATCGAGCAGCAGACGCTGGTGAATGACTTTGCCGCCGTCGCCCATGCCGTGGCCATCGCGGATGAGGCGCATTTCGAACATCTCTGCGGCCCCGAAGGTCCGTTGCCCGCCGACGGCACGCTGACGGTCTGCGGGCCGGGCACCGGGCTGGGCGTGGCGCATCTGTGGCGCGATGGCCATGGCGGCTATCGCGTGCAGGCCACCGAGGGCGGCCACATCGATTTCGCCCCGCTGGATCAGGTGGAAGAGGCACTGCTCAAGCGGCTGCGCAAGCGTTACCGCCGGGTTTCGGCCGAGCGCGTGGTCTCCGGCCCGGCGATCATCGACCTCTACGAGACGCTGGCGACGCTGGAAGGCCGCGCCATCACCCCCAGCGACGACAAGACCCTGTGGACGGCAGCGCTCTCGGGCGCCGATTCGCTGGCCGAGCAGGCGGCGGAGCGCTTCTGCCTCTCGCTGGGCAGCGTGGCGGGCGATCTGGCGCTGGCGCAGGGGGCCAGCGGCGTCGTCATCGCCGGCGGGCTTGGCTATCGCTTGCGCGAATTGCTGCTGAAATCGGGCTTTGGCGCGCGGTTCCGCGCCAAGGGCCGGTTCGAGGACATGATGGCGAGCATGCCCGTCCGCCTGATCACTCATCCCCAACCCGGGCTGCTGGGCGCAGCCGCAGCCTTTGCGATGGAGCACAAGTCATGAAGATCGATGTCGATGCCGTGATGAGCCTGGCCCCGGTGATCCCGGTGCTGGTGATCGACGATGTCGCCCATGCCGTGCCGATCGCCGAGGCGCTGGTCGCCGGCGGCATCCGCGCGCTGGAGGTGACGCTGCGCACGCCCTGCGCGCTGGATGTGATCCGCGCGATGAAGCAGGTGCCCGGCGCGGTGGTGGGTGCGGGCACCGTGCTCAACCCGCGCGATCTGGAGGCGGCGTTGAAGGCCGGGGCGGAATTCATCGTCTCGCCCGGCCTGACCGAGCCTTTGGGCAAGGCGGCGATCGAAGCTGGCGTGCCTTATCTGCCGGGCGTGGCCAATGCCGGCGATCTGATGCGCGGGCTGGATCTCGGGCTCAACCGGTTCAAGTTCTTCCCGGCCGTCGCCAATGGCGGGGTGCCGGCGCTAAAGGCCTTGGTCGCGGCGTTTGGCGGACTGCGGTTCTGTCCCACCGGCGGGATCACGCTGGCCAATGCGCCGGAGTGGCTGGGCATTCCGGCGGTGGGTTGCGTCGGCGGATCGTGGCTGGTGCCGCGTGGCGCGCCGGACAAGGCGGCGATCGAGGCGGCCGCACATGCCGCAGCGGCCCTGCCGCGCTGAGCGCATACGTCCGCGTGTTGCGCTGCAAGCAAGTGCCATCTTGCATCGCAACACGAAAAGCCTGCACTATGATGCCGGGGGCCACGATGCCCCCGATGGGCGCCCATGCGCCCGTCCAAGGGGAGACCACCGCATGAGCGAGATTGCCGCCCTCGATGCCCGGTTGCAGGAACTGCACCTGCGCACCGCCGAGACGCCGCTGTTCAACCCGGTGTCGCAGCTCAGCCTTGAGCTGTCGCGGCAGTTGGAGAGCGGCGAACTGACGCTGGGCGATATCGAGGCGATGGTCGCCGAACTGGAGTGCGAGGGGCTGAAGGTCCGCGCCAAGAAGCTGGTGCGGCTGATCGGCCCGGTGGCGCGCGAGGCCAATCTTGGCCGGCTGCGCGCGCTGGCCGAGGCGGGCGATTACGAGAGCTTTGCCCGCAAGTGGGCGCGGCCGCTGGCGCATATCGTGTTCACCGCCCACCCCACGTTCCTGCTGACCCAGCGGCAGGCAGCGGCGGTGGCGGCGGCGGCGACATCGGGCGCGGTGGACGATGCCACCGCCTGCGTCGCCCCGCATGCGCGCGACACGATCACGCTGGACAGCGAGCATGACGCCGCGATGTCCGCCATCGCGCGGGCACAAACCGCGCGTGACACGATCAACGAAACCCTGCTGCGCACCGCGCGCGAACGCTGGCCGGACAAGTGGCGCGGGTTGAAGCCGCTGCCGCTGCGCTTCGCCTCGTGGGTGGGGTACGACATGGACGGGCGCACCGACATCGCGTGGAGCACCTGCGTGCGCTATCGCCTGTCGGAGAAGGCTCAGCGGTTGGCCGGCTATGCCGCGCTGCTGGCCGAGGCGGCGCCCGATGTGGCCGAGCGGTTGACTGCGGCGAGTGATTATGCGGCGGAAATGGCCGCGCTGTTCGCCAAGGATCTGGGTACGCCCGAGGCGCTGTCCGAAACCGCCAACACGCTGACCGCCGATCACCCGGACAAGCTGACCAGCCTGGGCGCGGTGCTCGCCGACCTCGATGCGCGCGCGGCCGAGGCCGATGACGACACCGCGCTGGCGCTGGTGAAGGCGACGGCGGCGATGCGCGCCGATGGCCTCGGCATGGGCTGGGTGCATTTCCGCGTCAACGCCTCGCAGTTGCAGAACGCCATCCGCCGCCGGATCGATCCCGATGGCACGCTCGATCTCGCCAGCCAGGCGGCATTGGTGCGGATGAACGAGCTGATCGAGCAGGCCAAGCCGCTGCGCACCAACTTCGCGGCGCTGGCGATCGAGACCTCCACCGCGACGCGCCAGTTCCTGATCATGGCGCAGATCCTGGGCCACATCGATGCCGATACGCCGATCCGCATGCTGGTGGCGGAATGCGAGCAGCCGACGACGATGCTCGCCGCGCTCTATTACGCGCGGCTGTTCGGGATCGATCACAAGGTCGATGTCTCGCCGCTGTTCGAGACCGAGACCGCGCTGGAGCATGGCGGGCGGTTTCTGGAAGCGCTGCTGGCCGAGCCGGCGTACCGCACTTATGCGCGCGGGCGCGGGCGGGTGGCGATCCAGACGGGGTTCTCGGACGCGGGGCGGTTCGTCGGGCAAATCCCGGCCTCACTGGCGATCGAGCGGTTGCAGGGGCGCTTGGCCGAGGCGATGACCGCCAATGGTCTCGGCGATCTCTCGGCGCTGATCTTCAACACCCATGGCGAGAGCATGGGGCGCGGCGCGCATCCGATCTCGTTTGCGGATCGTTTGGCCTGGCCGCTGTCGCCTTGGTCGCGGCGGCGGTTTGTACGCTCCGGCATCCGGCTGGAGCCCGAAGTGAGCTTCCAGGGCGGCGATGGCTATCTGTTTTTCGGCACCGATGAACTGGCCTTGGCCACGCTCACCCGGTTTGCCGAACTGGCGCCGGCCGAGACCGATCCTTATGCCGCGACCGACCCGTTCTATCGCCGCACCGACCTGTCGCTGGACTTCTACCGCGCGATCCGCCGTGTCCAGCAACAGCACCTCGCCAGCGGCACCTATTCGCGCGCGGTGACGGCATTTGGGCTGGGCCTGCTCAACGACACCGGCAGCCGCAAGAGCCGCCGCCAGTCCGACCTTGCCGCCGACCGCAACATGAGCCTGCGCCAGATCCGCGCGATCCCGCACAACGCCGTGCTGCAACAACTGGGCTATCCGGTGAACGTGATCGCCGGCTTCGGCACCGCTGCCGAGGGCAATTATGAGGAGATCGCCGATCTGCTCAAGAGTTCGGAGCGCGGGCGGGCGATGGTGCGACTGGTGCGCGCCGCCAACGCGCTCGGATCGATCAAGACGGTGACCGCGTTCGGCGAGCTGTACAACTCGGCCTATTGGGCCTCGCGCCCCTATCGCGGGCACGAGGATGCGATTGCCGATGGCTGCCTGCATCTGGCGCAGTACCTGACCAACGACGACCGCGCCGGGGTCTTCCGCCGGCTGGCCACGCGGCTGCGGGTCGATGCGCTGAAGCTGCACCGGCTGCTGGCGCTGATCCCCGACGAATCGCCGCTGCCCGATCGCGAGAACGCACGCCGCACGCTGGGCATCCTGCAGGCGCTGCGGCTGACGCTGTTCCAGCACATGTTCCTGCGCGCGGTGATGATCCCCGCGTTCAGCCGCGCCAACGATATCGCCCGCGAGGACGTGCTGGAAATGGTGTTCACCCTGCGCATCGAGGAGGCCCTCGCCCAACTCCGCCGCGCCTTCCCGATGAGCGTGCCGCGCACCGCGGACTTCTCGGTGGCCGAGCCGGGGGACTATCCCGACGAGGGCGCCACCGGCTATGCCGACATCAACGAGAAGTTCATCGCCCCGATCGAGCAGGCCTATGCGCTGTGTTTGCGGATCGGGACGGCGGTGGCCAATGCGTTCGGGGCGCATGGGTGAAGGTTTGGGGAGATAGTGCGAGGGGCACGCCCCTCGCGCTCCCATGACTTGTCAATGTCAGTGTGGCCGGCGTCCTTGCGCAACGTTGCCGCGCCGCAGGCTTTATGGCGGCTTCGCCGCACCGCGCCACGCCGAGGGTTGGCGCCACGAATCCAGGGAACGGGGCGCGCGAGGGGCGTGCCCCTCGTCTTCACCCTTTGACCTTGAATCGCCCCGATCCGGCGCATCCGCCAAACCTTGCTGGCCACCCCGCCGCGTTTCCGGCAAATTTAACAAAGCCGTTTAAGGCTTGATCCGCGCCTGCCCCCACCGGGCGCCGGCCGAGCGGTTTCGGCCCGATGGAGACGCGCGGTGCCCCCGGCCAGATCGAACAGTTCGCACAATATGGGCCTCACCAAGGCGGCGCTGGTGGCGGGCGCGATCGCGGCCAATGCGGCGGCGGGGTGGATGATCGTCTCGGCCGACAAGCAGGCAGCGCCGGTGCCTGTGCCGGCCGCTGTGGCGCGCGCGCCAGCGCCTCCGGTGCCCGCCAAGGCGCCGCCACCCCCCGCCGCGCCCAAGCCCGAAGCCGCCTTCGTCATCCGCCGCATCCTGCCGATCGACGGCGCGATGCGCTATGGCGAGTGGCACTGGGACGACAAGGATGTGCCGCCCGGGCCGATCGTCATCACCGTCGATCTGGAGGCGCGGGTGCTCTCGGTGTTCCGCGACGGGTACGAGATCGGCACTTCGGTGGTGCTGACCGGCGCAGAGGAAAAGCCGACACCGACCGGCGTGTTCCCGATCACCCAGAAGGATGCGAACCACCACTCCAGCCTCTATAACGACGCGCCGATGCCCTATATGCAGCGGCTGACCAATGATGGCGTGACGATCCACGGCGATGACGTGGTGGAGAACGGCTATGCCAGCCATGGCTGCGTCGGGGTGCCGACGCCGTTCGCCAAGAAGCTGTTCGGGGTGACCCATCTGGGCGACAAGGTCTATATCACGCGCGGGCGACGGGTGGGTCTGGGCGATGCTCTGGTGAAGAAATAAGTTGTTTTCCCGGGGGTCTAGACCCCCGGACCCCCATGCCCTGTCGACGTTGCGGGCGCAATCGGCGAGGCGCCCTGTGGCGAAGCCACTTTGACAGCCTGCGGCGCGGCGACGTTACGCGAGGCGGCGGCGAGGCCCAACGCCGACAACGTTGGGGGAGCGCGAGGGGCTAGATGGAGTAACGGTCCCGGTGTTGGCGAGGTAACCCTGATGCGGGGTTGGCGGCCTCCCGGTAGGATGGTTGAACGGCGTCAGCGGTGAGGCTGCGCCAAGCATC
>Ga0302187_10000231_pt1 | contig 55498 bp, 35 predicted proteins | sample II_Bog_E1_3_FD_202120 | JGI IMG/M metagenome (GOLD analysis project Ga0302187, IMG submission 202120) | Peat permafrost microbial communities from Stordalen Mire near Abisko, Sweden - II_Bog_E1_3 | ecosystem: Environmental > Terrestrial > Soil > Wetlands > Peat | place: Sweden: Abisko...
GCCAACCCCGACCTGGCCGTCGTCGTCAAAGGCGCCGACGACGTCGACTACCAGCACATGGTCGCCGTCCTGGACACCCTCCAGCAACTCGACATCTCCAAAGTCGGCCTCGCCACGGAGTAAAAATGAAATTCACCGAGATTATGAAAGAAACAGAATCAAAGCAGGATTACCCGGCTGCGCTTTTCAGCAATGAAGCGTATGAAAATTCACCGGCGGAGGAAATTCCTTATGCGGAATTTGTGCCGGAGTTACTGGCGTCGTATGCGGCCGTCGGCGGCCTGAACCATCGTGACGCCCACAACATGCCGTCCACCCGCGCGGTCGGGCAGATTTGCGAAGATTTGTTGCAACTATTATTTCCGGGGTTTCACGATGACGATGCGGTGCATCACGGCACGTTGGCGGAACTCACCGCGGAACGGTTGAGCAAAGTGGCGCTGCGGCTCGAAGATCAGGTGCGCAAAAGCGTGCGCATCGGCGACCCCAAAAAACCGACGGGCCGCACGCCACCGATTCTGCGGCAGTTTTGTCATTCGCTGGCGGAGGTGCGTGAATTATTGCGCACGGACATCGAGGCGGCTTACGAGGGCGATCCGGCCGCGCTTTACAGCGAGGAAATTATTTTGTCGTATCCGTTCATTGAGGCGATCGCGATCCAGCGGCTGGCGCATATTTTATATCGCGCCGGCGCGCCGATCATTCCGCGCATGATGACGGAATGGGCGCACAGCCGCACGGGCATTGACATTCATCCGGGCGCAAAAATCGGATCGCACTTTTTCATCGACCACGGCACCGGCGTGGTGATCGGGGAGACGTGCAAAATCGGTAACCGCGTAAAATTGTATCACGGCGTGACGCTCGGCGCGCGCAGTTTTGTGAAGGACGAATTCGGGCACATCGTCAAAGGCGGCAAACGTCATCCCAACGTCCAGGACAATGTGACGATTTATCCGAACTCGACGATTCTCGGCGGCGAGACGGTCATCGGCGCGAATTCCACCATCGGCGCAAATGTTTTTCTCATGCACAGCGTCCCGCCGGATTCGCTGGTGATTTATGAGGAAAAGCAACTCGTCATTCGCGATAAATCCATCCGCAAAAACGAGGGCGCCCTTGACTGGATTATTTGAACGCATCGGCATTGACAAGCCGGCGGCAACATTTAGGATTTAAAAGCAGCAGGCGTCCACGCTGCTCAATTATTGTCCCAACCTCACGGTGCCGACCAGTCCACTGGAAGCTTCCATGAAAACCAAAGTTCATTCATGTCGAATTGTGTCCAGATGCCGGCGCGCCCGGAAGTTTTAGCTTCGGTTTCGGCGTCTTTACGCACGGAGTTGTTGCCGACTTAACCGGCGCATTTTTCCGTTTTGAAATTTTTCATTCCTCACCAACCAAAATAAAATATGAGCAAACCAACAACCGCACCGCATTTAAGCTTGAGCGCCGCTGCCGCTCGCAACCTTGCCACCGCCACCGTCACCGTGCCGCAGATGACGGAAATCACGCCGCGTTGGCTGAATAAACTGCTGCCGTGGATCGATGTGGATGGCGGCGTTTATCGCGTGAACCGCGTGGCGAAGGCGCTCCGGGGCGAGCCCGCGAATGAATTCGGCGAAGTGAAGGTGGATTTGCTCACCGTGGAAAACGGAGAGCCAAAACTGCCGACGACCTTTGTGGATTACGACCAGGACCCGCGCGAATATCATTTGAGCACAATTCAAACTGTGCTGCGCACGCACACGCGCGTGACCGATCTTTACAGCAACAAGATTGACCAGCTCCGCGAGCAGATCCGGCTCACGGTCGAAGCCGTGAAGGAAAAAGAAGAATGGGAACTCATCAACAATCCCGATTTCGGCCTGCTCAAGGAAGTGGACGCGTCACAGACCATCAAGACGCGCAAAGGCGCGCCGTCGCCGGACGATCTCGACGAACTGCTTGGCCTCGTCTGGAAAAAGCCCGCGTTTTTCCTCGCGCATCCGAAGGCCATTGTTGCCTTTGGCCGCGAAGCGACGCGCCGCGGTGTGCCGCCGCCGACGGTGCATTTGTTTGGAACGCCGTTCATAACGTGGCGCGGCGTGCCGCTGATTCCCAGCAACAAGCTTGATGTAAAAAATAATTCTACGAGCCTTTTGCTGCTGCGCGTCGGCGAAGCGGAACAAGGCGTGGTCGGCTTGCAAAAAACCGGCGTGACCGGCGAAGTCGAACCCGGACTTTCCGTGCGCTACATGGGCACGAATGAAAACTCCATCGCGTCGCATCTCGTCACGCGCTATTTCTCCGCCAGCGTGCTGACGACCGACGCCATCGCGCGTTTGGACAATGTCGTGGTGAACAATTATTATGACTACAAATAGTCCGGCAAGCTTGCCCGTCGCCGAACCGGCGGTCAGCGAAGCCGCGCACAATAATTTGGTCGCCCGCCTGATTGGCGAAGCGTTTTCGGGCTTGAGCCGCGGCGCGCGGCCAACCGCCACGCCCGCCGTGCCGGCGGAAATTCCGAGCATTTCCCCTCTGCCCAATCTTTCCGGCGTGGAAAAAAATTCGGCGTTGCCGCCGGTGCATCCGAGTGCGCAACCCGATGCGCCAAAATTATCCGAGCCCGCCGCCACGCCGCAAAAAACACCGACAGGTGCGCATGCGCCGGATTCCGGCGACAGCTATGCGTTCGGCGAACCGCGCTGCAATGGCGATTATCGTCCCAAAGGCAAAAAGTCGGAGGCGAAGAATGCGAACAATAATTCACTGTTGGGTTTGCCCGCCGCAGAATCCGTTGCCGCGCCGGAATATTATTTTCTGCAGGGCAGCCAACTTTCCGGCCGATCGCCGGCGTCCTGCCAGTCGTATCCGAAAAACGCCGCGCCGGTTCCAAAGTTCGACATCGAAGGCGTGCGCCGCGATTTTCCCGCGCTGCACCAGCTCGTCAACGGCAAGCCGCTCATCTGGCTCGACAACGCCGCGACGACGCACAAGCCGCAGGCGGTGATTGATGCGACCTCGCAATTTTACAGCCGCGACAATTCCAACATCCACCGCGCCGCGCACGCGCTCGCCGCGCGCTCGACCCAATTGTTCGAGGCCGGCCGCGAGAAGGTCCGCAAATTTCTCGGTGCGGCGGACGCGAAGGAAATTATTTTTGTTCGGGGCACGACCGAAGCGATTAATCTGGTCGCGCAAAGTTACGGCAGAAAAAATATTGGCGCGGGCGACGAGATCATCGTCAGCGAACTGGAGCATCACGCGAACATCGTGCCGTGGCAGTTGCTCGCGGAGCAAACCGGCGCGACCGTCAAAGTGATTCCCATCAATGATCGCGGCGAATTGATTTTAGACGAATACGTAAAACTGCTCGGCGACAAGACGAAGTTTGTGTCGGTCGCGCACGTTTCCAATTCGCTCGGCACGATCAATCCCGTCGAGCAGATCATCGCGCTCGCCCACGCGCGCGGCGTTCCCGTTCTGATTGACGGCGCGCAATCCACGCCGCATCTGCCGGTGAATGTCACCGCACTCGATGCGGATTTTTACGTTTTTTCCGGCCACAAGATTTTTGCGCCGACCGGCATCGGCGCGCTTTACGGCAAAGCCGCGTTGCTCGAAACCATGCCGCCGTGGCAGGGCGGCGGCCACATGATCAAGGACGTGCGTTTTGAAAAAACGGTTTATCAGCACGCGCCGGAAAAATTCGAGGCGGGCACGCCGGACATCGCCGGCGTCGTCGGCATGGGCGCGGCGATTGATTATTTGTTCAAGGTCGGCATTCCCGCCATCGCCGCTTACGAACATGCCTTGCTCGCATATGCCCAGGACGCGCTGGCCACGATTCCCGGTTTGCGGCCCATCGGCACGGCGTTGAACAAGGCAAGCGTTTTGTCTTTCGTGATTCCCGGCGTGCCGAACGAAGCCGTCGCGCGGCACCTCGACAAAAACGGCATCGCCGTCCGCGCCGGCCATCATTGCGCGCAACCAGCCATCCGCCATTTCGGCTTGGAAAGCAGCGTTCGGCCCTCCCTTGCGTTTTACAACACACGCGAGGAAGTGGATGCGCTCGTGCTGGCGTTGCGCACTTTGAAACGCAGTTGACTGGTCGGAGAAGTAATTCTTGCCCCGCAACCTCGGCAACCTTCGTCGGCGAGCGCTTGCGCTTGCGAAAACTCTTGGCTCACACGCCCGCAACCTTCCGCTGAACCAACGGTGGCGGAGGAATGTTGCAATTTGGCTGCGCGTTCCTAAAAAAATTCGGAGTGCGCTGCGCGCCACTCGCACTTTCCGAATTGTGTGATTTATTAACGGATGACGTTGTTGGAAAATACCGACCGCGGACTCTACTGTGCGGCCGGAGATTTTTACATTGATCCGTGGCGCGCGGTGGATTTCGCGATCGTCACGCACGCGCATTCCGATCACGCGAGGGCGGGTTCGCGCCATTATTTGTGTGCCGCCCCCGGCCGGGAAATATTGCAAGCACGCCTCGGAGCGGATGCGGTCATCCAAGCCATTCCTTACGGCGAAACCTTGACGCGCAACGGCGTGCACGTCTCGCTGCATCCGGCCGGCCACATTTTGGGCTCGGCGCAAGTGCGCGTGGAAGCGCGCGGCGAAATCTGGGTCGTCAGCGGCGATTATAAAACCGCGCCGGAAAAAACCTGCGCGCCCTTTGAAGCCATCCGCTGCCATTCGTTTGTGACGGAATGCACTTTCGGCCTGCCGATTTATCGCTGGCGGCCGCAGGCGGAAATTTTTTCGGAAATCAATTCTTGGTGGCGGGAAAACCAAAACCTCGGGCGGACGAGCGTTATTTTTGCCTATTCTTTGGGCAAGTCCCAACGCGTTTTGTCCGGCGTGGACGCGTCGCTCGGACCAATTTTTGTCCACGGTTCAGCCGCCAAATTTTTGCCCTTGTATGCCAATGCCGGAATCACACTGCCGGCAGTTACGCGAGTTGATTCCACAACCATTCGGGCCGCCGCTGGCCGCGGATTGGTCATTGCTCCGGCTTCGACGGACGGTTCCCCGTGGCTCCGTAAATTTGGCATCGCGTCACGCGCCCTTGCATCGGGCTGGATGCAGATTCGCGGAGCGCGCCGCCGGCGCGCCTTGGATCGCGGATTTGTTTTGTCCGATCACGCCGACTGGGAAGGGTTGCTTGCCGCCATTTCGGCGACGGGTGCCCAGCGCATTTGGGCGACGCATGGTTATACCGCGCCGCTGGTCCGCTGGCTGCGCGAACGAGGCAGGCAGGCGGAGGCTTTGGCCACGCAGTTTGAAGGGGAAGCAACCGAGACGGAATGAAGCGCTTCACACAATTATTTGTCGCGCTGGACGAAACGAGCCGGACCAACGAAAAAGTTTCCGCGCTGGAAAATTATTTCCGCGCGGCGCCGATTGCGGATGCCGCGTGGGCGCTCCATTTTTTGTGCGGCCGGAAAATTCCGCGTTCCGTCACGTCCACCGATTTGCGGCGCTGGATCGCCGGGGAATCAAAATTGCCGGACTGGCTTGTGGAAGAATGCTACGACGCGGTCGGCGATCTCGCGGAAACCGCCGCCCTCCTGCTGCCGGAAAATGCATCCGCGCTCACGCTGCCGCTGCATGAATTGATTGCCAAGCGCCTGCTGCCGCTGGCAATGCTGCCGGATTTGGCGCGGAAAAATCTGCTGTTGCAAACGTGGCGCGAGTTGGACGGTCGCGAGCGGCTCGTGTGGAACAAACTGATCACCGGTTCGTTCCGCGTCGGCGTGGCGCAAACACTCGTGGTGCGCGCGCTTGCAGCGGTCGCCGGCATTCTGCCCGCGATCATGGCCCATCGCCTCGCTGGAAACTGGCAGGCCACACCGACGGATTTTCAACGGCTCCTGCGAACCGGTGAAAATGAAATCGAACCCGCCCGCCCGTATCCCTTTTTTCTCGCGTCCCCGCTCGAAGCTTCACCGGAATCGTTGGGGGATCTGACTGAATGGCAATGCGAGTGGAAATGGGACGGCATCCGCGCGCAATTAATCCGGCGACAAAACCAGACGCTCGTGTGGTCGCGCGGAGACGAGATGGTGACCGAAACTTTTCCGGAAATCGCGGCCATCGGCGCCGCGCTGCCGGACGGGACGGTTTTGGATGGAGAAATTCTCGCTTGGAGTGAGGGCCGACCGCAGGCATTTGCCAAATTGCAACGGCGGTGGGGACGAAAAAATCCTGGCGAAAAAGTGCGGCGCGAATTTCCCGTGGTTTTTCTCGCGTATGATCTGCTTGAAGCGGATGCGGCAGATTGGCGGAACCGCCCGCTCGCCGAGCGGCGACAGCGTTTGGAAAAAATTGTGACAACCGCGCAAATGGAATTCGTCCCGCGCGAGGAATCGGAACGGCGCATGGTGACACCAGATTTGTTTTCTGTGGCAACTCCGCCGGAAAAAATTTCACTGCCCTTGCATCTTTCCGAAATGCTCCGGCCGCAGAATTGGACTGAATTACAATCCGCCCAGCGCACCTCGCGCGCGCGACAGGTCGAAGGCATCATGCTCAAACGACGCGATTCGGTTTACGGCGTTGGCCGGCAACGCGGCGATTGGTGGAAATGGAAAATTGATCCGCTCGTCATGGATGCCGTGCTCGTGGGCGCGCAACGCGGTCATGGCCGCCGGGCCAGTCTTTATACCGACTACACTTTTGGCGTGTGGCACGCGGGGCAATTGGTGCCCATCGCCAAGGCCTATTCCGGTTTGAGCGATGAAGAGATTTCCGTGGTGGACGCATTTGTGCGCAAAAATACGCTGGAAAAATTTGGCCCGATCCGTTTCGTGAAACCCGAACTGGTTTTTGAACTCGCGTTTGAAGCCGTGCAAGAATCCACCCGTCACAAGGCCGGGCTCGCCGTGCGTTTCCCGCGCATCAATCGCTGGCGGCACGACAAAAAAGCGGCCGACGCGGACACACTCGAAAACGTCCGCGCGTTGATGAAAAATGAAAATTCGCAATGAATACTTTGTGGTCAAAGTGGTTTAAAAAAAAGCGCTGGCGGCCATTTCCGTTTCAGGAAGAAGCGTGGTTGGCTTATCTGGCCGGACAGAGCGGCTTGATCCACGCGCCCACCGGTCTTGGCAAAACCTATGCGGTCTGGGGCGGGCCGATTCTCGAATGGTTGGCGCCGCACCCCGATCCGAAACATTGGCCGGAAAAAATCGAGCCGCTGCGGATCTTGTGGATCACGCCGTTGCGCGCGCTCGCCAATGACACGGTGGAATCGTTGCGCGCGCCGATCAATGATTTGAATCTGCCATGGACCGTGGATTTGCGGACGGGTGACACTTCCGCCGCGACGCGCCGCCACCAAAGCGAAAAACTTCCCACGGCCTTCGTGACCACGCCGGAAAGTTTGTCGCTGCAATTGTCCCGGCCCAGCAGCCGCGAAAAATTCGGCGAGCTGCGCTGCATCATCGTCGATGAATGGCACGAACTGCTCGGCACCAAGCGCGGCGTGCAGACGGAACTTTGCCTCGCGCGCCTGCGCCAGTGGTTTCCGAGTCTGCGCATCTGGGGTTTGTCCGCCACGCTCGGAAATCTGCCGCAAGCATTGCAGGTGTTGTTGGGAACCGGCGCCCAAATGGGAAATGCCAAATTAATTTCGGCACAGGTTGAAAAACGTTTTGAACTGCATACGCTTTTGCCGCGCTCGATGGACCGCTTCCCATGGGCCGGCCACATCGGCCTGACGCTCCTGCCGGATGTGATCGCCCAAATCGAAAAAGTTCGCACCACCCTGCTCTTCACCAACACGCGGTCGCAGACGGAAATCTGGTTTCAAGCGTTGCGCGACGCGCGGCCGGATTGGGCGGATCAAATCGCCCTGCATCACGGTTCGATCGATCGAAAAATGCGCGAGGAAGTGGAAACCCGGTTGCGCGCCGGCACGATCAAATGTGTCGTCTGCACTTCAAGCCTCGATCTGGGCGTGGATTTTTCGCCGGTCGAACAGATCATCCAAGTCGGCGGTCCCAAAGGCGTCGCCCGCTTGTTGCAACGCGCCGGCCGCAGCGGTCATCAGCCCGGCGCGACCAGCAAAATTTATTGCGTGCCCGCGCATGCGTTCGAGCTTTGTGAATTCGCCGCCGTGCGCGATGCCATCGCCGCCGGCCAGATGGAATCGCGGGAGCCGATTGAAGCGCCGCTCGACGTGCTGTCGCAACACTTGGTGACGCTCGCGCTCGGCGGCGGCTTTTGCGAGCCGGCAATCCGCGCGGAAATCCAAAGCACCTTCGCTTACCGCCATCTGCGCGATGACGAATGGCAATGGGTTTTGGATTTCATCACGCGCGGTGGAACGGCGTTGCACGCGTATCCGCAATTTCACCGCGTCGTAAAAAATGGCGACGATTATTCCGTCACCGAACCGCTCATCGCCCGGTTTCACCGGATGTCCATCGGCACCATCACGAGCGATGCTTCGCTCGTTTTAAAATTTCTGCACGGACGTTACCTCGGCACGGTGGAAGAATGGTTCATCGCGCGGCTGCGTCCGGGGGATGGATTTTCTTTCGCCGGCCAATCGCTGGAATTTGTGCGGATGCGGGACATGACGGTTTTCGTCCGCCGCGCCAAAAAGTCCGCGCGGCGCGTCCCGCAATGGCTCGGCGGAAAAATGCCGCTCTCCACGCAGCTCGCGCGCGCCGTCCGCGAAAAACTGGCGGCCGCGCGGCGCGGCGAATTCACTTCGCCCGAGATGCGCGCGCTTGCGCCCGTGCTCAATGTGCAAAGCGATTGGTCGTTGATCCCGAATCCCGATGAACTGCTGATTGAATGGACCGAGTCGCGGGATGGTTTTCATTATTTTATTTTTCCCTTCGCCGGCCGGCTCGCGCACGAAGGTTTGGCGACGCTTGTCGCGCATCGCTTGAGCCGCATGTCACCACGCTCGTTCACCTTGACGATGAATGATTATGGTTTTTCCCTGACCACCCCGACCGCGCTGGATTTAAATGAAAACGATTGGAAGCTGCGCTTGTCGCCGGAACGGCTCGTGGAAGATTTGCTGGATTGTTTGAACGCCACCGAATTGGCGCGGCGGCAGTTCCGCGAAATCGCGCGCATCGCCGGCCTGATCTTTCAGGGCTTCCCCGGCGCGCCCAAATCCATGCGCCAACTGCAAACGTCGAGCAGCTTGTTTTACGAAGTGTTTAATCAATACGATCCGCAAAATAAATTATTGGACCAGGCGCGACACGAGGTCATCGAACGTCAGCTTGAAGTGCGTCGGCTCCAGCGCGCTTTGGCTGAGGCGCAAGCCATGCAGGTGCGATTAAAAAAATTGGCGCGCCTGTCACCCCTGGCATTTCCGCTGTGGGCCATGTGGGTGCAGGCGCAAGTGAGCACCGAGCAATGGGCCGACCGCGTCAAGCGCATGGTAACGCAGTTGGAAATCGCCGCGGATAAAAAATGAAAAACGGTGAAAGAGAAATTTTCTGGGGCGGTGAAAAACTGACGCTCCTCCCGGAACGCGCCGTGTGGTGGGCGCGGCAGAAAACGATGTTCATCGCCGACCCGCATTTTGGCAAGGCGTCCGCGTTTCGCTTCGCGGGCATTCCGGTGCCCGAAACGTCGCATGACGACGATTTGCATCGCTTGGAAAAAATCCTGCAACGGCATCGCGCGAAGAAACTCGTGATCCTGGGGGATTTTTTTCATGCCAAAACCGGTCGCAGTGAGCGCACCCTGATGGCGTTTCAAGAATGGCGTGCGCGCCACGAAAAATTGGAAATCATTTTGGTTTTGGGCAATCACGATCGTCACGCTGGTGGTCCGCCACCATCATGGAAAATCCAGTGCGTGCCGGAGCCATGGGTGTGGGAACCGTTCACTTGGGCTCATCATCCCCCGAAACTTCTTTCGGAAAACTTTGTGCTCGCGGGCCATGTGCATCCTGCTTTTGACTTGCATGAACGGAGCGGCCTCCGCGCCACCAGCCGGTGCTTTTATTTCGGCCTGCGGCTGGCCATTTTGCCCGCCTTCGGTGGATTCACCGGCAAGCATATTTTGCAGCCCGTGCGCGGCGACCAAATTTTTCTCGTCGGCGATGGTGAAATTATTGACGCCACAAGATTGATTCGCTGAAAATTGATTCTTAGGCCGTGAAAAATTTCTGTCACCAAATAATAAAATCTGCGAAACCAAAAATGGAACGCTCGTGGCCGGGCATTGAATTACATTTCCGAATTTTCAAAACTCGCATCGCGAGACATCCGGGCACGAATAACTGGGCAACAATTCTGCCGCGCGGGAAATTTTCCGGCAGCGATCTTCAAATCCGCTGCCGCTGCGTCACATTGCGCCGAATCCATCGCGACCATCAACCCGACGCATTTCGTCGAATGCCAAAATTTCGCCATGAAGAATTACGGAGAATCGAAGAAATTAATTAATCAAATGACTTGCGGTGGTTGAATCTTCCGCATAAAGCCTCACCGGACCAAGCAAGCCGGAAGAAATCAGCGGTGAATTTTTATCAAAATAATTCCACGTGGCGAATGTGAAACGACCGGATGATGGGCGCGGCTGACCTTTGACAAACCAGTCGGGAAAACATTTGAGCGGCCCGCCGAAGCCAAAGTCGCCCTTGCCGAAGGTGCAATCCGCCGGCTCCTGTTCATCGCCGATCAAGCGGTTGGCCCAGACATTCGTGACTTTGATTTCCAGCTGGTTGTGTTTGGATTTTACGGCGGTGGAAATGTCCACACGCCATGGCGCGGTCCAAACGACGCCGAGATTTTTTCCGTTCAACCAGACTTCGGCGAGCGCGTAAACGGCGCCGAGGTCCAAAAATAATTTTGAATTTCTGCTTTTAAATTTCAAATCCGCCACATCAAACGTCTTGGCGTAAACCGCCGTGCCGCTGAAATATTTTATGCCGGGTTCCGGCCGTTGCGTCCAGTCATCGAGCGTGGCGAAGGTCACCGATTTTTTCGGGCCGCCCCATTTTGGATCAAATTGCACCTGCCACGCGCCGGAGATTTCACCGAGGTTTTTAAAATCAGGAAAATTTTTCGCGGTTGAAATAGGTCCGGCCGCGGAAACCGGTTTGCGAAAAACGATGAACCAGCTTTCCGACGGGGCAAATTTAAGCGGCAAAATTGTTCTGCCGTCCTTGCTTTCAAATTCCGGCAGGTCGCGCATTTCGCCAGTGACCGGATTCCACAATTCCGGCTGCTTGCCGGTGACGCCAAACGAACAACTGGCCGCGCCATTTTCCCGCGCGACATTGGCCACAAAATAAACATCCGCGTCTGCATCGTGCCGATGAATGCTGCGCGCATTCAAACCGCCGGAAACGGCGTTGGCCGCGAAATCATTGGTGGCGATTCGACCCCATTGCAACAGCGCGTCACATCGTTGCAGATAGTTCACCCACGCCTTGCCGGGTTGCCACCACGTTTGCGTGCGGTCGAAATGCGTGCCCCATTGCCCCATCGCCATGCCCGGCTGATAGCGATCATCAAATGGTTGATGCACGAAACGGTGCAACATGAAGCGATTCACGCCGTCGCAAAAGGCGGGATCGCCGATGGCCTTGAGCCACGCGGGCGTTTCGTTCCACTGACTCTCGCGCGGATCGCCGGTGAACGCTTCGGCGGAAATTAAATTTGCTCCGGTCGCGCGCGAACCCGCGACTACCGCTTGAATGCAGAACGGCGAATAATTTCCGCCATGCGTCCAAAATTCGCCCGACGCCTGGTCGAAAAAGAGAACGACCTCGGAAATTTCCCACGGCCCGAGGTAAGGTTCGGAACGGCACTGTAGTCCGGCGGCGTGACATTCGCGCTGGATCGTGGCGAAATAAACATCGCGGTGGAGATCGTGAATTGTCCGCAGGAAATCCGCTTGAAATTTTTTGGTTTGCGCGGCGTCGCCGATTGACCGTTTCGCGAGCGTGGCGAGAAATGGCGTCAGATCGTAGCCGCGCCGCGCTTGAAATTCCTCGCGCATTTTTGGCGTCCACGTCGGATTGCCCGCTTCGTAGCTGTCGAACCAAATATATTTTAATCCGTTGCCGAGCAGATCGCCGAGATGCTGCCTCGCGTCGTTGAGCAGATGGCGCATTTGAAATTCCACCGCCGCTTGGTTCATCTTGTCGCACTCCAAACCCATCGCCGCCCATTGGCACGGCTGGAGCATCATGCCCGTCGTGGTGTGGCCGAAACGATAAATAATCCAGTTGCCGGCGGGAATTTCCCACGTGAGATGACCATCCGCGTCCATTTGCGCGGACAGGTTCAAAACTTTTTCCAGCGGTGCAACGCCTTCCGCCGGCAGGGCGAGCACCGCGATGTCACGAAAATAATTGAGGCGGCCGGGCACTTCGGGTCGGCCTAACTTGCCGTTTGGCGAGTAAACCGGAAATGCCTCGTCGGCGTGGATGTTTGGATGCGGACGCAGCAATGCGCCGTCAAATTTTCCGGGACCAGTCACGCGCGTGGTGGACCAGACGACTTGCTGCATGGAAAGTTCCGGCGTGATCCATGGGCCGCCGCTGGTTTCGTAGCCCGCGCAGTTGTGCATGCCAAATTCGAGGCCGAGCCGCTTCGATTCCGCCGCCGCGTGCCGCACGAAATTCCACCATGAATCTGATTGGTAAGCGATGACTCCCGGCGTCGGACTGTTGGAAATGATTCCTGCCCACGGCGTGCAAACATCCGCGAGACTGCACATCGTTGTGCCGCCAAAACCTTCGGCCTTCAAAGACTCCAAGTCGCGCGTAATGCCATTGCTGCTGATGTTGCCACCCATCCAAAACCAATAAACCTGCGGACGCGCATCGGCGGGCGGTTGTCGGAAAACTTTCTCCACTTCGTCCGCTGCACAAATGGAACGGGAGCCAATTAGCAGAATTGCCTGAAGGAAGATTAATTTTAACGTCACAATTATTTCAGCCATCGATTTCCCCAGCCGCGTCAAAATCAATGTTGTTATTCATGCTCAAAAGCAAATGGTCAATAACGCAATCAAGGATTGACTACACCGATGCGCGAATTCACCCAAACAGCATCGTCGGCAACTTGGTTCCAGGGCGGCGAATTGGCATACTTATTTGGGTCTGTGCTCCTGGCGTAGGCAAGCGTCGCCCCATCCAGCCATTTGTGCGGTTCGGCATGGCCGTCCACAAAATTAAAGGTGCTGGTGGTTCCATGAAATGCCGCGGGCGAATCTTCAAAAGAAGGTGAACCGGCGGGAGGGCTGGTATACATATCCCAAGACCCCAAATTTTCGCCGCGCGGATCATTTTCTTCCACCCATAGGATGATTTCGCTCGCGCGTTTTATGGTCGAACGTTTTGTAATCACTGAATTCTCGCCATTCAAGATGGCATTCGCGGAGACACTGCCCCAAGCATAGCCTTGGTTTATTCCCGCTCCGACTGGTCGCGTGTTGCGGGTGTCGCCCGGACAATGGAGGACATCGGGATTTTTACAATATTGGCCGAGACAGCCTTGGTTGAATGCGGCCTCGAGGTAAGTCTTCTGCGCATCTTGTGCCGACATGCCAGTGACATTGGGAGGCATGGGCACCACGCTAGTGGATAGCGGTTGCCGCACTTGATAGAGCCAAGGAATATTTCCCTTCGCATTCACTGAAGTATTGAAATTCGGAATGTTATCCTGATTGTCGTCACAATACATCGTCCACGCCAGCGCCAGTTGCTTTTCATTGCTCAAACACACTGCTTGTGTGGCCTTCCGCTTGGCGCTCGCCAGCGCTGGCAGCAACATCGCCGCTAAAATGGCGATGATCGCGATGACCACCAACAATTCAATCAAAGTGAATCCGCGTTGCTTGGGGCGTTCGATAATTTTCGGCATAAAATTTGTCTTAAATTTGCGGCGGCGGGAGGAGCTGCCTTCCGCCGCCATTTGTCTGCGAACTTATTTAATCAAGCATCATTCACGCAGCCGGAAAAAAGCCGCCGCACTCGTCGAAGGCAATGTCACCTGATAATTGGAACCGACCACGGAGAGCGGTGCATTCACCGGCACCCAGACGGCATTCGGTCCCAGCACCGGACTTGATTCGAGGGTGAAGCCGCCGTTCACAATCGGCCAGGACAGCGTTAAATTTCCCGCACTGGGAACCGCGCTCAACGACGCGGTGTTTGAGAGCGGAGCATTCGGTCCGAGCAATTGCGTGGCCGCAATCGCGTTGGTGCTCAACACGCCGCTGTAAATGCGCATCTCGTCCATGTTGGCGTTCAGATAGGGATAATTGCCGTTGCTGTTGAAACCGTATTGGGAACTGAAGCTGCCCGTCGGCAGGTTTGGATCGCTGTTGCCGCCGATCTGGTTCCAGGCGGTGAGGCCGATGTAACCCACGCTCGTTCCCACCGTGCTCAATGGAATCGTGATGCCCGACGCCGTGGCCTGAAGATTGCCGTTCAGATAGGCGCTCACCGTTCCGGCAATCGGGTCATAAATCAACACCCAATGGAAAGTCCCGCTCTGCTGCCGGGTTCCCAGCGTAACCACGCCGGAATCGCCTGCGGTGGTTTGAATCTCAAACGCCGTCGTGCTGCCCGCCCAGCGCGCGAAGAAATTAATGAAGTTCGTTCCATGCAGCGTCGTGGGATCAGGCATCCCGCCAAATGAAACCAATGGGTTGCCATTATTCAGGCCGGTGTTGTTATACCAAATCTCAAAGGTGACCGCACTCAAGCCCGTCACCAACCCGCCGGGAAGGGCCACATAACTGCCCGCACCGGTGGTTTCCAAACCCGGATTGTTCAGCACCAACTGGCCCGTGCCGTTGAAGCTGACGCTGGTGCCCGTGCCGTTGACGAGCGTGCCATTGGCGGTGCCGATGGAATCATGAGCCACCGTGCCGCTGGTTTCGTTGAAATTCCAGCGGTGGATCAACGCCGCCGCCGGGCGAATGGTGAGGGTTGCCGCCGGACTGCTGGTGACGGAGCCGCTGCCGTTGCTGACGATGACACGATAGTCAGCGGCCACGGCGGCCGAAGCGTTGATGATGTTCAATTGCGCGGTGGTGGCACCAGAAACATTGCCCGCGTTGCCGACGTTGCTAAAAAGACCGCTGCCAACGACGGCGCGCTGCCATTGATAAGTCAGCGCGGTGCCCGTGGCGCCGACGGTTAATTGCACATTCGCGCCGGCGAATACGGCGGTAGATTGCGGTTCAGTCGTGATCAGCGGTGCGAGCGGCAGGCCGGTCAGACGGCGCACCACCAACGCATTTATATTGCCGCCGCCGCCATTCGGCAGATTTTCTTGAATACTCGCCGTCGCGCCGCTGGCCGTAAAGGTTCCGATGGTATAGACGTTGTCCGACATGTTGAAAGTGCCCGAATAATCATACGCATCATTTGGATCCTGGAAGTTGCCGGGACGGGTATTGGCACCACTGCGGTCATCCAAGGCGAATAGCTGCACCGCGTATTGTTGCCCCGCCACGAGGCCGCTTAAGGTGATCGTCTTGGGACCGTTGTCGTAATTGAATTCATTCAAGATTGAATTGAAAGTAGCGTTGCCAGTATTGCCCGAAAATGCGCCCGTGGTCGTGCCCGCACCAGTTGCGGTTGCAACCGATCCATCGGCCTTGAAATCGACTGAAGTGCCATTGGTCAGCACGACTATGGCCGGCGTGGGCCCGAACACGGCGGCACCAACTATCGTGCCGGCCTGACTTAACGTGGCGTCCGCCGTGCTGATGGCAGTCGGGATTGACCAGACAAACCGCGGCGTGACCGCCTGCACGGTCAAGGTCGCCGGCGGCGCACTCGTCACCGACCCGGCCGCGTTGGCGATGATTACTCGATAGTCGGCGGCGTCACCAACAATTAAGTTCGAGATAGTCAGGGTCGGACTGGTCAGACCGGAATAGCGCACGTTCGCCGGCACATTCGTAAAGGTGCCGCTGCCAACAACACCGCGCTGCCAGCGATACGTCAACGGGGCCGTGCCCGAAGCGGCCACGGTGAAGCTCGTGGTCAGTCCTTGGTCTATCGTCGCCGATTGCGGCTGCGTCGCAATTTGGGGCGCGACAATCAGCCCTAGCGCGCGAACCACCACGGCGTTGATGTTACCGCTATTGCCGGTGAGCAGATTTTCCTGGATGGTCACCGACGTATTGCTCGCCGTGAAAGTTGCGATGGTATAGACATTGTTGCCCATCTGGAACACCGTTGAAATATCGAAAGGATCATTCGGGTCTTGAAAGTTCGCGGACCGATACGTCGCGCCCCCCGTGCGGTCATCCAGGGCAAAGATTTGCACCGCGTATTGCTGGCCGACAAACAGATTGTTGAGCGTGATGGAGTCAGGACCGCCGTCGTAAGTAAACTGGTTTAATACGGAATCAAAACTGGGATTGCCGGTGGTGCCAGCAAACGCCCCGGTGGTATTGCCATAACCACCGCCGGTTATTTGCGCCACCGAACCATCTATCTTGAAATCAACCGTGGCATTGTTGGTCAGGGTAACCAAGGTTTCCGTGCTGCCAAAGACTTCCGCGCCCACGATCGTGCCGGATTGATTGAGCGTGCCATCGGCGGTGGTGATGGCGATGGGCGCAGACCAGGTAAATTGCGGCGTGCCCGTCAACACCGTCAGCGTGGCCGCAGGTGAACTTGTAATCGAACCATAGGAGTTACTAACAACTACGCGATAGTCGGCCGTATCACTCGCCGTCAGATTGGTGATGTTCAAAGTATAGCTCGTCGCCCCGGAAATACGGCCGCCATTTACTTGGTTAGTGAACAGGCTGCCCCCGACATTAGACTTCTGCCAAGTATAGCTCAAAGGCCCGGTGCCGACCGCGCCGACCACCAGGTTCGCCGTCAGTCCGTGATAAATGGACGCTGATTGCGGCGGAGCGGTGATCTGCGGCGGAACATTGACGCCGACTGCGCGAACGACGAGCGCGTTGATATTGCCGTTGTTGCTGTTCAACAAATTCTCCTGGATGCTTACCGAGGAAGCATTGGCCGTAAAAGTCGCAACGATGTAAACCGAGTCGCCCATCTGAAAATTGACAGAGATGTCGGTGGCATCATTCGGGTCCTGATAATTGGCCACCGCCGAGGAATTGATGCCGCCGCGCTGATCCAGCGCGAAGAGTTGCACCGTGTATTGCTGGCCGATGACCAGGTTGTTCAGGGTGATGGTGTCAGGGCCGCCATTGTAAGTGAACTGGGTGAGAGTATTGTCGAAGTTCAGATTTCCAGTGGTGTTGGTGAACGCGCCATAAGTGTTTCCCTGACCGCCGGCCGTGAGCGCGGCCACCGAACCGTCCGCCTTGAAATCCACGGTGGTTCCGTTTGACAAGGCGACAATCCGCTCGTCGTTGCCAAAAACTTCCGCACCGACAATCGTGCCGGCGAGATTGAGCGTGGCATCCGCCGAGGTGATGGCGACGGGGGCTGACCAGGTAAAAATCCCGGCTCGCGCTGTTGCGGCCAAGGCCAAGACCGTGGCAGCCACGGCGATTCCAATGAATAAGTTAGGGATTGTTTTCATTTGTTCTAGATGTCGGTTCGGTTATTACGCGGTGATTTAAAGCGGCACCAAAAAAAAGACGAGGGTGGTTTGTGGTGCGGCATTTATGGGTCGGGGAGACAATCACACACAATGCTCGCTTTGTGAATCCCCGTAGATACGGGGGACGGCAGAAATTCGCCGCCAGGTCAGAACAGTTCGTGTTTCATGGCCTTGGCCACCGCGCCCGCCTGGCTGTGAACGTGAAGCTTCGCGTAAATATTTCGGAGGTAATCATCCACGGTGTGAAAGCTTAATTCCAGCCGCCCGGCGATTTCTTTTTTCGTCAGCCCTTCCTTCATCAATTCCAACACTTCACGCTCGCGTTCCGTCAGGCCGAAATCTTTTTTCGGGCCGGCCATGCGCGTGAACATTTCCAGCACGGAAGTCGCCACGCGCGGCGACATCGGCGAACCGCCGGCCATGACTTGATGGACGGATTCCACGATGCGGTCAAACGGCGAGGCTTTGAGCAGATAGCCGGAAGCGCCCGCGCAGATCGCGCGAAAAACCCGTTCGTGATCTTCAAACACGGTGAGCATGATGACGCGCGTGACCGGGCTGATGGCTTTGATTTTTTTTAGACCGTCGATGCCGTTCATGCCGGAGAGTTCCACGTCGAGCAACATCACGTCCACCATCGCGCCGGTTTGCAGCAGGTTCAGCGCGTCTTCGCAGGCGGGAAAAGAGTGCGTGCAACGGATGTCCGCCGTCTGATTGAGCAGCCGCGCCACGGTGCTGCGAAACGCATGATTGTCCTCGATCATCCAGAGTTCCACCGGACGGCAGGCGGCAGCATCAGTATTTTTCACGGCGCGACTTTTATTTTTTGGCGGATGTTCCATGGAGTCTCGTCCGGCGGGATCAGAAATGAAACCCCCGCATTTGCGGGAAGGGCGCTTCGAACTCGACCATCGTTCCCTGCCCTAGCGCCGTCTGGATGCGCACCGCGCCATTCATTTCGGCGGCGCGGCGGCGCAGATTGCGCAGGCCGTTGCCGGGAATTATTTTTGTTTCATCAAAGCCGATGCCATCGTCTTTCACAGTCAATCGCAGCACGCCCTGGCGACAGTCCAGCGTGATATTGATTTGCCGGGCGCGCGCGTGACTCACCGTGTTGTGCAACGTTTCCTTGAAAATGGGGAAAACATTGCGGCGAAATGCCGGCGGCAAATTCAAATCCGGATTCGGCACGATCACCGCGAAATCATATTTGATGCCCGTCAGCAACATTGGCGCGGTGTCGCGCATCCGCGAAACCAAATCGCCGAGCCGGTCGCGGGCTGGGTCAATGAACCACACGATGTCGCGCAACGAATCGATGGTGCGCAAGGCGATGAGTTTCAAGTCGGCCGGATCGCCGAAGGTCGGCTGTTTTTCCATCGCCTCGGCGATCAGCGCCATGCTCGCGAGATTGGCGCCGACGTCATCGTGCAAGTCACGCGCGATGCGCAGCCGCAACCGTTCCAATTCATTTAACCGCGCCATGCGCCGGGCATACGCCAGCCAGACCAGACCGATGACCGCCGCGATCACGGCCAAACTGAACCACCAGCGTTGCCAGAAATGCGGCAGCAGTTCAAACGTCACGGTCGCGCCGGTTTCATTCCACACGCCATCGTTGTTGGCGGCGCGCACCTGAAATTCATAATTGCCGGGTGGAAGATAATTGTAAGTGGCGACGCGGTTCATGCCGGCGTCAATCCAGTTTTTTCCCAGACCGTCGAGCCGATATTGAAAACGCACGTTGTCCGGCGCGGTATAACTCAACGCGGTGAAATGGAATTCGAACTGCGTGCGCCCGGCGGGAATCATGAGTTTCCGCCGCAAATTCAAAACGTTTTCGCCCTTGTCCAACGAGGATGCAAACAGTTTGCCATCCACGAGCAAACTTTCGGCGGCGACCGGTGGCGGCAAATGATTGATGTGCACGTCGGCGGGCTGGAGTGAAACCAAACCATTGTCGGTGGCGAACCACAGCCGTCCATCGCGCGCGCGCCAACCGGCGGGTTGAATGCCGCCGGAAAATTCCACGGACGGCAGACCGTCGTGCTTGTTATAAACGATGCAGAACACGCTTTGCTTCTGGCCATCGGCAAACGCATTCAAATCGGATTTCGCCACGCGGAACAGGCCGTGATGCGTGCCGATCCACAATTGTCCGGCCGCATCTTCTTCGATGTGGCAGATGACGTCATCGGGCAGATCTCCGCCGGAAGCTGCGGGCGCCAGCTTGCCGTTTTTCCAGCGGAACAATCCGCCGCCATACATTCCCACCCACACCGTGCCGTCCTGATCCGCAAACAAGGCGCGCACATATTCATTGGGCAAACCGTTGGTCGCGTGCAGCGCGGTGTGCTGTCCGGCTTGAAAGCGATGCAGACCGTTGCCGTGCGTGGCCACCCAGATTGCACCGGCGGCATCTTGGGCAAATCCTCGGATGTCGGCGTGCGCGAGTTCGGTGTCCGCCGCGAATCGTTCCAAATGATTATCTCGCCAGCAATAAACGCCATCGCCCGAGCCGAGCCACAGCGTGCCGGCGGCATCTTGAAACAAGGCGCGCACCGGTGCGGCAATGGCATTGGTGGGGAACGGATGTTGAAATTCTCCGCCGGGGCTGCGCAGAAAAACGCCGTTGTCGCGGGTGCCAATCCAAAGATTATTTTCCCGGTCAGGAAACACCGTGAAGACGTAGCCCGGCGAGCCATCGGGTCCCAAATTAAATTGGGTCATTTTGCCGTCGGCCCACCGGTTCAAACCGCCACCGTAAGTTGTCGCCCAAATCGCCCCCGCCGCGTCCTCGCAAACGCCCAGCGCGACCGGATCGGACAGTGCGGCGTCCGTGCCCAGAGTTTGAAATAATTTTCCGCGCAGCTTCACCAGTCCGCCACGATCGATGCCGACCCACAAGTTACCTTCGCGGTCTTGAAACATCGAACGCACCAGATCGCCGGGCAAGTCGTTCCGCGAAGTCAAGTTCAGCCAGTGTCCCTGACCATCCAGCCGCAAGAGCCCATGCCCATAATAACTGAACCAAAGGTTGCCCGCGCGATCCTCGAGCAGACAACGCAGCGATGAAAGTTGCGCCGGCCACGCACCGGCATCCACGCGCCATACGCCGGCCTGCCATTTCCATAAATGCTCATCGGCCACCACCCAGATCGCACCGTTGCGCGTGGGATAAATTTCCGTGACCGACAAATTGGCTTTTCCCGCCGGCGGCGTCACGGGCTGAAATTGTTCGCCCGTCCACATCAACAGTTGTTTCTTCGTTCCGAGCCATAAATGACCCGCCGCGTCGGTGGTCATTTGAATGATCAAGCCGCTGACTTCCGGCATCGCGACCCGTTCCGCTTCGAGTCCGTTCATGCGCCACAACCTTCCACCTAACGTCAGCCGCCAGATTTTTCCCGTGGCATCCAAGCTGAAGATGCACGGGCCTGCGGGCGCGGAACTTTTCCATTGCCAGCCGCCGGCGGATGATCGTTGGCCGTGCACCAGACAGCCTTGAACGGTCGAAAAATAAACTTCGTTCGTTTGTGAAAACAACAGCCGGTCAGTTTGGTCTCCGGCAGTGACCGGCCAGTCTTGCGCTTCCAACCGCCGGCCATCCCAGGCATAAATACGGTTGCCGGTTCCGACCCAGAGCCTGCCCGTGGAATCAGTCTGGAGAAACTGAACATTGGGATCTTGCAAGACAGGCGTATTTTCGCGGGTGAAATTTTCGAACCGTTCGCCATCAAAACGTGCCAAACCGTTCTCCGTGCCGAGCCACAGATAACCATTCGGCGTCTGGGCGATGGCGCGAACGGTGTTGTGCGGCAGACCGCTGGAAGTATCCCATTTTTCGACTAGGAATTCTTCCGGCGTCGCGGCCCTCGCCACCAGCGCCAGCAGCAGCCCCAACAAGCCGCAACATCGCGAGGCGGTTTGGCTCAGAAAAAATTTCCGCCGGGATTTGAATGAAAAGCGGCGTGGCATGACTGGTAAAACAGTGTTCCCGAACCATCCCTTTCACCGCAAGACTTGTTTCCCGTTTTATCCCTCCGCACCTGCATGCATCGGCACGGCTCTTGAAGATACATTCCCTCGCGCAGATTTTAACCGCAGCACCCCCCAGTTGCCATAATGCAGCGACTCATGCCGTGAACGACGCGGAATGCTCGCGTAGAAAAATCTGTATGGCCAGCGGCTGATCGAAAAACCATTCAGAGTTCCATGGAAGATTCATACCATCTGAATGCGCAACGCCCGGATACTTTACTTGGCGATCGCTGCCAGAGTGTAGCAACCATAATCCATTCTTTTAAAACGAAGAAATCATTTACGCCGCAATTTAGTGGCTGGCAAGCGATTCAAATTGGCTGTCGGTGGCCTTACCATGGCCCCGTGCCAATGGCAATGGGTGCGTCGTAATAACCTGACCCGCTGTTGTTAGCCGAGATGCCAATAAAATTAGTGTTGCCGTTAAATTTCACCCAATCGACATGGCCATCTTCATAAAGAAAATTCCCGCCAATCGGCACGCCGTTCTGCCCCGCGTGGTTGGATCCCGGGCCGTTGAAACTAAAACTCCCAGCACTGAATGACTCGAACCAGCTGCCGTTCGCCGTTTCAATTGAATCACCCATCACCGGCGCATTGCGATATTGCTTGCCCAATTTAGTCCGAGGAGTATACCATTGATCAAAAGGCGGTAAATAGCGGCTGTCGGCCGGCCGTGCCGGCAACCAATGATAGCCGATTAAGTCCGTTCGCCCAGAGGCAGCCTCGTAATCCCGATGCCACGTATCCGTCGGACAATACATCACATCGTTCTTGTTCCGCACTCCGGTGGTGGTGGTTCCGGGCGTGTTGCGATATAGATACGCGGGGTAAAAATTCGTATTAAAACTGGGACTCACCCACCCTGGCCCAAAATTCGCGGAGGGGTCGGTGATGTTGCCATTGGGGAAATTATCGCTGAAATCCCCGGCATACATAATTATTGACACCCCCCATTGTTTCAGATTACTCCCGCATTGCGCCTTGTAAGCGGTCTGTTTGGCCTTGGCCAAAGCCGGCAACAAGAGGGCCGCCAAAATGGCGATAATCGCGATGACCACCAGCAGTTCAATCAGGGTGAAAGCTTTCCGGCCCGAGGCCGCATCCGTTGTGATACTTGAATTTCTCATCGTGTCAATTTACATCAAATTAATTAGTTTACAAATTTAGCGAGGCGCCGGCAGATTTTTGCCGACACCCCGCTCTGTCCGAATCAAATCAAATCTTAGTTTTTATCATGGCGGAACCAACTTGTAGAATTCCGTCGGCAATGCGGGATTGATGGTGATATTCGTCTGGTTAACCGATGTTGAACCGGGAACAATCGACCAATCGTTGGTATTGGCGCTCAGGCCCGACGCCAGATGGTTGGTCTGCACCAATAGAGGCCAACCCGTCAGGCCGGCCGGCCAAGACAATTGCAACACGTTGCCGGATACTTTGGCGGTGATGGCTGGCCGGTTGGTGGCGATTGTGCCGGGGATTCCATATTTGGCTGTCAATTGCGCCTCGACGTTGCTGATTTGGATAGAACTTAACGCACCGTTGTAGATGTCAATTTCTGCAATCAGTCCGACAAAGCCATCGCCGCCGCCTTCATTGTTGCCGATGCGGGTGATGGGCGAGGTAAAGGTCGCACCGGCCACATTCGCACCGTCAGCCACCCCGTTATATCTGAAAGCACCGGTGGATGAATTGACCGCCAAATCGACCAAGCTGAAACTGTTGGTGGAAACATTCGTGGATCCGTCGGCGATATCGGCAACATATTCCACCGTGTAATGCTGTTTGAGATTTTTAATCGAGTATTCCAAAGCTCCGGAAGACGATCCGCCGGTGATAGCCTGCGGACTTGTTTTATTGGTCGGCAACAGATAGGCGAAGACAGTGTAACCGCTACTCGGGTCAAGCGACGATGCCAGGAGAAAGCTTTGGTTGTTGCCGGGAGCAATGTTCACCGCCGAACCGCCGTTAGGGGTCACAAAGGAAGCCACGGTCGGCGGGGTCGACCCGGCATAAGTGGCGTTGTTGCCATTGCCACTGGAATCGGTCCAAACGCTGCTGCCATCATAATTGGTCGCGATAAGCTGCACCAAAGGCGTCAAAGGCTGCACGGTCAACTGCGTCCAACTACTGTTGGCGAAATACGGTGCGACTGTATTCGTTGCGCGCAGGCCGTAATAATATCCGGAGTTAGTCAGTTGAAGATTGTTGAGCACTAAGGTGGTATTGGTAGCCCCGACTATGTTGATCGCTCCACTACCGTCCGAATTGGGGCTGACCTGCCATTGATAGCTAATTGGCAAAGTTCCCACAAAAGCAGCCGAGAAGGTTTCATTTCCCGCGACTGAAGCCGTGCCGGGGTTGGCTGTGGTATCAGTCACGAGCGTTGGGGCGCTGGCGGCCTGCACCGTCAAACTAACCGGCGCGCTGGTCACCGAGCTTCCGCTCGCTGGGGTGCCGATCAATTGATATTCGTAAGTTCCCAGAAGACTGCTGGTATTCAGCACGTAGTTGGTGCTGGTGGCGCCGCCGATATTTGCAAAACTGGCACCGCCACTGCCACTGTCCGTCTGCCATCGAAAAGTCGTCGTATTAGTGGCCCCAGAAACCGCTGCGGAAAGTGTGACAGGAGTGCCGGCATAAACATTGTTGGTCGGACTAACAGAGGCCAAACCAATGACCAAAGCCGGGCCGACGGTGACATAGGAAGCCGTTAAAGCCGCCTCGACGGCACTGATCTGCGAGGAGTTCAAAACGCCCGTGTAAATGTCAATTTCGCAAATGTAACCGCTGAAGTTTTCGCCGCCGGTTGAAGACCTCGCCCCGATGGCACTAACCGCAGGGCTAAAAGCACTGCCACTGGTGGTTCCATCCGCAACTCCGTTGAGGCGAAAAGCCCCGCCCGAACTGGACACCGTCGCGTCAATGAGATTGAAAACATTCGTGGTCAAAACGGTGGTTTCGGAACCGAGATCGGCCTGCTGCTGCCGCAGGGCATCCTGCTTGCCATTATAAAGGCGATATTCGAAAGAACCAGAACCGCCACCTAAAAGTGCATAGGCAGTGTTCGCCACATAACTAGGCTGCTTGACATACGCAAACACAGTATATCCACTGCTGCCATCGATGGACGACGCCAACTGCATCGGGTTTGCGCCGGTGAAAACGACCGCCGAAGAGCCATTCGGGCTGGCATTGGTAAGCAGCGTCGGTAGCGTGCTCGTCGCTTGGGCGTTAGGTCCGACTGTTGCCGTCCAAAGGCCGTTGGTCGGATTATAGTTGGCTGCCTTCAATTGCAAGGCAAGCGTCTGTGCCTGGACCGCCGTGCCGGCACTCACCGCCATGACGAGCAAAAGGCTGGCAAACCGGGTGAGCGTTAATAAAATGCCGGGTTTCATGGTAGTCAACTGCGTGGCAGCTTTAATTTTCATAGCGTTGTTAATGAGTTCCGACACGTCGAACCACAATGATTTATAGACTGGCCGACGGCGATAATGGCAACATCGCCTATATGATTGCAGCCGTAAATAGCCAGAGCAAGTAGCCATCATATCACCCAAACAGGGGATGGTGAAACGGCTCCGTCCGAAATTTCGAGCGCGGGTTTTTTAACCGGCGCTGGGGCCTTTGGAAGCCATGTAACGCACGACAGCTTCGGTGCGGGAACTGACGTGCATTTTTTCGAAGACATGTTTGAGATGGTGGCACACGGTATCCACGCTGATCTCGAGATGGCTGGCGATCATCTTATTGGAATGCCCCTTGGCCAATAGCAGTAAAATTTGTTCTTCCCGCGCCGACAAGCGCAAGGACGCATCGCGACTCTTGGCCTTGAGCCGGAAAGATTCCACAACGCGACGAGCAATTTCACTGGTCATCGGCGCGCCGCCACTCAAGACATCCAACAAGGCGGTGCGCAAGTCGGCCGGCTTGGTGCGTTTCAATAGATAACCATCGGCACCGGCTTCCAGCGCCATGAAAACCAACTCTTCGTCATTCATGGCGGTGAGGATTATAATCCGGACCTCGGGCAATAATTCCTTCAGCCGCGCAGTGCATTCGATCCCGGACATGCGCGGGAGAAAAATATCCATGAGCACCGCGTCGGGTTTGAAATCGGGAATCACCCGTAATGCTTCCTCGCCAGTTTTACAAATGCAACTGCACGAAAGATCGGGAAAAGAATTGATGAGCTGGCTCCAGCTTTCGCGCACCTTCGGCTGGTCTTCCACGAGGGCGATCTTGAGCGGAGACTTAGCAGAAATTTGAACCCGATTGGTGGGTTTGGTAGATTTAGACATGTGGTTATAAAGTTAGGGACAAACAAAAAATCATTTGGTCAGCCGCCCGAATCCCCACTTCAACCACCACGGCTGGCGTCGCATTTGGACAAAGGGTATGTTGAACTCAACGCGACAACCTTTGCCCGGTTCGCTGGTTAGGCGGCAATTACCGCCTACCTCCTCCAAACGCTGGTTCATGTTAGTCAAACCGTTCCGCTCCGATTTTATCTGGCGGAGATCAAAGCCCTTGCCATTATCTTGAACAGCCACGGTCAACCCAAGCCCTTGGCGACGGATCTGGAGCAATAATTCCGTGGCTTCGGAATGTTTGACGGCGTTATTCAGCGCCTCTTTGACCGCCAGCAAAAGACTTCGCCGAAACGGCAGGTCAAAAGCGACGGCGGACATGGCCGGCTCGACATCTAAGACACACTGGATCGATGTGGGCTTTAGAAACGCCTGGGTGTGGCCGCAAACGAACGTCGCAAATTCTTGCAGCGTGTCGCGCCGGGGATTGATGGCCCAGAGGATTTCATCCATCGCCTGCAACACTTCGCGCGCCTCCTCGGAAATCCGCTCCAACTGCTTGCGGGTTTTGGAACCGGACGGCAATTCGCTCCGGGTAACTTCACCTTGCAATACGAGCTGCGTTACCCGCGTGCCGATGTCATCATGAATATCGCGGGCGATGCGGGCGCGTTCGCGATGCAACAATTGCTGCTCTTTTTTATGAATGAGCACCTGGGTCGTAAGGCTGAAGCTGAATAGACTGATGACGCCACAAATCGAAATCAACACGATCTCAAACCAGCCCGTTTGCCAGAAAGGCGTATTCACCGGCTGAAGGGGCGGCACCAGATCAATGTAGTCCATGGTGCCCCAGGGCCCCAAGCCGAAGGGAGCCTCGACCGTCGCCAGTCGCCACGCATCCATCGGCTCGGTTTTTTTTTCCCAGCCCACGACGTCCCCGGGAACAATCAGCCAGCTTGCGTCCGACTTCACTTCCACTATTTTTCCCGAAGCCAAGCCGACCCGCATGCCAAACATAAAGCCGGCTTCCCGGGAACTATTATAAACTTCCACGGCCAAAACGTGCTTGCCCGGTTGCAGCAAAAATGTGATGTCGTATTCATAAAGGTGCCGCCACTCGGCATCACGGCCGATTTCCCGTCCATCCAGATAAAGAATGTATTCATTGTCCGCTGTGATCCGCAGCCGTGCCCGCATAATGGTCGCGTCTGCGGGGATCTCAAATGATTTCCAAAAGCGGACGGTTTGCCGGTCAAAGGTATTCGTGTCCCAAATCCACGAGCCCATGTCGCTAAAATTATGCGAACCGCGTTCGGATAGCGAGTCCTTCATTGGCTCTGCCAGATCATCGACATTGGTATTTTTAGCAATGAAGGAAAGCGCCACTGCCACGGGCGTGATCTCGCTGAATGCCGGCATCAAGCTAATCAGCATCAAAATCACTGCCCAACTTGAACGACTAACCAAATAAAATGACGGCGAGCCTTTTCGCCGAAAATATTTTGAAGGAACAAAACACGGCTTCAACAGCCAAAAAAATTTGCGTCGCGTCGACATTGATCGAGAAACCAGATTGGAAAATACACCGAACCCGCGCCGGCCTCAAGCTTCAAGGTGTTTGAACGTGATCGCAAAGCAAAACGGCCCGGACGATGTCCGGGCCGTCGCAAAGTATTTAAGCTTTCCATCACGCGCGCGACTGACGAAAACGACGAACGGCATAGAGCAAACCAAAACCGCCGGCCATCATCGCCAAAGTGGTCGGTTCAGGAACGGTGGTGATTTGCAGGTTACTGATAAGATTGCCATTTTCCTGATAGGTGCCGATGTTGAGATAGTTATAGCTGTTCTGCCAAGTAAATGAATCGGTCTGAACCGTGGTTCCATCAACGATCGCCGTCAACGACACAGGCGTGCCGGAAGCAAATGAATTGAAGGAATAATCGAGCGTAACCACGTGATTAACACTTGTCGGCGTGAATCCTGGTCCGCTGGTCTGTTGAACCCCATTGTTGAATGCCCCCACGCCGCCGTTGTTTTTAATGAACACGCCGCCGGAATTGCCGGAATTAAAAATCGGAGAAGAATAGCCATAACCGCCGGAGGTCTGGCTGGCCAGACTGGCCCCGGCCTCGATGAAAATCCAATTGCCAGCGGTCGTATCGGCGGCGGTCCAGTTGAACGAGATGATCATGCCTCCCGCCGAAGCGATGGCAGCGGCACCTGGACTGGCGGCCCAATCATACAATGTGCTAGTGCTGCCAATGGTGCCAAAACGAATATAACCTGAATCACCGCCGGATGTGGCTGGCGTAACCAACTGCAGGTTGCCCGAGCCGTCAATGGTCTGTTCGACGGCCGACGATTGCGGCTGTGCACCGCTGCCAGTGCCGTTCACGCCACCAATGCCGGTCGTCGGAGCTCCATCCAGATTTTGAGCGGAGCCAGCAAAAGTGTCAGAATAAATCACGGTTTGGGCATTTGCGCTCAAGCCGCTGACAATGATTAAACCAGAACTGGCTACGCAAGCGATTCTGGCGATCTGTTTGTTTATCATGATTTTGGCAGGTTTTAGGTGATTTGCAAAAATTTTGCAGTGTTTATTGGATGATTGGTGTTGCTGATGAGTGAGGTTGTCAAATTCATCCATGTGAGTAAATAACCTGATATTGTAGCCATCGCATCACCGAAATAGGGGAGGCACTGGAAAATAGGACTTCGACTCCCAGACAAAAAACAGCCATAGGCATCTTCAAAAATTTGCGGCTCACGGATAAACTATCCGAAAAAAAGCGTTCCCTGTGGCCAGGTTGACCGGTAGGACAAATTGATTCGTCAACGCCGATCCCAACATCAAGATCCAATTGGTGCTCAAGCCGGTGCCATTTGAATTCGACTGCATCTGCAACTCCCACCCGGTGTGGTCGGGCGGCCAGGTCAATTGAATCTGGCCTCCGACGAATTGACAGGCCAGATGCGGCACCGTAAGCGAAGGCATCAACGCCACCCGCACGTTGTCGATGAAGACAGTATTATCACCGCCATTCGCATCCGTGCCGACAAAAGCCAGCGTGTGGCTGCTGGCCGCACCGGCGGTAAAATTTGCGGAGTAATTTACATAGCTCTGCGCCGACTCCGGCGGTGCAAAACTGCCAATGACCGACCCGTCCACCTGCAGTTGCCACGTCTGCCCAGCCTGCTGCCCATAAATATTGTTTCGCTCAGCGGCGGAAAAAGTCACCTGATAGATCGCTCCGGAAATCAGGCCCAAAATAGTTTGCGAAACACTGCTCACGCCCTGTAAAAACGCCACCTGGCTGCCCTGCGGCGCAAAAGGATTTCCGGCGGTAAAACCGCTATTGTTTGCGCTGATGCCGGAACCATTGACGCCGGACGAGGCGGTGAAAGTCCAACTTGCACCGGTGGGATTGTATTGATAACTGCCCAAGGAAGGAGTTTCAAAACCAAAGTTGGCGAGCAGTCCCGGCGTGGCGCTCACTTCAGAAGAGTTTGGGCTTTCGTTGCCGCCGCTCTCGGCGGATACCACATAGTAATAAGTCGTGTTATTGGTCAATGATACATCGTCATAGTTAGTATTGGTAACGCCACTTGCCATGATCACATAACCAGTTCCGGTGGTGGAGGAGCGTTTTACATTATAGCTGGCCGCGCCGGATGTGGCATTCCAACTCAAAAAAACCTGTCCATTTGCCGCCGTGGCTTTTAAACCAGTCGGAGCGGCGGCCGCATTCCAAGAAAACTGGTAACTGCCCGAACCTACGGTCCATACCATATATGTCTGTGAGCCGACGTTTTGGACCTGATCAAATGAGACGCCGGAACTGCTGCCGGCGACGGAACCGTTTTGCCAGATAGTCACACCGCTTTCTTTGACGATAAGATTAGTGGCAGCATTGCCCGTGATTGGCAGATAAATTGAACCCGTCGAACCGACCGGAATAGTCACATTCAGAGAGTTCATGTTGTTGGTCAAGGACCAGCTGCTGACGATGGTTCCGCGAACCGAGTTATAACTGGCATTGACCCAGGTAATACCACCGACAAATGCCGGTTTAATAATGACATTTTGAAAACCGGGGGCAGCGGGATCCAACTGTATCCCCGCGAGGTCATGATAGAACCATTCGGTGATATGACCCAGCATGAAGTGGTCCTGCGAATCGGCTGGATTAGCATCCCACGCCTCGGTCAACGCGGTGGCACCTTGATTTAAGATATAACCATAACCAGGATCATTGGTGCCGCCGTGAAGATTAAAAACCACGTCTGAACGCCCCATGTCGGACAAGGCGCGCAGCAGATAGCGATGGCCGATGTCGCCCGCCGTCAAACCCAGCGAATTAACGTTGGCAACGAGGGCCGCGGTCACGGAAGCTTGGTTGGTAGGGCTGACTATTCCGAGATACAGCGGCAGCGATTGAGCCGTCTGTGAACCGGTGGCATAATAGCCATTCGTCGCCGAGTAATAATTGCGGTTAAAAGCCACTCCGATGTTGGTCGCCAATAGGCCAAAACGGGCAGCGTCATTAGTCAGGCCGATTTCCGCCGCTGCCTGCGCCAGAATTTGCGCATCCTGGCAATAGTAGGCATCGGCCGTCAGCGAAATCGGGGTATCCTGCGAGTAACCCGGTGCGTTCGGCCCGATGTCATACCAATCGCCCAAGCCATTGGGATAATTGAGAAAATTATTGACCGCCTGTTTTTGTAAATAACCAAAATAGTTAGTCATGCTGGCGTAATAGTTCCGCAACAAGGTATCATCGCCGGTAAATAAGTAATGCTGCCAGGGGACAATGATCACAGAACTCCCCCATTCCGGAGAGTCGCGAAAACCACCGCCAAAGACCGAGTATTCCGGGGCAATATCCGGCACCAAACCCGTGCCGGCATTGTTTTGGCTGTCCGCCATGTCCTGCATGGTTTTAGTGAATAGTTGTCCGACATCGAATTCATAACGCAACGAAGGCCCATGTAAATTATACTGTTCCAGCCAGCCTAGCCGTTCGCGGTGAGGACAGTCAGTCAGGATGCTGATCAAGTTATTACGCTGCGCCCAACGAATCAGCGTGCGGACCCGGTTAAATAAATCATAGGCGCAAGTGAAACTGCCGACATTTGTCGAAGCACTCTGGATCGTAACGGCTGAAATGGAATCTAACACCGGCAATTGAGTCGAGCCAGCCGGCGCGGTTAAGCTGACTTGAAGATAGCGACAACCATGATAGAAAAATTTTGACGTCCAATTTTCCGAGCCCGTGCCAGCGAGCGTGTATTGCCAGTAAGCCGTGCCGCCGCCGACCGAGCTGCGATTGATGGTGCCGTCGGCATTGGTCAATTCTGCCGGCACAATCTGAATCACCGATCCGGCTAGTCCGTGCGTGGTCAGGCTGGGAATCAAAGCGGCATTTTGTCCCAAGTCGTAGACCGTCGTGTTACTGGCAACATGGTTGGTCCTGACCGGTTGTAATATTTGGGAGGCAATAATTGGCGGCGCCGCGTAGGATTGACCGCGTAATACTCCTCCCGGACCATTGGTAATCGTTGCCGTTAACCAATTGGAAGTATTGAGTCCTGCTTGATTCCAGCCGGCGGGTAAAAGCCGCGCGTCATAGGCTTCACCGCCATAAACTTGAGAATAAGTTATGGGACTGTTGGTCACCAACCATTGACCATCCGTGGCGATGATCTGGCTGGCACCGTTGGTGTAATAAAGGTATAGTTGCGCAATTAATTTCGGAGGGCCAAACGAGCCGGTGAACTTGGTGTAATTTGCGGTGGGCTGGACGTTATACATGCCGTTGCCGAGCATCACACCAAGAGCATTGATGCCATTGGTCAAATAGGAAGTCAGATCCAAAGTGTCATAGAGGCAAGTCTGGCTATAAAAGCTCCAGCCCGGACTCATCACCGCATTGCCCACTTTGACTCCGTTGGCGGACAGTTCATACTGCCCCAGACCGCAGATATAAATCAGCGCGCGTTGCAAGCCGGGGTTCACCGTAAACTGGCGGCGGAACATCGGCAATCCGGTCTGCACCGTGGTTCCCGTTCCCCAAGGACTGATGCCATAGCCGCCCAGCACCAGCGCGTTGGTCCAGGCAACATCGTTGAAGGTGGACAATTGCCAGTTGGTCTGCAGGGTATTGGCCGCCTTCCAGCTGGCATCCATTTGGATATTGGTTTGCGAGCCATCCGCATAAGTCAAGACGAGCATTCCCAACAACCCGGCCGGGTTTCCAGAGGTTCCCGAATTGGCGGCGGCAACCGCTAGCAGGTTGCCCCCCGGTGCCAATTGCGCCATCACGTCAACCGGAACAATAGTCGTGTAATCCTGCCCCTGCCCTACTTGTGTTCCATTGACGTAAGCAGTATAGCTGTTATCCGCGGTGACCAGCAACGTCGCGCCAGCGAGCGCGCTATCTGACCTGACGGAAAATTGTTTGCGGAAGTAGCGGGTTGCGACCGGAGCGGATACCGTGGGGTTTCCTTCTGGATACCAAATCCAGGAACAGTTGTTAAGGTTATATGAAGAACCCGGCGACACCAGCCATCCGCCTTGCCAGTTGGTTGGATTAAGCAGGCCCATGGTCCAAGTAGCCACGGCACTCCAAGCAGAGGCCTGACCATTAACATCCCAGACGCGCACCTGCCAGAATACTTGCTGGGCCGAAGTCAAGGCACTTCCGCCATAGGGAACATTGAACGGTTGCGCGGAAACCACTTTGCCACTGTCCCACAAGTCGGGCTGGTTCGCCGCCAGCAGTGCGACGGAAGAGGCGGCTTGTATCTGATAAGCGCTCTCAATTTGGCCGCGTTCAGCGGCGTTGGTCGTCACGACTTGCCAGCTTAAACGAGGCGCAGGATCGTCAATGCCCAATGGATTTTGCCACGAACCACATTTCAAATTAACGGGCAAGATGCCGGCATACAGCCCCGTCATCGGCGAGAGAATTGCCATGCAAATCATCCATCTTTTAAATAAAGATAACATTTTTTATAGTCAAACCCTGCGCCGATCGGCATGTAGTTACACCTACTTTTATACCGTAGCCGGCAAATGCCAAGCCAGTGTAGTTCGGTCAATTAAAAACGGAACTTTGCCACGGCGGCAAAGCACCTAAATTTCGATAGTCGCTGAGTTACTAAGATATTTGCACGGAACGTTCGGCAACGCCACACCCCAAATTTGTAGCCATATCATCACTCAAATGGGGGATGCGCCATGTTAGGCCGCTCCGCTGTCCGCCAATGTGATGACGTGATCCCCGAGCCGCCATGACCGCCGGTGGCTTATTGGCCGAAACCGGGCGCGCCGGGAAAAGCCAGTTGCTGAACGTGACGGGAAAGCAAAGTAAACACACCGGAAAAGCCTGGAATAATTTTTGCAGTTCCGTCGGGATACCGCTTTCCGTGCTTGTGGTTTGTTTTAATTGGATTCATTGCAATTGAAGTCGGAAAAATTTCGGAGACGCGCCGGCGTTGGGGTTATTCGTAAAAATAAAATTTCCGTTTGAATCAAAAGAGTTTGTGGCGACGGGCGTCCAAGGGGGAACCGTCAAATTGGTGGTGGTCAGAACGAAATAAGTCCAGCCCGCAATGCCGCCAGTGCCGCTGATGACCAGATTGGAACCGTTCAGGGTCAGGCCTCCGATGACCGGCGGCTGATACGCCGCCACGGAAAGCACGCCGGCGGTTCTCAAATAATTTGTGTTCCAAACCAGATTGCCGGGCAACGGCGGCAGAACAAGATTCGCAAATGAACCTGCATAAGTCCCGGCGCTGAATAATTGGTAGTTCTCCCCCGCAGCGAAATACGTCCCGCCGCCATTGGTCACATTTAATGTGCCGCCGGCGGTAAAGGTGGCGCTGACTTTCGCCGCGGCGTTCGTTGTCGGCGTGGATTGCAACTGTATGAAGGTCGTGCTGCCGGCGGCCAGCGTCAGATTATTGCTGATGGTCAGCGCGCCGAACGGATTGCCCGGCGCGAGCGCGCCGCCCGTATAAACGTTGACCGCGCCCGCAATCGTTCCATTGCCGCCGAGTGTCCCGCCATTGTTCACGCTCACTGCGCCAGAACCTGTTCCGCTGCCCGCCACATTGTTGACCAACAGCATGCCGCCGTTGATGGTCGTTCCGCCGCTATATGTATTGGTGCCGGTCAGGGTCAAAGTGCCAGTGCCGACTTTGACAATTGCGGCCGGGCCGCCCCCGTCACTGATGCGTCCGTAAAAAGTCGAATCCAGATTCAATGCGCCAATCGAATACGTCGTCACCGCCGTGGAAGCGGATGCGCCGGAAATAAGCGTGCCCGGTCCGCCGGTCAACGCGCCAAAACTCACCGTGATGCCGCCGTTGCGATTGTAAATATTTCCCGTGCCCGTGCCGAGATTCCAAATCGCATTCGCGCTGCCCAGAGTTCCATAGAGCCGACAGCCCCCATTGTTTCCCGCGGGCCACGCGATGGTTCCCGCGAACTGGCTCCAGTCGCCGCCGGGAGAAAAAACGCCGGCGCCGGTGCTGTTCAAATAAAGCAGCCCGCTCCCGGCCAAAGTTGCGCCCGGATAATAAGTGCTCGATCCGTAAGCGGTCCAAGTATTGGTGCCGGTGTTGATGATGGCGTTGCCAATGGAGACATTATTCTCATAAAGCGTGCCGCCGCCATTTAATTGAATTGAGCCGGTGCCCGCGCCGGCCGCGTTGTTCAGTTGCAAGGTTCCGCCGTTCACCGCCACGCCGCCGCCGAACAGGTTGTTGCCGCCAAGCACGAGCGTGCCCGGACCTTGCAGCACAACGCTGTTCGTTCCGGAAACAATGCCCGCAATGGTCAAAGGATTAGACGAATCGTTGTTCACACTCAAAACGCTGTTCAAGAGGACCGGCGCGGAAATCGTATCGCCCTTGCTGGCGGACAATTCCGTGAGCGAAGCCTGGCCGGGCGGATTGGCAAAGATCAGCGAACCCGCGCTATTTGTAAGATTGAAACTGCCGCCGGCCGCGCCCAGACTCAAATCGCCGAGAGTGATGTTTTGGTTCAAGTTGATGGTCTGGTTGGCACCGATGGCGGAATTCACAATGGCCACAGCCTGCGTGGCGTTGGGAAAACCCGTGCCGTTGCTCCAGTTCGAATTCACATTCCAATTCTGTGCCGCCGTGGTGAGACTATTGATCCAATAAATTCCGGCCGGACCGACAAATGGTGTCGCACTGACTTCGGGTGAATTCAGGCTCTGGCCGCCCGTGCCGTTCGCGATGACGAGGTAATAATAAGTCGTCCCATCGGCCAAACCAATGTCGGTGAAGGTCGTTTTCGCGGTGTTACCCACCGTGGTCGTTTCGTTCCCGCTGCTGCCGCCGCGCAGAATAGTATAATTGGTCGCCCCGGCAGAAGCGGACCAAACCAATTGGATTTGTTCGGCACCTGGATACGCGTTCAAACTGGCCGGCGCCGCCGGTGGCGTGCTGACGACGATTGAATTGCCCGAAATGCCGCCGGCATTCATCGCGACGACCATGTAGGAATAGAGCGTGTTAGAGTTCAATCCGCCATCGGTATAGTTCGTGGTGATCGTGCTCTGCACAAAATTAGCGGGAAAGGCAAACGGGCCAGCAGGGTTGTTGGCACGATAGAGATTATAACCAACCGCGCCGCTAACCGGTGACCACGTGATGAACGTCGTTTGGTTCGTGGCAGTGATGGTGTCGGTCACACGCACGTTCGCGGGTGGTGACGACGGCGGCGGTGGAACAGGTTTGGCAGTGACGGCGGAAGAATTACCACTCGTGCCGCCGGCGCTGCTGGCCGTGACATAATAGCTATAAGTGCAACCTAGAGTTCCCGAAGCATCCGTATAAGTTGGGCTAGTCGTTGTGTCGCTCAAGATGCTCCACAGCGGCACATAACCCAGTTTGTTGACCACCGTGCCGCGATAGACGGTGTAGAAATTCGCGTTAGGCACGGAATTCCAAGTGAAAGTCACCGGGCTGTTCGTGCTGGTGACCGACAGTCCTGCCGGAGTTGGCGGCGCATTGGTGGAAATGCCGCTGGATGGAATCACCGCCAAACTTTGCGTCGAATTGCCACTGGCATTTACGGGATTCACCGACTGGACGACGTAATAGTAAGTCGTGCCGTTGATCGCCGTGTTGTCCACAAAAGTTGCGTTCGCGGGGCCACTGCCGCAAACCGGGCCGACAATGCCATTGGTGACGGAGAGATAACCGCTGCCGAATGTAGTCGAGCGTAAAATGTTGTAACTGGTCGCGCCCGCCACCGCCGGCCAGCTTAACAGAACAGAATTATTCCCGGCGTAAGCCGTCACGGCTGCGGGTGCGGGCGGCACATAGCCGGTCAGCTCCAGTCGGATGTAATCATACATGAAGTGATGCGTGAAACCGGAGCCGCCGGCCTGACGAAAGCTGAAGTTGATGGTGTTGTTACCCGTTCGCAGCAGGCTGGCCGCAAAGGTCAACCGTTCGTCGGAATAGCCGCCATGATTCTCCTCGCGAATGTTGGAGTCGCTGATGTTGTTATTCGGAAACCATCCGCTTGTCGGCAGGGAAGTCTGCGGCGTGCCAGTGCAGTTACCGCCGCTCAATAGCGTCCCGTTCACCGTCACGTATATTGGGCTGTTATCATCCGAAGCAATGCCCATCAACAGCGAGGCGGTGGCGCCGTTGGCTGGGGTCGAGGCGAGATTGAATGTGACGGTGGAACTGGAAACTATGTTATTGGCGTTGAAATCGGGATAGACCGACTGGACATAATTCCAATCCGTGTTCCAGCGGTTCGAGCCGACGATATAGTTCAATCCATTTGGAAAATCGAAGGGAAATTCCAAGAATTTATCCCACACCGGACTGGGTGCCGTCGGGCTGGGCCCCACGTCGCCGACCCAATAATCGTCGCCATGCCGGAACTTATCGCCTTTGCGAGTTGGATAGCCGATTTCAAAAACCGTTGGCCCGATGCGCGTCGGCGCCCACGTCACCGCACCTAAGTTATTCGTTGCTCCGCCCGCCACCACAACGGTGAATGGCGACGACGGCAAAGCATAAGTGATCCCCGGAGTTCCGCCGTTTTGATTTTTCGACATGAACATTCCCGATGCACCGGCACCGAAGGCATACAGCGTATAGTTGTTGCCGGCGATGACGTTCGAAATGACAAAGTTGCCGTTGGCGTCGCTCTTCGCCCAAAACTGGTAAGGCTTCATCCACAACTGAAAATCATAGACGTTATTGATCGTGACCGCCGGCTGTTGAACCACGCCCACCCAAAGATTCGAGGCCGAGGCGTTCGGATTAAAAACATCATTGATAATAATCTGGCCGGTCACGGTGCCGCGCTGCGCAGCCGAGGCATAGTTGGCATTGTTGAACCAACTGTAAGGCCAGGCGCTCGCCTCGGCCGCCGCCTGCGCCTTGGCATCCACCCATAAGGCTTGGGATGTCTGCACCGGATCAGTGAGCGTGTTGGCGACATTGTTGAGATAGATGAAATACGGCCCGGAAACACGCGTCCAGACTTCGCCCTGGGCAAAACCGCTGTCGTTGCCGAAATAATAATGGCCGCCGTTGATCATGTTCACCATCGGCGCGTCGTTCAATTCCGGCTTCAACGGACCGCCGTTGTAAAATTCCGAGCTGGCCACCACGTGCCAGATGCCGAGGTTTTGTCCGGTCAAGCCAATGGCCGGGTCGCTCACGCTGCTCCAGCCCCAAACGCGCTCCACCCCGAAGTCCGCGCTCCATTTGTATTTATCATCATAAGTGCCCTGCAGCACGCCGGAGGTCACGAGCGAATTTTCCTGAGGCGAATAAAATGACGGTGTATATGTGGCGTTCAATCCGGTCTCGCGCTGCACCTGGTCGTTCACGCTCATCCAGTTGAAATACGGCGCGAAATAAATATTGTCCCGCTCCTCGCCGGTGCCGATCGCGCCGTCCTGCGCGCGATGGCTGAAAATAGGTGTCGCATAAAAGCCCGGCGACCCGCGCAGCATCGAGAAATGAATGTCCACCAGACCGTTCGTGGCCGAGTCAGAATAGAGATCCACCTCGGCATAACTCCCCGAGTTGGTCACGAGCGAATAGACCCACGGATTGCCGCCCCAGCCGCCGAACTCCCAGTAGAATTCCCCACCGTCCTTGCCGTTGGCCATGATCTGCTGCGTCTGGGCGCCGCCGCCATTGTTATATGTGTAATAAAGTTGGTTGATGGACGCGCCGCTTTTAACAATGTGAATCGATACGACGCCATTAGCCATCGTCACCGTGCCATCGCCATTGTCCGTCACCGTCACATTCGGCCCGGTGCCCGTGCCGCCGCCGGGAATATTTGCGAACAATGATTGCGCCAGCAGCAACGCGAGACCGGAGATCAGAGAACTTTTTTTGGTGATATGCTTCATGGCAATTGCAGCAGATAAAAACTTTGCGGTGAATTGGGGTTGATCATGTTGGTGAAACTGAAGTTACCATTCCCATCGAACTGGTTGGTCAGCAACCGCGCCCAGTTCGTCACCGGTAATGCGAGATTTGTCGTGGTCAACACATAATAAGCTCCGTTAGTCATGCCCCCGGTGCCACTCATCGCCAGCTTGCCGTTCACGATGCCCAGGCTACCAATGACCGGCGGCGTCTCCGCCAGCACGCGGACCGTGGCGTCGGTCTTGAAGGTGTTCGTGTTCCAATACAATCCCGGCGTCAAAGTCGGCAGCGTAAGGCTGCTGAAATTTCCGGCGAAGCCCGGCCCGCTGAATAGTTGAAACGCATCGCCCGCCTGCAAGGGATCGTCCGCGTTGCTGACGATGAGCGCGCCGCCCCAAGTGAACGTGCCCGCGACAAACACTCCGTTGTTAGTCTGTGAGTCGTGACTGACATTGATGAAGGTTTTGCTGCCGGCATTCAGCGTCAGCGCATTGCTGAAAGTCAATGCGCCGAGGTCATTGTTGCCGGGCGCGAGCGTTGCGCCGCTGGCAATCGTGAAATTTCCGTTTACCTGTCCGTCGCCGGAAATCTTTTTGCCACTGCTCAAGGTCATCGCGTGGCTTGTAGTGCCGCCCACATCAAAAATTCCGCCGTTAGATAGATTGACGTTTGTTGAATTGGCGATGGAAGCGGCATTCGTCAGCGCCAGCGTGCCGGCCGTGACATAGGTCGCCCCGGAGTAAGTATTTGCCGCCGTTAAAATCACCACGCCGTTGCCCGACTGCGTAAGGCCGCCGGTGCCGCTGATGAGATTGGAACAAATCACACTATCAAAGCGATTGAAAACGAGCATGGCATTGTCGGTCACATTGCCTGTGCCAAGCAAGCCAGAGTTTCCACCGGCACCAATTTGCAGCGCGCCGCCGCTGATGGTGGTCGTGCCGGTGTAAGTGTTGTCACCGGATAAAATCCAGGTGCCGGTGCCTACTTTAGTAATGGAGTTGCCCGTGATAACTCCGGCAAAGTTGGCTGTGGTGTTGCGGCTGCCAACCGTCCAAGCCGTGGCAGTAAGATAGGAAGTCGAATTACCCGAGATTTCACCGACGGTCATAGAGCCGTTCAAACAGTAAGCCGAGTCGCCATTCAACGCGAGGGCGGCATTGGCCAGTCCGTAGGTGTTGTTGAAACGAAAATCCGATCCGCTGGCATTGATCTGGCCGGTGAACGCGGACCAGTTGCCGTCGAGTTCCATGCGCACATAGGGAATATAAATATTCAAAGTGCCGCCGCCGGTCAAGGTCCCGTTCATATAGCAGCGTCCATCGCCATTCAACGTGCCGGTGGAGCTGGTCGGCACGACCAGGTTCCAATAAAAAATGTTGCTAAACGGCGCGGGCGGCGAGTTGTTGTTGGAATTTAAACTCAAGGTGCCTTGATCCAGCGTGACCGTGTTCGCAGAACCAAAGGCCGATACGTTTGCAGTATAGTTTGCCAAAGTCACCGTTGCCCCACTTATAAGCGTCGCACCGGCGTAGGTGTTGTTGGTCGCAAGAAGAAATGAACCGGGGCCGACATAGGTGACATTGTTTTGGCCGGAAATCGTTCCCGCCAATGTAAGCGTCTTGGTGGTGGAGCTATTCAGAATGGTCAGGTTGTTACTGATCGTGATGGGCGCGGCAATCGTGTCGCCAGCGCCGGTGGACAATTCGATCAAACCGGCGTTGTTGTTTGTGCCATTATTGAAAGTCAGTGAGCCGCCGTTCGGCATCAGTATGAAGGCCGAGGAAGCGTTCGCATCCCCGATATTCAACCAGCCGAGCGTGATATTTTGATCAACGTTGTTCGTTTGTGGCGCGGCGATGTTAGCGGTGATATTGACGACGATGCCGGTTGCGTTTGGATAGACGGCAAGGTTAGTCCAGTTCGCGTTCACGTCCCAGCTTTGTGGCGAGCTGGTCACGAGGTTCGTCCAATAGGCGCTGACAAAAGCCATCGGTGTGGCGCTTGCTTCGCGGGAATTATTTCCCTCGCCGCCCGCATTCACTGCCGAGACGACATAATAATAGGTCGTGCCGTTCACAACCCCATTGTCGTTGTAGGTTGTTCCCGCCGTGCTCACCAAGTTGGTTTCGCTTCCACTGGCGGTGCTGCGCTTCAGATTATAACTGCTTGCACCATAAGCGGCGAGCCAACTCAAACTGATTTTTCCATTTCCCGGCATAGTGACCAGACCGACGGGCGTAACTGGCGCGGGGGGCGCAAGTGTTGCTGCCGTGACCGGCGTGGAGTAACTAGAATTGCCCCAGCAGGAACGAAACGCCTGCACGCGATAATAATAAGTCGTGCCGGTAGCCAGACCGGTGTCCGAGAAGTTGGTAATGCCCGCCGTCACGATACCGATGGAAGTGTAGTTGCCGCCGTTGGTCGAGCGTTCCAGATTAAAGCCGTCTTCGTTGGTGGAATTGTCGCCCCAAGTCAGATTGATTTGATTGGTCGCCACGCCGGTTGCCGTCAAACTGCTCGGCGTGACCGGCGGTTGTGCGGCTTGGGTGGAGGCTTGCGCGGTGTTTGAATTGGGGGAGTTGCCATCGGCATTGTTAGCGACGACGCGATAATAATAAGTCGTGCTGGTCGGCAAACTGGTGTCGGCATAATTCATGGCGGTGTTGAACACCGCGCCGATTTGGCTGAAGTTTGCATTATCGGTGGAACGCAAAATTTCAACGCTCGTCGCGTTTGTCGCATTGTTTGTCCACGACAGATCGATTTCACAGCCGGAAACGGCCGTGGCGTTCAATCCGGTCGGCGCTGCGGGTGGATTAGAGAGAATGATTTGCGGGCCGGTTTCCATTTGCAGAAAGTCATAAATCAGTCCGCCTTGCACCAACTCGGGATAGTAAGTGCCCGTCCAACTGCCGGGTGCGCCGGGCTGGCGGATGGTCAGGGTAAAGGTATTGGTGCCGATTACGAAAAGGTTGGTCGGATAAGAAAATTGGAAATACTGGTAGCGCCCGACGGTCACCACATCGCGATAAATGTCCACCCCGCTGGTGGTGCCCACTCCATGATACGGATCGGAAACACCGGAGATGGTCGGCGTCGCGTTCACACCGTTGATGTAAGTGTAAAAATAAGTGCCATTGCCCCCGGCAAAAGCAACGGTGAACAGCACGTTGGCCGGCGGCAGGTTGGTCAGGTTGAAAATGACGTTCCAATGTGGCGACCAATAAATGCCATTCGTTTGCGTGTGGTCGGTGAGATTAGGATAAGATTGCGGCGTGAGGCCTACGCTGCATTGCGCGTAATACCAGTCGTTGGATTCCACGCTCTGGCCAATGACAAAGTTCACATCGTTGGTGCTTTTGTCATTTAGATAACGCCACCAGAGGCCAAACTGTTTGGGATAGTTGCCCAGATGAAATTCTTTTGAACTATGATCCGGCGTGCCGACACGCCAGAGGCGTTGCGCCAAATGCGGCGGATTCCAGTTGATGACGCCAAGGTTGTTGGTCGAGTCGGGCAAAACGACGACGTTGGAAATTTGCAATTCTCCCCAGATGCCCGGCACATAGGAAAAAAGCTGGTAGTTGCCCGGACGAACTTTGGGAATGGAAAAATTTCCATTCGTGTCACTGGTGGTCCAAAAGAGAAAATTGGTGGCGCCCTGGAAAATCCAGTCGCCGTCCACATAGTCACCGAGGATGACGACGGCATTGGCCGTGGACTCCCCGGTCTTCGCCTTCAAAGTGCCCGTTACGGTGCCGCGATGGCGCGGATAATCCTGCTCGCTTTCATTCATCCAGGCGTAAGGCCAGTTGGAAACCATCTGCGCCGCCACGTTTTGTGCGTTCGTCCAGAGTTGCAGATGATTGGTGCCAGTATTGGCATACATGAAATACGGGCCGATCACCTTGGTGAAGACTTCGCCAGCCGCAGCGCCGGGATTGGGAACGCTGCCCAAGCCGTGGCCTTCCAAATCATCATTATACATGTAGTCGCCGGAAACCGCTCCCTTTTGCTTGGTGGGGCCGCCGTTGATGAATTCAAAACTGCCCAGAATGCTCCATAGTCCAACCTGATCCGTCGCCATGCCCCATACTGGCCGAAATGTGTTTGAAGCGCCCTGATAACTGCTCTGGTCATACTTGGTCGTGCAGGGATGCAGGTCGGAAGTCAAACCGAGCGGTTGCGTGTAAACCGGCCAGCCGGGTTCGTAATAATTACCGGTCGGCTGCGTGACAAAACTGCTGAAAGGCAGCACGGCCACCTCGGCGGGCACACCGTCGTTATTGGTTTGTGCTGGTGGAAGAGTGTTGATACTTAAACCAATCGGCACATCCGACGACGAGAAATCCCACGCGTAATTGATCGAACCGTCTGCGTTAGTCGTAGTATCGAAAATCGAACTGCATCGCCCCTGCCAACTATCCGCCCAATAGTAGGCCGCCGGCTGGTTCGCCCAATGTCGCCAGACGTGATAAGTATAAAATCCCGCCTCGCCCGCGCGCATCACATGATGTTCCGCCCAGTCCCAAAGGCCGTTGGGATACAAAGCCGTGTTGCCGCTCGCCAGAGGATTGCGAATCATGATGTCCACAATTTGTCCATTGTTCGTGACCACGCTGTAGGTCGCACCCGTCCCGCCACCGCCGACGCCCACCCAGTAGTCATTCGTTCCACTGCCGATGTGCGTCAGGCTCAACCCATAGTCCTGACTGGGATTGATCAGGTTGGTGCTGGCCAGCGTGTTCAGCGCAAAATAAGAAACGTCACCACCCGTCTTGCTGCATGTCATCGTCACGATGCCGTTGTTCAACGTCACCGTGCCGTTGCCGTTGTCGATGAGTGAAACTGCGGAGAAAACCGAGGGCTGCGCCAACAGCAAACAAAAACACGCGAGCCATGCGGAAAAATTATTGGAGAGAAAAGATTTCAATTGGTATGGCGTCATCATAACGCATCAAAGGTGATTTATCACCTCGACAATTCTGGTGATGGCCGAAATGGCCCGAATGATCACGCCGACGAACGCGGGGAAAAAGTTGGGCGGAAGCCGCTGGAAAATTCATCCTTGCGGGCGGCACAATGCGGCATTTAAAAAATAATTAGCGACTCCTTGCGGCGTCTGCGCCAAAATTCGGCGTGCAAACGAAGACGTTCATGATCATCGCCGGCGAGGCGAGCGGCGATTTGCTGGCGGCGGAACTTGTCGCGGCGTTGCGTGAGCAACTGGTGCGCGCGCCGGATTCGGCCGGCCGCACCCCGCAATTTTTTGGGGCCGGCGGCGCGAAAATGGCCGCCGCCGGCGTGGACCTGGCTTTTGATTTGACGCAGCATTCGGTCATCGGCATCACGGACGTGCTGAAAAAATATTTTGAGTTCCGGCGGCTGTTCAATCAACTGCTTGCGCTTGCCATCGAACGCAAACCGGACGTGGTCATCGGCGTGGATTTTGGCGGGTTTAATCTGCGCTTCGGGCAGGCGGTCAAAAAATACGTCCGCGAAAATCCGTTTTCCAAATGGAATCCGAAAATCGTCCAGTTCGTGTCGCCGCAAGTCTGGGCATCGCGGCCCGGGCGCGCGGACAAACTGGCACGCGATTATGATTTGCTGTTGAGCATTTTCCCGTTCGAAAAAAATTGGTATGCCGCGCGCGTGCCGTCGCTGCGCGTGGAATTTGTCGGACATCCGATGATGGGAAGATTTAACGAGCCTAAGCTCCAAAGTCCAAAGTCCAAAAATGTTGGCGCGTCGCAAATTCTTTTGTTGCCCGGCAGCCGCAAGGGCGAATTGCAACGCCATTTGCCGGTGCTGCTCGCGGCGGTAAAAATGATGCAGGAGAAAATTCCGTCGGTGAAAGCCAAAATGGTTTTGCCAAATCCCGCGTTGGAGCAGCTGGCAAAAAACCTCGGCGCAAATATCGAGATCCAAATCGGCGATTTGCCGCCGGCGCTCGCCGCGGCGGACGTCGCCATCGCCGCGACCGGCACGGTGACGATGGAGTGCGCGTTTTTCGGCGTGCCGACGGTGACGCTCTATAAAACGTCGCGGCTCACTTACGAAATCGGCAAACGCATTGTTACGGTAAAATCATTGACGATGCCGAACCTCCTCGCGGGCGAAACGGTTTATCCGGAATTCATCCAGGACGACGCCACGCCGGAACATCTGGCGACGGCGGCGCTGGAATTGTTGCAAAACCAAATCCGCCGCGAAATCATCAAGGTGCAGCTGGCGCAAATCATCTTGTCGCTCGGCGAACCGGGCGCGGCCAAGCGCGCGGCGGCCGCCATCTTGAGTTTGGAGTGAGTCTCGCAAAGACACCAGCGCGTGAAGTTTTCTAAAATATTTCTTTGCGCCTTGGCGTGAAACAATTTTATGAAAGACCTGACGAGTCCGTTTTGGATCAAGCTCAAGGGAATTCTTTTCCTCTTTATCGGCCTGGTCGCCGCAATTTTGATTTTCTTCGACAATCCGACGTTTAAAACCGCCGGGTTGCTGGCCGTGGCGACCTGGAGTTTTTGCCGTTTTTACTACTTCGCGTTTTACGTGATCGAGAAATATGTGGATCCGAGCTTCAAATTTTCCGGGTTGATTTCATTCGCGCGCTACCTGCTTCAACGGCGAAAATGATTTTGATATTGAAAGCAGGAAGGCAGTAAAAAATTCCTGTTTTCCTGCTTTCCTTATTTGCCCCGCGTTTTAACTTTGCCGCATGGAAACACTGCACGCACCGTGGCGCATCGAATATATTCTCGCCAAGAAGCCGGAATTGAAGGAAGGCCTGTTCACACGCATCGCGCAATCGTCCGACGACGTGACCAACCTCGTCATCGCCCGCGAGCGGACATGTTTTGCGCTGCTTAATGCGTATCCCTACAACGGCGGCCACATCATGGTGCTGCCTTACAAGCAGGTGCCGGACCTGAACGGCCTGACCGACGAGGAACTGACGGATTTGTGGAAGCTCGTGCGCCGCTGCGCCAACGCGCTGACGTCGCTGATGAAGGCGGATGGTTTTAACATCGGCGCGAACATCGGCAAAGTGGCGGGCGCGGGCGTGGTGGAACATCTGCACATCCACATCGTGCCGCGCTGGCACGGCGACACGAATTTCATGCCGGTGATCGCGAACACGAGCGTCGTGCCGGAGGCGCTGGTGGACATCGCCAACAAACTGCGGGCGGAACTTTTGAAATAATTTTGTGGCCACGGAAACCCTTCATTTCGAAAATGCGCGGTTTGCGCAGCAACTGTTCAACCACGAGCCGCGCAATCTGGCGGCGCTGGAAACCGAGCTGGGCGTCAAGGCCACGGCGCGCGAGGGCTGGATCAAGCTGGATGGTTCCGCCGAAAACATTGAGCGCGCGAAACAACTTTTTGCGTCGCTGCAAAATCTGTTGCAGGCCGGTTCGCCGGTGAAGAACCGCGAGTTTTCGCATGCATTGAACGTCGTGAAACACGAGGGCGGCACGACATTGAAAGACATGGTGAGCGACCGCGTGCAGACGCACGAACGCAAGGCAGGCGTGACGGCGAAAACGGTCGGGCAGAAAAAATACATTGATGCGATCCGCAAGCACGACATCACGTTCGGCATCGGGCCGGCGGGCACGGGGAAAACTTATTTGGCGGTGGCGACAGCTTTGTCCGCGCTGCGCGAGGGAAATATTTCCCGCATTATCTTGACGCGGCCGGCGGTCGAGGCCGGCGAGGCGCTGGGATTTTTGCCGGGCGATCTTTACGAAAAAATCACGCCGTATCTGCGGCCGCTGCACGACGCGTTGCAGGACATGATGCCGGCCGAGGAAATCGTGAAGCTCACGGAGCGCGGCACCATTGAGATCGCGCCGCTGGCTTACATGCGCGGCCGCACGCTGAACAACGCCTTCATCATTTTGGACGAGGCGCAGAATTCCACGACGGAGCAGATGCTGATGTTTCTCACGCGGCTTGGCCACGGCTCGAAGGCGGTCATCACCGGTGACGAGACGCAGGTGGATTTGCCGGCACACAAACATTCCGGGCTCGTCGAGGCGCATCGCGCGCTCAAGCACACGGAAGGCATCGCCATCGTGGAATTTTCCAAGCGCGACGTGGTGCGGCACGCGCTGGTGCAGCGCATCATCGCGGCCTACGAAACGCATCGCGGCACGGCCAAAACGGTCGAGGCTGAATGAAGTCATTTCGTGGGAGCCGAGGTGACGAGGCTCAAAATCTGGAGAAAAATTTGCGCCTGCTAACGACGGCTCCTGCAAATTATTGATATGAACCTTGTCATCGCCAACCGGCAGCGGTCGAAAAAAATCAACACGATGTTGTTGAAAAAAATCACCAGCGCATTATTGGCAGATTTGAAAATCAACCAGGCGGAGCTGGGCATCAATCTCGTGGGCGCGCGCGAAATAACTTTGGTGAACGAGACTTTTCTTGGCCACGAAGGCTCAACGGATGTGATCACGTTTGGCTATGAAAATTCCGAACTCCGAATTCCGAACTCCGAATTGCAACTGCACGGCGAACTGTTTGTGTGCGTGGATGTCGCCGTTGCCCAGGCGAAAGAATTCAAAACGAATTGGCAGTTGGAAATCGTGCGTTATGTCGTTCACGGGGTTTTGCATCTGCTCGGGCACGATGATTTGCAGCCGGCGTTGCGGCGCAAAATGAAGCGCGAGGAAAATCGCCTCGTGCGCTTGCTGGCCCGACGCTTTGCGCTCGCGCAACTCGCCCGGCCCGCTAAAATCGGCGCGTGAGAAAATCACTTTTCGCCCGCTGGCGCGCCAGTTTCTTCACCGGTCTGGTGATCGTGCTGCCCGGCGTCATCACGCTGGCGATCGTGAAGTGGCTGTTCGGCACCATTTCCAGCTTCACGGACGCGCTGCTGTTTTTTCTGAAATGGTTCATCCCGCCGCAGGATGTTTTTGTAAGCGGCGTGAGCGGCGAGATGTTCTGGTATTGGAGCGTGCTGGCGTTTGTGCTCGCGGTGTTTTTGATCACCGTGATCGGCGTGCTGGCGCGTTACTACATCGGCAAACGGCTGATCGAGTGGGTCGATGGCATCATGCTGCGCGTGCCGGTGCTGAACAAAATTTACGGCACGATCAAGCAGGTGGACGCGGCCTTCGCCGGCAACAAAAATTCCTTCAAGACGGTCGTGCTCGTCGAGTATCCACGCGAAGGACTTTTTTCCGTCGGCTTCATCACCAGCGAGACGCAGGATGAGGTATCCAGCAAAACGGGGCATAAAACCGTTTGCGTTTTCATCCCGACCACGCCGATTCCCACTTCAGGTTTTCTGGTGATCGCGCCGGTGGAAAAAGTCACGAAGCTCGACATGAGCGTGGCGGAAGGTTTCAAATACATCATCAGCCTCGGCGCGTTGACGCAGGAATCGGCATTAAAATTAAAATGACGGAGTCCGCCCACGGCCTCATTCTGCGCACTCGTTTGCTCACCGAAACGAGCCTCATCGTCCACTGGCTCACACCCGAACTCGGGCGCATCGCCACCGTCGCCAAGGGCGCGCGCCGTCCGAAATCGCCGTTCGCGGGCAAACTGGATCTTTTTTACGCCGCCGATTTTTCGTTCAGCCGCAGCCGCCATTCTGAATTGCACACGTTGCGCGAAGTGACGTTGCGCGAGACCCACCGTGCGCTGCGCGAGGATATTTCGAAGTTGCAACAGGCCGCCTATGCCGCCGCGTTCATCGAACACGCGACGGAAACGGATACCCCACTGCCGGGCGTTTTGGAACTGATGGAAAAATTTCTGACCGCGTTGTGCGGCGCGGCGGCGATCCCGCAAACCGTTTTTGCATTTGAATTAAAATTGTTGCGCGAGCTTGGGTTGGAACCGGATTTGGCCGATACCAAACTGACGCCCGGCGCGCAGCAGATCGCGCGGCGGCTGGCGAACGACGACTGGCCGCAGATTTTCCGCGTGAAACCGGCCGCGGCGCAGGTTCTCGAACTGCGCCAGTGGCTGCATGGATTTTTGATTTTCCATCTCGGCCGGTTGCCGCGCGGCCGGGCGGCGGCGCTGGGCGGCGCGGATTGAAAAGTTATTCCCGCCCGCGTCCGCTTGTTTTATAGTCGAATCAATCAGAATGGCTGCTCAATTCAAAAAATGGTTCACCAGCGTGCGCATGCAACTGGTCGCCAGCGTCTTCCTGTGGATCTCCCCGGCGCTGGTGCTCACCTTCATCATCAACCAAAACTGGTTCTGGGAATATGCGCCGGCGTGGCTCAAGCCGTATGCGCTGAACGTGCCGTGGGAAAGTTTCATCGTGGGTTTGCTGGCGTTGCTGGCGGCGTGGTTTGGCGGCGAGCATTTTATTTTGCGCCAGGTGCAGGCGCTGACGCAGGCGGTGCAGCAATTGTCCGGCGGCGATCTGCGGGCGCGGACCGGGTTGGAAAATGCGAAAGGGGAACTGGGCCAGCTGGCGCAAAAATTTGATGAAATGGCGGCGGCGCTGCAAAAACGGCAAAAGGAGCGCGATGAGATGGACCGGAAACTTTTGAACCGCGCGATGCAGCAGACGGCCGTGTCCGCCGTGGGCCAATGCGCGCTGACCAATAAAAATCTCGAGGTGCTTTACGAGCAGGCCGTGCACCGCGTGGCGGAAATGTTCGGGGCGCCATACGCGATGCTGTTCGAACGGATCCCTGATGGCAGTCTGCACCCGCTCGCGATCTACGGATGGAATCCCAAGTCGGCGGAGGAATTAATTCTTCCGGCCGACAAAAAATCCCCGATGTCGTGGTCGGCGGAAACCGGCGAAGTTTCGGTGATCAATGATTGGAGCCGCGAAACGGAGTTCCGCCGTTCCCCGCTGCTGGCCGAATTGGGCGTGGTTAGCGGCATCTGCGTGGCCATTCCCTCGCGCCAAAAACCGTTCGGCGTGCTCGCGGCGCATGCCACGCAAGCCCGCGAATTTTCCCCGGACGATGTGCAGTTCATGCTGGCCATCGCCACGGTCGTCGGGATGGGCATGGAACGGCTCAAGGCCGAGGCGGAAACGGAAAAACTTGCGACGTTCGTTAAGGAAAATCCCAACGCGGCGCTGGAACTGGCAAGGGACGGCTCGGTGAATTATTTCAACGTGGCGGCGGAAAAACTGGCCGCCGACGTCGGGCGCGCCCACCCGCGCGAGTTGCTGCCGGAACCGCTCGCAGCCATTGTGCGCGACTGTTTTGATTCCGGCCGCAGCAAGACCAACCACGTCACCAAGCTCAATGACCAGACCATTTCCTGGTGGTTCCATCCCGTGCCCGCCAGCGGCGTGGTGCATTGCTACGGCGAAGACATCACCCACTCGCTGAGCTTGCAGGACCAGCTCCGCCAGTCGCAAAAAATGGAATCCATCGGCCAGCTCGCCGCCGGCGTGGCGCATGATTTCAACAACATGCTCACGATCATCCAAGGCCATTCGAGCAAACTGCTGGCCGAAACCTCCCTGCCGCCAGCGGTCGTGGATCCCGTCCTCGCCATTTACGGCGCGGCCGAACGCGCCGCCGGCCTCACGCGCCAACTCCTCATGTTCACCCGCAAAAATGTGATGCAACCGCGCGTGCTGGACTTGCGGGCCATCGTCGGCAACATCAACAAAATGTTGTGCCGGCTTTTGGGCGAGACGATCGCTTTGGAATTTCAGCCGCCGCCGCAATTGCCGAACATCTACGGCGACGCCGGCATGATCGAGCAGATTTTGATGAATCTCGCCGTCAACGCCCATGACGCCATGCCGGCGGGCGGCACGCTGACCATCAGCCTCGGCGAATTCCTCGCCCGCCCGGAATATATGGAACGCAATCCCGACGCGCAGCCCGGTCGCATGGTGCGATTGCAAGTCAGCGATACCGGCTGCGGCATGAGCGAGGCCGTCCGCGCGCGGATTTTCGAACCGTTTTTCACCACCAAGGAAGTCGGCAAAGGCACCGGCCTGGGACTCGCGACCGTATTTGGCATCGTGCGCCAGCACGCCGGCTGGATCGAAGTCTTCAGCGAAGTGGACCGCGGCACCACCTTCGCCGTTTATTTTCCCGCGTGCGATGAAGCCGTGCCCGTGGAAGCGGAAAAAACTGCGGAGCCAACGCCCGTCGTCGGCGGCTCCGAAACCTTGCTGGTGGTGGAAGATGAAATGGTGCTGCGCGAGATGGCGCGCGAATTTTTGAAGGACTGCGGCTATCGCGTGCTCGAAGCCCGCTCCGGCCGCGAAGCGCTGCAAGTCTGGCAACTGCACCGCGCGGAAATCCATCTGCTGCTCACCGACATGAAAATGCCCGAGGGCATTTCCGGCCTGGAACTCGCCGAACGCATGTTGGCCGAACAGCCCGGCCTGCACGTCATCTTCACCAGCGGTTATTCCGACGATGTCATCCGCCCGGAATTTCTCGAACGCACCCACTCCAAGTTCCTGGCCAAGCCCTACGCCTACTCCGACCTCGTCCGCCTCGTGCGCGAATGCCTCGACCATCCGCCGACGACCGGCTGATCAAAACGCCCAACCCGCCGCAACTCCGCCGGGGCCGCGCCGCCGGGGGCACTCGCTTGCCTCCTGTCAAAAAACCATTTTTGGATCAAACTGACGAGCGGCCGCAAACGGCAGGCCACCAAGCTGAATTTTAAGGTTTTTATGGCGAGAATAATCTTTGACAGAAATTCGCAAGTCCGCTTTTATAAACGCATGGCAGCAGTGAAAAGAGAAAATTCACCTGTGCATAGGCCCGTGCATGCGTCCCCGCCCATTATCTGTTAGGTCTGACTACGCTTTATGAGAAAACTCACACTCATTGGTTTGCTAATCGGGACTTTGGCCGTTGGTATGATTATTGGCGGATACGCCGGTGCTCGTTTGGCGAGTCGTGCCTTTGACATGATGGCATACGCCAAGCCAGAAGTTGACATGGCGTTCAACTCGGCACAGACGGCCGAGTGGCTCGCCGAGCTTCGGCTCGGTGAGACGAACACGGCAGTTAGTGAGATGGAGAATAGCTTGAATATTCAACTGCAGACTCTTGCATCATGGGACGAGGTGATATGGCTAGATGATAAGACACGCCAAGCTCGTGATAGATGGTTGGTTAACGCGAAGGTTTATCGAGAGAGTTATCCTGTCAGCGGTAGTGATCTTGCAGGTGCCAATCAGTTATTGAGCACGATTCCGGGTCGGAATCCGAAGAGCACTTGCAAGAGCGGCGTTTGTCGTCTGGATGACAAGCGACTGGCAGCTTTGAACACCAACACCAATTTACCGTGAGACCTAACCAGTCGCCGGCGCCAATGCCTTTTGGCTGCGGCCGTTCCGCTATCGCGATCAAGCCGCGAGTCGGCGGTGGCTTCGCTTTTTTCGTTAGGCGACTTTAGGCTTATGGAAGATTTCAAGTCATTATTAAAGATTGTTGGCTGGCTTAGCATAGCTGGTTCTATATTATTCCTAACGGTCGCTTTTTTCCTTTACCGGCAAACTGAAAGTTTTGTTCGGTCGGCAAGCCGGACGCAAGGCACAGTCACAAAGCTGGTTTACTCTGGCAAAGACTCTTTCCCGATTTACATGTTCAAGGATTCGCGAGGAGTGGAACACACCATCAAGTCCTTGAGCGGCAGCTATCCAGCAGCGTATCAGGTAGGCGATAAAGTAGGTGTCATTTACCAACCGGACAAGCCGGACAATGCGGAAATTGACCAGTTTTTTGATGTCTGGATCTGGCCGATTGCTTTTGCTGGCTTTGGGGTATTGTTTTTATTATTTAGATTTGTCGTGATTGTATTCAACTTTTTCTCCAGAAGTGAGAAATATGATCCAGTGGCCTAACAAATCGCCGGAGTCTGGCCATTCCGCCATCGCGATTCGCGCCGCGAGTCGGCGGTGGCCCGGCTTTTTTCGTTAGGCGGCAGCAAACCCTATAATTAATATGGATATATCTGAATTATCACCCCAACTGCGCTCCCTGGTGGATGCGGAGGTCAAATCAGGCGAGCGCATCATGTGGTTGGATCAGCCGATCCCGGGACGCATCGCCCGCGCCACGATACCGATCGTATTATTTGCGATCCCGTGGACGGCTTTTGCCATCTTCTGGATTGCTGGCGCAAGCGGTTTCAAGCGCCCTGATTTTTCTCACGGTTTTGGATTTTTTCCTCTCTTCGGCATTCCGTTCGTGCTCGTCGGTGTTGGGATGCTATCGAGTCCCTTTTGGGCACGGCGGGCAGCGCGGCGCTGCATTTATGTGCTCACCGACCGGCGGGCCATCATTATAAGAGGTTCTTGGCGCGGAAGCGTCTCGGTGCGTTCGGTCGAGGCTGAGGGGCTTACTGATCTTCAGCGAAAGCAGAACGCAGACGGTTCAGGCGATTTGATATTTTCCCAAGATATTCGTCCAGCCGGTAACGGAGGCAGACAGCTGACAGCCGTTGGTTTTCTGGCCGTTCGCGACGTTAAGAGCGTAGAAGATAGGGTCAGAGCATTGGTCAAGCGATATGAGACCGCCGCCTAACCAGGCGCCGCTGGCGCTGGCAGTTCCGCCATCGCGCTTTGTGCCGCGCATCAGCGGTGGCTCCGCTTGCTACGTTCGGCAGCACTAACTCTCAAAAAATATGAATGCACCAGATGGCATCACCCAGTGTTGCTTCGATACTTTGCTGGCCGCGACGGCAGCCGACAATTTTGAGCAATTTATTTCAGTTGGCGACGAGAAGTTCAGCCGCCTGCACCCCGAAAATTTTCATCGGGTCAGCCGAAGCCTCGCACCAAGGATGCGGCAAGGGGTCACCCCGACATTTCTCGGCGAGTTGCGCCAGAGGGGTTGCATCGCTTCTTTGTGGCGGCTACGTTTTGATGACGGAGGCGATGACTTGCTTTTCCGGATGGCCGTGGCAGACAGCAAGGTCGTTGGCGCACTTGTCGCTCCGCCATTTGGTTGAGATGAACGTGCTGCCCAATCGCCAACGCCAATACCGGTAGCCGCGGTCCGTTTCACTATCGCGGTTCAAATCGCGCCGCGGCGGCGGCTCGGCTTTCGGCGTTAGGCGGCGGCCGCGCGGAGATTTTATGAGAGACATACTCAAGAACATACCCAGGAGACGATGCAAATATGGCGGCATGGCATTCCTCGTTGCCGCCGGTTTATGTGGCGGGGCGGCGGTTTGTTTTGCGCGGTCGCCGCAGCCAGCCTTGGCAGTTGTGTGGATCATCCTCGCCATGTTCGATGTCATAGCGAGTGTATTTCTCTTGAAGAAAGGCTGGCAGCCATGAGAGATTTATTGCCGCTTCACCAGTCGCCGGCATCAACCGGCAGCGCCGCTTGCGATTATTCGCCAGAGCCTTTGGTTGGCCGGGTCACCGCCTGCCGGGGGCCCGGCTTTTTTTGCTAGGCGGCGAGAGGCATCCTACAAAACCAAATCCTACATCAAATTATGCAACCACAAATCATGGGAGGAATCGCCGGATTCTTCATGCTTTTCTATCTCGCTTGCGTCATCGGCATCATCATCCTGCTTTTACGGCTGCTTTGGCGTTTTGTCACCGCGCACGAAAAGATGGCCGCTGCGCTGGACACCATCGCGCGGAAGTTGAAAGACGAAGCCAAGCCTTGACGGTTTGCGGAGATGAGTTGCGGGATGACGATTTTGTCGCCGGACCAGCCGCCCTGGCCGCTGCGGTTGCCATCCACTTTTTGAGTTAAACCTCATCATTCTATGAACACAATGCATTTAATCATTTATGGCGACCTCCAACTCGGCGTGATCATTTTCGTCATGAGCTTGCCGCTGATGCTGCGCAAGGTGCCCATGAATCAGGTGTATGGGATCCGGATCCGGGCGGCCTTCGAATCGGAGCAGCGTTGGTATGCCATCAACGCCTACGGCGGGCGGCAGCTGGCCATCTGGTCATTGCTTCTCATCGCGGCGGGCGTGACCGGTTTTTTCATTGCACCGGCCCGTTTTGAGATGTTCGCCTATGGCAGCCTCCTCGCCGCGATACTGGCCATAACGATGCCCCTGCTAATGATCTTAAGATGGAGCCGACGGCCATGAGGCCTGATATAATGTCAGGCAGCAGTCCATGCCATTTCACAAAACCCCTTCAACCTATCGCCAGCGTCAATACCGGTAGCCGCTGGCAGTCCTGCTGTCACGATACCCAGCGCGCATCGGCACTGGCCCGGCTTTCTACTTTAGGCGAACGATGAATATTTCCGACGCGCAACGAGAAAACCGCATCCGCTTTCAAGGTGGTTTCTACGGGCAGTGCGTGTCCGGTGCGCTGTGGCTTTTGTCGGGCGGCTTGGCCGTCACGATGGGAATCAAAAGCGCCATCATTGTGCTCGTGTGCGGTGGCTTCTTTATTTTCCCGGCGACGGAATCCCTGGTGCGGCTTTCGGGCCGGAAAAAACTGAGCGAAGCCAATACGCTTCGCCACCTCGGCATGCAAGTCGCGTTTGTTTTGCCGTTTTCGATGCTGTTGCTGGTGCCCGTCACGCAGTATCGCACAAATCTGTTTTACCCTGCGATGATGATCCTTCTGGGCGCCCACTATATACCGTTCGTGTTCTTATATGGTATGCGGCTGTTTGCATTGCTCGCCGGCATATTGATTGGCGGGGGTGTCTGCATCGCGATGTTTGGCGCGGAAAAGTTTAGCCCGGGTGCGTGGAGCACGGGGCTGGTCCTCATTTCATTCGCGTTTTTGGGACGAAGGTATGCGCGGAGCGATCGCTGACCTGAGACGCCTGGCCGACCGTAACGTCTCGGTGGCAGTGAAAGGCGTTTGCCGGGAATTGATGATCAAGGTTCGCCATCACCTGTGTCCTCTCCTCCGGGAAGAGAATTTTTGTGTTCACGGTTTTTGATTCGCAAACGTCCCACCGGCCAATCCCAGTCAACCTTGCCCTAAACTTGGCAATAAACAGTTGCGCCCCCCGTTCAATTGTATTTAATTTGGCGGCGAGGAACTGCGACCATGAAAACCAAACTCCAATCCCTGTTCATCGGGCTGGCTCTGGTGGCTGGCGTTCATTCAACCACGGCGCAAGTGACGAATCTGGGCATCGCACCGGCGCCGGGCGGGCAATCCGTGCTTTACTGGCCGGTGAGCAGCACGAATTACGTGTTGCAGACGACCACGAATCTGGCCACGCCGAACTGGGTGGCCGTGCG
>Ga0302187_10000243_pt1 | contig 53863 bp, 47 predicted proteins | sample II_Bog_E1_3_FD_202120 | JGI IMG/M metagenome (GOLD analysis project Ga0302187, IMG submission 202120) | Peat permafrost microbial communities from Stordalen Mire near Abisko, Sweden - II_Bog_E1_3 | ecosystem: Environmental > Terrestrial > Soil > Wetlands > Peat | place: Sweden: Abisko...
GAAGGCGTTGCCGTTGCCGGTGGGAGCCAACGTGAAGATCCCATTGGAGAGCACCGTGCTGGCGGAGTTCAGCGACAGCGACGTGTTCCCGCCATCGGCCGACACGACAAGCGTCTGCACGCCGGAACCACCACCGAGTTGGAATGAACCCACTGTCGGGGACGTGTCATCGGTCACCGTGAACGTTCCGGACCCGCCGATGCACGCCACACTGCCCGACCCGGGCACGAGACCCGTCGACCAGTCGCTCGACGTGTTCCAGTTACCCCCGCTGGTCGCAGTCCAGGTGTCGGTGCACGCCGGCAATCCGCTCGCCTCGACACCTGCCGCGGCTGCCGGCGCGACTCCGGCGGGTCCGAGCACCACGATCGTCGGGATCGCCAGGATCAGAGCTACGGCCGATGAGTTGAGGAATCGCTTCATGGTGTTCTCCAGTTCGATGGGAGCGAACGTCCTGGCGCGTGGACCGATCGCTCCCGATGCAGTGCACGAGCCACTGCGTGGCACGCAACGAGTGCGACGGTTCCGACCGCCGCTACCGGACGGATGCTTGATGACGCATCGGTCACGCCTACTCACGCGCGCCGACTGTGTGGCCAATCGTCAATGATGTCGGACGCAAAGGCAATATGCCGAACGGCGTATTGAGCCACGAATGTCACCGTGGGCACCGTCGAGGTCGACGCGTTGTGGTCAACCGTGCGGTGTCGGATCGCACTCCGTGGTGTGGCTACCGATCCATGGCATCGAGTACGAATGCGGTGAGTCGGCCCCGTCCGTGGACCCCAAGCTTCGTGTAGATGTTGTCCAGGTGCTTCTTGACCGTCGCTGGCGAGACGTGCAGTGCGTCACCGATCGATGCGTTGGACTCTCCCTTCATCACGAAGTCCACGATCTCCGCCTCCCGAACGGTCAGACCCAGTGCGTAGAGGCGCTCGGGGTGCGGTTGGTAGGAGACGTCGTTCACCAGCAACGCACCGGCGTGGCCCGTCTGACTCGGGAGGTAGCGGAGGACGACGTGTCCGCCTTCGGTTTCCGCTCGAAGGGGTTTCGGCAGCTCCGGCGACGCGTCTTCCTCGAGGCGCGCCGCCTGCAGCTTCAACCACCGCTCGACCCGTGCCGGAAACGGGCTGGTCCGGGTGGGGCGACCGAAGTACCGGTAGAGCGACACCAGCGCGCCAGGCGTCAGCTCGTGCGGCGGGTCCGACAACACGATCAGTCCGACACCGCTGTCCACGGAGGCGTCCGTCGCCGCATCCACGAGCATGCGCAGGCGTGCCTGGTCTTTGGCACTGAACCACGCCTGCACGAGATGAGGACGGAGCACGTTCAGCACGTCCCGGTCGCGCTCCGAAAAATCACTGTCGCGGCGGTTCAACACGATGCCCACGTGGATCGGTCGGGACGCCGGTAGGGCCACCGCCATCTGGAACTTGATGCCCATCGGCTCGTACAGCATCCGGTAGATGGGACTGGCGTGGAACTCCTCCTGCGTCCAGAAGTCGCTGATCCTCCGGGCCGAGCCGTCACCCGTCGATGCAGCGTGGTGGATGAGCGGGTGCTGGTCCGCCATGTCGGCGAGGCGGCGTTGACTCCCGGGCGGGATGGTGAAGGTCTCCGGCTCCATCGTGAACACCGTGCGCCCGGCCGACGGGTCGACCTCGTTCATGGTGATCACATCGGAGGGAATCACTTCGGACAGTTGTTCGACCGCCACTCGGGCGAATTGGTCGGGATCTCGAGCTGTCGCGACGCCGCGCACCACGGTGAGCACCCGCTCGAGGTCGCCGTGCCGGAGGCGGACCATGAGGCACCCTACTGCTCCCCCGAGCAGTACCTCCGTGGTCCGGTCGTCGGCCGTTCGGATCGAGGATCGGCGCTACGGTTTGGGGGGGGAGTGACACCGGCATTCTCCGTCCAGAACGGAGTTCTCCATGTGGAGTCGAGGCATCATCGGCGTCGTGCTCTGTCTGGCCGGACTCGTGTGGATCGGACAGGGCACCAACGTCATCAGCGGATCGAAGCTGATGAGCGGACACGGCCAGTACGCGGTGCTCGGTCTCGTGGTGCTGCTGATCGGCGTGGCTCTGCTGGTGTGGGCCGATCGTGTCCGCCGAAGGCAGGTTGCCGTTGCAACTGAGCCTGAGGCAGGTGACGGTCCGAGTCGCTAGGTGCGGACGGACGGCTCCTGCTCGCCCACACCGCCCTCATGCTGCGCCAACCACCCCGGAGCGTGCCGCTGTGCCCATGACTCGGTCACCCAGCCCCTGAAGATCGAGCGCAGCGCGTCGCGGTGGGTGAGGGCGAACAGGATGTGGCCCAGGACCACGATGAAGACGGCCATGGCCAGGACGTCGTGGACGAAGGTGGCTCCGGTGCGCCAGCTGAGGGGAAAGAACCGGTACCACTTGAGGATGGATCCGGTTGCGAGCATCACCACGATGGCGCCCGCGGTGAAGAGGGCATTGAGCTTCTGACCCGGATTGAACTTGTCCGGCTGTCCGATCGATCTCCGGCCGAGGGACCATAGCCACCGGACTTCGGCGTCCGTCCAGAGATTGAAGCGCCTCACGTCCCGACGAAGTCGTTCCCCCCACGGACCGGCCAACGACAGCAGCAGGGGAATCGGTAGGGCCACACCGGCCCACGTGTGGATGTTCTCCACGAGGACGCGGCGCCCGATGTAGCGGTCCACCTGTACGAAGTACAACGGGAGGGCGGTGACCATGAGGACGATGAAGAGGCCGGCAGTGGCCCAGTGGGCGGTGCGCTCCACCCGGTCGAAACGAAGGATGTGACGCAGTCCGGTGGTCGCCCGGGAGCTCCCAGCTGCATCCGGGGGGCTGCGGCGGTCGTCAGTCAACGGGCTGCTCGGTGCCGCCGTTGGATCTGCCGATCCAGCCATCGACGGCGTAGCCGTTCTGCTCCCAATAGCCCGGTTCGACATGGTCGAGCACCCGGATGGCCGAAAGCCACTTGAGCGACTTATAGCCGTACATCGGCGCCACGTAGAGGCGCACCGGTCCGCCGTGTTCGGAAGTGATGGGAGCACCGAGCATGCGATAGGCGACGATCACGTCGGACCGACGGGCCTGGTCGAGGGTGAGACTCTCGGTGTCCACGCCGTCGTAGGACTCAAACGCGAGCGCGGTGGCGGTGGACTGCACGCCGGCGGCATCGAGTACGTCGGAAAGTCTCACGCCTTCCCAGTGCACATCGGGGACCCTCCAGCCGGTCACGCATTGGAAGTCCTTGACCAGCTCGGTGCCTTGCATGCCCCTGAGGTCGTCCAATGTGAGGGTGACGGGGTGATCGACGAGACCGCTCACCTGCAGGCGATAGTGCGAGTCGGGGATGTCCGGATAGGAATTCGACACCGTATAGATCCGGAACCGATTCCCCCCGGGGAGCAGTCCACCGAGGCCGGACCCGAGGGCGTTCCCGACCATGTTCTGCATGCGGTCGCCGAACACGACGCCCACCGCTCCGGCCGCGACCATGCCGAGGAAGACCCGTCGCCCGACCCGCTTCGGGCGGTCTGAGTCCACGGTCGGGGGAGTAGCCACGACGTCATCGTACGGGACGGGTTGTGGCGACCAGGGTCGCGTTCCGGCCGGATGTACGGCCGGGGGCGGGCACGCAGGGCAGATGGTTGTGGCGTGCATCGCTGAGGATCTGGCGCACGTGTCGGAGCATCGTGCCGTGGCGGGGGTGAATGCACCCCGCCCCTGAATCAGGAGCGGGGTGCATCGCATCACCCGTGAGGTCCCCTTTGCGGGACCTCAGCCATGTGGGTCAGGACGTGAGGCCGTTCGAGGAGAGAACGGGAGCGATGGCGTTGACCAGCGTTCCCGACCCGACCGGTCCTCCGGTTGACGTCCGGCTCAGGACGGGAGCGATGACGTTCACCAGCGTCCCCGTACCACTCACCGAACGTCCCGACTCGACCGGAGCATTGACGTTGATCAGCGTCCCCGTACCGCTCACCGAACTTCCCGACTCGACAGGCGCGTTGGCGTTGACCAGCGTTCCCGTGGGAGTGGCCGAGTCTCCCGACTCGACAGGCGCGTTGGCGTTGACCAGCGTTCCCGTTCCGACCGGGCCTCCGCTGGAGGCCGGGCTCAGGACCGGTGCGTTGATGTTGACCAACGTGCCGATCCCGGGCGTCGAGGTTCCCGTCCCGACCGGAGTGGTGGGGTTGGACACCGTTCCGGTTCCGGCCGGCGTAGTGCTGCGACCGACGTTGGCGGCGGGTGCCGCAGCAGTCGTCGCCGGGGCGACGGCTGGTGCACCTACCTGGGGAACGGAGGTCCCGTTGCAGGCACCTCCGGCGAATGCGGGACCGGCCGAGCCGATCGCTGCGATTGACAATCCGGCAACTGACATCACAGCGGCGGCAAGCACGGCTGCAGTGGCGCGTCTCATAGTGGTTGACATCTCAAAATCTCCTTGTTGGTTAGCTACGTAATTGGCTGTTGGGTGATTCGCGGCGACTAGGCCGCTTGGCTCAACAGCAACGGCTAACCAGGAGGAGAGTGCCTCACGTCCAGAAGCAGGCGGGGAAGCCGCTCCCGGCCGGGGGACGCAACTCCCATGCGGGGTAGGGGCACGAGCAGGCCCGTCGAAGTGGCCGATCCGGACTGACTGCCTCCGTGACCGGAGGGCAGACCTTCACCCGGAGGGCTGGGAGTGGCGGGAAGGTTTCGCGGGGGGAGTAGCGGCTTGCGAAGAGGGACGGGCAGGAAGGGAGTCCGAAGCGGACTCGGGCTCGTCATCGCGGACCGGAGACCCTGGTCACCCGCAAGGGTCCGATGGTCGACCGCTCGGCTATGTGCGTCCAGCCGTCCCGGTGTCGGGTCAGAGGAATCGACTCCGGACGGCACGGCGGTGGCCGGAGAGTCCGTCGACGCCACCGGGGCGCCGGCCGGCGTGAACGCAGTCGCCAGCGGCCCGGCCGGAGTGGCCTGATCGACCGTGCCGGTGACCTTGGTGAGGAGCGGTCCGACGGGCGCGGTCACAAGGTGGAGCACGGTGGTGGCGACGGACCTGACGGTCGACGTGGTGGTTGGCACCGATGTGATCGGTGCGCCGGTGATCAGTGGAGACGTGGAGTCCGCCACGGTGGAACCGGTGGCCGTGGCAATTGCGCCGGTCGGAACGACCGACGGGGCTGGACCGGGAACGGCGCCCGGGTGGCCCGGTAACGGAGCAGCGGTCGCTGAACCAGCGAGCACCGTGGACACGATGAAGGCGAGCACCATACCGGCGAAGGTCGCAACGAGGACGTATGCGGGGCGACCGAGTCGACGGTGGCGCCGGGGCGGATCCATGCCCGGAGGAAGCTCCGGGATGGCCGACTCAGGCGTACTCACTACATTGATCTACCACTTGGAGTGGTCACTCAAACACGAAAAGTGATTATCGGACCGTCTCCCCCCCCATGTCGAGCGGCGTTCGACCTGCTCTCCGCGGGCACGAGGGAACCGTCGGGACGACTGGCCCCACCTCCGAAACCCGGGCCGGTTCACTGCACAGTGGCCCCTGCCCGTATCACCGGTAGGGAACCGCTGCGACGACGACGTGATCCATGCCCCCGTTGCTAGGGTCCATTCGTGGACAGCGCCGAGCAGCCACCGCTCGGCTGGCGGCCGATTGTCTCGCTGGCCCTCTGTGTCATCGGCCTCGGGTTGTCCGCCTACACCCTCTGGATCCACTACCAGCCCAGTGCGCTGGCCTGCATCTCTGCCGGGCCGATCGACTGCCAGGCCGTGCTCACCAGTGCTCAGTCAGTCGTGATCGGCGTCCCGGTGCCGTTCTTCGGCATCGGGTTCTTCCTCGGGATGGGTGCGCTGTGTCTGCCCGGAGCGTGGCGCACCTCGACCGTTTGGGTTCACGGGCTTCGACTGGCAGGTGTCGTGGTGGGGATCGCATCAGTGATCTATCTGGTCTCGACCGAGTTGTTCACCGTCAAGAAGATCTGCCTGTGGTGCTCGGGCGTCCACCTGGTGACACTCGCCCTCTTCATCATCGTCGTCACGGCGACTCCGGCCCTCATGACCCGCGGCGACCGGCCTCCTGCTGCGGACCGGTAGGGCCTCCCTGCATGATCCGCCCTGGATCTGACGGAGGCCCGGCCTAGCGGATCCTGACCGGATGCTGATCGGTCTGATGGTCACTGTTGGCCGCCGCGAACTCGACGGGCGACACCTTGTTGACGAAGCCGTCCACGTGCTCGTTGTCGTGCCAATCGACGGCGCGGCACTGCCTGAGCGTGGAACCGTGGGCGATACAGACCGAGCAGGAGGTCAGCTCAGGAGTTCCCGGATGTCCGAGGCGGTCATCGCTCCGGACTCGAAGTCGCCGGAGTCCATCACGTTGGCGAAGAGCGCCGACTTCTTGGCCTTCAGTGCCATCACCTTCTCCTCGATGGTGTCCTTGGCCACCAACCGGTAGACCATCACCTTCTTGGTCTGGCCGATGCGATGGACCCGATCCACAGCCTGGGCCTCGGTGGCAGGGTTCCACCATGGGTCGAGAATGATGCAGTAGTCCGCCTCGGTCAGGTTGAGACCGAACCCACCGGCCTTGAGGCTGATGAGGAATACGGGCGCGGAGCCGCTCCGGAAGCCATCGATCACCTCATCGCGCCTGCGGGTCTCGCCGTCGAGATAGGAGTGCTGGATCCCGGCATCCTCGATCCGCCGCCGGGCCAAGTTGAGGAACCTGGTGAACTGGCTGAACACCAGGGCTCGGTGACCGTCGGCAGCGATGTCCTCGAGGATCTCCATCAGTGCATCGAGCTTGGTGGAGGGGACGTTGACGTGCTTGCCGTCGACCAGAGACATGTCGAGGCTGGCCTGGCGCAGCAGCGTCAACGAGCGGAAGATCTCGAACCGGTTCTTCTGGACGTCGCCGAGCAGGCCGAGCACCTTCTGGCGCTCCCGTTGCAGGTACGTCTGGTAGAGCTTCTTCTGCTTCGGGTGGAGATCGAGCTCGAGAACCTGCTCCTGTTTGTCGGGGAGATCGCGGACGACCTGGTCCTTGGTCCGACGCAACATCAGCGGACGGACCCGGCGGCGGAGTTTGGCCAGGCGATCCATATCGCCCTTCTTCTCGATCGGCGTCCGGTAGTGATCGGTGAACCGGTCCGGACTGGGGAAGAGCCCCGGAGCGGCGATCGACAGCAACGACCACAGCTCCATCAGGTTGTTCTCGATCGGCGTCCCCGTCATCGCCACCTTGTAGGGCGCGGGCAGCATCCTCGCGCGGCGGTAGGCCTGGGAACTCCGGTTCTTCACGAACTGCGCCTCGTCCAGGAAGAGGCCGGCCCAGTGGATCGCCGCGTACTCGTCGTACTCGATGCGGAACAGGGCATAGGAGGTGATGACCACATCGGCCCCGGCGGCCACCTCGGTGAGTGTCATGCCCCGGCGCCGCTCCGTTTCGGAGACGGTGACCGGAGTGAGATCCGGCGCGAACCGGCGGCACTCGGCCGCCCAGTTCCCGACCACGCTCGTCGGCGCCACCACCAGGAAGGGAGCGTCGGTGAGCCCCTGCTCCCAGGTGTGGCACATGAGCGCCAGTGCCTGGATCGTCTTGCCGAGCCCCATGTCGTCGGCCAGCACGCCGCCCAGGTGATGCTCGAAGAGGTAGACCAGCCAGTTGAAGCCGGTGAGCTGGTACGGCCGGAGGGTCGCGTGGAGCATGTCGGGCACCGCGTGATCGATCCGGTTGTTCGCTCCGGTGAGGGAGCGAACAGACTGCTCCCACTCCCGGGCCTGGGCGGTGACCACTCCGAGCCGCTGGAGGTCCTCCCACAGGCTGGCCTGGAAGCGGCTGATCCGGAGCGTCTCGCCCGGGTGGTCATCGAGGTCGCGAGCTTCGACGATCAGCGTGGCGAGTTGCCGGAGCTCCTTGCGGTCGAGGGAGAAGTACGTCCCTGACGGAAGGATCAGATGGGATTGCTCCTCGGCCAGCGCCACGAAGAGATCGGCGAACGGGACGTCCTCGCCGCCTACCGTTACGGTGACGGTCAGGTCGAACCAGTCGTTGTCGCCCGACTGGGCACCACCGAGGTTGACGACGGGGGCGTCGACGACCTCTCGGTACTCGAGCACTTCGCCGTGCTGGACGATGTCCACCTCGGCGATGCGCTCGAGGATGGGGAGCGTCTCCGCGACGAAGCGCGCGGCGGCCATGCCGGTGAGCGTGACGTAGGGAGCGAGGCGCTCACCGACGTAGGTGGGCTGGAGCAACCCCGATTCGGTGTCGACGACAGCCATCACCGCGTGGACGATGCGGTCCTCGGCCACACGGTCGCCCATCCGGCTCGGGGCGTCCCAGAGGTCCTCCGTCCAACTTGCGCCCACCGCGCTCCGCGACCAGGTCAGTTCGATCAGATGCCCTTCCCGGTGGCGGACGGTCAGCACCAACCGTGCCGCGGGCAGTTCTGCCAGTTCGACGGACCCGTCGCTCGATCCGACCACGATCCTGCGCCGGAGCGCCGGGTAGAGATCGCGGAGGAAGCGCTCCTCGTCCCTCGGGGGGATGCGCACCGCGGACGTCGCAAGGAATGAGCGGGTACGTTCGTCGATCGGCGATTCGAGAGCTGCCAGGGAGAGCTGGGCAGAAGTCCCCTCCACCTCGGTGGGAAGCCCCCACCATGCGATGCCGTGGGCCGGTTCACCGATGAAGAGCACCGATGCGAGCGGCACTTCCTTACCGTCAGCGACGACCTGGGGACGGAGCACGATACCCGTCTCCTCGCGTACCGCGTCGATCCTGACCTGTGCCGGGCCTGGTCGGTAGTCGACCGGCCCAGCCTGCCGGCCAGCCATCAGCAGCGGGAGCTCGAGGTCTGTGGCCTCTCGCAACAGATCCCACAGACGCCGGCTGTTGATGGTCTGGAGCCAGACCACTTCGTCCGATGAGGTGTAGTAGCTCCTCGGATTCGACAGCCGGCTCAGTGCGAGCAGCTCGGTGAGGATGGTCAGGTGCCTTCCCGATCCGATCACCGGACGCCCGTAGGAGTACTGATGCTCCAGCCGCGACCACGAGATACCGGTCCTGACCCAGTTCCGGCTGGTGCTACTCCGGATCACCGGACGCAACCGGATCCCCGAGGCGGGGGTGGTCGACCGATACTGGGATGCGGGCAGGGTCGACACCAGCTCGAACTGGAGGCCGAGGTTTGGTGCCGACGGCTCGATCCCACCCGCAGCGGCTGCCGAGTGTGGCGAGACCAACAGTTGGAGTGAGTGCTCCCAGTCGGACGGCGGCGAGGCTGATGCCGCAACGGGTGCCCGGCGGTTGCCCACCTCCGCAGTGGAAGTCGTCGGTCCGGTGGTGGGGACATCTCTGGGGACCACGGTCAACACCGGAGCGGTGGGCGACTCCCGGCTCCCGTCTGCGAGCAGCAGGGCAACGGCGTGCTTGCAGTTGTAGCCGACCGGGCAGGTACAGGCGCCGTCGATGTCGGTGGTCCGACCGGTGGCCGATGTCGTCACCAACACCTCGACGACATACGGCTTGGTGGCACTGCCCTGCACCTCACCGATCAGGCAGGTCCCGTCGAGCGTCCACCGGTTGCTCCGCACCGCACCGTTGTGGGCGTAGGCCCGACCCCGGGCGAAGGTGGCCGCCCCGACAATCCGCTGTAGGTTCGCCTCGTCGGCGGAGGTCATCACGCGCGTCCGGTTCCTTCCGGGCTCGACGGCTCGCAGCTATCGTACCGCCCGACACAACGCGTCGATCTGGGGTCGGATGGCAGTCGCGGCACGACCACCGGCCGATCTCGGCCGACTGACGTTGCCTCCCGTATCCGCCCATCGGGTAGGCGGAACCTGCGTAGGGTCCGCTTGAACCGAGTGACGGAAGTTGGGCCAGCTGCCCGCCTCGTCATGGACTTGGCCGTAGCTGGTGGGCCGTGTGGGCCTCGATCCCACCGCCTTGGCATCGGACGTCCGGGTCGGTCGATAGCAGTTCGCTTCGGCAGTGGCCGACATCGGCCTCGAGCTGCAGCGACTCGTCAGGTCTCCCGAGGGTCGCCTCCGTCACCTGCACGATCAAGGCGCGTGCCGTGGGAAATTCCACCCGGCGATCCCTCTCGTGACGCTCGGCCCGTGCCACTGTCGCCTTCCCGGGCCGAACGTCGGGCGGCGCCCAATCGGCCGATTAGGAGGGGAGACGACCCGGTGCCCCGGGGCAATCTCCTGGCCCAGCGGGCCGGCCCCGATCTGGCGGCCTGGGGAAGGGCGTCGGCAATCATGCGCTTGCGTGCTCGGGCGGCTGCGCGATCCTTGGCGGACGCTCTGGGCTACGGGAGCTCGACGATCATCGACCCGTCGTCGCCAGGAAGGTCGCCCCCCACCGTCGCCGAGACGACCAGGCTTGCAAGGTCGGCAATGCCGCGGGACACCGAGACGAAGGCGGCATCCGCGGCGTCACGTCCCGTGACGACGCGGACCAGTGAGGATCGTGGAGCGAGACCCGTGGCGTCATGGACGCACCAGCGGCCATCGACGAAGGCCTCGAACACCGCGTGGAAGTCCATCGGGAGGAGGCCAGGTGCGTAGACAGCCGCGAAGCGGGCGGGGATCCCAGTCGCCCGACACAGCGCCACGCCGAGATGGGCGAAGTCGCGACACGTCCCGACCCCCGTGAGAAGGGTGTCCTCGGCCGAGTCGTGGACGCTGCTCGACCCGGGAACGTACCCGACCCGGAGCCGAATCCACTCGGTGATGGCGGCAACTCGGGCACCGACGTCGCGTCCGATCCCGAACTCCGCCACGGCGAATCCCACGATGTGGTCACTCGGGCAGTACCGGCTCGGTCGCAGGTACAGCTGTTGCAGGTAGTCCGACGATGGGGTCCCGGTGACCGGCGACGGGGTAGGGCCGAGGCCCTCCGTGGAGGGCGGCACCCGGGTTTCGATCTCGGCGCGGTAGCTCACCGAGAGCAGGCCCGACGTCGCCACCACGGTGACGACCCTCGCCCCGGAAGGATCGGTCAGCTCGTGGAGGTCACCTTCACGAATGCCGTCAGTCGCCACGTGGAACCGCTCGTTCAGCACTCGTCCAGCCGACCGTGCGGCCATGATCTGGATGACGATCGTGCTCGGCTCGACAACGGCGACCGCGAGGTCGCAGGTGATGACTCGCAGGGACGCCACCGGGTGCTCCTGACCATCGACCGGGTCGAACTCACGCAAGGGGAACCTGCAGTGCACTGGACACCGAATCCACGTCTTCGTCGGTCCGACACCGCCACCGGACTCCTGGCTGCTCGGCCGGGGTCATTGGCTCCGTTCCGATGTGCTGCATGCCTCTAGTCTGCCCGGATCCGCGCGACCCGCCCAAGGTGCAACTCACGGCAAAGACGTATCTAGGATCGCCACCTCCCGACGAGCTGAGGTCGAGTGACGCGCAAGGTCGTCGCCTACGAGTTGTTGTCACTCGACGGGGTGGCGGAGGAGCCGTCTCAATTCATCGCCGAGTTCGATGACGTACTGCGAGAAAACCTCGGGCGGGTGGTCTCGTCGCAGGATGCCGTCCTGATGGGCCGCCGGACCCATGACGAGTGGGCGGGATTCTGGCCCTCCAGCGACATCGAGGCGTTCGCCAGCTTCATCAATGGGGTAGAGAAGTACGTCGTGACCTCGACGGTTCCGGAGGTCACCTGGGCCGACACCACGACCATCAACGGTGGCCTCCTCGACGTCCTCGCGGGATTGAAGCGACGGCCCGGAGGCGACATCGGAATTCACGGGAGCATTGCGCTAACCCAACCCCTGCTCGTGAGCGGGCTGGTCGATGAGCTCAGAATTGTTGTCGCTCCAGCGTTGCAGGGACGAGGCCGAAGGCCCTTCGACGAGGGGACACCGAGGCACCTGGCGCTGATGCGCACCGTCATCTCGCCATCGGGACCTCTGCTTCTGGACGACCAAGTGAAGGAGTGAGTTCCATGGCGGATCCCTGCCCGCGCAGGTCGGAGTCCATGAGGCGACCGATGATGTCGACCGCATCCAGCAACTCGGGACATCTCGCTGGAATGTTGCGAGTCGCAAGCTGCGGACTGCCACGGTCTCGCCCCTCGGTGGACCAACGATTCGACGGCTGGCTGCTCCCGAGACGTTTGACGGGATCGCTTGCACCGGCGAACTCGGCCTTCCAAGGCTTCGGGTCCTCGGATCGCCTCGGCAACAGGTGCCCGTCGTGGAGTCCCTCGCAGCCCGTGCGGTCGACATCACCGACCTCACTGGAATCTGGAGTGGGTTCGGATCCGAATCCCTCGAACTGGCTGCCGTACCGTCCACCGTTGGCAAAGGTGCTGGGCAAGTTTGGGGCAACTCCCAATCGGTCGGCAGATCCCATCGGCTACGTGCACGACCCGGTCATGATGACCGGTGCACTCACGCAACCGAACTGATGGAACCTGTCGAAGGAGCACCAGAACTCATCGCGTGATTCCCCTACTCCTCCGTGACCAGCATGAGGTCATCCGGCGTCAGTCCGGCTGCGAAGCCGGGTCGAGGTCCCGACGATCGGCATTCGCGAGCAGATAGCTGCCGTACCCTGGCCTATGGCCACTATCCCCCACCCGGCTGGGACCGGCCTTCCGATCGAAGAGGTCATCGACGAACTCCGTACCGCGCTCTTCGGGATCGGCGCCGCGGTCCTCCAGGCTGAGCCGGGCGCCGGCAAGACGACGGTCGTACCCCTCCGGCTGTTGGCCGAATCGTGGATGGATGGCGGTCGCATGCTCCTGCTCGAACCCCGTCGGGTCGCCGCACGCGCTGCCGCCGCGCGGATGGCCGCACTGCTCGGCCAGCGTGTCGGGGAGACCGTCGGCATCTCGACGCGTGACGAGCGCCGGGTCTCGAAGGAGACCCGGATCGAGGTCGTCACCGACGGCATTCTCACCCGACGCCTCCAGCGGGACCCCACCCTCGACGGTGTCGCGCTCGTCATCTTCGACGAGTTCCATGAACGACACCTCCAGGCGGATCTCGGCCTGGCACTCACGCTCGACGTCCGCGAAGGCCTCCGCCCGGACCTTCGCGTCCTCGTCATGTCTGCGACTCTCGACTCGGGCCCGGTCTCGGTCCTCCTCGGGGATTCGCCAGTCGTGTCGAGCCGCGGACGGTCGTTCCCGATCGATCTGCGGTGGATGCCCCGGCGACCCGACGTCCGTCTGGAACACGGTGTCGCCGCAGCGGTGCATCATGCGCTCGAGCGTGACCCTGGGGATGTCCTCGTCTTCCTCCCCGGGACCGGGGAGATCAGAGCCGTGATCCGCGCGCTCGGCGGTCTCGACGGCGTCGACGTCTTACCGCTCCATGGCACGCTTCCGGCCAAGGAGCAGGACCGGGCGTTGCGCGCGGGAGTGCGACGCCGGGTCGTCGTCGCGACCGATATCGCGGAGTCGAGTGTGACGGTGGAGGGAGTTTCGATCGTCATCGACAGTGGTTTGGCCCGGCGTCCCGCGTTCGACCCCGCGAGCGGCCTCAGTCGGCTGCGGATGATCACCACCTCCCGTGCGTCAGCCGACCAACGTGCCGGTCGCGCAGGTCGCACCGCGCCCGGCGTGGCCTACCGGCTGTGGTCCGAATCCGAGCACCTCGGACGGCGGACGTGGCCCGATCCCGAGATCGCTGCTGCCGACTTGGCGCCGCTCGCGCTCGAACTCGCCGCCTGGGGCGCGCCTGCCGAGGCGCTCCGGTGGCTCGACCCGCCGCCGCCGGGCGCGCTGGCGGTCGCGGTCTCCCTGTTGATCGACCTCGGCGCGCTCGCCGACGGCCGCCCGACCGATCTCGGGCGTCGGATGCTCGAGCTTCCACTTCACCCGCGACTCGCCCGGATGGTGATCGAGGCACCTGCCGACGCCCGTCGGGAGGCCGCGCTCCTCGCAGCGATGCTCTCGGAACGGGATATCGCCCGGCGGAGTGGGCGAGACTCCCCCGTGAGTGCGGACATCGCGGAGCGCCTGGCCGCGCTCACGGGCGACGGCTCGGGCTCGCTCGAGGTCGACGGCGCGGCCGTCGCAACGGTCCGCCGCCGTGCGGACGAGCTGCTCCGACGCGCCAAGTTGTCGCGAGGCGGTGGTCGAACGGCCGACCCCGGTCCGCTGCTCGCGCTCGGCTACCCCGACCGGATCGCGCGGTTGAGCGGCGGTGCCCGCTACCGGTTGCGCCACGGCTCGGGCGCGACCCTCCCCGAGCACGACCCATTGACCGGCGCCGGGTGGCTCGTCGCGGCCGAGATCGAAGGCGCCGACCGCGTCGCTCATGCCGATGGCCGGATCCGTCTCGCCGCGGTACTCGACCATGAGGACGTCGAGTCGATCGGCGGGAAGGGGATCGCGACCGTCGTCCGGGTGGCGTGGGACGACGGGGTCGATGATCTGCGGGCAACGACCGAACGTGTCCTCGACGCGCTGGTCCTCGGTGCCGTGCGAACCTCCGCGCCGGCAGGGCCGGAGACCACCGCGGTGCTCGTTGCTCACGCCGTCTCGACCGGACTGGCGCCTCTCGGGTGGTCCGGTGCGGCGCGAACCCTCCAGGCACGCGTCGGGTGGGCGCGTACGGCGTTCGGTGACGCGTGGCCGGCGTGCACCGACGATGCGCTCGCCGCCGACGTCGGCGCGTGGCTCGCTCCACTTCTCGGGCGGGCGACGGGCAGAGCGGATCTCGAGCGCGTCGACATGGCCGGTGTCATCCGTGCGCGCCTCGGTGGCCTGGTCGCGGACCTCGACCGACTCGTGCCGAACGCGGTGCGCCTCGCCAACGGCAAGAGCGTCCCGGTCGCCTACGACGGTGAGCGTCCCCGGATTTCGGTGCGCGCCCAGGACCTCTACGGCACCGTTGTCCACCCTACGATCGCGAACGGTCGGATCCCGGTCACGGTAGAGGTGCACTCACCCGCCGGGCGGCCGATCCAGATCACCGGCGACCTCCCGGGGTTCTGGAGCGGGAGCTGGGCGGCGGTCCGCCGGGAGATGGCGACGCGCTATCCGCGCCACCACTGGCCCGACGATCCGGCGTCCGCGGCCCCTGGGCAGCGCCCCCGTCCGCGTCGCTGATCGGATCCCATCAGGAGGTCCCGACCTCGCTACTGGACAAGGCCTGCGCCGAAGCGGGCTTCAGCCCAACGGTCGCGCTTCGAGCCGAACAGACTGCACGTGCCCCTCTGCTCACCTCCGCCGGACTCGGTCCACCGCTCGTTCCTGCGTCGATCATCTCGGACGGGTTCGATGGAGTGATCTTCGCGACATCGCCGCCGACCAGGCGACCGTTGGCCGTCTACCACCGTCCGAATGCGGACCCGCTGACCGTCGCGTGCTCCCGCTCGATCGCTGCGGAGGTTGAGCTCATGCCGGAACACGTCGCAACGAGGTTCCGGCTGTTGGAACGACCTTCGTGACATAGATGCGGATCAGGGGCGAGTACGACGGGCCCTCGGCCGTGACGCGACCCCACGGTGGCCAGAGGGCACCGACGACGAAGCAGGCCATCACGAATGGAAGTCCACGTGACGATTTCGCTTCCCGACGACGAGACGCAGATCTCGTGGGCCTCCGGGCACGTGGGCATCGGCACCTCGACCGCCCACCGCCTGGTCGCCGCCGACCTACCCGGTTTCTCATCGTCGGGGTCCAACGACGGATTTCGTCCCCAGCTACTGGCCGAGGTCCAGAGGAGGCGACCGGAGAGGCCACACCCCGGTGTCGATCGTCGGTGGCCGTGCCCTTCTGTTTCCGGGATTGTTGTCAGGAAGTAGTCACAGAGGGCAGTCCGGAGGGCACGGCCCAACCGGAACGGCCGTGGTGAGCTGGTGGGCCAAGTGGGTCTCGATCCCACCACCTCGGGAAGTGCGTCCAAGGGCGCATCGACGTTGATCGAGAGTGCTCGCTGCCTGTACTGAAGGTCCCAGTGACGATCACGCGCCGCGTGCAGTGGCCCGGAGCCGTGGCCACGTTGCATGCAGGACAGGGGAGTGTTCGGGTCTCGTGCTCTGGTGGCCAAGTGGCTTGTCCGGGGTGAGTGATGAGATGACATGGGCCATCCCCGCCCACCCAGGCATTGAGGGGATGGCGGCAGAGGACCACCCGCGGCCCGGTTACCTGGCCGACGGCCACTTCGATCCGGACGTCAGGCTTCGATCCCACGCAGCCCGAGGTCATGGTGAGACCTGGGCGGTGCGTGATTCCTAGTTCGTCCCGAGTTCGGTGAGCCCAGCGAGGATGTCGGCGACCTCCGTGCGGGCCGTGTAGTCGGGTTGCACGTCCACGAAACGCACCGTGCGATCCTTGTCCACGATGAGGACGCTGGGCCGGGGCAACTGAGTGGAGCCTTCCGCGTTCACCTGGGCAAGATCGAGGCCCAGCTTGCGCTGAGCTTCCAGGACCTCGTCGGCTTGCTGGAAGACGATGCCGACTCTGTGGGCGACGCGGTTGCCCGGGTCGGACAGCACGGTGAAGTCGAGCTCGGCCTTCTCCACAGTGGAGAGGGATTGATCAGGAGATTGGGGGCTGATGGCCACCAGACGCGCGCCGAAGGCACCCAACTCGGGCAGTAGCTCACGTTGGTAGGTCCTCAGTGCCAGGTTGCAGTAGGGACACCAGCCGCCACGGTAGAAGACGATGACGGCCGGGCCACTGTCGACGAGTTCGTCCAGCGTGACCGGCGCCCCGGTCGCATCGGTCAGGGAGAAGGATTCCAGGGTGTCGCCGACCTGGAGCGTGCCGGCAGGAATCCCTTGGTCGAGAAGGTCCTGGATGCTTCGATCGAATGCTTCGGCTACATCTGAAGGAAGCCGTTCGGCAGCGGCTGCCTTCAGCTGCTCAGACTGCTCATGGATGGCGACAGGCATCGAACCTCCCAGGGGACATCGTCGGTGGAGTGCTACTGGACTGTACAGTCCAATGCACATGCCATCACGTAACAACTGGACTGTCAAGTCCACAAACGAGATACTTGGGACTATGGGACTCCAGCCGACCACCGAGAGGGGCCGCCAGACCCGACAGCGCATCGTCGCCGCGGCGGCCGAGGTGGTGGCCGAACATGGCGCTCTCGGGGCCAGCCTGGATGAGGTCGGTGCCCGCGCGCCTGCATCGCGCAGCCAGCTCTACCACTACTTTGACGACAAGGCCGACCTGATGAGGTCTGTGGCCGACGCCACCAATGAAGCCGTCCTCGAGGGCCAACGTGACCTCTTCGCCGAGCTCGGCTCTTGGGACGGACTGGTGCGATGGACAGACGCCCTCGTCGAGCTCCAGGTGCAGCTCGGTGGGCGGGGAGGCTGTCCAATCGCCAACCTTCTCGGTCAGCTCGGCGAACGCGACGATGACATCCGCATGGTGCTTGCGTCTGGTTTCGACCGTTGGGAGGCCTCGATACGTGACGGCCTCACCACCATGATCAACGCGGGGGAACTTCGACCCGACTCCGATGCCGACTGGCTCGCTGCTTCCGTCCTCGCAAGCCTCCAGGGCGGCCTCGTCCTGACCCAGGCTCGCCGTGACCCCCGAGCGCTCCGTCGGGCACTGGACGGCGCTCTGGCCCTGATCGGCACGTACCGCCCAACGGGCTGACCAGCACATCCGGCCCGTGACTCCAGGCCCCAGAACTGCTTGTTGCTCGGCCAATGCCGGCAATCGGGCGTTCTACACGAGCCATGGGGTAGATGATTGCTGAGCATGTCGGGCACGCCCGGCATGCGTCTCAGGCGGCCGAGCGCTCGCTGAGTGGACGGCGGCGCAGCTCCGTCATCTGGATCGCCTGCGGAACATATGCCTGGTCGAGCGTGCCGATGTCGGTTCCGGGCGGGACGATCTCATCGATCCGGTCGAGGACATCGTCGGAAAGGACGATGTCCACCGCCGAGAGGAGGTCGTCGAGTTGCTCCATGGTGCGGGCGCCGAGCAGCGCGCTGGTGACGCCCGGGTGCGAGATGGCGAATGCCATCGCCAAATGGGGCATCGACAGTCCCGCTTCCCCGGCGAGCGCAATCAGTTGCTCCACCGCGTCCAGTCGCCGCCCATCACTGAACGCAGTGAACAATTTCGCGCGGATGACGTCGGTGTCCTGCCCCCGACGAACCCGACCTGTGAGCATGCCCTGCCCGAGCGGGCCCCACACCAGGATGCCCATGCCAAATCGCTGCGCGACCGGAAGCACCTCACGCTCGATCCCGCGGGTCAGGATCGAGTACGGCGGCTGGTCGGTGCGGAACTGCTCCAGACCTCGCCGTTCTGCCACCCAGTGTGACTCCACAAGGGTTGATGCCGGCATCCCCGATGTCCCGAACGCGCGGATCTTGCCGCTGCGGACGAGGTCTGTCAGCGCGGAGAGTGTCTCCTCGATGTCCGTATCGGGTCCGGGTCGGTGGAGCTGATACACGTCGATGTGTTCGGTCTGGAGGCGGCGCAACGAGTTCTCGACCGCCGTCATGATCCATCGCCGGGACGCACCCCGGCAGTTCGGATCGGTGCCGATGGGCCGACTGAACTTGGTGGCGAGAACCACGCTGTCACGACGGCCCTTGAGGGCCCGACCGACAACTTCCTCCGAGTCTCCGTACGCGTCGGCGGTGTCGATGAGGTTGATGCCTGCGTCGAGCGCCTTGTGGATGATGCGGATCGATTCCTCGGGGTCGGAGTTACCGATCTCTGTGGCCAACATGAGCGCGCCCAGCGCGTACGGGCTGACGTTGATGCCTGTTCGGCCAAGGCTTCGGTACTGCACGAGGGTCTCCAGACGTGAGTGCGTGGACGCGTCGTGCGACGTACGCTGCCGACATAGCGGAATCTCCTTCCGGTACTATACGGAAGTAATTTCCGTTTATCAAGAGGAGGGCCATGGGACTCGAGTCGGTCAGGGCGGAGCCTCCATCGACGGTGGCCGGCAACGAACCAGCTCGGCGTCAGCGCGCTGACGCCAGGCGAAATGTCATCGCCCTGGTGGAGGCAGCCACGACCGTGTTCGCGGGCAGCGGGGTGGATGCGCCAGCGAAGGAGATCACGGATCTTGCGGGTGTTGGAGTTGGAACGCTGTACCGGCATTTTCCTCGCCGATCCGACCTCATCGTCGCGGTGCTGCAACACGAGATCGATGGGTGCGTCGAAGCTGCGGAAGCACTCGGGAACACCCCTGATCCTTGGGAAGCGCTCATGGATTGGATCGATCGCTTCACGGAGTTCGTCGGCACCAAGCGCGGGCTCGCCTCGGCGCTCCACTCCGGTGACCCGGCCTACGACGACCTCCCCCAGCACCTCCTGGCACAGCTCGAACCGGCGCTCCAAGCGCTCCTCGCCCGAGCGGTAGACGGCGGATACGCCCGAGACGGAGTCGCGGCCCGGGAAGTCCTGACGACCGTTGCTCTCATCTGCCAGCCGGTCCGCGGTGAACGACCGAGCTTCAACCAACGCATGGTGCGAGTGTTCATGGAGGGACTCAAGCGATCGAAGTGATCGACCGGCTCGAGTTGATGTCGGATGACGAACTCTGAAGGTGACGGTATATCCAGTGCCTTCGAGCAGGTCGGCGGCGCGAGCAGGTGGCGTATCGCCCGTGGCCGAGTAGCGGACCGAGTAGCTGGCCCACTCCGGACCGCCACCACGGAGGGGGTCACTGAGGAGGCCGGAGTGCAAGTGCCGGCGATCTACCAGCTGTTCGATGACAAGGCCGGGTTGCTGGAGGCGGTGCCCGAGCGGGTGATCGCCACCTGCGTTCACGTCAACGCCGCGATCGTGGAGGCGGCATCACCCGTCCGAGCCGCTTCTGCCGTCTGGAGGATCCGCAGGGAGTCATGCACTTGCCTACGGCGCGCTCGGGCAGGGCCGGCGAGTTCGCCTCTGGAGTCGTCGTCGTGAGTAACCATCAAGGACGGAGTTCCAGTGCCAGAAATGACTCCGAGTTGGATGGTCAGTCGGCCGTATGGGTCTCGATCCCGCCACCTTGGGATTAAAAGTCCCCTGCTCTACCGGATGAGCTAACGGCCCGAACGAACGATAATGCGTGCTGCGCCCTGTGGTGCCACGTTCCGTCGGCCACGTTCACGCCGAAGCGCCATCGAGCCACCTCCACCCGGGTGGTGGGTACCGATCGGCCGACCCCCTGCTCGCCCACTGACGGGTAGCTTCGGTTGCCTCGCTGACGAATGACGTCGGCGGGTGGTCCGACGTGAGGAGAAGATCGTGAACTATCCGGTGCGACCCGAGCGGAGCGCTCTCCTGGTCGTCGACGCCCAGGAGGAGTACTTCGATGCGGACGGCCCGGCGTCGTTTTCCGAAGCACACGATCGGCTCGACAACATCAATGCCCTGGTCGACGGGTTCGTCGCGCACGAAGCGCCTGTGATCTACATCCGGCACGCCCACCGGCCGACCGGAGCGGACGCCGGGCGGATGGGCGACTTCGCCGCACAGGACGAAGAGGATTCGTTCATCGAAGGCACGGCGCGGGTGGCATTCCACGAGGGTCTCCGGGTCGCGGACGACCCGATCGTGGTCACCAAGACGCGTTACGACTCCTTCCAGGGCACGGACCTCGACGGCATCCTGCGGACCCTCGGCGCCGCGACGGTGGTGATCGCCGGCTACATGACGAGCTTCTGTTGCGACACGACGGCGCGGAGCGCCCAGAGTAGGGACTACGAGACGATCTTCGTCCGCGACGCCGTGGGCGGCCCCGACCTCGAGTACCTCGACGGGAGGCCGTACCCGAGCGCCCAGGTGCTCGAGGATGTCGCAGCCGCGCTGGCCGCCGGCTTCGCTGAGGTGCTCTCCACCGAAGACGTCCTCAGCCGCCTCGAGGCCTAGCGCCCGCCGTCGGCCTCGTGTCCGGTCAGCTCAGGTCGTGTTGGCGTCGACGAGGTGCCCGACGGCGTCGGCGGTCGTCGGTTTGCGCTCGATCCGTTCGGACACGAGCGCTCGGACGAGACCCTCGTCTCCGGCCCGCGCTGCGGCGGCAATGAGCGTCTGGTCGATCACATCGCGCTGGGCGACGCTGCCGCCGATGACCGCCGAGCGGCTGCGGGCCCGGAAGAGCCGTTCGACCGCGGCCGATGCGTCGCCCCGGGCGAGCTCACCGAAGCCATGGATCAGATCGGTTCCTGACGCGGCGAGGGTGCCCGCATTGGTGGTCCCGTGTTCGCGACCACCGGCGGCGAGCACCACCCGGACGAGGTCCTCGCGTCCGGCCAGGCCGAGGACCATGACCGAGTGCAGGTCGTTGAACGCCGAGAGCGCATCCTCGAGCTTCGGCTCGAACACCTCGACCAGCGCCGTGGCCCGCTCCTCCACGTCGACGCCCACGAGCGAGAGGCGCCAGAGGAGGGACGCGGCGTCCACCAGGTCGAGCCAGAGGTCGCTGCCGTTCCGGCGCACGGACCCGTCATAGAGGTCGAGCGCCCGACCGAGGTCCCCCACCTCGACGCAGTAGAGCGCCAGGTGCCACCAGTTGTGCACGGCAAAGAAGCTCTGCTCCCATGCATCGGCGCTCCGGGTGAGGAACGAGACGCCCTCGTCGGTACGCCCCTCCATCTCGAAGACGTGGGCGAGGGCGTGGGTCGCCCAGACGTCGCCCCCGTCGGCCCACAGGGCATAGCGGGCCGCGTCCTCCGCCCGGCGGTAGTCGCCGTTCTCCTCGAGCCCGAAGGCGTACATGCCCCGGAGCACACCGAAGAGCGGATCCGGCTCGACCCAGCCGGTGGCGGCGCGGGCGACCACGTCCCTGATGTTCTTCGAGTCCCCGAGGAAGAACGAGAGGTCGTGGGCGATCCTGATGGCCAGGAGGTCGTGCGGATCGCGGGCGACGGCCTTGTCGAGGAATCGTGCGGCCGCGTCGAGCTGCCCGTCGGCCCACGCGTCGGCCGCCGCGGCATGGAGCTGCTCGCGTGGTGACGAGGTGGACAGGAGGGCGTCGACCTCGGCGAGTCGATCCTTGGCGACCCGCTGTGCGCCCCGGGTCTGGGCGAACAGGTCGAACTCCGCCCGGATGATGCGGGGGAGCGGTGCGGAGGGGTCGGCCTCGATGGCTGCGTCCAAGGTCGTGGCCGGATCGTTCCGGAAGAGCACGAGGTCGGTGGTGGCCCGCTCGAGGAGCGAAGCCGCCTCGTCGCTCGAGGTCTGGATCCCGACGCCCCATCGGTCGGTGACGGTCATGGTCGGTGCCTCCACCGGTGGTGTCGGTCGGGCGAGGTCATGACGGACCGGTGTCCACCGACGGGACCGATGGTGCCGTCCGTCCGGTGCCCCTGAGCCGACCCGTCCGTCCGCTCCGTTCTATCGCGGTCGTGGCCAGATCGCCCTGGAGCCGACGGAGGTCGGCCATCCGCTCCTCGACCCACAGGAGGCGGAGGACCGCCAGTACTCCGTCGCGCCGTCCCTCGCGCCGCACGGCGTCCCAGGCCGCCACCAGCTCCGGGGCCAGTCGGACGTCGATCGGTTGGGGATCGGGCAGTGGTGTCCCCCGTCTGGCGAATGATGCGGTCAGGCGGGCGAACCACGACTCGACCACCGTGCACTCGGAGGTGACCGTGTCCCGGGCGGAAACCACCTCGGGCAAGGGCGGCGGGCCCCCGGGAACCGCGAGGTCGGGCAGTGCCTCGAGGGTCAGGGCGGTCAGCCGGATCCGAGCCGTCCCGGTGAGCAACCGGGTGATGTCCGGGAGCGGGACCGACTTGGCTCCCCGTTCACCGAGGTACTGCCGGTAGGCATCGTCCAGCCGTTGGGCCGAGGCCAGCGCGGTCGACCCTCCGGAACCCCAGTCCGGATCGGTGTCAGACATGTTCCGGGCCACCTGGTCGACCGCCGCCGACAGCCATGCGGCGGCGGTGGCATAGGCGTCGCCCAGTGCCCGGGCCAGCTCCGCTCCGGCGCCGCGTGGCCAGAAGAGCAGGCCGACCACCACACTGACCAGGGCACCGATCAGGACGTCCTCGATGCGGATCAGCCCGACCTTCGATCCGACCGGTTCGATGATGTTGAACACCACCACCACCAGGACGGTGAACCCCGCCTGCCCGGCGGTGAACGAGCTGACGGTCGGTGTGATCCCGGCAACGAGCACAGCCAGCGGCAGCACCACCCATAGCCGGGCATCGTGGTGCCCGAGGGCGAGCAGCACGACGTAGCCGCCGAGGAAGCCGATGGCCGTTCCGAGCACGGCCCGCACCGCGGTCGCCCCGGTGCCGAGCGCGTTCGACCGCAGGACCGACAGCGTCCCGAGGACGACCCAGAATCCGTGCTGCACGGTCGTCACCTCGATCACCACCACCGCCAGGGACAGGCCGATGGCCCCCCGCAGGCTGTTGCGGAGCCAGACGGACCTCATGGTGAGATGCCCGGCGGCGACCCGGGCGAACGACCGCAGCGTCGCGGTGCCGCGGGCCCACCAACCGGCGGCATCCGACGCAGGACCGAGCACGTCGAGCGCGCCGGTCGCCAGGAGTTCGAGGGCGAAGGCGAGCATGCGGGCCGGGTAGGTCGGGTCGACCTGCTCGAGGGCGGACGACGGGTCCGTGGAGACGTCCACGACCGTCGGCACCCCGGCATCGGCCGCCAGCGCGGCAAGGGCCACATCGGTTACGGCCTGGCGCGCCTCGGCCAGCCGGGTGACGTCCTGACGGAGCGTGGCCGCCAGATCGGGACGTTCGGCCGGGTCGCGTGCCTCCACGAGATCGCCGACGGTCCGGAGCACGTCGGCGGCGGCGCGCTCGAGCATCGTCACCCCGGCGCGCTCGTCCGGTGGTGTCGACTGGGAGGAGGCGGCCAGTGCGCGGGACCCGGCCCATTCGAGTCGGGACACCAGGTTGGTGAGCGCGACATCCGACGGTCCGGCTCCCGTCGGGCGGTAGGGGGTCGCCTCGTACTGCTTCCGCAGGCCTACCAGTGCCCGGTCCACGGCCGTGTGGTCGGTGGGGAGCGCGGCACCTTGTGCCGCAGCGTCCAGTAGTTCGGCGATGGACCGCGAGGCATCCGCCAATGTGTGTCGCAGCGGGTCGTGCCAACGACCCGCCCAGACGAACAGTGCCGCGGGGATGCAGAGGACACCGGCGAGTGCCCAGCCGAGGAGGCGGTCGCCGACGGCCGACGCCGGCGCCTGCTCCGACACCGGGAGGACGAACAGGAGTAGCACCGCCGTGGATGCGGCGACCGCCTGCGGACTCACGACTCCAGCGAAGAGGACGCCGAACGCCACGACGGCCATGGTCGCGACCGCGGCGACCGAGGTGGTCGAGCACAGAGTGCCGACGGTGACGAAGACGGCTCCCACCAGCCACAGGACGACGTAGGAGCGGACCCGGATCCGGAGCGGGCCTCCGAAGTCCACGAAGAGCAGGAGCGACACGGAGCCGAAGACGGCGAACAGCGGTGTCTGGTTGTTGGCGGTGCCGTACTTGGACAGGGCGAAGATCACCGGCACGAGGACGGCGGCGCGCACAGACCGTTTCGTGGCCCGCAGGCCCGGGTCGTGACGGACCCACCACGGGCGCAGGCCGCGATCCTCCTGCGACGGACCGGTCGGACCCGTGTCGGACGACGTGGAGCCCATCGGGCGAACCTACCAAGGCAGCCGCCGGTACCGCTGCGTCCGGCCCGGCGGCACCGGACGGCTGTCGGTAGGCTGCCCGTGCCGGGTGGACGGCTCCGACCCGCGGGAGGGGGATGCGCATGGCGACCATCGAGGTCCAGGTGGATCCGTCCGAGGTCGGGTTCGACGCCGGGCGGCTCGAGCGGATCGACGAGCACTTCCGCGCCTACGTCGACGACGGCCGTCTCGCCGGCTGGCTGATGCTCCTGGCCCGCCGCGGCGAGATCGTCCACGTCGCCACGTACGGTCAACGCGACTCCTCCGCCGACCTGCCCATGGAGCTCGACACCATCTTCCGGATGTACTCCATGACGAAGCCGGTCACCTCGGTGGCCGCCATGATGCTCTACGAAGCGGGAGCGTTCGAGCTCAAGGATCCGGTGAGCCGATTCATCCCGGCGTTCGCGGGTACGCGTGTGTTCCGCGGTGGGAGCGCCGTACAGCCGGTCACCGAGCCCGTGACCGAACCGATGCTGATCTGGCATCTGCTGACCCACACCGCGGGGCTGACCTACGGCTTCCAGTACTCTTCGCCCGTCGACGCCATCTACCGGTCCTCCGGATTCGAATGGGGCACACCTCCCGGGCTCGACCTCGCCGGCTGTTGCGACCGCTGGGCAGCGCTACCCCTCCTGTTCCAGCCCGGAACGGAGTGGAGCTATTCAGTGGCCACCGACGTCCTCGGACGCGTCGTCGAGGTGGCGTCGGGGAGGTCGCTCGACGACTTCCTGGCCGAGCGCATCTTCGGCCCGCTGGGCATGGTCGACACCGGGTTCCAGGTACCGGCCGCCGCCTCCGGGCGCCTCGCTGCCCTGTACACGCCGGATCCCGTTACCGGCAAGGCGGTCCAACAGGACGCACTCGGGGTCGCGGCGCTCCAGCCCCCTGCGATGCTGTCCGGGGGTGGCGGCCTGGTCGGGACGGCGGCGGACTACCACCGGTTCGTCGAGATGCTCCGCCGGCGTGGCGAGCTGGACGGCGTCCGCCTGCTCGGGACGCGGACCGTCGACTACATGACGCGGAACCACCTGCCCGGGGGCGCCGACCTGGAGGAGTTCGGGCGGCCCCTCTTCGCCGAGACGACCTTCGACGGCACCGGGTTCGGGCTCGGGTTCGCCGTCGTCGATGATCCCGTCAAGGGCAAGGTCCTCGGCACGGCCGGCTCCTACCTGTGGGGAGGTGCGGCCAGCACGGCCTTCTGGGTGGATCCCGTCGAGGAGATCACCGCGCTGTTCCTGACCCAACTCCTCCCCTCGAGCACCCATCCGATCCGGTCCCAGTTGAACCAGTTGGTGTATCAGGCGCTCGTCGACTGATCCTCGGGCCGGTGGGAGCCGGACCGTTACCGTGGGAGGTCGGCGGATCAGGAGCAGCACCCGCCCCCGCAGCACCCTCCGCCAGCGGACGGTGCTGACGCTGGACCCGACGCCGTGCCCGTGGAGGCGAACATCGGGAGCAGCCGGACGGCACCGACGTGGCCGTCCGGGCAGGTGGCCGGCGCGTCGGCCTCGGCCATGGGCCTCGAGACCTCGTAGATCTGGTCACACGTCCGGCACCGGAAGTCGTAGCGCGGCACGGGTCACTCCTCGGTCGGTGGTCGTTCGTCGATGCCAGCGTAGCCACGCGCCAGTGGACCGGCCTCGGCGGCCGGCACCGCCACCCGGGGGCGGTGCAGTTCAGGGTGCCGGTCCGCCGCGATGACGAGCGCCTCGTCGGGGTCGGACGCCTCCACGATCTCGGCCCGGAAGCGGGGCCGGCCCATCTGCCCCCAGAGCACGAGGAAGCGGTGGGACACGGCCACATCCTGAGCGTAGCGGGCCGGCCCCGGGCGACCGCCGTCCTTCCGGGGCCGGTAGGTTCAGGCAGGTCCCCCGACGGGTCCACCGACCCGCCACCGTCTTCCGAGGAGTTCCCGGCGTGCACCCACTCGACAATCCGGTCTGGGCGGCAGTGACCGGGCCCCAACGGGCCGTCGCCGAGCGGGTCGGGCCCGTCGCCCGGTACCTCCCCGAGGTCTCCCCGTTCGCCGCGTTCGCCGAGCCGCCGGTTCCGGACACCTGGCGGTCCCTGGAGCAGCTCATCGGTCCGGGCGGGGTCGCCATCGTCACGGGCCACACCGGTGACCCACCGGATGGCTGGACCGTCGACTACGACGGTCGTGGGATCCAGATGACGGCGGCGCACCTGACGGCCGATCCGGCGGAGGCGGCCGCTTCCCGGCCCGACATCGACGTCGTCCCGCTGGGCGCAGTGGACGGCGCCGAGATGATCGCCCTGGTGAACTTGGCACGCCCCGGACCGTTCTCCCCCCGCACCTACGAGCTCGGCGGCTATGTCGGTGTGCGCAACGAGGGGGAGCTGGTGGCCATGGCCGGTCAACGGTTCCGCCCCGAGGGCTGGTGCGAGATCAGCGCCGTGGCGACGCACCCCGGCCACCGGCGCCGGGGCCTGGGTGAGCTTGTCGTCCGGGTGGTGGCGGCCGGGATCGCCGCGCGCGGTGAGCGACCCTTCCTCCACACGGCGGCCGACAACACCGATGCCATCCGGCTCTACGAGGTCATGGGCTTCACCCTGCGTCGACAGGTGCGCTTCGTCGCCGTGCGGGCCCCGGGCGGTAAGGCGGACCTACCCTCGCCGACGTTGCCTCCCGTCCGCGGCTGAGCCAGGGGGAGCTCGCCCCGGTCAGGAGGAGGCGGGGGGACGCGTCACGACCACGGCGGACGGGATGCCGGCGAGGGTGACGGTCCGGACCACCCTGCCGGTCGCGAGGTCGACCTCCACGAGTGCGCCGTTGCCGCTGCACACCCAGGCCCGACCAACCGGCCCGGACGCGATGCACTGCGACGGCACGCCGAGGGGGATGGCGGCCCCCACCGGGGCCCCGGTCAGCGACACGGGGGTGACGCCGTCGCCGGCGCTCACCCATGCGACCGTGCCGGCGGCCGGGATGACGAGTCCGGTCGGATTGGCCCCGACGGGCAGGGCCGCTCCGGGGGTGAGCGCGGGCAGCCCCACGGGCGTCAGGCTGCTGGTCTGGAAGTCGGCCACCAGCGCTTCGCTACCCGACGACGTGGTGGCCAGGGCGACGGGCTCCGGTCCGACGGGCACCGCCGCTCCGGCGGTGAGCGATGGGAGGGCGATGGGTGTGAGGGTGCCGTCCCCGAAGTTGATGACGAGCACCTGGGCCCCGTCGGGCGTCACAGCCAGTGCCACCGGCTCGCGACCGACCGGGATCGTCCTGCCGGCGACGAGCGACGGCAGCGCGACTTCGGTGACGGTGTCGTCGCCGAAGTTGGCGACGAACGCCGTCGACCCGTCCGGGGTCACGGCGACCGCGTCGGGCTCGAGACCGACGCCGACCTTCGTGACGACCTTGCCCGTGGCGGTCGACACCTCGACGAGGTCGTCCTCGGCCTTGACCGCCACCAGGAGCGAGGCCCCACCGGGCACCAGCGCGATGGCGGAGGGCAGGGTCCCGACGACGATCGGCCGACCGAGCTTGCCCGTGGTCGTGGCGACCGGGAGCACCGAGTCACCGGGGGTCGCGGCGCTCGACCCGACCGTCGCGTAGGCCACCGGAGCGCCGGGCGCCGGGGTGACGGTCGGCTTCGAACAGCCCGCCAGGCCCACGGCCGCGAGTGCGACCAGCGACAGCGCGGCCACCGCCGACCGGCGGTCACGTCGCCTCACGCCACGGCCCTGACACTGGTGGTCGACCCTCGGCGCACCGGGTGATCGTAGGGGCGGTGGGCCGGGACGCCGATCACCCACGAGAGCATGCGGCGCCGAGTTCTGCGGCGGCATGACGCCAGCCCGGCTCGTCGGTCACCGGAAAGAAGTCGCCGGTGGCGGTGTCCTGCGCGTAGGGGACCGGGGCGGGACGACCCTCGGCGAGCTCGGCCACGGCCACCAGCAGGGCGTCGATGTCGTCGCCTGAGGTGCCGAGGCCGGCGCTGGCACGCACCGCCCCCGGGACGCCCCGATGGTCTCCCGAGAGGACCTCGCGGCGGTAGGTGTCGACATCGGTCTCACCCATGCCGAGCAGTCGGACGACGTAGGGATGGGCACAGAAGCAGCCGTGGCGGACCGCGATCCCGTACTCGGCGCTGAGTCGGGCCGCGACCAGCGCATGGTGCGTGCCGTCGACCGTGAAGGGTGCCACCGGGAGCGTGTCCGCTCCCGGCACGCCGGCGCCGACCGGACCGAGCAGGTGGACGCCGTCGATGCCGGCCAGACCGTCGTGGAGCCGCCGGGTGAGGGCACGCTCGTGGAGCTCGACGGCGTCCCAGCCGATCGCGCCGACGGCGTCGATGGCTGCGTGGAGCGCGATGGCACCGACCACGTTGGGCGAACCGGCCTCCTCGCGATCAGGCGGGGCCGTCCAGATGACCTCGTCCAGATCCACCAGGTCGACGGCACCGCCACCGGCGAGGAAGGGATCGCCCGTCTCGAAGAGCGCGCGTGGACCGATGAGGGCGCCGGTGCCGAAGGGCGCGTAGAGCTTGTGGCCACTCAGCGCCAGGTAGTCGGCGGCCGCCGGGAGCGGACGGTGCGGTGCCAGCTGGGCGGCGTCCACCAGCACCGGAACCCCCCGGGCATGGGCCGCCCCGATGATGGCGTCGATCGGTGGCACCCATCCGGTGACGTTCGATGCGCCGGTGACCGCGAGGAGTGCCGGCGTGCGGCCTGCGGGAGCATCGAGGGCAGCGACGACGTCGTCCACGTCGAAGGTCCCGTCCACGCCACACTCCACGTACCGGCGGCGGGCGACACGTCCCCACGGGAGCAGGTTGGCGTGGTGCTCGACCACGGTGGTGACCACCACGTCGTCGGGGTCCAGGCGGAGTCGGTAGGCGAGGTGGTTGATCGCCTCGGTGGTGTTCCGACACAGGATCGCCAGGTCGGGCCCGTCCGGGTCGCGACCGGCGAAGGTCAGGAGGGCGCGCCGGGCCTCTTCGTAGGCCTGGGTGGCCCGCCGGGACCGGAATCCGGCTCCACGGTGCACGCTGGAATACCAGGGGAGGAACTCGGCGACCCGGTCGGCGACGTCGGGGTGGGCCTGGGTGGATGCTGCCTGGTCCAACTCGACGGCCCGGCGCTCGATACCACCGAGGCACGGGACGGACTGGCCCGAGCCGAGCAGTTGGGCCAGTGGGGCGGAGGGGTCGGTGGGGCCGGAACCGGACCTTCCTGTAGCGACGGTCTCCACACGGCAACCCTACGGGATGGTCCGTGGGCGGGGGTACGCTCCGGTCCATGCAGACCCAGTGGTCCAACGGAGCGAGCGGCGGGTACGGAGGCGCGACGGCCGGGGGTGTCACGGCCGAGGACGCAGTCCTCGTCGAGGGCGAGGAGGAGGCCCATCGGTCGGCCGTCGATGCGGTGGACGAGCTGCTCGACGAGGTCGAGCTGGCCCTCGCCCGTCTCGACGACGGTACGTACGGGCACTGCGAGGAGTGCGGGTCGCCGATCGACGACGCTCGTCTGGCCGGGTCCCCCATCGTGCGCACCTGTGGTGGCTGCGTGATCGGGGGATCGGGAGGGATCGACCCGCTCGCCGAGGTGCTCGTCCCGAGCGCCGCGGCTGTGACGACGGACACACCAGGGGCTACCGCCGACGCCGCGTCGCCGTCGGAGCCGGCCGACCCTGCGGCTGCGACCGGCCCCGACGACGTGTGACGGGTACTGCTACTTCTTCGACTCCCAGAACATGGTGTCGATCTCGGCGATCTCACTCAGCAGGCGGTCGGCCACGGCCACGTCGCTGGTCTTCTTGGTCTCACCGGCCGTCTTCGTGGCCTTCCAGAACATGTCGTGGAGGTTGGGGAACCTCTCGAGGTGCTCGGGCTTGAAGTAGTCGGTCCACAGGACCCACAGGTGGTGCTTGACGAGGTCGGCCCGCTCCTCCTTGATGATGGCGGCACGGATCTTGAACGACTCGTCGTCGGAGGCGTTGGACTTCTCGATGGTGGCCTTCACGGACTCGGCCTCGATCCGGGCCTGGGCCGGGTCGTAGACCCCGCACGGCAGGTCGCAATGGGCGTGGCCGAGCGACGGGGGCGACACCCGGTCGACGAGTGCGAGCAGATGGTCTGCGATGCGCATGGGGCTCCTCTTTCCTGGGATGGGATGGATTCCTGGCGCCGGGCCGACCCGAGGGCCCACCCGGCCCGGGCACGGCTTGCGCCAGGCCCGTCTGGTACAGAGTGGGGCATGGACCCCAACGTCGCCACCTTACCCACGTCGCGGGCCGATCACTCCAGGCCGGGACGGTGTCGTCGTGGCCGTCGGACCGGTGCCGTGACGACCGCCGTGGTGCTCGTCCTCGCACTGGCCAGCCGCTACGTCCGTCGGGTGGAGGTGACCGGCGGCTCCATGGCACCCTCCCTCCTGGAGGGGGACCGACTGGTCGTCGTGGCATCGCCCTGGGGTCGTCGGGTGGCCCCCGGCGACGTCGTCGCCGTGCCGGATCCCCGAACACCGGGGCGGCTGCTGGTGAAGCGGGTCGCCGTGGTGGACCGGGCCCGGGGCACGGTGGACGTGCGGGGGGACGCACCGGATGCGAGCACCGACAGTCGTACGTTCGGCCCGGTGCCGCACGCCTCCGTGCTCGGCCGTGCCGTCTACCGCTACGCCCCGCCCGGCCGCACGGGCCCTCTGGCCCGGCCCAGGGAGTACCATCGGGCGTGATGCCGAGCTCCCAGGAAGACCTCACCAGACTCCTCGACCCGGACTACCTCGCCCACGTCGACGGCCTGAATCTCGACGACATCCGGCGCATGCGTGCCGAGTGTCAGGGGGCCGAGGCGTCCCTGTCCTACCTGCGGCGCCTTATCCAGGGCCGACTCGACATCGTGCACGCCTACATGGAACGGCCGGAAGGTTCGGACGCGCCGGACCTGTCCAGCGTGGTGGAGAATCTGGCCGGCATCCTGGCCGGCCCCGGCCGGTCGACCGCACCGGGTCGCAACCCGGTCCTCTACTCGCCCGACACGGACGACATGGCCGAGCTGACAGTGGAACTCGACGACATCCTGGGTGCGGACGACGTCGCCCGCCTGGCGAGCCTCGACGACGCCGAGCTGGCCGAGCTCGCAGGAAGGCTCCGGGACCTCGAGATCCGCGTGTCCGCCGAGCGCCGGGGGCTCCACGAGCGGATCGACACCCTCCAGGCCGAGCTCGTCGAGCGCCACAAGTCGGGAACGGCCTCGTTGGACGGTCTCCTGCGATGACCGACCCGGTCGGCCACGACGGCGACCGGTTCGTCAAGGAGCTGCCCGAGCGCTTCAACGAACTGGGCTCCTTCATCCGGGAGCAGCGGAGTTCGGCCCGCCTGTCGCTTCGCCGCCTGTCCGAGCTCGCCGGCATCTCGAACCCCTACCTCAGCCAGATCGAGCGGGGACTCCGACGTCCCTCCGCCGAGATCCTGCAGCAGATCGCCAAGGCCCTGCGGATCTCGGCCGAGACGCTCTACGTGCAGGCCGGCATCCTCGAGCGGCCGGACGGCGACACCGACCTGTCCCGTCACATCTTCGCCGACCAGCACCTCACCGAGGAGCAGCGCCAGGCGCTGATGCGGATCTACCTCTCGTTCCGGCACGAGAACGAGGACCTGGCCGACACCGTGGCCGAGCCGGTGACCGTCGCCACCGAGGTGACCCCCGACGGCACGGCGTCCGCCGGCACCACCGCGGCCGCCGGCTGACGCGGCCCTCCCGGTAGGATCGTCGGGGCATGAGGCGACTCGCCGTCCTATCACTCCACACCTCGCCCCTGGCCCAGCCGGGCACGGGCGACGGCGGCGGCATGAACGTCTACGTGCGCGAGCTGTCCTCCGCACTGGCTCGCGCCGGCGTGATCTGCGACGTGTACACCCGGGCCTGGTCGGACGACCTGCCACCCACCCTGGACATCGAACCGGGCTTCCGCGTCCACCACGTGCCGGCCGGTCCGCCGGCGCCACTGGCCAAGGAGTCCCTCCTCGGCGTGGTCGACGAGTTCGCCGACGGGGTGCTCAAGTCGATGACCTCGGCGGGCGCCCTCGGGTCCGACGACGATCTGCCGTTCGACGCCGTGCACGCCAACTACTGGCTCAGCGGGATCGCCGGCCACACCATCAAGCACCAGCTCAACCTGCCACTGGTCTCGACGTTCCACACGCTCGACCGCGTCAAGGCCGAGGCAAGCCCCGAGGAGGTCGAGGCCGACTCGTCGCACCTCCGGGCCGAGGCCGAGGCGACAATCATCCGCTGCTCGGACACCGTGTTGGCGTCCTGCTCGGTCGAGGCGGCGCAGATCTCCCACCTGTACGGTGCCGACCCGTCGCGCATCCGCATCGTGGCCCCCGGCGTCGACCACGCCTTCTTCGGTCCCGGTGACCGCGTGCAGGCGCGGCGTGCGCTCGATCTCCCGGTGGCCGGCCCGCTCCTCCTGTTCGTCGGCAGGATCCAACCGCTGAAGGGCGTGGCCGTGGCCGTGGCCACCCTCGCCTCGGTGGTGCGCGATGCACCCGACGCCCGACTGGTGATCGTCGGCGGCCCGAGCGGTCCACACGGGGCCGAGGAGGTGCGGCGCATCACTGAACTCGTCGAGTCGCTCGGACTGGTCGACAAGGTCCTGTTCGTGCCCCCCCGTCCCCATGAGCTGCTCTCGACCTACTACCGGGCCGCCGACGTGTGTCTGGTGCCCAGCCGGTCGGAGTCGTTCGGGCTGGTGGCTCTGGAATCTGCTGCCTGCGGTACGCCGGTGGTGGCGTCCGACGTCGGTGGACTGCGCAGCCTGGTCGATCACGGCCGGACCGGCTACCTGGTGGAGGATCCCGACCCCGAGGCCTACGCGGCATGGGTCCGTCAGATCCTGGCCGAGCCCCTGTTGGCCGAGCGCCTGAGCACCGGGTCCGTGCTGCGGGCACGGCGCTACACCTGGGCGCGCGCCGCCCACCTCCTGGTGGACATCTACGCCGACCTGACTGCCGGCCGTCTCGTCGACTGCACGTGACCGACGACTGGGCGGGCATCCTGGGGCCCGCCGAACGCGACGCGGTCTGTGCGCGCATCGATGCCTGGGCCGCCCGCGAACTGGCCACCGGTGAGGCGCTCGTCGCCGTCGACCGACAGGTCGGTGGCGACCCGGTCACCGGTGCCCCCCGCTGGTACCTCCGCCTCAAGGGCGAGGAGAAGGAGTTCGTCACGGTCTGGCTCACGCTCCGTCAGCGCACCCTGCGCCACGAGTGCCAGTTCATGCCGGCCCCCGAGACCAACGTCGAGGCGACGTGGCGGTACCTGCTCACCCGTAACGCCGATCTCCTGGGCATGGCCTTCGCCTTGGGCGACGAGGACGCCATCTATCTGGTGGGCCGGGTGCCGGTCTCGCGTGTCGACGACCATGAGCTCGACCGGATCATCGGGGCGTCGTTGGCCTACACCGACGAGTGCTTCCCGACGGCCATGTCGCTCGGCTACGAGGGCCGCTACCGTCGCAGGCCCCCGGCGCAGCGCTGAGGCCGTCCGCCGCCCGACGGCCACGCTGACCAGGTCGGAGCCGCTGGTAGCGTTCGGGCATGGCTCCCACACTCCTCCTGGTCGGCGGCGGAAAGATGGGCTCCGCCCTACTCAGTGGTCTGGTTGCCGCCGGATGGGCGCCGCTCGACGACCTGGCCGTGAGCGACACCGACCCGGCGCAGCGGGCCCGGCTGGCCCAGGCCCATCCGGGGCTGACGGTGGTCGACGGGCCGGTCGACGCCGCCGACATCCTCCTGGCCGTCAAGCCCGACGTGGCCGAGGCCGTACTGCGCACCCTCGGCGCCACGGGGCCGCGTCGGGTGCTGTCGATCGTGGCCGGCATCTCGTCGGACCGGCTCGAGGCGGCGCTGCCCGCCGGGTCGGTCGTCGTCCGTGCGATGCCGAACACACCCTCGCTCGTCGGCGCCGGTGTGGCCGGCCTGTCGGGAGGGGTGGGCGCCACCAGTTCCGACCTCGAGTGGGCCGAAGGGATCCTGTCCGCCGTGGGCACCGTCGTGCGCGTTCCCGAGCGTCAGCTCGACGCCGTGACCGGCATCTCGGGCTCGGGCCCCGCCTACGTCTTCCTGATGGCCGAGGCCATGATCGAGGCGGGGGTGACGGCCGGACTGAGTCGCGAAGTGAGTCGCACGCTGGTGGTCGGGACCTTGCTCGGCGCCTCCCGGATGATGGATGAGACGGGTCAGGAGCCTGCGGAGTTGCGGGCCGCCGTGACGTCACCCGGAGGGACGACGGCTGCCGCTGTCCGCACCCTGGAGTTCAAGGCCGTCCGCTCGGCGTTCATCGAGGCGGTCGCCGCCGCCGTCGAGCGCTCCCGCCAGCTCGGCCGCTAGTCGACGGGTCGGACAGGACGGGACCCGGTCGGCCGTCCTACGATCCTGGCCGTGCCCGCCGATGCCCCACCTCCGAGCAGCAACCCCCGACCCGCTGCGGACGGACCTGTGACCACCGTGCGACGGATCCCCGAGGCCACCGTGGCGCGGCTGCCCGTCTACCAGCGCATCCTGGAGGAGCTCCTCCGGTCCGGGACCTCGACGGTGTCGTCCGATCTGCTCGGTGCCGCCGCCCAGGTGAATGCGGCCAAGGTCCGCAAGGACCTGTCGCTGCTCGGGTCGTTCGGGACCCGGGGTGCCGGCTACGACGTGGCATTCCTCGTCGAGCAGATCGACCACCAGCTCGGCCTCGACCGCGACTGGACGGTGGCGATCGCCGGGGTCGGCAACCTGGGGAGGGCGCTGGCCCGCAGTCAGGGGTTCGCAGCACGCAACTTCGAGGTGGTGGCCCTGGTCGACACCGACGCTTCCATCATCGGCGAACAGATCGACGGCGTGGAGGTCCGCCATCCCGACGATCTGCCGTCGATCGCCGAGTCGACGCCACTGGCCATCGGCGTGATCACCACGCCGGCGCCGGTGGCCCAGCGGGTGGCCGACCTGCTCATCGAGGCGGGCGTCCGGTCGCTGTTGAACTTCGCGCCACGGGTCCTCGACGTGCCGGACGACGTGTTTCTCCGCTACGTCGATCTGAGCATGGAACTCCAGGTCATGAGCTTCTACCAGGCGCGTCGCCTCGACCATGAGGCCGAGGAGCGGATGCCGATCATCCGGTCGATCGGCCTGTCGCCCGGCGGTCGGCGCTGACCCGTGCGGCCAGGCGACTGGCGGTCGGCAGCCACTGCCGCGAAGCTGGGGTGCCTTGCGTCCGCATCCGACCGGCTGGTCGCCACTGATCGATAGGGTGGTGGACCGGGGAACGGGTGTGCGCCGAACCGGCCCACCGACGCCCAGACACCGAGGCAGTGTGACGTGACCCAGCCAATCGACCAGGTAGTGAGCGAGGCGTTCGTCCCGTGTCGGTGATCGTCGTCGGCCTGGAGCAGAAGCGGGCCCCATTGGAGCTGCTCGACAGGGTGTCCGTCACCGAGTCGGACACCGCGAAGGCGCTCGGTCGCCTGCGCGACCAGCCGAACCTGTCCGAGGCGGTACTGCTGTCGACGTGCCTGCGGACCGAGGTCTATGCCGTTGTCGAGCGGTTCCACGACGGCGTCGACGGGATCCAGGAGTTCCTGGCCGACGTCAGTGGCAGCTCCGTCGAGGCCCTGGCCGAGTACTGCACCATCCGGTTCGACGATGACGTCACGGACCACCTGTTCTCGGTGGCCTCCGGCCTGGACTCCGCCGTACTGGGCGAGTCCGAGGTCCTGGGTCAGGTACGCCGTGCCTGGGAGCGGGCCCGGGGTGAGCAGGCCTCGGGGCCGGTGCTGGGCGCCCTCTTCCGCCACGCCGTCGAGACGGGCAAGCGGGTGCGGTCCGAGACCGCCATCGCCCGTGGCATCACCTCGCTGTCCCACGGCGCGGTGGCGTTGGCGGCCGACCGGCGGGCCGGCGGGCTCCACGGCACCCGGGTCGCCGTCATCGGCGCGGGGGAGATGGGGGAGGGCGTGGCCCAGGCCCTGGACGGACGGGGCATCGAGCACCTGATCATGGCCAACCGGACGCTCGGACGCGTCGAGTCGCTGGTGGCCGGTCTGCCGGACACCGCCGCCGGCTCGGTCGAGGCCCGCGACCTCGACGACCTCGTGGCGCTGCTGGGGGAGGCCGACGTCGCCTTCACCACCGTCGGCACCTCGCACCCGATCGTCTCCCGTGACCAGATCGAGGCCGCCCTCACCCGGCGGACCGGCCGCGCCGACCTGGTGGTCGTCGACCTCGGTGTGCCCCGCAACGTGGAACCGGTGGCATCTACACTCGACGGCCTGGTGCTGCTGGACATGGACGACCTGCGCGCCGCCGTGGCCGACGCCATCACCGGGCGCCAGGACGAGGTGGAGGCGGCCACGGGCATCGTGTCCGACGAGGTGGAGCGCTACCGGGCGGCATCGCGTGCCCGCGACGCCGCACCCATGGTGTCGGCCCTGCGCTCGCGTGTGGAGGAGGTTCGTCGCGCCGAGCTCGACCGCCAGCGGTCCAAGCGCTCCGACCTCGACGACGCCCAGTGGGAGCAGGTCGACGCCGTGACCCGCGCCATGGTGGCCAAGCTCCTCCACCAGCCCTCGGTGACCCTCAAGGAGGCTGCCGGGACCCCGCGGGGGGAGCGCCTGGTCGAGTCCCTCCGCGCCCTCTTCGACCTCTGATCGGTGCCCGGGCGCCCGGCATGACCCCACCGACCGGCCGCCTCCGGCTGGCCACCCGAGGATCGCCCCTGGCCATCTGGCAGGCCGAACACATCACCTCCCTGCTGGCCGCCGTCGGCGTCGAAGCCGAATTCGTGGTGGTCGACACCGAAGGTGATCGTCGCACCGATGTCCCGCTGGCCCGGCTCGGTGGCCAGGGGGTGTTCGTCAAGGAGGTCCAGGCTGCGGTGACCCGTGGCGACGCGGACGCCGCCGTGCACTCGGCGAAGGACCTGCCGGCTGCCGTGGAGTTGGCCGCACCTGGACTGGTGCTCGCCTCCTTCCCCGAGCGCGGCGACCCCCGTGACGTACTGGTGGGTGCCCGGCTCGACGGCCTGGCGACCGGCACGACGGTGGCCACCGGCTCCGCCCGCCGCCGCGTGCAGCTGGCGAACCTGCGCCCCGACCTCACCTTCGCCGACCTGCGCGGCAACCTGGCGACGCGTCTGGCCCGGGTGGGGTCCGACGGGGTGACCGCCGTCGTGGCCGCCCGCGCTGCGCTCGACCGGTTGGGGTGGGCCCCTCCCGCCGGGATGGAGATCGAGACCCTGGACCCGGAGGCGATGGTGCCCCAGGTGGCCCAAGGTGCGCTGGCGGTCGAGTGCCGGGTCGACGACGACACCACTCGCGCGGCGCTGGCCGCCATCGACGACGCGACCGTGCGCCGGGTGGTCGAGGCGGAACGGGCCTTCCTGGCCGAACTCGGCGGAGGCTGCACCCTGCCGGTCGGCGCCCACGCCATCGATGCCGTCTCGGACGGGCGACCGGACGGCGACCTCGTACTGACCGGGATGGTGGCAGGCGCGGACGGGCACGTCGTGCTCCGCCACACAGAGCGCGGTGCCGACGGTCCGGCGCTCGGGCGCGCCGTGGCCCGCTACCTGTTGGACGATGCCGGCGGGAGCGACCTCGGGCCGTGGAGGCCGGAATCGTGACCGTCGCCCTGGTCGGTGCCGGCCCGGGCGACCCGGGTCTGCTGACCCGACGCGGCGCCGAGCTACTGGCCGTGGCCGACGTCGTCATCTACGACCGTCTGGTGGCTCGTGAGCTCCTCGACCTCGCACCGGAGTCGGCCGTGCGGATCGACGTGGGCAAGGGCCCGGGCCAGTCGGGACTGCAGACGGAGATCAACCGGCTACTCGTGGAGCACGGCCGGTCGGGGCGGCAGGTGGTCCGACTGAAGGGTGGAGACCCGTTCGTGTTCGGCCGCGGGGGCGAGGAGGCCGAAGCCCTCCGTCGGGTCGGCATCGCGGTCGAGGTCGTGCCGGGCGTCAGCTCGGCGTTCGCGGCACCGGCCGCCGCCGGGATCCCGGTGACCCACCGGAACGTGTCCACCTCGGTCACGGTCGTGACCGGACACCTCGGCGACCCGACGCTTCCCGGCGTCGACTGGGACGCCCTCGGACGGATCGACGGGACGCTGGTGGTCCTGATGGGCATGGGTGCCCGCGCGGTCATCGCGGCCCGGCTGCAAGCCGGAGGTCGACCGGCATCGACACCGGTGGCCGTCGTCCACTGGGGCACCACCGACCGCCAGCAGGTGGTGCGCACCGACCTCGCCCACCTGCCCGACGTCGATCTCCCGGCGCCGGCTGCCATCGTCATCGGCGCCGTGGCGGGGCTCGACGTGACGGCCGCAGCGGTCGCGGCGGACGCCGACGGGAACTGAGCGTGCACGGACACGGTGGTGCTCCGTCGTCGCGGCACGACGTGCCGCCGCCCGGCTCGCTGGCCGGTCGCACCGTCGTCGTCACCCGGGCGCGGACCCAGGCATCGGAGCTCGTGCGGCGGCTGTCCGAGCTCGGGGCGTCCGTGGTGGAATTACCCGTCATCGCCATCGAGGACGCTGCCGACGGTGGGGCGGCGCTGTCGGCTGCGGCCGACCGGGTGGTCGGTGGTTCCTACGAATGGGTCGTGGTCACCTCGGCCAACGCCGTGTCCAGGATCGTGGACGCACTGGCGGGCCGCGCGCTGCCGGCGTCGACCCGTTGGGCGGCGGTCGGCACGTCCACGGCCAAGGCACTGATGACACGGGGCATCGTGCCCGACCTGGTACCCGCCGAGGCGGTATCCGACGCCCTCGTGGCCGGCTTCCCGACGACCTCGCCACGCAGAGCAGCTCCCGGTCGCACGGTGGAGGAGGGGGCGGTGCTGTTCGTCCGGGCCGAGCGGGTGCGCGATGTGGTGGCGTCCGGCCTGATCGCCAAGGGGTGGCGGGTGGACGAGGCCGTGGCCTACCGGACGGTGGCCGGGTCCGTGGATGCCGACGCCGTGGTGCGGGCCGTGGCCGCTGACGCCGTGGCGTTCACCTCGTCGTCGACCGTCGAGCGCACCGTCGACCTGCTCGGGGTCGACGGTGTCCCCCCGGTCGTGGCCTCCATCGGCCCGGTCACCTCGGGTGCGGCCCGCGCGGCCGGCCTGGAGGTGGCCGCCGAGGCGGCGGTGCACACCCTGGAGGGACTGGTGGTCGCGGTCGTCGAGGCCCTCAGGACCGCCGGCCACTGACCGCCCGACCGCAAACGGGACCCGGTGACGGTGCCGTAGGCTGGAGGACCGTGCCCGATCTCCTCCCGCCGCCCGGATTCCCGGCCCGCCGCCTGCGTCGCCTGCGCGCCACGCCGGCGCTCCGCCGGCTGGTGGCCGAGACCGCGCTGTCGGTGGACGACCTGGTGGCACCCCTGTTCGTGGCCGACGGACTGGACGCCCCCCGGCCGGTGGGCTCACTTCCCGGGGTGTCGCAGCACACGGTTGACTCGCTGGTGGCCGAGGCCCGTCGCCTGGTCGACCTGGGCGTGCCCGGGCTCATCCTCTTTCCGCTGCCACGCCCTGAGGACAAGGACGCCACCGGTTCAGCCGCTCTCGACCCCGACGGCATCACCCGGCGGGCCATCGAGGCCGTGCGCGGCGCGGTGGGGGACGACCTGGTGGTGATGGCCGACTGCTGCCTCGACGAGTTCACCGACCACGGACACTGTGGCGTGCTCGACCCGGTCACGGGCGACGTGGACAACGACGCGACCGTCGAGCTGTACGCCGACCTGGCGGTGGTCCAGGCGACGGCCGGCGCCCAGGTCATCGCCCCCAGCGGGATGATGGACGGCCAGGTGGCAGCCATCCGGGGGGCCCTCGACCGGGCCGGCCAGACCGGAACCGCCGTCCTGGCCTACGCCGCCAAGTACGCGTCGGCCCTCTACGGCCCGTTCCGCGAGGCCGCCGACGTGACCATCGCCGGTGGGGGCGACCGCAAGGGCTACCAGCAGGACTACCGCAACGCACGCGAAGCACTGGCCGAGGTCGCGCTCGACGTGGCCGAGGGCGCCGACATGGTCATGGTCAAGCCGGCACTCACCTATCTCGACGTGCTCGCCGACGTGCGGTCCGTCGTGGACGTGCCCGTCGCCGCCTACCACGTGTCCGGCGAGTACGCGATGGTCAAGGCCGCAGCCGAGCGCGGGTGGATCGACGGTCCGGCGGTGGCCCTCGAGCAGATCACCGCGGTCAAGCGGGCGGGGGCGGACTTCGTCCTGACCTACTTCGCCGCCGAACTGGCGGAGGCGCTCAATGGCTGACGGCACGCCCGAGTCGGCCTCGACCTCCCGTGCCGTGTCCGAGGCACTGTTCACCCGAGCCGTCGACGTGATCCCGGGCGGGGTCAACTCGCCCGTCCGGTCCTTCCGCTCCGTCGGTGGGCACCCCTACTTCGTGGCCCGCGGCGAAGGCGCGTATGTGTGGGACGCCGACGGCAACAAGCTCCTCGACTACGTGCAGTCCTACGGCGCGTCGCTGCTCGGGCACGCGCACCCCGCAGTGGTGGATGCCGTGCGTGAGGCGGCGGGCCGGGGGACCACCTTCGGTGCGCCGACGGAGGGGGAGGTCCTACTGGCCGAGGCGATCCGTGCACGCGTCCCCGGCTGCGAGCAGGTCCGGCTGGTGTCGTCGGGCACCGAGGCCACGATGAGCGTGATCCGTGTGGCCCGCGGATTCACCGGACGGGATCGCATCGTCAAGTTCGCCGGCTGCTACCACGGACACTCCGACGGGTTGCTGGCCGGAGGGGGCAGTGGGGTGGCCACCCTGGGGCTGACCGACTCTGCGGGGGTGCCCGGTGCCGCCGTGGCCGACACGGTGGTCGCTCCCTACAACGTGGTGCCCGTGCTCGACGACCGGGTGGCCTGCGTGATCGTCGAGGCGGTGGCCGCCAACATGGGCCTGGTGCCGCCGGCACCCGGATTCCTGGAGGGGCTGCGCGCCGCGTGTGATGCTGCCGGCGCGCTGCTCGTCTTCGACGAGGTCATCACCGGGTTCCGTCTCGGCGAAGGAGGTGCCGCCGCATGGAGTGGCGTGCAGCCCGACCTGTGGTGCTTCGGCAAGGTGATCGGGGGAGGGCTCCCCGTCGGTGCCTTCGGTGGACGACGAGATGTACTGGAGGTCCTGGCACCGCTCGGGCCGGTGTACCAGGCCGGCACGCTCTCGGGTAACCCGCTCGCGACGGCCGCGGGTCGGACCGTCCTCGAGTCGGTGACCGCCGGGGACTACGCGGTGCTGTCGGCTGCGGTGGCTTCGTTCGGGGCGTCGCTGCGCGAGGTGCTCGATGCCGCCCTCGAGGCCTCGGGCACCGCCGACGCCTCGGGCCGTCGCCTCACCGCACGCGTCCCGGTGGTGGGCCCGCTGTTCGGTCTGTTCTTCGTGCCTGAAGGCGCTCCCGACGTCACCGACTACGACGGTGCGGTGGCCTCGGCCGGTACCGGCCTGTATGCGCGGTTCTTCCGTCAGATGCTCGATCGGGGGGTGGCGCTCGCTCCCGGACCGTACGAGGTGGCGTTCCCGTCACTCGCCCACGGCGCTGCCGAGTACGACCGGACGTTGGCCGTCGCGGCCGACGCCGCGGCTGCCGCATTCGGATCCTGAGGCAATAGGGGTTTCCTAAAGGACGGCTCCGTAGGTGCCGATCTTCTCCGGTGAGGGGAACGGTCCAACCATGCCGACCCCGGAGTGGGGCACAATGGCAGCGGCACGCGGACCTTCGGGTTGTGTGCCGTACACCGGATGGCCCCTACCGGGGCATGTCAGGCGAGGGCCGGACCGCACGGGCCGACCGCCCGAACTCGACCGCCTCGGGCCACGAAGGAGAGATGGATGACCGTCGGGATCACTGAGCTTCCTCCAGAGGGGATGCAGCTTCCCGGTGTCGCGCTTGCTGGCGACCCCGAACGCGGCACCAAGACGACCGAAGGCATCAGCCTGCTGTTCACCACTGCCGGCGTCACGGTCCAGGGCCCGCAGCCACAGATCGAGCGACTCCTGGTGTGGTCGGCCCTCGACTCGGCCACCTGCCGCGAGAAGGTGCAGCTCCCCGACGGCCGCGAGGCCGCCATTATGGAACTGACCTCCGGCGGCCAGTCGATCCGATTCCTCCTGCCGAGCGACGCCGTGTCGCCCGGTCAGGCCGCCTACCTCGATCAGGCCCTGCCGACCTGGCTGCTCCGCTACAAGGGGGCGGCGGCACCGACGCCACCCGCTCCGTCACCCGTCGCGCCCGGCGCGCAGGACGCCGCCGGACCCGAAATCGGTGTCGAGCTGCCGCCGCCCGGTCCTGCTGCCCCGGTGACGGCAGCCGCCGAGACGGCTCCGGCCCCACAGGTCGAGGTGGCCGCACCGGCCTATGCCACCGCGGCCGCCGCCGGCCTGGGAGCCGCCGGCCTGACCGCAGATCCGATGAGTGGCAACGGCAACACACCCGGAGAGTCGCTGTTGAACCAGCAACCGCCCTCGTCCCAGTCTTCGCCCATGATGCAGGCCCCACCGTTGGCCGCTCCGCCAGCGCCAGCGCCCCCGGCACCGGTCACCCCGACACTGCAGGCTCCTCCTCCTCCTCCTCCATCACCGGCACCGGCCGCACCGGCGATGTTTGCCCCGCCGCCTCCGCCACCCCCCCCGGTCGCCGCCGCGCCATCTGTCGCCGCTCCCACCGAGTGGGACGACCCGCCGCTCGGACTGACGGGACCGGCGGACATCGCACCGCCCGCCCGCGTCAAGAAGCCCCGGTTCGCACTGACTCGCAAGCAATTGCACGAGGCCGAGGCCGCGTCAGCCGCCGCCGCCGCCGCTGCGCCGGCAGCCACGGCTCCATCGCCGATCGCCACCCCGCCGACCGCCGATGCTGCCCCGAAGCCGGCCAAGAAGCCGCGCTTCGCCCTGACCCGCAAGCAGTTGCACGAAGCCGAGGCCGCCGCAGCCGCGACGGCAGCCGGCGCAGCCGTGGTCGAGGCGACTGATGCCCCGGGTGCCGCCGCACCTGCTCCATCGCCGATCGCCACCCCGCCGACCGCCGATGCTGCCCCGAAGCCGGCCAAGAAGCCGCGCTTCGCCCTGACCCGCAAGCAGCTGCGCGAGGCCGAGGCCGCTGCAGCCGCGACGGCAGCCGGCGCAGCCGTGGTCGCGACCCCGGTAGTCGCCGCTCCGGCGCCCTCCGCTCCTACCGCCGCGCCCCACCCGACGGCTTCGGTGGCGGCGCCTCCCACTGCACCACCCGTCAGCCCCGTCCCGCTGGCCGTGCAGCCACCTCCGCCGGTCGCGGAGTGGGCCGACACCCCGTCCGCACAGCCGACACCGACCGGCGGCGGCACCGCGACCGCCGACGGTACCTCGGGCTCGTCCGGCGCCGACGGTGTGGTCCTCGCTCCCTCGGGCCCGACGTCCGGCCGCCGGGGGCTCATCGCCCTCGTGGCCGTCCTCGTGCTGGTTGTCGCAGGTGCCGGTTACCTCCTGACGAAGAAGAGCCCGTCGCCCGTCACGGTGACCGCTCCGGTGGCCAACCCGACCACCTCGGGCGCGGCGGACACCGTCCTGGCCGGGTCGATCAACCTGCGCCTCACGGACCTGCCGGCTGGTTGGACCGCCACGCAACCGGCACAGGCGGTCGTCCGGCCGCCGGTCGCCCCGGCCGTGGCCCAGGCCACCGCCACCAACGCCATGGCCTCGTGCCTCGACACCAGCTACGCAGTGGTCTCGGGCCTGTTCGCCTCGGGCTCGTTGCCCGGCCAGACCAGCCTGGTCCAGTCAGCAGTGTTCCAGAGCGCTGCCGGATCGTCCTTCGAGATGGGCTCGCGCACCACGGTCCTGTCGTCACCCGGCCAGGTGCAGGCGCTCGAGGGTGTCTTCACGAACCCGAAGTTCGATCTGTGCTTCCAGCAGTTCCACCAGTCGCTCGCCACGGCCGCGGTGGCCGGAGCCGCGGTGGTGGTCCAGCCGGTGACGCTCTCGTCGCCCAAGGGCGTGACGACCTTCGGCGTGGTCAGCACCTACACGGTGCCGGGGTCGGGCACCCAGGTGGTCGGTGACGCCTACCTCCTCGGTGGCCGGATCGTCACCATCATCCAGCCGACGACCGATGGGGCCGCCATCCCCTCCAACGTCTTCGCCCCCGCCTACGACGCGGTGGCGGCGCGGGTGTCGGCGTCAGCCACCAGGTAGGTCCACGCCGACGTCCACCGGTGGCTCCGACGGTGGCTCAGACGCCCTCGGGTGCAAGGCGGGCGATGGCGGCCAACGCCCGGTAGGCGGCCTCGGCCGGACCCGTCTCGTCGGGCCGCACCAGGTTGGACATGATCCGCAGGATCCATGACATGAGGGTCCCGGAGTACATCCCGGTGCCCACGCAGAGCTTCATCAGCTCCGGGTTGGCGATGACCCGTATGAAGGCCCTCGCCACCCGGTAGTAGAGGCCGTAGGCCTCCTCGAGCCGTTCCTCGTACCGCAGCAGGGCGGCGAAGCCGTCACCCGACAGGGCCTCGCCCAGCGACGCCGCGGCCAGGCGACCCGTCTCGTACCCGTAGGAGATGCCCTCGCCGTTGAACGGGTTGATGGTGCCGGCGGCGTCACCCACGACCAGGGTGGTGGCACCCAGTCGGGGGCCGACCGACAGGCCCATCGGCAGCTTGCCGCCGGTTGGCGGCCCCAAGCACGTGGCGGGGGACAGCTCCCACTCCTTCGGCGCCCAGTTGACGAAGTGCTCCATCAGGGTGCCGGTGTTCACGCCCTTCCAACGGCGGTCGGTGGAGAGGAGCCCGACGCCGACGTTGACGCGGCCGTCGCCCAACGGGAAGATCCATCCGTAGCCCGGAACCACGCTGCCCTCGCCGTCCCGGATGTCGAGATGGGACTCGATGAAGGGCTGGTCGTGTCCTGGCGAGGTGTAGTACCCGCGGAGCGCCATCCCCATGGGCTGTGACCGGTCCCGGCTGGTGCCGAGTGCCCGGCCGAAGCGGGAGTTGGCACCGTCGGCCACCACGACGTAGCGGGCCCGGAGCTCGCGCCGCGTCCCGGTGGCCTTGTCCTTGACCACCGCGCCGACGCACGACGGCAGCCCGGCCCCGGCGGGGCGGTCCGCACCTCCGTCGAGCAGGGGCTCGACGGCCTCGGTCCCCTGGAACACGGTGGCACCGGCCTTGGCCGCTCGCTCGTTGACCAGGGCGTCGAGGTCGTGGCGCGTGATGACGTAGCCGTAGGACGGGAAGGAGGGATGTTCGGGCCACGGGAGGTCGAGCACCTTGCCGAAGGCGTGGGCCCGGAGGCCGCCGTAGCGGTGGGCGCCGGCCAGCGTCCCCTCGATGCCCATGTCGGCCAACTGCCGGACCGACCGGGGCGTCAACCCGTCACCGCAGGTCTTTTCGCGCGGGAAGACCTTCTTCTCGACCAGTGCGACGTCCCAGCCGGCCTCGGCCAGCCAGTAGGCGCAGGAGGATCCGGACGGGCCGCCCCCCACGATGAGGACGTCGTGGACGTGGTCGTCAGCGGCGTCAGCGGCGTTCGCGGCGGACGTGGGCGGTGCGGTGGCGGTTGTGGGGTCGGCCGGTGGGGTCACGCAGTCATGCTACGGGTGCCACAACCGGTCCGGCACACCGGGCCCGCCGGGCCGGCCCGGTGCGCACGGGACCAGCGGATGTGCCCGCCGGAGGGGTGCGTGATAAAAATCACTTGCTGTGGACGACTACCTGCCGATCCTGATCCTGATCATCCTGGCGTTCCTGTTCGCGTCCGTGTCCTTCGTGGCGTCGGCCCTACTGGCACCCAGGAAGCGGCCGACGGCCGCGAAGATCGCGCCCTACGAGTGCGGCATCGTCCCCGGCATCGATCCGCCCACACGGTTCCCGGTGCGCTTCTACCTGGTGGCCATGATCTTCATCATCTTCGACATCGAGGTGGTCTTCCTCTACCCGTGGGCCGTGATCTTCCGGCAGCTGCGGTCCTTCGGCCTCATCGAGGTCATCGTCTTCGCCGCCGTCGTCTTCATCTCGTTCGTGTTCCTCGTCGGCAACGGCGCCCTGAACTGGGGCCCGTCCAAGCGCCTGACGGGCGCCATGCCGGGCCGCACCTCCAGTTCGACGATCGCCCGGATCAACGGGACGCCCGTCCCGACCACCGCCGACCCCGTGGTCCCGGCCACCTCGCCTGCCGGCCCCGGCCGCGCCGCCTGAGCGAGGAGACGCACTCGTGGGACTCGAAGACCTCCAGCACAACTTCTTGACGGGCCGGCTCGAGGACCTGGTCAAATGGGCGCGCACGTACTCGATGTGGCCGGCCACCTTCGGCCTCGCCTGCTGTGCCATCGAGATGATGTCCGTCGGTGCCGCCGACTTCGACCTCGCCCGCTTCGGGATGGAGGTCTTCCGTGCCTCCCCGCGTCAGGCGGACCTGATGATCGTTGCCGGTCGGGTGTCCCAGAAGATGGCGCCGGTGCTCCGCCAGGTCTACGACCAGATGATGGAGCCCAAGTGGGTGCTGTCGATGGGCGTCTGCGCCAGCACGGGTGGCATGTTCAACAACTACGCCATCGTCCAGGGTGTCGACCAGATCGTCCCGGTGGACGTCTACGCCCCTGGGTGCCCACCCACCCCCGAGACCCTGATGCACGCCATCCTCACCCTCCACGAGAAGGTGCGGACGGATGACATCACCCGACGTGGGAACGGCCGGGGACTCGAGCTCGCGCTCGACAACTCCCAGGGTCGCGACACCGATGACGCCAACGACCCCGGCAACGCTACGACAGGCTGGAACCCCGACCGTCCGGACGCCGTCCACGTCGGCACCCCCAAGCGCAACCCGATCATCGCCCGCAGCGTAGGTAAGCCCCTGTGACCATCACGGCCGACGACGGCACCTCCGACGCGCCCGCATCCGGCGGTTCGACCGTCCGGCGGCCTCGGGGCGATGCACAGGAACTCCTCTTCCCGGCTCGGGAGCAGTATCTCGAGGTCGTCGGCAACCTGCATGATGAGGGGTTCGAGACCTGCGCCGACCTGTGTGCGGTGGACTACCTGACCCACCCCGGTCGGCGGCTTCCCGAGGGAGTCGTCCCCCAGCGGTTCGAGGTCGTCGTCAACCTGTTGTCGCTCAGCCAGGTCCGCCGCGTCCGGATCCGCGTCCAGGTGCCGGCCGACGACCCCGTGCTGGCGACCCTGTTCGACGTGTACCCGGGTACCGAGGCCATGGAGCGCGAAGCGTACGACCTCGTCGGTGTCGTCTTCGAGGGCCATCCGGACATGACCCGCATCCTCCTGCCCGAGGACTGGGAGGGACACCCCCTCCGCAAGGATTACGGGGTCGGCCGGGTGCCGGTCCAGTTCAAAGGCGCACCGGGCCCACGATGAGCGACGCCACCACCACCGACCCCGGGGACGCCGTTCCGCACACCGACACGGTGCTGCCCGACCCGGTCTCCGGTGTCTCCTACGAGGAGCCGTCGGACACCGGCACCGAGCGCGGGCTCCTCATCGAGACGTCCGAGGGCGCCCAGGAGCTCTTCCCCCGCGACCGGACCGCCCCGGATGAACTACGTCGCGAAGCGGGCGCCGTCCTGCGCCTGCCCGAGGGCGTGGTCGTCAACGCCGACGACATCGACGTCGAGCAGACCGACGACGAGACGATGATCATCAACATGGGCCCGCAGCACCCGTCGACCCACGGCGTGCTGCGACTCATGATGGAGCTCGACGGCGAGACGGTACTGCGCACCAAGCCGATCATCGGCTACCTCCACACCGGCATGGAGAAGACGGCCGAGGAGCTCACCTACGTCCAGGGGTCGACCAACGTCACCCGGATGGACTACCTGTCGCCGCTGCACAACGAACTGGTCCTGTCGCTCGCCGTGGAGGCGCTCCTGGGCATCGAGATGCCGGCCCGGTCCGACTGGATCCGCATGCTGCTGGTCGAGCTCAATCGGATGTCCTCCCACCTCATGTGGATGGCCACCAACGGGATGGACCACGCGTCCACCTCGATGATGATCTACGGCTTCCGCGAACGCGAGATGATCCTCGCCTTCTTCGAGAAGACGACCGGCCTGCGGATGAACCACAACTTCATCCGGCCCGGGGGCACGGCCGCCGACCTGCCCGACGGGTGGGAGGACGACGTCTCGATCATCTGCGACACCGTCCTGCCCCGACTCGACGAGTACGACGAGCTGCTGACCGGCCAACCGGTGTTCCGCCAGCGTTCCGAAGGGATCGGCAACCTCTCGGCCGAGGAGGCACTGGCCCTGTCGCTGACGGGTCCGCTCCTGCGGTCGACCGGCGTGGCGTGGGATCTCCGACGGACGATGCCCTACCTCCGCTACGACGAGGTCGAGTTCGACGTCATCGTGGGTACCTTCGGCGACAACTTCGACCGGTACTCGATCCGCCTCAACGAGATCCGCGAGTCGATCCGGATCGTCCGCCAGGTCATCGAGAAGATGCCAGCTGGTGACTACCGGGTCCAGGACAAGAAGGTGACCCCACCGCCGCGCGGTCGCATCGACGAGTCGATGGAGGCACTGATCCATCACTTCAAGGTCTTCACCGAAGGCTTCAAAGTCCCCGAGGGCGAGGTCTACGTGGCCATCGAGTCGCCGCGCGGTGAGCTCGGGTGCTACCTGGTGTCCGACGGCGGCCCCAAGCCCTACCGGATGCACATCCGGGGGCCGAGCTTCGTCAACCTGCAGGGCATGCCGGTCATGATGCGCGGCGGCCTGCTGGCCGATGCCGTCGTGGTGTGCTCCTCGATCGACCCGGTGATGGGGGAGGTGGACCGATGACCGAGCCCATGCCGGTGGCAGCACCACGCCGTGGCGCACTCGCCCCGGCCGCACCGACCCACCTGTCGGCCGACATCGTCACCCGTGCGCGGACCCTGATCGCCCTCTACCCCGAACCCCGCTCCGCCCTGATCCCGCTGTGCCATCTGGCCCAGGAGCAGGACGGCTGGCTCACCCCTGAGGCCATGGTCGACATCGCCGGCCTGGTCGGGGTCACCCCCGGTGAGGTGTTCGGAACGGCGTCGTTCTACGACATGCTCCACACCGAGCCCGTCGGCAAGTACGTCGTGGCCGTGTGCACCAACATCGCCTGTCTTCTCGGAGGCGCCGCGGACCTCCTCGAGCACGCGGAGGACTCACTCGGCGTCGGCGCCGGGGGCACCACGTCGGACGGGACGGTCACCTTGGAGGAGGCCGAATGTCTGGCCGACTGTGACCGTGCGCCCTGCGTCCAGGTCAACCACCGCTACGTCGGCGCGCAGACCCCGGAGTCGTTCGACCAGCTGATCAACGAGCTCCGCTCGGGCGCGCGTGACGCCGACATCCCGGCCCACGGGACCCTGATCCGGGTGCGACGCACCACCGGCATCGAGGCCGACCCGACCGCCGTGGCCGAGGAGCGACGGGTCGCAGCCGACGCACGTGCCGCACGCGACGCCGCGTCCCACGAGGGAGGTGCCTGATGGCCGTCACCGATCCGCCCAAGATCATCACCTCCCGCATGGTCCACGACGACTCGTACACGCTCGAGCGGTACCTGGCGACGGGTGGCTACGAGGGCCTACGGACCGCACTGGCCAAGACACCGGAGGCCGTGTCCGCCGAGGTCGACGCGGCCAGCCTGCTCGGTCGCGGCGGTGCCGGGTTCCCGGCCGGCCGCAAGTGGTCGATGCTCCGCAAGAGCCCGGTCACCTACCTCGTCGTCAACGGGGACGAGTCGGAGCCGGCCACCTTCAAGGACCACCTGTTGGTGGAGCGCGACCCGCACCAGCTCGTCGAGGGTGTCGTGATCGCCGCCTACGCACTGCAGGTCTCGCGCGTGTTCATCTTCCTCCGGGGCGAATTCGCCCTCGGCCTCGAGCGGGTCCAGGCCGCCCTCAACGATGCCTATGCGCACGGTGCCGTGGGTCGGGACATCTTCGGCTCGGGCTTCTCGGTCGACGTCGTCGTGCACCCCGGTGCCGGCGCCTACATCTGCGGCGAGGAGACGGCGCTGCTCGAGTCCCTCGAGGGCAAGCGCGGGTTCCCCCGCATCAAGCCCCCGTTCTTCCCGGCGGCCATCGGCCTCTATGGCGCCCCGACCGTGGTCAACAACGTCGAGACCATGTCGAACCTGCCGTGGATCATGACCAATGGCGGCGCCGCATTCGCAGCCCTCGGTGGCGGCCGCTCCACGGGTACGCGGCTCTTCGCCCTGGCCGGACACGTCGCCAACCCCGGTGTGTTCGAGCTCGAGATGGTCAAGACGACATTCAACGATCTGATCAACGCGCCGGTCCTGGGTGGGGGCATCCCGCACGGCCGGGGCCTGAAGGCGTTCATCCCCGGAGGCGTGTCGGCACCGTGGTTCGGGCCGGACCAGATCGACCTGCCACTCGGCCAGGACGAGGTGGCCGAAGCCGGCTCCATGCTGGGGTCGGGCTCCGTGGTGGTCATGGACGACCACACCTGCGCGGTGCGGGCAGCCTGGCGCATCACCAAGTTCTTCTCCCGTGAGTCGTGCGGTCAGTGCACCCCGTGCCGCGAGGGCTCGGGCTGGTTGGAACGGATCATGGATCGCATCGAGCGGGGGGAGGGCCGTGAGGAGGACCTCGACCTGCTGATGGATGCCTGCGACAACATCTCGCCCGGCGTCGCCTGGCCGCCGCAGCAGACCACCATCTGCGTACTCGGGCCGTCGATCCCGTCGTCCATCAGCTCCGCGATCACCATGTTCCGCGACGAGTTCCTGGTGCACATCAAGGAAGGTGGCTGCCCCTATGAGTGACCAGGCCACCCCCGTCACCGGATCCGAGGGCGACGCCCCCGTCGAGGAGATCGAGTTCACACTCGACGGACGGACCGTGCGCGCCCACAAGGGCGAGATGCTCATTGCCGCAGCGGAGCGGGCCGGCACCTTCATCCCGCGCTTCTGCTACCACCCACGCATGGAGCCGGTCGGCGTCTGCCGGATGTGCCTGGTCGAGGTCAGTGGCCCCCGGGGCGCGACCCTGATGCCCAGCTGCTTCATCGAGGCGCTTCCCGGCATGGAGGTCGTCACCGACTCCGACAAGGTCAAAAAGGCCCAGGATGGCGTCCTCGAGTTCCTCCTCATCAACCATCCGCTCGACTGCCCGGTGTGCGACAAGGGTGGTGAGTGCCCGCTCCAGGACCAGACCCTGGCCTACGGGCCCGGTGAGACCCGGTTCGTCGAAGAGAAGCGGCACTTCGAGAAGCCGATCCCCATCTCCGAGCTCGTCCTGCTGGACCGCGAGCGTTGCATCCAGTGCAGCCGCTGCACCCGCTTCGCCGACGAGGTGGCGGGCGAGGCCCAGATCGACTTCATCGGCCGGGGCGAGCAGCTGCAGGTGGCGACCTTCCCCGAGCTGCCCTTCACGTCCTACTTCTCCGGCAACACCGTCCAGATCTGTCCGGTGGGTGCGCTCACCGCCACCCCGTACCGGTTCGCGGCCCGACCGTGGGACCTCGACCAGGTCGAGTCGACCTGCACGACCTGCTCGGTGGGCTGCCGTGTCGCCGTGCAGTCCTCGGCCAACCGGCTCACCCGACTGCTGGGTATCGACATCGACCCGGTCAACCACGGTTGGCTCTGCGACAAGGGTCGCTTCGCGGCCGACGCGGTGAACAGTGAGGACCGCCTGACCGAGCCCATGGTGCGCAAGGACGGCACCCTGGTCGCCGTGTCCTGGCACGAGGCCCTCGAGGCCGCGGCCACGGGGCTGCGCAAGGCCTCCGGTGCCGACCCGACGTCGGTCGCCCTGGTGGGCGGCGCCCGCCTCACCAATGAGGGCGCCTATGCATGGGCGCGGGTGGCCAAGGGCGTGCTGGGCACCGATTCGGTCGACGCCCAGCTCGGCGACGGCCTGCCGGCGGAGACCGTGCTCGGTCTGCCCCGGGCCACCATCGACGAGGCCGCTGCGGCATCCACCGTGGTCCTGTTGACGGGTGACGTCCGCGAGGAGCTGCCGGTCCTCTTCCTGCGACTGCGGTCGGCCGCTGTCGACGGCGACCTCTCGATCATCGAGCTCTCGCCCCAGGCCACGTCGCTGACCGCGCACGCCGCCGCCTCGCTCCGCTACGGGCCGGGTGGGGCAGCGGAACTGGTCGACGCCCTCGTGTCCGGTGGCGGCGTGCCGGCGACGGCGGACGCCGACAGTCTGGAGACCGCCCGCCGCCTGGTGGGGGAGGGCCCGGTCGTCGTGGTCCTGGGCCGGCCGTCCCTGGCCGAGGACGGCGAACTGGTGGCCGAGGCCGCCCACCGGCTGGCCGCCGCCCTGCCTGCCGCCCGCTTCCTGCCCGCTCTCCGACGGGGCAACGTGCTCGGCGCCCTCGACATGGGCCTGGCCCCGGGCGTGCTGCCCGGCCGGGTCTCGCTCGACGCCGGGCGCGACTGGTATGCGGCCGCCTGGGGCTCGGTGCCGGAGGCACGAGGACGAGGCACGGCAGGGATCCTGGCCGCCGCGGCCGGCGATCAGGCCGGCGGCGGTCCGGTGGACGCGCTGATCCTGCTGGGTGCCGACCCCCTGGCTGACTTCCCCGACCACCGGCTCGCCGCCAAGGCGTTGGAGGCCTGCGGCTTCGTCGTGGCGGTGGCCACCGCACCGGGCGCCGTGATCGACCACGCCGACGTGGTGCTGCCGGCGGCCGAGGCCCACGAGCGGCCCGGCACCACGACGAACCTCGAGGGCCGGATCTTCCGACTGGGCCAGAAGCTGGTCCCGCCCGGACAGGCGTGGCCCGACTGGATGATCGCCTCCGAGCTCGCCGTCCACCTCGGCACCGATCTCGGCTACGACTCGGTCGGCACGGTGTGGGACGAGATCGAGCAGCTTGCACCCTCCCACCGGGGCATCACCCAGGCAGTGCTGGACAGCCACGGCGCAGTCGACGGCGTGGTGGCCCCACTGAGTGCCGGCCCGGTCACGCTTGCCCGCCGTCCCGCTCCGCTCGACCCGATCGCCGTGCCCGGTGTCGAATCGGTGGAGCGTCAGGGTGCCAGCCTCCAGGCCGGCCTCGCTTCGTCGCCCAACGTCGGCCAGGAGTCCGCCGAGACCGCCGCACCGTCCGGTCCGACGCGGCCGAGCGTGCTGAGCGGGTCCCCCGATCTCGACGTGCCCCACGTGTCGCCGCTGGACAGCTATTCGGTCCGTCTGGTGGCGTCCCGCGTCCTCTACGACGACGGGACCGCAGTGACGACCGTGCCGTCGCTGGCGGGGCTGGTGGCCCCGGGTGCGCTCCGGGTCAATCCTCACGACCTCGACGACCTCGGCGTGGCC
>Ga0302187_10000247_pt1 | contig 53290 bp, 40 predicted proteins | sample II_Bog_E1_3_FD_202120 | JGI IMG/M metagenome (GOLD analysis project Ga0302187, IMG submission 202120) | Peat permafrost microbial communities from Stordalen Mire near Abisko, Sweden - II_Bog_E1_3 | ecosystem: Environmental > Terrestrial > Soil > Wetlands > Peat | place: Sweden: Abisko...
GCGCTGCACGGCCTGCTGCCGCCGCACATGGGTACGCTTGAAGATCAGCGGGCACGCCGCATGCGCGTACTGGCGGGTCGCGACACCGCATTCGGCAAATACAGCAACATGCGCGATCTGCAGGACGACAACGAGACCCTCTTTTACTCGCTGATTGCACACCATACGGAAGAGCTGCTGCCGGTTGTATACACGCCAGCGGTGGGCGAGGGCTGCCAGCGTTTCTCGGAGATCTGGCGCAGGCCGCGCGGGCTGTTCATCAGCTATCCCAATCGCGATCGCATCCACCAGCTGCTCTCCGACCCGCGCTATGACGACGTGCGCTGCATTGTCGTCTCGGACGGCGAACGCATTCTCGGCCTCGGCGACCAGGGCGCCGGCGGCATGGGCATCCCCATCGGCAAAATGGCACTTTACACCGCGCTCGCGGGTATTCCTCCGGAACACTGCCTGCCCGTACTACTCGATGTGGGCACGGACAACGAAGCACTACTCAAAGATCCGATTTACATCGGCTGGCAGAACCACCGCGTGCGCGGCCAGGAGTACGAGGACTTTGTCGAGGCCTTCGTCTCTGCCGTCGAGCGCCGCTGGCCGCATATTCTGCTGCAGTGGGAAGATTTTGCCGGCACCAACGCGGCGCTGTTTCTGGAGCGCTATCGCGACCGGCTGTGCACCTTCAACGACGACATTCAGGGCACGGCGGCCGTAACGACTGCCACGCTGCTGGCTGCCGTCAACGCGACCGGCGTTCCGCTCAAAGACCAGACCATTGCTCTGTTCGGCTCGGGCGGTGCGGGCATTGGAATCGCAAATCTTCTGCTCGCTGCCATGCAGGAAGAGGGCCTGACTGAGGCCCAGGCGCGCAGCCGCATCTACGCATTCAATCGCCATGGCCTGCTGGTGGTGGGCGCGCGCGGCATCCGCGAGAATCAGCAGCCATGGGTGCGCCCGCGAGCTGACGTTGCGGGCTGGCAGATTGCAGGCGGCGAGGACATTTCGCTGCTCGACGTGGCGCGCAACGCGGGCATCACCGCGCTGGTGGGCACCTCGGCGCAGGCCGGCGCGTTTACTGAAGAGATTGTTCGTGCCATGGGCAGCCACACGCGGCGGCCCATCATCTTTCCGCTCTCCAACCCGACCTCCTGCGCGGAAGCCGCGCCAGCCGACCTGTTGCGCTGGACAGATGGCCGCGCGATCATTGGTACCGGCAGTCCGTTTGCGCCGGTCGAAGTGGACGGCAAGTTGATCCCCATCGCGCAGACGAACAATTCATACATCTTTCCCGGTCTCGCACTGGGGATTCTGGTCTCCCGTGCGCGACGCGTGACGGACGCGATGATCATGGCGGCGGCCAAGGCGCTCGCGCACCTCTCTCCCGCGCGCGAGAATGCGGGCAGCCGTCTGCTGCCGCCGATTGCCGAATCACGCGGGGTTGGTCTGGTTGTGGCAGAGGCTGTAGGACGGCAGGCAATCGCCGATGGGGTGTCCACGCTCAACGACGCGGCACTCCAGGCTGAACTTCGCGCCTATGTATGGGAGCCCGTCTACGCCCCCTATGAGCGGCTGCACTAAACGCCCGACGGCGCACGCATGGCTTCAAGCGAGGCAGTCAGGTCCGCGGCAAGCGTCTGTTGCGCCTCGCCCGGCAGTTTTTCTTCGCGGCTGGTCAGGTAGAAGACATCGATGGCAGTCTCGCCTTCCGTGTCAATCAGCGCTACCTTGATGTCACACTGATGCACGGCGAGGGTGAGCGCAATCTGCCGCAGTAATCCGGGCACATCCTGCGAGATGACCTGAAGGAGCGTGGAATGCGTTGACGACTCGGAGTCGAACTCCAGCCGCGTGGCCACCTCGACCTTGAGGTTGCCGGGATGGTTGAGATGACGGCGGGCCTCGAGCAACTGCTGCACGGAAATCTTCTGCGCCACCACGTCGTGCAGGTTCGCCAGGAAGCGGTCCTTCTCGCTGGGATTGAGTTCGAGAGTGTGAAAGACATCGGTGAAGTGGAAGCTGTCGACAATGACGCCGGCTTCGTTCGAGAAAGCGCCGGCCTTGACGATGTTCATGCCCCAGGCTGCGAGAGTTCCGGCGACGTCCGCAAAGAGGCGGGTGCGGTCGCGGGTGATCACGGTCAGGTCGAAGAGCTGGCGATTGGGGCGCAGATCCAGCTGAACCGGGTCCTTGTCCAGGTTGAGCGCCATCTGGAAGTGGTGGCGAATCTGCTCCGGCAACCGTGTTTGCAGGTAGCGCTGGGGCAGGCCTTCAAGAAATTTTTTCAACGCGTCGTACTGCGCTGGCGGGACCATGGAGCGGATGCGGTTGAGCAGGGTGGGATCGATGGCTGCGTGATAGCGCACCTCGTCGACCGAGCGGTCCATGAAGTTGGCTGTCGACATGTAGAACTGCCACAGGTTCTCGGCCTTCCATGGCGTGAGCGCGTCGGGATTGACGGCCTTGATGTCGGCAAAGGTCATCAGCGTGAGCATCTTCAAGATCTGCGGGCTGCCGATCTTGTCGGCAAAGCTGCGCACGTTTTCCGGGTCGAAGATGTCGCGGCGCAGGGCCAGGGACATTTCCAGATGCAGGCGGATGAGCTTGAGGATGGACTCGCGCTCTTCGGCGTCGAAGTCGAGGCGGGCTAAAAATGCGTCGGCGAGTTCGACACTCTGGCCGGCATGTTCGCCCGTGCGGCGCGCCTTGCCGGTGTCATGCAAGAGCAGCGCAAGGAGAAACAGATCGAGCCGGTCGATCTCTGGAAGCAACTGCGCGAGCCGCTGCTCGTAGTCATGCGTAGGCGTGCGCAGGGTGTGCACGTTGTCGATGGTGAGAAAGGTGTGCTCGTCGACGGTGTAGCGATGATAGCTGTCGCGGATGACCAATGCGTCAATGCCGTGGAACTCGGGGATCAGCATCTCCAGAACGCCCAGCGCATGCATGGTGCGCAGCGCGTGCGCGGCGTGCGGCCCGAGCAGCACTTCGCGCAGCGCATTCCAAAGATACGGCCCCTCGGGAATGTGGATGGCAAGCGCAGGCAGGGCATCGGTGATCCGGTCCTCGGCGGCCTGCGAGAGCGTGTAGCCGTGCGTGGCCATCATGGAAAAGATACGCAGGATGGCGGCGGTGTCGTTGAACTGCGCGCCGGCAACAATGTCGATGCGGCCCTGGTCGAGCAGGAAGTCGGTTCCGGCAATGGGTGTGCGGCGGCGGCGGAACTGCTTGTAGAAGCTGACCGGCGCGGGCAGGTGTTCCATCAACAGAGCGGCGCGGCGATAGACGATGCGGGCGTGGCGATAGTAGGTCCGCATCCAGTAGCTGGGGTCGGCGGTGCCGCGGGTTTCCAGGCCGATCGAGTTGGCCGCCGCTTCGTCCTGCGACTGCCAGTCCAGCGTATTGTCGTCGCGGCCATGGCGGAAGTGGAGAAAACATCGTGCCGCGGCCAGGAAGTCGAAGGCCGCCTCGGCGTCTCCGCGTGCCGACTGGAAGACGCCGCCGCGCTGGCGGGGCCACTCCTTGGTTTCCTTCAGGTGGAAGAGGAGCGCAAACCAGACGGCGAGGTGATAATCGCGCAGTCCACCCGGACAGTCCTTCAGGTTGGGCTCCAGATGAAAGATGGTGTTGCCGAACTTGGCATGGCGGGCGCGGGCAATCTCGCCCAGCTTCTGGGTGATGGTGTTCCACTCGCTCAGGACCAGGCCGGGCAGTACGGTTTGGTGCAACTGCTGGTAGAGCGGAAACTGCCCGGCAAGAAAGCGGCGGTCGAGCGTGGCCAGGCTGAACTCGAGATTGTCCGGATCGAAGCGGCCGGCTTCCTTCACCGTGCGCGAGCTGGGGCTGGCCCGCAGGCCCACATCCCACATGCCCTGGATGATGGAGCGAACGGCTTCTTTCGATTGCTCCTCGGTCTTTTCGTCGGCAAAGGCAAACAGCACGTCGATGTCTGAAAAGGGGAACAGGTCCTTGCGGCCGTAGCCGCCCAGGGCGAGCAAAGACACGTTGAGCGCAGGCTGCCCGGCAAAGGCCCGGCGCCACATTTCAATGAGGATACGGTCGACGACGGCGGAGCGGCGGCGGATGGCGGCGGTGCCGTCCCCGGTGCGTTCGCAGGTCTGGCGGACGAGCGCCATCTCCCGCGTATACTGCTCCCGAAGATCGTCAACCGCCAAAGCGACTGGATTCATATGGGCTTTTTGGGACGTGGCCTGCCGAAGCAGGAAGGAATTGTTTACAGGATAAGCGATTTTTTCCGTGCTGGGGAGATTTGGGACAACGAGGATCGAAAACGTGGGTCACTGCCGTCTCGAATAGGCGACAGTCCAGGGCTCTAGCAACGCCGCCGAGCGAGCCAGGCCGTGCTCATTCAGCGCGGCAGTTTGGGAATAGAGTATCGCAGCCTCATGGTTTCGCAAGTGCGGTCCAGAATGCGTTTCTGTCGGGATGGCCTAGAGCGCCGTCTCCCCGCGCTCGTCGTTGCGGATGCGGATGGCTTCCTCGATGCGGCTGACGAAGATTTTGCCGTCGCCGATGCGGCCGGTTCTGGCGGCTGAGCCGATGGCCGCAATGGCCTTGTCGCGCAGATCATCGGTGACCACGACTTCGATTTTCACCTTGGGCAATAGATCGACCGTGTACTCGCGGCCGCGGTAGAACTCGGTGTGGCCCTTCTGGCGGCCATGACCGCGGGCTTCGAGAATCGTCATGCCTTCAATGCCTGCTTCCAGCAGCGCTTCCTTGACGGCGTCCAGCTTGGAGGGCTGGAGAATGGCTTCAATCTTGAGCATGTTCAAAATGCCTCGTTTGACAGCGTAACAGGCCCGGGTAGCGGTTGGGCGACCGGCAGGTGGTGTTTTCTTGAAAACTTGTTCATTGCGAGTCAACACAGCGCGCGATCGCAGACCGGATGGGCGCCGTCGAGCGAGCTTCAGGAGTTCAGGTCGTACGCTTCTTCATTGTGCTGGGATAGATCGAGCCCCTCGGCTTCCTCGTCTGCAGAGACGCGCAATCCCATGGTCTTATCTACGAGGAAGAGAAGAACGAGTGTGCCCACGATCGAGATGCTCCAGGCGATGGCCACACCGGCCAGCTGGTTGCCGATCTGGCCCCAGTGCCCGTCCATGGCGCCGGTGGGCGCGTCCTTGCCGAAGGCCGGGTTGATCAGCCGCGTGGCAAACAGGCCGGTCAGCAGCGCCCCCAGTGTGCCGCCGGCGCCGTGCACGCCAAAGGCGTCCAGCGAGTCGTCGTAGCCAAAAAAGCTCTTCACCATGAAGACCATGAAGAAACAGAACAGGCCGGCGAGCAGGCCAATGGCCAGCGCCGCCATGGGTTGAACGTAGCCCGAGGCCGGAGTGATAGCCACGAGGCCCGCCACGGCGCCCGAGATGGCGCCGAGCGCGGTTGGCTTACCGTTGTGAATCCACTCGGCGATGGACCAGCCGATGGCCGCGGCAGCAGCGGCAAAGTGGGTGTTGACAAATGCGCTGGTGGCCAGCGAACTGGCGCCCAGCGCGCTGCCCGCATTGAAGCCGAACCAGCCCACCCACAGCAGGCACGCGCCAATGAAGCTGAGCACCATGGAGTGGGGCGGCATGTTGGTTTGCGGGTAGCCGATGCGCTTGCCCAGGTAGAGGCAGGTGACCAGGGCCGAAACACCCGAGGTTACATGGACTACTGTTCCGCCGGCAAAGTCGAGCGATGGAAGACGTCCGCCGGACGCGTTCAGCAGTCCGCCCACGCCCCATACCATGTGGGCCATGGGGCTATAGACGAGCACCGACCATGCGGACAGAAAAACCGCCATGGAGCTGAACTTCATCCGTTCGGCGAACGCGCCTGTGATGAGGGCCGGGGTGATGATGGCGAACATGAGCTGGTAGATCATGTAGGTCTGCTCAGGGATGGTGGGCGCGTAGTCCGGGTTCGGCGTCAGGCCCACGCCGCGCAGGAACGCATGCTCGAAGCCGCCGATAAAGCTGGTTCCGTGGGCGAAGGCCAGCGAGTAGCCGATCACGGCCCAGAGTATGGTAATCAGGCCCATCATGGCAAAGCTTTGCATCATGGTGCCGAGCATATTTTTCCGGCGCACCAGGCCGCCGTAAAACAGTGCGAGACCGGGGCCGGTCATCAACAGAACCAGCGCGGCGGAGACCAGCATCCATGCATTGTCGCCGGCCGACTGCGCGGTCTGGACGGCCTGCTGAAGCTGCGCGATCTGGGCCTGGGTCGCGGAGTTGGGAGCCGCCGCGGCCCCCTGGCCAACGGCCATTGCCGACGAACCCTGGAAAACTAGCAGAAGGAAGAGCAAAGGACGGCAACTGCGCATTTGTGTTTCCGCTCCGGAACAGGAATATCTCCGCATGAATCCGCGGACGGGAAGCAGGATGGGAGTTCCCATGGCCATAAGGCGCGCCCTCAACGGTGGCGCCGGCCATAGTTGAGCCGGGACCGGCCAATGGCCAGTCGCGGATCGAAAGTCACCAGGGACGTTTGTCGCGTTCCCCTGATTCTCCTAAAGAGAGCGGCATAACGCAAGTGAAGCCGCCGATCCTCATGGAATCCTCATTTGCGGAATGGTATTGGGACTCCGCCGTTGTGTTGCGGCGGCAAACAGAGTTGGGCGAAGCCGAGCCCACCGCGCCGAGAGGAGATGACACAGGGACGCAGCTGGGATTGCCAGCGGGGCGCAAGTTCAATCGGGCTCCGCCGCGGGTTGCAAATGCGTATCAGCACACCGTCATGCCCCGGTTTTGGAGGTATAGTAGGAGACATGGCAGCCACGGCGGAACGGGACCATTACTTGTTCGGGGCGCTCGATAGCAGCGCGAAAAACCGCGTCAAGCTCAACGAGGTCAGCTACGGCTTCGAGGAGCCGGAGGGCGTGTTTCTGACTTCGCTGGATTTTGCGGTGAACTGGATTCGCAAGAACTCGGTATGGCCCATGACCTTCGGATTGGCCTGCTGCGCCATTGAAATGATGTCGATGGGGGCCTCGCGCTTTGACGTCGCACGCTTCGGAGCAGAGGTCTTTCGCCCGTCCCCGCGGCAGTCTGACCTGATGGTCGTAGCCGGCCGGGTTTCCAACAAGATGGCTCCCGTGATTCGCCGCCTCTATGACCAGATGCCGGAGCCGAAATGGGTGATTTCGATGGGCGCCTGTGCCACCTCGGGGGGCGTGTTCAATAATTACGCGCTGCTGCAGGGGGTCAATCAGGTTGTCCCGGTTGATGTGTATGTTCCCGGATGCCCACCCCGGCCCGAACAACTCCTCTACGCGATCACGCTGCTGCAAGAGAAGATTCAGCGTGAGCCGCGCAGCCTGGTAAAGACACTGAATATGGGGTGATGCTGGCAATCTCCCGACCGCGGGCAGGAGTTGTTACCGAGGTAACTATCCAGACCGGCGGGGGTGCAGATTGTGCTAACCAACATTGCAACCCGTTGAAAAAAAGTGTTCTTGCTGATTCGACCTATGGTAAGTTTAATTGTGACGTAGAGACGCCATCGGTCCGTTTTTCTTTTGGATTCGAGTTCGTCCGAGCCGTTTTTCGTGCTCGAAACAGCCCTTAAATACTGGTTACTCAGATCTGTTGCGGAGGATAAAGCGCATGTACTCTCGTGTTTCGAAATCTCTAAAATGGGCACTTGTCACGGCATTTGCGGCGGCACTGCCGCTTGCCATGGCTGCCCAGGATTCAGCCAAGCCTGCCTCGACCGCCTCATCGGACGACAATTCCGCCTCCAAATGGGACATCTTTGCGGGATACAGCTATCTGGCTCCCCACGGGACGGTCGTAACCGCAGGTGGAGGCTACACCACCACACTTCAGGCGGTCGACTACGGCTCGATTCTGAGCGTAGCCCGGTACTTCAACAAGTACGTCGGTGTGCAGTTGGAGGCCGATGAGCACATCTTGAACCAGGCTGTGCCCATGCAGGGCGGGTCTACGTGGTCCGATAATGACTTTTCGGGCGGCGGCGGCGGTCTGATCGTTCGCCACCCCTCAGCGGACATTACGCCTTTTGCCCACGCGCTGGTGGGTGTCGAGTACGCAGGTGTGGTCCACTCCCCTGACGCATTCGGCCCGGTGGTTACCGTCGGCGGTGGCTTGGACTACCAGACGCCGTTCCTGCATCACCACCTCGCCATCCGCCTCTTTCAGGCCGATTACCAGTTTGTCCACGAGGACTTTGGCGTGGAAGGCCGCATGAATGCGAAGATCGCCCGGTTGAGCGCGGGTTTCGTTTATCACATTGGAACCTTCACTCCTCCTCCGCCGGTCACCCTGGCCTGCACGGCCAGCCCGACCTCGATCTTCCCGGGTGACCCGGTCACGGTTACCGCGACCGCCGGTGCTCTGGATCCGAAATATAACGCTGTCTACTCCTGGTCGGGAGACGCGGGCGCATCGGGCACCAGCACGACGGTCAACATCTCCACCGGGTCTCTCGCCGCTGGCACCTACACGGTGAAGGGCACGGTCAAGGAAGGCAAGCCCGGCAAGGAAGGCCTTCTCCCTGGCCAGACTGCCGACTGCTCGGCCACGTTTACGGTCAAGGCTTATGAGCCGCCCACCGTCAGCTGCACGGCCGACCCCAGCACCATCAAGCCGGGTGACACGAGCACCATCACGGCTGCCGGCGTGAGCCCGCAGAACCGCCCACTCACCTATAGCTACTCCGCCTCGGCCGGTTCGGTGAGCGGCAGCGGCACGACGGCCACCTTTACTTCGGCCGGAGCACCGACCGGTGCTGTAGGTATCACCTGCAACGTCTCTGACGACAAGGGACAGACCGCGACGGCCAGCACGACGGTGACCATCACGGCTCCTTATGTCGCTCCGGCGCCGCACACCCAGGCTCTTTGCTCGATCACCTTCAGCAAGGACAAGGCCCGCCCGACCCGCGTGGACAACGAAGCCAAGGCTTGCCTTGATGAAGTTGCCCTCGACCTGCAGCGTCAGTCTGACGCCAAGGCAGTGATTGTGGGCGAGCAGGATTCCAAGGAAGCGGCGAAAGCGGCTCGCGAAGAGAAGCTGAGAGGCCATCGCAAGCACGCCAAGCCGGTCATCACCGATTCGGAGCAGCGCGCCGTCAACACCAAGGACTACCTTGTCACCGAGAAGGGCATTGATGCCTCGCGCATCAGCGTCGCTACGGGCTCAACAGAAGGCCAGTCTGTGGAGGACTACCTGGTCCCCGCCGGCGCTACCTTCACGGCCGACGTGACCGGAACCACCACGGTTGACGAGACTGTGGTCAAGCCGATTGCCCGCAAGCCAATGGGTGCGAAGGCGCACACCCATAAGAAGGCGGCCGCAACCAAGTAAGGACGGGCTCACCAGGCCTGTTCAGGCAGTAAATCAGCTTCTCCGTCCATCCGGCGTTTGCAGGGTGGACGGGGAACGGGATCAGGGCAAAAACAATTCCTCCTGCAACGATTCGAGGCTGACCGGGAAGCCGGTCAGCCTCATCAATTTTCAAGGCATTCTTTCCTCATAATCTGCATTGCCGCGCGGGGAGTACCGAGTTTGAATGAGCCGTATGCAAAGATGTTTTAAGTCCCTCAGCCCGCGCCGGATTCTGGCGTGGGCGTTTTGCACTTTGTCGCTTCTGGTTGCGGTCCCCAGCCTGACGGCCCAGGCTTTTTGGACAGCCGTCGGCCCGGCCGGTGGAGATGCACGTGCTTTCGCCTCCGTTCCAGGCCAGCGAGACCACCTCTATCTCGGGACCACCGACAGCTGGATCTATGAGTCGCTGGACCAGGGCGCAACCTGGCGCCGGCTGGCCAAGCTGGGTACGTCTGACGACCTGGTGCTGGACAGCATCGTCGTGGATGAGTCCAATTCGGCGACGATCTACGCTGCAGCATGGAAGCTTGACCAACCCGGTGGCGGTCTGTGGGTGAGCAACGATGCCGGTAAGAGCTGGAAGGCAGTCCCGGGACTTCAGGGCCAGTCGATTCGCGCCTTTGCCCAGGCGCCTTCCGATCCCAAAATGCTCTTCGCCGGAACCTTGGAAGGTGTCTTCCGCTCCCTTAATGCGGGTTCTTCCTGGACATTGATCAGCCCGCCGGGCAGTACGGAGATTCACGAGGTCGAGTCGCTGGCTGTTGACCCCGCCGACCCCAACATCGTCTACGCCGGAACCTGGCATCTGCCCTGGAAGACGACCGACGGCGGCAAGAACTGGAAGAACATCAAGCAGGGCGTCATTGAGGATTCCGATGTGTTCTCCATCATCGTCGACCCGGAGCGCCCGCGCACCGTCTTCCTGAGCGCCTGCAGTGGCATTTACAAGAGTGAGAACGGCGGCGATCTGTTCCACAAGATCGAAGGCATACCCACCGATGCGCGGCGGACCCGGGTTCTGATGCAGGACCCCAGCCACCACGAAGTGGTGTATGCGGGAACAACGCAGGGCCTCTACAAGACCACCGATGCGGGGCACCACTTCAACCCCATGACCGGCGCTGACGTCATCGTGAACGATGTCTATGTGGATCCGCGCGACTCGAACCATGTGCTGCTGGCGACGGACCGAGGCGGGGTACTTGCCAGCCACGATGGCGGCACAACGTTTGCCCCTGCCAACGACGGCTTCTCCGAGCGCAAGGTCGACGCGCTCCTGATAGATCGGGCCGATCCGGCGCGCTTCTACGCCGGCGTGGTCAACGACAAGACCTATGGCGGCGCATTCTTCACCATCAACGGCGGCGGATCCTGGGCGCAGATCGGCGAGGGATTGGAAGGGCGCGACGTTTTCGCGCTGGCTGAGACGGCCGACGGAATGATCGTGGCCGGCACCAACCACGGAATTTTTGCTCTGGACCAGAACCTGGCCGCCGGAGTCACACCGCACTGGGAGCCACGCAACACCATCGCTAACACGGTGGTTAAGATCGCCGCTGAAACCGTCAAGGGCAAGCACGTGAATGTGGAGAAGAAGGTCAAGGCCGCTCCCATCCAGCTCGACAGCCGCGTGAACGCGCTCGACCTGACCGGCGACAGGTGGCTGGCCTCAAGCAGCGTGGGCCTGTTTACCAGCAAGGATCAGGGCGCGACCTGGCAAGGCGGAATGGTGATGGACTCGGGCGACTACCTCTCCGTCGCTTCACTGACCTCAACCATGGCCGCGGCCCGCTCCGACGGCGTGGTGGTATCCTACGACGCCGGCTCGAGTTGGATGCCGATGCAGATTCCCTCCATGCTGACCCGCATTCATCGCGTTGCCTACTCCGAAGACGGCACGCTCTGGCTGGGCGCGCGCGAAGGCGTCTACTTTACCCAGAACAAGGGCAAGTCGTGGCTGTGGATCGAGCGGCTGCCGTTCCGCGATGTGGACGATCTGACCTATGATGCCCGGCTCAAGCGGGTCATTGTCAGCTCGCGCTCGAGCGACCAGATTTACGCCATCGACCCCAAAACCATGACCTGGAAGTGGTGGCAGACCGGCTACCGCATCGGCCTGGTGCGCGCCGCGGGCGACCGCATGGTGGCCGCCTCGCTCTACGATGGTGTCGTGGTCGAGCCCAAGACGGGCGGCATCCAAACCGGGCAAAAGTGAATCGTGGCGTGGGAATTCTGTATCATCTTGATATGCAGACCGAGAGCGCCGAGTCCCGCCCAGCACAACCATTTCGCAGCCACGATCCGCGCCTCATACCCATCGCCGCCCGGGTGCTGGCCGGGGAACGGCTCAGCTTTGCGGACGGCGTTACGCTCTATGGGTCTTCCGATGTGCTGGCCGTTGGCTGGCTGGCCAATCATGTGCGCGAGCGGCTGCATGGGGACGTGACCTACTTCAACGTCAATCGCCACATCAATCCGACGAATGTTTGTGTTGCGGCCTGTAAGCTGTGCGCGTTCGGCCGCAAGAAGGGCGACCCGGCCGGGTATACGATGGCGCTTGAAGAGGCGTGGGAGACGGCGGCTTCGGGCTACTCGGAGGCGGTGACTGAGTTCCACATTGTCGGCGGCCTGCACCCTGATCTGCCGCTTGAATATTTCCTTGACCTGGTCAGTGGCCTCAAAGAGCGCTTTGCCAAGGTGCACATCAAGGCCTTCACGATGGTGGAGGTCGCGTACCTGGCCCGGCGCGCCAAGCTATCGATCGAAGACACGCTCATTCGCATGCGCGAGGCGGGGGTCGACTCCATGCCCGGCGGCGGCGCGGAGATCTTCGCGCCGCGGGTGCGCTCGATCATCTGCGACCACAAGATCGACGGCAACGAGTGGCTGGACACGGCGCGGTTGGCGCACAAGCTTGGCTTCCGGTCGAACGCGACGATGTTGTACGGCCACATTGAGGATAACGAAGACCGCGTCGACCACCTGCTCAAGCTGCGCGCGGTGCAGGACGAGACAGGCGGCTTCCAGACATTCATCCCGCTGGCCTTTCATCCGGAAAACACGCCGCTCGACCACCTGCCCGTGACCACCGGCCTGACCGACTTGCGGCAGGTCGCCGTGGGCCGCCTCATGCTCGATAACTTTCCGCACATCAAGGCGTATTGGCAGATGCTGACGCCTAAGATTGCGCAGATTGCGCTGCGCTTTGGCGCAGACGACCTGGACGGAACGGTGATCGAAGAGAAGATCTACCACGACGCCGGCGCCACCACGCCGCAGGGCATGACGCGCAAGGACCTGTGCCGCCTGATCACCGAGGCCGGCCGCGTGCCCGTGGAGCGCGACACGCTCTACCACGCGGTGACGCGCACCGAGGACAGCTTTACCGTCGCTGTGTAGGCTGGGCACTATAAAGTCTGGTGCCCCATCCTTGCTGTCCGCCGTCACAGATTCCTGCGGTACAAGGGTGGGAAGCTACAACTCTCAATCGCTTCGCTTGCGGCAAGCGCAGGAAAGGACGTGCGCCATGTCGGATTTTGGCCCTGCTGCATTGGTTGGTCTGTGCATCGGATTCATGTGGGGCATCGGCTGCTCGCTGGCGATTCTTTACTCCATCTATCTGGGCGGCTATCGCAAGGCGGTTCAGGACTCGCTTCTTCCGGAGAAGTCCAAGCGCTGGCGGGAGTCGTTGAAGAAGGTTGAAGAGCGGCGGGCGCAAGCGGCGCTGGCATCCGAGCGAAAGAACCCACAATGAAATGGATTTCTGCAGTAGTTTTCTTTGCCTTGGCATTTTCGCCCGCGGTGCAAGGCTCTACCTTTCATGTTGCTCCGGGCGGTAATGATGCCGGCCCAGGCACGCAAGCGGCCCCCTTGCGCACGATTCAGCGAGCGGCCGACCTTGCGCAACCGGGCGACACGATCACCGTGCATCGAGGCGTTTATCGCGAGCGGATCAGTCCGCCGCGAAGCGGGAGGTCGGACGAGGAGCGTATCGTCTATCAGGCAGCGGCAGGCGAGAAGGTGGTAATCAAGGGATCGGAGCGCGTCACCAACTGGGTGAAGGTTCAAAAAGATGTCTGGAAGGCAACGCTTCCCAATGCTTTTTTCGGTGGCTTCAATCCTTACAGCGACCTGATCCATGGCGATTGGTTCGATCCGATGGGCCGCGATCATCACACCGGCGCAGTCTATCTCAACGACGATTGGCTGATCGAAGCGGCAACGCTGGACGATGTGATGAAGCCGATGGGGAGCGGCGCGCTCTGGTTCGGCCGGGTGAACAAGGAAAACACAACGATCTGGGCGCAATTCAAGGCGATTGATCCCAATCAGCAGCAGGTGGAAATCAATGTGCGCCAGACGGTGTTCTATCCGGAAAAGACGGGCATCGACTACATCACCGTGCGCGGCTTTACGCTGGAGGATGCGGCGACTCCATGGGCGCCGCCGACGGCCGAGCAGATTGGATTGATCGGCACGCACTGGAGCAAGGGATGGATCATCGAGAACAACGTGATCCGCAACTCGATTTGCTCGGGGATTTCGCTGGGCAAATACGGCGATCAGTGGGATAACACGTCAGCCAACACGGCCGAGGGCTACGTGAAGACCATTGAACGCGCGCTCGCCAACGGCTGGTCGAAAGAAAACATCGGCCACCACGTGGTCCGGAACAACGCCATCTTCGATTGCGGGCAGGCGGGCATCGTGGGCAGCCTGGGCGCTGCGTTCAGCAACATTACGGGCAATACCATCCACGAAATTCACATGCGGCGATCGTTTTCGGGAGCGGAGATGGCGGGCATCAAGTTCCATGGCGCCATTGACGTTCAGATTTCGCGCAATCACATCTACCGCACTTGCCGGGGCCTTTGGCTGGACTGGATGGCGCAGGGTACGCACGTCACCGGAAATCTGTTTCACGACAACGATGAGGATGTGTTTGTGGAGGTGGACCACGGCCCGTTCCTGCTGGACAACAACCTTCTGCTCTCGTCGTTGTCGCTGACAGACAATTCGCAGGGTGGCGCTTACGCACACAACCTGTTCGCCGGGGCGATCGATGTGCTTCCCTTCGACGACCGCCAGACGCCGTTCTTGAAAGCGCATTCCACGGCGGTTGCGGGATATCATACGAATCCGCGCGGCGATGACCGCTTCTACAACAACCTGTTTGTGCAACGTGGCGATCTGACCCAATATAACGACGCGCCGTTGGCCATGCAGATGGATGGTAACGTCTTTCTCCATGGAGCCAAGCCCTCCCGGTATGAAATGCACCCGCTGGTTGAGCCGAACTTCGATCCTGGAATCCGATTGGATGCGAAGGCCGACCGCCTGTACCTCGAATTCAAATTTGAGCAGGCATGGACCGGACAACGAGCACGCAAGCTGGTGACGACCTCCTTGCTTGGAAGGGCAACCATCCCCGACCTTCCGTATGAACAGCCCGATGGCACTCCGCTTCAAATTGACACGGATTACTTTGGCAGAAGCAGGAGCAAATCGCATCCGACGCCGGGGCCATTCGAAGATCCCGGGCAGGGCGTACTTGCCCTCAAGGTGTGGTGACCGTTGACGTGGTTGCTACTGCCGCCCCACCGCCCCGCCTTTCATCACAAAGCGCACGTGCTCCAGAACAGTAATGTCGCTGAGCGGGTTGCCGGGCACGGCGACGACGTCGGCGTAAAAGCCCGGCTTGAGCTGGCCGATCTGGCTCTCCCAGCCGAGGATTCTCGCTCCTTCGATCATGTCGGCCTGGAGTGCGGCCAGCGGCTTCATGCCGTAGCGGACCATCAGCTCCAGTTCGCGGGCTTGCGTGCCATGCGGGAACGGACCCACATCTGAACCCACGGCGAAGGGAATGCCGGCGGCGAGCTGCTTTCTGAACTCGGCGATCTTGTAGTCGAAGAGAGCCTGCTCTTGTGCGGCTCTGGCGGGCGAGTCGGCGTGCTGGGCGAAGTACTCGAAGATGGTGAAGGTGGGGACCGCCGGGATGTGCTTCTCCTTCATCAGGCGCATGGTCTCTGCACTCAGTTGTGTGGCGTGGTCGATGGAGGCGACGCCGGCCTGCGCGGCGTAGAGCGTGCCCGGCTCTCCCATGGCGTGAACGCCGACGGTTGTGCCGAGGCGGTGCGCTTCTTCGACGGCGGCGGTCAGCTGTGCGGGGGTGTACTGGTAGGGCGTGTGCAGCACGCCGTCCATCATCCGGTCCGGCCCGGTCTCGTAGATCTTGGCGAAGTCTGAGCCCTGTTTGTGCTGCTCGCGCATGACCTCGACGATCTGGTCGGCAGAGTTGGCGTAGTCGGCGTTCGAGAACACGTGCTGAGCGGGGTTGTAGCCGATGGCGTCTTCATGGCCGCCGAGGATGTCGATGGCGTTTCCAGAGATGCGCAGACGGGGGCCTGGAATGAGGCCCTGGTTGATGGCGTCGCGGATGGCAGTGTCGGCCGAGCCGGCGCCCTCGGTGCCCATGTCGCGCTCGGCGGTGTAGCCGGCGAGCAGGTCGTCTTTGGCCGCCTTTTCAGCCAAGATCACGCGCCAGGGAACGGACTCTTCGACAGTTTGCAGGTCCTCGGCGCCGGGGTGAAGGAAGAGATGGACGTGCACGTCAATCAGGCCGGGCAGCAGCGTGGTGTCGCCCAGGTCGATGAACTGCGAGTTCGGCGGACGTTCGATGTGTGTCGCCACAGCGGCAATGCGGTCGCCTTCGATGAGGATCTCGCCGGGCTGGAGCAGCGTGCCGGTGTCGACCTGGAGCAGGCGTGCGGCATGGAGAACGATGGGCGCGGCGGCGGGCGCCTGGGCCTGGGCCAGACCACCGAGGGCCGCGACACCGGCCGCGAACAAAGCGAGGCGAACGGATCGATTCAGCATGGCTACGACTATACCAATCGAACATCTGCGCGCGGCATAACGACGGCCACCCTTACGCCCCGGGCGCAGGCGAAGGCAGACCGTCAACTGATCTCGATCAATGTATGGCCATGGCCTGCGATGAAGACTTTCCCCAGGTAGGCGCTTCCCACTTGCCTGAACGCCCCGCCGGAGAATCGATAGGACTTTTGCGCGGAAAGGCCGAGGCGCGCGGGATCGAAGCGGATCTCTCTTTCGACCGGATCAGGGTCGAGGTTGAAGCAGTTCATGACGGCGCTCCTGCCATCGCGGCTGGAGTGAACGTGGGTCTGTTCGTCGATTCCGTAGAAGACTCCTGCCGCGAAATAACGCTTGAGGCGGCGGTACTGCGCCATGCCATCTTTTTGCGCCTGGCGCACGGCGGGGTCTGTGTGCGTGCCGCCGATGCCGAGGTGTCGGCAGGTTGAGGCGTTCCACCAGAACACCAGCGCGTTGGAGTTGTCGGTCCTGAGATCGATATGAATGTAGAGCGGTAGGCTGTAGGCAAGGTCGTAGTAGTAGAGCGCGATGGCGCGGCCGCTGAGCAGGTCCTGCATGGGCATCCACATCAGTTCGAATGCCCAGACCGTATCGAATCCTGCGGCCTGCGCGAATGGCTGGTCTTTCGGCCCAGTCCCATGCCCGTAGTAGATGGGGACGGCGCGCTTGCGATCGCCACCCATGATCGGATCGTGCATCTCGATCAGCACGTTTGGATACTCGGCGTGGACCATGCGCGCCAGGGCGCAGGTTGCGCGGACATGCTCTTCGAGTCTTCCCGGCACACGGTGTCCGTGATTCGGATCCCAGCATTCGCCATGGTATGCCGTTCCATCGAACATGAAATAAGCTGCGCCGCCGGCAGCCAGAACTTTCAGGCGGGCGGCTGTCTCGGTCACGTATTGCTGCGAGGCTCCGCACAGGGGAGATTGCCAGAACCCGTCCTCAGGCCCCCTCATGAGCCGCCTTCCATAACGGTCTATGCGGTGCGCCTCAAGCGGATAGGAGGCTGGGTTGCACCATCCGGAAAGAGGCGTGTGGAGGGACGACTTCAAACCGTAGTCCTGCGCCAACATGGTGGTGAATGACTTGTAGGACCCAAGGCGAGACTCGTCCCAGATTTTAGAGCCAAAGTTGGTGTCCCAGCCAGGATCCATGTAGAGAGCTTCACAGCCGATCTGTTTTGCCTTGGCGGCTTCGGTGCGCATGTCGTCGAGCGCGTAGTAGGTCTTTCGCATTTCGGCATTGTCTTGCTCGTCGCCCGGGAGCCAATAGAGTTTGTTGTCGTAGAGTTCGTTCCAGTGAACGGGCGGGTTGAATTCGACTGGACAGCCGTGGCCGCGCTGCTCCATCTCGCTGCGGAAGGCGTAGAAGCCCTGCTTCATGTCGCCCGTGAAGGCGGTGAGCCGGGAGACGCCGAACTGATGTGACTCGCCTGGCTGGAGCCAGGCGCCGTGCTCGGGAACGTTGCGGTAGATGCCGGCGCCGCCCCAGCGCAGGCCAATTTGATTGCCCGGCAAGGTAACCCGATCGAGGAGCGCGAACTCCAGACCGGCTGGACTGTATTTGGAGAAGAGCAACCCGTGCACGCCGTCCGTTGCGGCCCAGCCTTCGGAAGCGAAAGCCGGAGTGACGCTCGTCTCGGACGTCCACAGTTCGGAGGAGAACGGCTCTGTGAGCAACTGAGTGAGAGAGATGTCGGTGAATTGCGTCTGGCTGCCATTGGGTTCGCGACGAAAAGGGATGGCGGTGAAGATGTGTCTTGACCAGGGGCTGCTCACCTTTCCGGCCGGAACCGATACGGGGAGCACAAAACCGAAGCGCGCGTCGCTGAGATCGACCGGCACGGCGCTGGAGTTGCTCAGGGTGACCTGTTCATCGATCCAGGAGCCGGCAGGATCGATTGCGAAGAGATGTTCGAGGACGAGGCCAGTTTCCGTTGTGCCGCGAAGGGTGACGGACGAGGCGGTCTTGAGTGCAACGGTGAGGGCTGTGGGTTTGCAGGAGTAGGAATAGGGGCTGTCTGCGAGCAGAGCGCCGCTGGCGCGATGGAGCACCCGGCAATGGAGTTGGGCGCCGGGGTGGAGTTCGAGGTCGAATGCGGGGTTGCGCAGGGTGATGGTGTCTGTGCTGCTCCCGGGTTGGGGATGGGCGGGTTGTTGAGAAGCGGCGAGGGAGGCTCCGCTGGGTACGGCAGCCAGAGCGGCTTGAACGGCGCCCATCTTGATCAGGTTTCTGCGGTTCATTTGCTCCTCTGAGGTATGGCTAGCGACGCCGGAAATGGTTGCGGGGGGGGGGGCGGCATCAGCCGGCCGGTTGGGATCGCTCGAATGATGAGCCCGCTTTTCGTTCCGAAGTATAACTGGCCGGACGGAGATTCGTTGACTCTGCGCCTTGATTCGGGTATTCTGGACTCCTTGCGCGGTGTTGCGCCTGGGGTCTGTGTGTGGGGTCCCCAACGACAGGTTTTCGTCGATGGGGTGGCCATCCGGACCGGCTGGTTGATGCCCCTGGCGGGGATTGGCTGGAACAGGCGGCAGGCTGCTGAAGGCGTAGGAAGCAGGCGCAGATTCAGCAGGCCCAGAGCCCTTTCGAGGGTCGGCACGTGTAGTTCTCACCCGAACATGATTGTTTGGATGTGGGTAGGAATCAGGCCCTTGCGCGTTTGGCATGGGCAAAAGGCGCATTGCGCGACAGTTTTTGGGTAAGACGGCTGGAGCATTTCAAATGCCGGCCGGGCAGGTTTCTTTTTTAGAGGGCAGGAGAGAGATGGGCACCTTTGTTCCGAGCGGGAAGGATATTTCCCGCAAGTGGTATGTGGTGGATGCCAGCGGCCAGACGCTGGGACGGCTGGCGACCAAGGCAGCCGATTTGCTGAGCGGCAAGCTGAACCCCCAGTATGTGCCGTACATCGACATGGGCGACCACGTCATTGTGATCAACGCGGAGAAGGTCCGGCTGACGGGCCTGAAGTCGCAGAGCAAGCTGTACAGGCGGTATACGGGCTTTCCCGGCGGGTTGCGGGAAGAGTCGTTTGTGCGCCTGCTGAACCGCAAGCCGGAAGCGATTCTGGAGCAGGCCATCAAGGGCATGCTGCCGAAGAGCAAGCTGGGCCGCCAGATGGGCACCAAGCTGAAGGTGTATCGCGGCGAGAAGCATCCCCACCAGGCGCAGACGCCGATGGCGATGGAGATCAAGTAAGAGCAGGGACCAAGGGACTAGGGACCTAGGGACTGAGATGGGCCGGTATGAGCGCCGGCGGAGAGAGTTGAGCATGGCAGATCTGGTTCAGTATTACGGGACGGGACGACGCAAGTCGGCGATTGCCCGCGTATTTCTGCGTCCCGGCACGGGCGAGTGGAAGGTGAACGGAAAGCCGTTCGAGACCTATTTCGTAACCGAGCAGCAGCGCGCCTCAGCCAAGAAGACGCTGGCGGTTGCCGAGCTGGCGTCGAGCTTTGACGTGGTGACGACGGTGAAGAGCGGCGGCGTTGCGGCGCAGGCCGATGCGGTGAAGCTGGGAGTAGCCCGGGCGCTGGTGCAGTTCAACCCCGAGCTGCGCAAGGTATTAAAGGCGGAAGGCCTGATGACGCGCGATGCGCGCCAGAAGGAACGCAAGAAGTACGGGCAGAAGGGCGCCCGCAAGCGGTTCCAGTTTAGCAAGCGCTAGCGCGCTTGCAGGGATCAGGGGTCAGTTGGAGCGTTGCTCATTCTTACCTCTGACCCTGGTTTTCAATCTCTCGCTGACGCGAGACTTAATCCGGGCCAGGCAAAGGCTAGCGCGGATGCAACCCACAAAGGAGGCCACTTGGCCACGATCACAATGAAGGAGCTGCTCGAAGCGGGTGTTCACTTCGGGCATCAGACGAAGCGCTGGAATCCGAAGATGAAGGAATACATTTTTGGCGAGCGCAACGGAATTTACATCATCGACCTGCAGAAGACGCTGAAGCTGTTCAAGGACGCGTCGAAGTTCGTCACCGAGCTGTGTGCCAGCGGCAAGACGATTCTGTTTGTCGGCACCAAGCGCCAGGCGCAGGACGCGGTGGCCGAGGAGGCCAACCGGGCGGGCATGCCGTACATCAACCAGCGCTGGCTGGGCGGACTGCTGACCAACTGGGTGACGGTGCAGAAGAGTGTAAAGCGCCTTCAGGAACTGGACGAGATGGCCACCGATGGCCGCTATGAGCTGCTGACCAAGAAGGAAGTGATCAAGCTGGAGCGGGAGCGCAAGCACCTGCAGGCGAATCTTGCCGGCATCAAGACGATGAAGCGGCTGCCGGATGCGCTGTTTATCGTCGACTCCAACAACGAAGCGATTGCCGTGAAGGAAGCCCGCAAGCTGGGCATCCCGGTGGTTGCGGTGGTGGATACGAACTGCGATCCAACCGTGGTGGACTACGTGATTCCGGGTAACGACGATGCGCTCAGGGCGATTCGCCTGTTCACGTCGAAGATTGCCGACTCGGCTGCCGAGGGCGTGAATCTGGTGGGCGACAAGGCCTTTACCGAGGAGCTGCCTGAGCCGGTTGCGATCGAAGCGGCTGCGGCGGAAGCTGCTCCGACAGAGGAAGTGGATCTGGAAGCGGCACTGGGCGGGGGAATTCGCAAGGCTCCGGCGGCGGTTGCTGCGCTGGACGAGGCGGAAGTCGCCGAAGGCTAAGAGCTGGCCGCATCGAAATTGCGGAAACCGAGATGAGCGTGGCCGCCAGAATCGACAGCCACGCTTTTCTTATGCGCTCGAGCCACTCGCGCCGGGAAAGACAGACAGCGGCGCTGCTCAGGGCGGATTGAAGGAACAGAAGCTCTGCAAGGAGCTGGGAAAAACAGGAAAAGAGAGATGACAACAGTGAGCGAAAAGATTGATGCCAAGTTGGTGAAGGAGCTCCGCGAGAAGTCCGGAGCGCCGATGGGCGACTGCCTGAAGGCTTTGCAGGAGACCAAGGGAGAGATCGAGGCAGCGTTTGTGGTGCTGCGCAAGCGGGGCATGGCGTCGGCGCAGAAGAAGGCGGCGCGCTCGACCAACGAGGGCGCGGTTGGCACCTACATCCATGCCGGCGGCAAGATCGGCGTGCTGATTGAGGTGAACTGCGAGTCGGACTTTGTGGCCCGCACGGAGGACTTCCAGGACCTGCTCAAGGACATCGCCATGCACATTGCGGCCAGCGATCCGCGCTACGTGCGGTCTGAAGACGTGACGGCCGAGGACATGGAGCGCGAGAAGGAGATCTTCCGCGCGCAGGCGGCGGCGACCGGCAAGCCGGCAGCAGTGATCGAACGGATTGTGGAAGGCAAGATGGCCAAGTTCTACGAGGAAGTGTGCCTGCTGGAGCAGCCGTTCATCAAGGACCAGGCGGTGAGCATCAAGGAGCTGATCGCGACCAAGGTGGGCAAGCTGGGCGAGAACCTGACGGTGCGACGTTTTGCGCGGTTCAAGGTGGGCGCTCCGGACTGGACTGTGGCGCAGACCAAGGCGGCGGAAGCGGCTGCGGAGTAGTCTCAGCTATCTTGCTGGAGCTGGAGAAGGCCCAGGGCGCCAGCCCTGGGCCTTTTACGCTTTGATGAAACCGCCGCGCGCTGAGGGTTGCGCTAGCCGGCGATGATCTAGGCCGCAACCCGGCACGATGGGGAAAAGGTTCCATTTCATCTGCAGAACCTTGCCCATTCCTGGAGTGTCTACCTGTAAGCCATTTTTTATCAACGGATGGAGTGGATTCAAAATTGCTGGAACTCATGGGGAGATCCATGCAACGGACCTCTCACACCCTGATTTAACTTCCTTCCACTTTTTTTGACGCATTTTTTCTTTATTTAACGCGATCTCAGTGTTGGCTTCCTGGGTGGCGCGGCCTTCCTGCATCATCCCGGAGCCAATTCATGCTTTCTCATTATCTTGTGGTGGCATTCAGTCAGCCATTACGCATGCAGAACGCCCCCCAGCGCTCGGAAACCCTGGACGTGCTGCCATGAGACGTCCTCAGCCAGCCGGAGACTCGCAGGGCTCCAACTGCAAATACAGTGCGTTCCATTCAAGCGGCTTCCCATTGCGTCGAGCGTTTTTTGCGTTTCGCTGTTGCGACGCTGCGGGATTTCAATGGAAACCGACCTGCCTGGGGCATTGCCCTGGGGTAACAGAATTCCAAAGGAGGATCGGATGTTGATCGCAAGAATCGTTGCCAGGGGGCTTTTGGCCGCAGTGGCGGCCTTCCCGATGGTGGCCTACGCCGGCCCAGTGAACATTAACTTCAGTTCCTTTTCTCAGCCCGGCAGCAGTTGGGCCTTTGCGGGAAGCAGCGTCACGCAACAAGGTTTTACCGTTGCGGGTACTGATTTTTACACGTGGCAGGCCTCGAGCCCGAACCTGCCCGGCCTCAACACCGCGAACACGTCCCTATTCGACTTTTACGCCGGGACAGGCGACTCGATCACCGATGCTGGAAATAAAGCGTTTACGCTCAACTCCATCGAGCTGGCCCCGCTGATCGCCGGCGGCACCGGGACGTTCGACGTCACGTTCATCGGCACTTTCGCCAACAACTCAACCATCTCCCAAACCTTTGTCGTCAGCGACTCCAAAGGCCTTCAGCTGTTTGATTTCTCTGGTTTTTCGAACGTAGTGGACGTTTCGTTCACGCAGGGATCGAACGGCGGATATTACGGTTACCAGAATACCGGCTATCAGTTCGACGATATTAGCCTGACGCCGGCGGGCGCAGGGGCCACACCCGAGCCCAGCAGTCTGCTTCTTCTGGGCACGGGACTGGTGGGATTAGTGGGCATGGTGCGCCGCAAGATCGGTGTGCGCGCATAGTTCTCTCGAGACGGGTTTGCTTGTCATCATGGCCCGGGGCTCTGGCTCCGGGCTTTTTCGTTTTTACGCGTGGAGACCCTAGCTGAATGCATGACGCACCTGCGCCTCGTTTGACGCCTTCATGAGCAGAGGGCGTGGTACAGGTTGAGTTTTGCCCGGCATTCCCCGTGCCGGAGAGATTTGAGCCCGATCCAAGCCAGGCACAGCAAGGCGCCTTCGAAGCTGATTCAAGAGGGCGAGCTCGTTGAAAGGTGTCCTGGGTTTATTCACCGTGGTGTTCCCTTTGGGATTGATGCCAGCCATAGCGACCACCCGCACATGCCAAACGAGATTGCTTCAACCCGGCGTCAGCTCGCATGAAAAGAGCGGCGCCCCCGAAAGGACGGATCAATGAAAATGAACAAGCTCTTCTTCTGTTTTGTTGCGGCTTTCCTGGTTCTCACAACGGGCAGCGCCACGGCCAGCACCATCTATTACACGCTGACATCGACGGCGGGGTCGGCTACTCCGGTCACCATTTCATTTGACCTCTCCTCGCAGCCAGGGTCCAATCTGCCATGCGGTTTCTACCACGGTTGCTTCACCGTGTCCGATGTTTCGTTCACCGTGAACGGCACAGCCTTCTCCGGCGGTAGTGTCGATTTTTACGATTCATCGGGCGGTCCGGACGGGGGCTTGGTCATTCAGTATTCCGGCGGCGGACTCCTGGTCAATCTGGGGGGTGCGGTATTATCGCCCGGCGACTATCAGACCCTGTACACTGGGACGCTTAGCGACCCGACGCTTGTGTACTTCTCCAATCTTCCACTTTACGGCTATGGCAATTTCGGCCCCCAGATCGATGAGAATTTCATCCTGAATGCGAATGCGAGTGCGACGCCGGAGCCGAACAGCCTGCTTCTGCTGGCGACCGGCCTTGCCGGGTTGGCGTTTATCATGCGCCGGAAGATCGGGTTTAGTCTGTAGAGCGTTTCGCGCAGAATTACGTTGCTGGTAGGAAGGCTCAGAGCTGATGCTCCGGGCCTTCTTGTTTTGGGTCTTCGGCGGCGGGCACAGCGCAGGGATGTCACGGGAGGCGGAGACTTTGAGCCAACAAGACATGGAGTTTCTGAGAAATGTTCTCTACTTTACGTGCAAGATATTGCGCATTGGAGCTGGTTTTCAACCTAACTCGTTTTTTTACAACCGTTCATTGTGGAACGAGTATTGCATGGCTAGTGACACTGCTCCTCCGCTAGGTCGTTTACCCCTCTCGTCACGGTTTGAGGCAACGCTCTATTGATCACCCACCCTACTTTCCGGCGGCCACGGCCGACCAAGGGGAATACCATGCTGAAACTGATGAAGACTCTACCCATTGTTGCCTTGGCAGTAGCCGGTATTGTGTCGGCTACGACAGCGAAGGCCGATCCCGTTGAGTACGTCCACATGACGTTCGTATCCGGCGCCCAATTCTCCGGCGCGGTTACGTTTGCACCTGACTACTCCTCTGTCGAGGATGTTACTGGAACGCTGACCGACTACCAGTATGGAGCCAACGGATTCGCCGGCAGCGGAAGCGAGACCATCGATTGGAATTGGGATCCAGGAGTCAACTTTACATCCGGGACCAACATCTTTGGCACTTTCCTGGTGGACGGCACGCCCGGAGATTACGCCTATGGAGCGCCGGGATATACCAACTGGATTGCGTTCACCTATGACTATAGCGGCGCTCCCGGTCTGGTCTTCAACAACTCCGGATACGGCAACGAGATCGACTATAACGATCCGATGGTGAGCGGATATGTCAGCGCGACCCCGGAGCCGGGCAGCCTGCTTCTCTTCGGTACTGGCCTGGTCGGCCTGGCGTTTCTCCTGCGCCGCAAGATGGGTCTTGGCCTCTAGACCATTTCTCAGGGAGTAGCGTGATTGCGAGGAAGGCCCGGAGCTGCTGCTCCGGGCCTTCTTTATTTTTCCGGTGGGTTTCGCGATTGGCGCTGGTGAAGCCGGGAGCTGAGGGGCGAGCCGCCTGCGACGACCCTAAGAGCGCTTTGGGGCAAGTTGGAAATCCGCTAGAACGAGAGCTTCAAGGCTACGGAGGGTCCGGAGTGCTTTGGACCGGCCGTGCCGTTTGCGATGGAAGCGGCGGGGGCGCCTGCCATGGAGTGGCTGCCGAAACCGGTGCCGGCGGAGAGAAAGACACCATTGCCCAGGTCAGAGGTCGAGAACATGGCCGAAGCGGGCGGGCGGGCGACGTCAGTGAACGAGGTCCCGGGAGTGTACACATCCCGATACGAAAATTTCAGGCTCGAGGCGGAGGCGTTGAGGTGCGGGCTGTAGCTGCCGTGGAGCACCTGGTTGAGTGACGGCAGAGTGAGATCCGCTTGCGCAAACCCGGCATCGTTCAGGGAGAACGACGGGGCGGCGATGCCGGTGCGTTCGCCCATGGTGAGGGTTCCGAAGGAGTTTGTTACCCTACCCGGCTGCGGCGAGCCGAAGCTGGAGGATCCAAACGCGCCGGCATTTCCGATGAAGCCGGTGTTGATGCCGGCAGAGCCGGAGAGACTCCCCAGGATGGGGCCGAGCTGAAAGGGATTCTGGGGGGGCCGTCGATTGGTTGGAGCTCCGGCAATGGAGATCTGGGTCCAGGCGGGGGACTGGCTCTGGCCGAAGCCAGCGGCACTGGAGTCGAGAGCTGGGACCGCTGCCGGCGAGGCCGGCGCTGGAACCGGGACGGCAGTGCTGGGAGCGAGCTCGGTGGCAGCGGCTGCGGGAGCGCCTGCGGCATCGCCGGTTGAAGTGCTTGCCTGTGCATGCAGCAGGCAGACTGAAAAGGTACACAGAGCGAGCGCTGCGAGGTACCGGATTCCTGATGGGCGGATCGGGGAACGGACGCGCCGCGCCGGAGAGGGAACTTGCAGGGGATGCAACGGGGGGATGGGACGCATGGGCAACTCCACTGGAGCGAGAATAGCCTGAAAACGCGGTGCTTGCTATACCCAATTGATCAGACGTTCTTCGAACGGCAAATGCTTTTAGGAATGGAGCGTGGCGGTGGGTAGAAATGGGCCTGGCCAGCGGCTCGGGATGGGAGATGGAGCGGCCAAGCAGGATCGCAAGGGAGTGTGAGAACAGCCGACACGCAGGTATGCGATACTCGGAAAAGCATGTACAAGCGCATTGTTCTTAAGCTTTCGGGAGAAGTGCTGGCCGGTCCACGCGGCTTTGGGCTGGACGCCGAGAAGGTGACAGCGATTACCGATGAGATTGTCGACGTGCATGGTCTGGGCGTGGAGATCGGGATCGTGGTGGGCGGCGGCAATATTTTTCGCGGCGTGGCGGCGCAGGCCAGAGAGATGGACCGCGTGAGCGCCGACAACATGGGCATGCTGTCGACGGTGATCAACGCCATCGCCATGCAGGATGCGATTGAGCGGCGCGGCGTGCAGTGCCGGGTGATGAGCGCGGTGTTCATGAACCAGGTGGCCGAGCCTTACATTCGCCGGCGCGCGGTGCGGCACTTGGAAAAGGGCCGGGTGGTGATTTTTGCCGCCGGTATCGGCAATCCGTTCTTCTCGTCGGACACAGCGGCCAGCCTGCGCGCCATGGAGATCAAGGCCGATGTGCTGCTGAAGGCGACCAAGGTGGAGGGCGTCTACAGCGCCGACCCGGTTCTGGACAAAGATGCCGTGAAGTACGACGAGATCACCTACATGGAGATTCTGAAGCAGGGGCTGAAGGTGATGGACCTGACGGCCGTGAGCCTGTGCAAGGATAACAATCTGCCTATGATCATCTTCAACATGAACCAGCTGGGGAACATCAAGCGCGTGGTGATGGGGGAGAAGGTGGGTTCGCTGGTCACGGCGTAGAAGCAGGGACCAAGGGACCAGGGGACTAAGGGAGGTAGGGACTGAGATATGTCCGTACCGGGCGGCTGGCTGAGGGCGTCTAACTGCCAATGGAAGCGCGCAAGCCAGAACGACTGAACGCACTCACCGGGTTGCGGTGCTTCGCGGCTATCAACATTGTTCTGTTTCATTTTTCCAACCCAAACTGGTTTGGCTGGCTGGCGCCGGTGGTCAATGCCGGCTATGCCTCGGTCAGCTTCTTCATCCTGCTGTCTGGGTTTGTGCTGGCGTATAACTACGCTGGACGCGCCCGCGCGGGCAAGCTGGACCGAAAGCGCTTCTGGGAGGCGCGGTTCACGCGGCTTTATCCGATCTACCTGCTGAGCCTGGTGCTGAGCTGGCGCATGGTGCCCGTGGAGTACGCGGCGCACACGCATGCGATGTTCTGGAGCGGGATGGCGCTGTCGCCGCTGCTGCTCCAGGGCTGGATTCCGGAGATTGCCACGTTTTTGAATACACCGGCGTGGACGATGTCGGCCGAGTCGGCGTATTACCTGGCGTTTCCGTGGGTGGCGGCGATGAAGGCTCCCAGCCGGCTGGGGCCACAGCTGGCCAGGCTGGCGGGGGTGTGGTGCCTGGGGATGGCGCCCGGCGCGCTCTACATCGCGCTGAACCCGGACGGGATTGCGCATCCGGACCGGTGGAGCTACGGGCCGTGGTTGCAGGTGCTGAAATACACCCCGCTGCCGCACCTGGCCAGCTTTGTGTTTGGCGTGATGCTGGCCAACCTGGACGAGCTGGTGCCGCGGACGGGCGCGCTGCGGCTTGGGCTGGGACTGGGCGGGTTTGCAGGGATCTTCGGGCTGCTGTCGCTGGGGCCGGTGGTTCCTTATGCGCTGGTCCACGACGGAATGCTGATGCCGCTGTTCGGGTGCGTGATTCTGGGGCTCGCGGGCGAGAACGTGTTGGCCAGCGTGTTGGGCGCGCGTCCGCTGGTGTTTGTGGGCGAGGCCAGCTACTGCCTGTATCTGCTGCACTTCAACCTGTGGAACCTAATTCACGACTCGCATGTGCTGGAGCGGACCGGGCTGGTCCGGTTCGATCCATGGATCAGCTACCTGCTGCTGATCGGGCTGGCTCTGCTGGCGCTGCACCTGGTGGAGAAACCGGCGCAACAGCAGCTGCGCAGGTGGATGGGCGTGACGCCGGCGAGCAAGGAACGGAAAGTGGAGCTGGCGAGCGCGGACAAGGACGGGCCGTAGGCGCATGGAGCCTTCCGTGTGACCGGCGCTCGTTCCCGTCCCTGGCTAACGCATGAATTCTTGCTGAGGATTGCCTGAGTCAGTATGCTTGGCTTTGCACAGAGGGACCGTCCGGATTGATTCGAGCACTGGTTGATTTCGCGCTGAAGAACCGCTGGCTGGTGCTGAGCGGGATGGTGGTGTTGACCGCCTGGGGGATTATTTCGTTCCGCGGGCTGCCGATCGAGGCGTATCCCGACGTGGCCAACAACTACGTGCAGATCATCACGCAGTGGCCGGGCCGGTCGGCGGAGGAGATTGAGCGGCAGGTGACAGTGCCGGTGGAGATCCAGATGGCGGGGATTCCGCACCTGACGCACCTGCGGTCGACGACGCTGGCCGGGCTGAGCAGCCTGATGTTGATCTTCGACGACGACTCGAAGAGCGACGTGAACCGTGAGCACGTGCTGGAGCGGCTGAGCCAGGTGAACCTGCCCAACGGGCTGACGCCGCAGATGGGCACGGACTGGAGCCCGGTGGGGCAGATCTACTGGTACACGCTCGAGAGCACGAACCCCTCCTACGACGTGATGGAGAAAAAGTCGCTCGAGGACTGGCTGCTGGAGAAGTCGTTCAAGGGAGTGAAGGGCGTGGTGGATGTGTCGAGTTTTGGCGGGCCGACCAAGGAGTACCAGATCCGCCTGGACCCGGACAAGCTGGTGGCGTATGGGCTTTCGATCGGGCAGGTGGAGCAGCAGATTGCCAGCAACAACACCAACGGCGGCGGCAGCTTTATTGAGCAGGGCGCGCAGCAGATCAACGTGGTGCAAAAGGGCCTGTATACCAGCGTCCAGGACATTGAAGACACGGTGGTGAAGACGCAGAACGGCGCCACGGTGACGGTGAAGGACATTGCCACGGTGACGCAGGGAGCGAAGATCCGCCTCGGGCAGATTGGGCGGACCTCAAAGCCATACACGATCGAGAAGGGCAAGAAGGTCTTCAACGACGGCAAGCTGGTGGACAATCCGGACACGGTGGAAGGGATCGTGCTGCTGCAGAAGGGGGACGACTCGGACCCGGTGCTGGAAGGGATTCACGAAGAAGTAAAAAAGCTGAACGGCGACGAGAATCATGCCGGGATCTTGCCCAAAGGCGTGAAGGTGGTTCCGTTTCTGGACCGGTCGGATCTGGTGAAGTACACGGTCGAGACGGTGGAGCACAACCTGAGCGAGGGGATGATCCTGGTGGCGATCATCCTGTTCTTGTTTCTGGGCAATGTGCGCGGCGCGATTATTGTGACGCTGACGATTCCGTTTGCGCTGATGTTTGCCTCGATCTGCCTGGACCTGAGCCATATTCCTGCGAACCTGCTGTCGCTGGGCGCGCTGGACTTTGGCATGGTGGTGGATGGGTCGGTGGTGATGATCGAGAACATCGTCCGCCACTTGTCGTTGAAAGACGATACGCGCACGCCGGGGCAGAAGATTCGCGACGCATCGCACGAGGTGCTACGGCCGGTGTTCTTTGCGCGCGCCATCATCATCGCGTCGTATCTGCCGATTTTTACGCTTCAGGCGGTGGAGGGACGGCTGTTCAAGCCGATGGCGTGGACGGTGACCTTTGCGCTACTGGGGGCCCTGATGTTTGCGGTGGTGATTGCGCCGGTGATGGCCAGTCTGCTGTTCCGCAAGGGCGCCGAGGAGTGGCAGAACCCGATCATGGCCTGGCTCACCCGGCACTACCGGGTTTCGGTGCGGGCGGCGATTGTGCATCGGCGAACGACGGTCGGCATCTCCGCGGTGTTGTTTTTGATTGCGATTTACCTGACCGTGGGCGGGCCGATTGGCTCGGAGTTTTTGCCGCATCTGGACGAGGGATCGATCTGGGTGCGGGGCACGCTCTCTCCCAGCGAAGGACCGACGGCGAGCATCGATTTCACCAACAAGGCGCGGCTGGTGATGGCAGCGTTCCCTGAAGTGACCGAGGTGGTGAGCCAGACGGGCCGGCCGGATGACGGGACGGACACGGCGGGATTTTTCAACACGGAATACTTTGTGGACCTGAAGCCGAAGGAGCAATGGCGGCCGGTCTTCCAGCGGAAAAAGGAGAATCTGATTGCGGCGATGGACCGCGAGCTGAGCCAGTTTCCGGGGGTGATCTGGAACTATTCGCAGCCCATCTCCGACAACATGGAGGAGGCGGTGAGCGGCGTGAAGGGCGAGCTGGCGGTGAAGCTCTACGGGGACGACCTGCGCACGCTGGAGGCGACGGCGGACAAGATTCAGGATCAGATGTCGACGGTGCCGGGAGTGGGCGACCTGGGGATCTTCAGGATCGTGGGGCAGCCAAATCTGAACCTGCAGGTGGATCGCAAGGCGGCGGGGCGGTATGGCATCAGCGTGAATGATGTGGAAGACGCGGTGCAGACGGCAGTGGGCGCGAACGCCGTGACCCAGGTGCAGCAGGGCGAGGCGCGCTTTGACGTGACGCTGCGCTATCAGCAGCAGGATCGCGATACGCGCGAGGCGATTGAGAATGTGCGGCTGCTGTCGCCGACGGGCGAGCGGGTTTCACTGGCGCAGCTGACGACAGCGACGACTGACGATGGAGCCGAGCAGATCAATCGCGAGAGCGGGCAGCGGTACATCGCGATCAAATACTCGGTGCGCGACCGCGACCTGGGCTCGACGGTGGAAGAGGCGATTGCGAAGGTAGAGCACAACGTGAAGCTGCCGGCGGGCTACCACCTGGAGTGGGCCGGCGAATACGAGAGCCAGAAGCGGGCCAACAAGCGCATGGCGCTGATTGTTCCCATCACCGTGCTGGCGATTTTTCTGATCTTGTATACAATGTTCCGCTCGGCGAAGTGGGCGGCTGTGATTCTCGTAAGCGTGGTGATGGCCTCGATTGGCGGACCGCTGGCGCTGTTTTTGACGCATACCAATTTTTCGGTTTCGTCGGCGGTGGGATTCCTGGCGCTGTTTGGGGTGTCGGTGGAGACGGGCGTCATCATGGTCGAGTTCATCAACCAGCTCAGGGCGCGGCGCAAGGGGATGGAAGAGCAGAGCCACCAGCACGTGGTGGAGGCGGCGGTGGAGGGCGCGGTGCTGCGGCTGCGGCCGGTGATGATGACTATGCTGGTGGCCACGCTGGGCCTGCTGCCGGCGGCGCTGTCGCACGCGATTGGATCGGACTCGCAGCGGCCGTTTGCGATTGTGATTGTGGGAGGACTGCTGGCCAACCTGGTGATCGGCGTGTTTCTGCTGCCGGCGCTCTATGTGTGGATTGCGCGGGACGACGATGTGCTGCCGGCGGTGGAGGACGGGGAAGCCTTCTAACCACCTGCCACCTGCGGTGGGGCCCGCCGCGGCGGACTCGCTGTCCGCTCGCAGGAGTTTTTTGCTCTCCCACCCATTCCGCAAAGGGCGCGGAATGGATGTGGCACCCGGCTGCGCGGGGTTGGCGGGTCAGCGGGGCAGCAAGTCAGCGAGTTCAACGCAGGCGGGTCGGTGCTATCGCCCTTGGGACCACGACAAATACGTCGTGCGTAGACGTCAAGGTTGTGCACCGGCGTGTTCTTGTTTATTTCGGCTGCGACGGCGGTTGACCTGTCGGGCGGAATGACGTTGAATGCAATAAAGAGCCCAGCCGGGTGGCTGGGCTCTTTGCTGCGATTGTGCATTCACGCTACGGGCTGACGGCCTGGATGGCGTGGTTGCCGTGGGGTATGGCGGCCAGCGCGGTGGGCTTGGCACCGGTGGGGTAGGGTGTGGAGATGGAGGACTCCAGTGCGCCGGTGTTGGGGTTGTTCACAAAGCCGGAGACAGTATCGCCGAGCTGGTTGGCGGTGTAGACGAAGCGGCCCAGGGAGGGATCGACGATGAGCGCGACGGGCGTGGTGTCTGTGGTGTTGGACTGGCCGCTGGAGCTGACGGCTGCCGAGGGGGTGCCGGTGCTGAGGGTGATTTCGAAGGCCGAAACGGTGGAGTCAAGGCCGTTGGTGATGTAGAGGTAGATGCCGCGCGGATCGATGGCGATGGCGGTGGGCTCGTTGCCGGTCTTGAAGGGGCCGTTGATGAGGAAGTCGAGTGTGCTGCCGCCCTGAATGGTGTAGCCGATCAGCTCATTGGAGGCGAAGTCGGTCACGTAGACGAAGCGATTGGTGGGGTCAGAGACCAGCGCGGAGGGCTTGACGCCGGCCTTGTAGGGGCTTTTGGACGCAGCGGTGAGGCTGCCGCCTGAGCCGGCGACGTAGCCGAAGACCCAGCCGGGATTGGCGGTGCTGGTGGTGGCGCCGCCGGGGTTGTAGGCGGACTTGTCATAGGCCGCAACGTAGACCGCGTTGTTGTTGGCAAGCACGTTGACGGCGGAGGGAACGATGGTGTCCGAGGTGAAGCCGGGGACGGTGAGCGGCACAGAGGCCACGGCGGACCCGATGGCGCCATTCGAAAGCGAATAGGCGGTGAGCAGTGACGGGCTGGGACCGGAGACGACATAGAGGTAGGTCCCGGCGGTGTTGACGGCGGCGGCTACGGGCGAAGTGACGGAAGAGAGCACGTCCTTCTGGGTGATGACGCCGTTGCCGGCAACCGAGAAGTGGACCACGTTGCCGGCGGTCGAGCTGTCGCCGGCGTTGACCACGTAGAGGTTGGCGTAGTCGGCAGTGACGGACATGGAGACGGGATTGACGCCGCCGCTGGGCACGGTGGGCTGGCCGGGGCGCAGGGCGCCGGTACCGGAGTCCGCGTCATAGGTCTCGATCTGGCCGGCGCTGCCGGCGCTCGAGCCGGCGGAGTTGCCCACAAATACATAGTCGATCGTATTGATCGCACAGGACGTCAGGAGGGTCGATCCGGTAAGGCCGATGGTCGAGACCAGAAAGAGCTGGCTCAATTTGCTGAACTTCATGCGCTTCCTTCGTGGTGGGCCGTTGGCGTCAAGCCCCAGGAAAACTCGTTTAGGTTGCCCCACAGCGATTGTAAAAGCCCGTTGCGGAGTGTTGCTGTTGAATCCGATGGGACCGCTACTTCGACGTTGCAGGGGTGTTGTGCGGAATGGCCGCCACCGCCGTGGGCTGCGCGTTGGAAGTGAACGGAGAATCTTCAGAGTTGATAAGCGTGCCGGCCGTGGGGCTGAGTACAAAGCCGGAGACCGAGCCAACGTTTCCGTTGCCGAGAAAGTTGGCGGTGAAGAGGAAATGGTTGGTCGAGGGGTCGATGCCGATGGCGACCGGTTGCAGGCCGGTGGCGTAGTTGCCGAGGTTGGTCAGGGCGCCGTTGCTCATGGAGTAGGCGGTGACGGTGGAGTCCTCGGCGTTGGCCACGTAGAGATAGGGGTAGACCGGATCGGTGACGATGGCGCTGGGCTGGTTGCCGGAAGGCGTGTCGCTGATTTTAGTGAGCGCTCCGGATGCGACCGAATAGCTGACGACAATGCCGTTGGTGGCGTCGGTGACGAAAACATAGGTACTGGTGGGATCGCTGGCAATGGCGGAAGGACGAATGCCAAGGCTCCTGCTGCCAACGCCCATGTTGTGGGGCAGGCCGGGGAAGGGGGTGAGCGCACCACCGGTTCCGACGGTGAATCCGAAGACATAGCCGACGTTGGGCGAGACCGTTGAGTCGTACGCTGTGACGAAGACAGCGGCTCCGGATTTCAGCACGTTGACGGCGGTGGGCACAATCACATCGCCCTCGGTGCCCGCGCAGCTCCAAGTGGAGGTTGTTGTGCTGTAGGTGTAGCCGGTGAGGCAGAGCGGCCAGTAGGCCAGGTCGCCGTTGGCAACGGACGTGGAGCTTGGCGGGTCGCTGGGCGGCGAGCCGGAGCCGATGGTGATGGGCAGGACGCCGATCGAGCCCGAGCACGGATCAGCTGTGGAGCAGATGGGCAGTGGCTGGTAGGTATCCACGACAAACAGGTTGGTGCCGTTGACAGCGATGGCCATGGGATAGATGCCGGGGGTATTGACGGTGTTCTGCGGATAGACCTTGCCGTCGTTGCCGATGGCGAACTGGACGATGGAGTTGTCGTCCTGGTTGACGACGTAGAGGTTGTCCTGGTCGCCGGAGACGGCCTCGGCCACGGGATTGCGCCCGCCGGAGGGGAACGGCGAGGTGGGAATCTGGCGCATGAAGCCGGACTCCTTGTTGATCTCGAAGACGTCGATCTCTCCGTAGTTGTTGGTTCCGGCGGCCCGCGAGCTGGTGACGAAGACAAAGTCGGTGGTAAGCGTGCCGCAGGCGGTGATGAGGGCGGCCGCTGCCAGGGTGGCCGCGGAGACCAGCGCGAGCTGGCTCGATTTGTTCAACTTCATGCGCATCTTTCGTCAGCGGGGCGGTAGATCGGGCCCCCCAATACCGGTTTTGGAATCGAAGGCGGGAAGCGGGCTACGGGCCCATCCCGCCTTCGGCTACGTTCTTGAAGACTGCAGGTTGCTGCTCCCGGCCGGCGAGTGGGCCACTTCACCGGGAAGTGGCCTGGCTGCCTGGATTGACTCCGGGGCACAGCGAATGAAATGGTGCATCAGTTGGTACGTCCGTTCATCACGCACCAGGTGGCCGGTCCCGGAATCGAGAACTGGCTGGTGCTGACCAGATCGCGGAGGACGCCGGAGTTGGGATCAACATCGCGGCCGGTCACGTAAGAGTCATTGGCGTCGGCCGAGTAAACGTACTGGTCGGACGGATCCTCGACGATGCATTGCGGCCCGGAGCCGGCTCCGAATGGCTGGCCGGCGATGAAGCTGAGCTGATGGGTGCTGGGATCGATCACGTATCCGGAGTAACCGCTCTCGGCGTTGTTGCCGGTGGTGTTATTGCCCTGGTTGGCCACGTAGAGGTACTTGCCCTTGGACTCGACGAGCAGCTGGATGGGGTTGTTCAGGGTGGGGTCGTCGGCCACCACGCCGCCGGTCTGTGCCTGCAGCGCGCCGCTGGTGCCCACGGAGAAGGGGAGAATCTGGCTGGTTGCGCCGGAGCCGACCACATCGGTGCCTTCGTTGTCGAGAACGTACACATAGCCGCCGCCGTTGATGATGGCCGTGGCCTGGTAGATGCCGAGCGGCTGGGTGCTGTTCTGGTTGATGGTCAGCTGGCCGGTGCTCGAGTTGTAAGCGTAGGGGAAGACTTCGTCGCCGGTAGCCGGGGTGCCGCTGAGCGCGAGCAGGTAGCTGGGCGAGAGGGCGAAGTCGATGGGGTTGGCGGGGACCGGGAAGTAGGTGAGCGCGGAGCCGGTGGCCGCCGTGACCTGGTTATTGACCACAAGCGACAGGCGACCGGTGTTCTGGTTGACCGCAAAGATGGTCACGTCTCCGCAGGAGGTGGAAGCGACGCCGAGTTCCTGCATGCAGCTGTTGGGGTTGCCCGCGGTGGGTGTGGTGTGGGCGTAGGCTGCGCTGTCGGGTGCGTCGTGGTCCATGGCGATGAGAAAGTTGCCGTTGGGATCGGCCACCAGGCGGAAGGGATTGATGCCCTGGGTGTAAAACGTCTCCTGGGCGGTGAGGATGCCGTTGCCGCCCACCGAGAACTCGGTGATGTTGGCGTTCTGGCAGGGGTCGGCAGTGGTGCAGTCTGAGCCGCCGGCGGAGTTGGTGCCACGATTGAGCACATAGAAGAAGCGGCTGCCGGTGATGAGCGCAGCGCGGACCGGGTTGGCACCGCCGGAGGAGATGGGCAGGCCATGAATGGAGGTCAACTTGCCGGTATTGTGATCAATTGAAAATCCGGAGATGATGCCATTGCCGGTGGACTGGGCGGTGATTGTCCCCGTGACGTACAAATAGCCCGTTGCATAACTCTCGACACAGGACGTAATGCTGAGGGCAACCGCAGCCGAGGCGGCGCACATCAGAATTGCCTTACCGAATTTCATCAACTTCATGCGAATCCTTCATCCTGGTTCGGCGTATGCCGCCAAGTTTGCTAGTTCCCGAGCAGAGCTGGGTTGGGATGGGTCCCTGCTGCATTGTAAAAGCCCAGGGTGTGTTGTGCCTAGTTTCCGGCGAAGACTGGCGAAAACAAGTCAGATTTAGCGCTCGTCTGGTACTCGATTGGCCCCACTGCGACACCCGGTGCTGCTGAAACTGGAAATCGGGTGCGGTTGGGTGTTGGACGCCGCTGCGGGTGCAAAGGTCACCGCAACTTGCCGCTGGGGCGGACGCTCGCTGATCGCTGGCAGGAGGTTCGTGGTTTCCCACCCATTCCGCCAAGGGGACGGAATGGATGGGGCACCCGGCACCCGGCTGAGGTGCGGCACTGGGGAAGGCTTGGCCTGGATGAAGGCGGACGCCTATGATTCCGGAATGGATGAACACGGGAATGAGCTGTCGCGCCTTGTGGACCAGCTGAACCGGGCGGCTACGGCGTCAAAGGCGGGCGAGAAGCGGTCGATCGACCAGCTGGTGGGGCAGGCGGTGGAGAGCCATGCGTCGGACATTATCCTGGTGGCCGGTTCGGCGGCGACGCTGCGGATCAATGGCGCGTTGACGGCGGACACGGGGCCGGTGCTCTCGGCAGATGCCATTCGCGCCATGCTGCTGCCGCTGCTGACGGCGGCGCAGACCAATGAACTCGACGAGCGGCGCTCGGTGGACTTCTGCTTTGTGCGCGGGACGACGGGAAGGTTTCGCGCCAATTTTCATTTCCAGCGCGGCACGCTGGCGGCGTCGATACGGCTGCTGCCGGCGCAGATTCCTACGCTCGAGTCGCTGCACCTGCCGGCCTCGCTGGCGCAACTGGCGGAGCGGCCGCAGGGGCTGGTGCTGCTGACCGGGGCGACGGGGAGCGGGAAGACATCCACGATGGCGGCGCTGATTGACCGCATCAATGCGAGCAGGCGCGAGCACATCATCACCATTGAAGATCCGGTGGAGTATCAGCACGCCAATCGCAAATCTCTGGTGGAGCAGATTGAGCTGGGCACGGATACGCCGAGTTTTGCCGAGGCGGTGCGCGCGGTGCTCAGGCAGGATCCGGACGTGATTCTGGTGGGGGAGATGCGCGACAGCGAGACGATGGCCGCGGCGCTGACGGCGGCCGAGACCGGCCACCTGGTGCTGACCTCGCTGCACACCAACGACGCGGCGCAGACCATCTCGCGCATCCTCGACGCGTTTCCGGCTGGCTACCAGGCGCAGATCCGGCAGCAGCTCTCACTGGCTCTGCTGGCGATTGTCTCGCAGCAGCTGTTGCCGGCGGCGAATGGGGCGGGGCGGTATCCGGCGGTGGAGATTTTGCTGGCCACGGCGGCGATGCGCAACCTGATACGGCGCGGGGACGATCACCAACTGCGGGCGAACATCGAGACCGGGCGCGGCGAAGGGATGCTGACCATGGAGCAGTCTCTGGCGGAGCTGGTGCGGACGGGGCGCGTGGCACGGGAGACGGCGTTTGCGCATTCGAGTCATCCGGAGGACCTGCGGCGGCATTTGATGGGATAGCCACCTGCGGTGGGGTTCGCCGCGGCGAACTCGCTTGCCGCTCGCATGAGGATCGTGGTTTCCCACCCTTGGAACAGGAACGTTGCAAGGATGGGGCACCCAGCGGTTTGGTGCGAGTCGCGTGCGACTGTGACACGCGGTGTTTGCTACACTCCGAGGACGATTTCCTTTGAGGGTGAGCATGTCATTGCGGAAGAACCTGGCGATTGCGTTGCTGGTTGCGGTTTCGATGGTTGGTGGTGCGCAGACGGCGGCGAAGCGCACCCTGGTGCGGGCTGGACACCTGCTTGACGTGAAGACAGGCAAGGTGCTCAATGGGCAGACGATCGTGGTGGTGGGCGATACCATCCAGTCGATTGCGCCGACGGCCGAGGTCGCTGCGCAGGCCGGCGATACGGTGGTCGACCTGGGCGGGATGACGGTGTTGCCGGGCCTGATCGACGTGCACACGCACCTGACCATGAACTCGGACTTCGACCCGTATCGCGAATTGACTTCGACCAGCGCGAAGCAGGCGATCAATGGCGTGGTGAACGCGAAGACCACGCTGCTGGCGGGATTCACTACAGTGCGCAATGTGGGCGCGGACGGGTTCACGGATGTGGACCTGCGCGACGCCATCGACGATGGGCAGATTCCGGGACCGCATATGCAGGTGAGTGGGCCGCTGATCGGGATCACTGGCGGCCATTGCGATGAGAACCTGCTTCCGATCAAGTATCACGTGGTGGGCGACGGCGTGGCGGACGGCATTGCCGAGGTGCAGCACCGGGTGAGAGACAACATCAAGTACGGGGCTGACCTGATCAAGATCTGCGCCACTGGCGGCGTGTTGTCGAAGGGTGACAACCCGCAGGCGTCGCAGTACACGTTGGAAGAGATGCAGGCCATTGTGGCCGATGCGCACCGGCTGGGGCGCAAGGTGGCCGCGCACGCGCATGGGGCGCAGGGGATTCTGTGGGCGACGGAGGCGGGCGTGGACTCGATCGAGCACGGCAGCTACATCAACGACGAAGCGATTGCGGAGATGAAGAAGCGCGGGACCTACCTGGTGCCGACACTTTACCTCGAAGACTGGATGCTGGAGAAGGGCAATCTGCCGCCGTTCTACCACCAGAAGATGCTGGACACGATTGCCGTGGCCAAGGGGAACATCAAGCATGCCATGCAGGCCGGGGTGAAGATTGCGCTGGGCACGGATGCGGCGGTGTATCCTCATGGGCTGAACGCGCACGAGCTGGATGTGTATGTGAACCAGATGGGGATGGCGCCGCTCACTGCGCTGCAAACGGCCACGGTGAATGCCGCTGACCTGATGGGCTGGACAGCGAAGACGGGAACGTTGGAAGCGGGGAAGTGGGCGGACATGATTGCGGTTGACAGGAATCCGCTGGATGATGTGCGGGTGTTGCAGGACGTGAAGTTTGTAATGAAGGCCGGGGTGGTTTACAAGGGTCCGGGAATTGCTCAATAGACGGGTTGAGGCTCTGGCCGTTGCAAAATGGAAGGGACAAAATTGCCGATGCGGTTCACCCGAACACTGTTGCTCTCGGTCATTACAACTGTCGCGGTCTTTGGAGCCCATGCGCAAAACGCGGAGTTGACCTCGTTGCCCCCCATGGATGCGGCCAGGATTCAGTCCATCGATACCTTCGTTACGGCTGAACTGACGCGGCAGAAGATTCCCGGAGCAGAGTTGGGCATCTACAGCCGAGGCCGCGTTCTGATGGCCAAGGGGTACGGGCTGGCGAATGTCGAACTGGATGTGCCGGTGAAGCCGGAGACGATCATGCAGTCCGGTTCGGTGGGCAAGCAGTTTGTTTCGGCGGCCATCATGATCCTGTTGGAAGAAGGAAAAATCTCTCTTGACGATAGTCTTGCCAGGTACTTTCCGGACGCGCCGGCAACCTGGAAGCCGATCCTGATCCGCAACCTGCTCTCCCACACTTCGGGGTTGTCGGAGTACGAGAGCGACGATCGAATTGGTCCAAAGGGTGCATTCTATCTGCGCCTCGACTTCACCGAGGACGAGTTGGCCACAAAGATTGAAGCTCTCCCCATCGAGTGGGCGCCGGGGTCGAAGTGGGCCTACCGCAACACCAACTATGTTCTGCTGGGCTTCATCATCCACAAGATCACCGGCGTGCGCTACGACCAGTTCATGGCCGAGAGGATGTTCAAGCCGCTGGGGATGACATCGACGCGCTTGATCAGCGACCGGGACATTATTCCCAATCGCGCGGCTGGCTATGAACTTGTTGATGGGCAGTTGAAGAACCAGGAATGGGTCTCGCCCACGTTCAACTCGACTGCCGACGGCACGCTCTACTTTAATGTGATCGATCTGGCCAAGTGGGATGATGCGCTTAACGGCACCAGGCTGCTCAAGCAGTCCAGTCTCAATCGCATGTGGACGGTCTATCCACTGAACGATGGCAAACCGAATCCCGCCGGGTACGGATTTGCGTGGGCGATCGGCGACCAGAACGGCCACAAACGCATCGAGCATGACGGCGCCTGGCAGGGTTTTACCTGCAACATTTCGCGCTATCCTGACGACGGCCTGACCGTGGCGGTGCTAACGAACCTGGCCTATGCGGATACCGGCTTGATGACGCATGTAATTGCCGGACTGGTGGACACGCCTCTGATGCCCGCCAGGCTAACGGCCATTGCCGACAATAAACCTGAGATCGCCGCGGCCTTGGCAAAGATGCTGGACAAACTCGCAGCCGGGGTGGACATTCGCCCGCAGGTGACCGTCGAGGCGCTGAAGTTTCTGGCTCCAGAGACCGAGGCCGCCGTAAAGAAGATGCTCGAACCGCTGTGGCCGGGCGGAACGCTCGCGCTGGTGGAGCGCGAGCCGGTGCCCGACGCGCCCGGTCAACTCGGCTCGACATTCCGGCTGAAGAAAGGTTCAGACGCCAAGCTGGTTTACTTTGTCCTCAATGCGGAGGGCAAAATCGCGGACGTGGAAATTTCAGGGGACCGGGAATATCAGTGATCTTCACCTGCGGCCCTGCTCCCTCCGTGTTCGCCTAACCGGCGGCGGGTTTGCTGGTCATGGCGAAAACGAGCTTTGCGCCTTCGACGATGGACTGGTGGGAGACTTCGACGCCGTTCACGGCCGCGCCGTTGACGGAGACGCTTTGCGCGTAGAAATTCTCGCTGCTGTTGTCGCGGGCTTCGATGATGGTCTGCTTGCCGTCGTCCATGGTGATCACGGCTCGGTTGAACAACGGGGCGCCGAGTACGTAGGAAGGGCGTCCGGGGCAGACCGGATAAAAGCCGAGCGCGCTGAAGATAAACCAGGCGGCCATGGAGCCGGTGTCTTCGTCGCCGGCGTAGGTGTCGGGCGTATAGAGCTCGTTGAGCACGCGGCGCACCCAGTATTGGGTTCGGTCGGGGCGGCCGGCCAGGGCATAGAGATAGAGCACGTGATGGACCGGCTGGTTCGAGTGCGCGTACTGGCCGAAGTCGACTGCGGCCATCTCCGACATCTCGTGAATCTCTTCTTCGTAGACGCCGACCTTGAAGCGCGGCGGGGCGGCGAGGGTTTCGTCGAGGGCGGCTGCGAGGCGCTCCTTTCCACCGAGAGCCTGGGCCAGGCCGGCAACGTCGTGCGGGGCGGAGAAGCGATGCTGCCAGGCGGAGCCCTCAACGTAAGGACTGCCCCAGACGAAGGGATCGAAGGGCTCCAGCCAGGAGCCGTCGCGATGCTTGCCGCGCATGAAGCCGGTTTTGGGATCGAAGACCTTGTGCCAGTTCTGCGAGCGCTGCTCGAACATGCGGGCGTCGTCGGGCTTGCCGGCGGCGCGGGCCACCTGCGCAATGCAGAAGTCGCCGTAGGCGGAGTCGAGGGTTTCAATGGCGGATTGGTAGATTTCCTCGGCGGGCATGTAGCCAAGCTGGAGATACTGCTCGATGCCGCGGCGGCCGTAGCCCTTGGCCAGGTCGCCGGGGCCGGTGGCGTGGCGGTGCAGCGCGGCGTAGGCTCCCTGCACGTCGTAGCCCTGAATGTTCTTGCAGGCGGCGTCGCCGAAGACCGCATCGATCAGGCTGCCGGTCATCAAGGGGCGGTAACCGGGGCAGGGGAACTGCGGCAGCCATCCGCCTTCGGCCGCAGCGTTGACCCAGGCTTGCAGAATTTCGCCCAGGCGCACGGGGTCAAGGATGGACATGAGCGGGTACCAGGCGCGATAGACGTCCCAGTAGCCGTGGTCGGCATACATGACGCCTGGCATGACCTTGTTGTTGTAGAGGCTGAAGTGGTGAAAGCCGCCCTGACCGTCGGGCTCGTACCACATGCGGGGGAACAGCGCGGCGCGGTAGAGCGCGGAGTAGAAGACCCGATTCTGCCGCTCGGTGCCGCCTTCCACGCGGATGCGGCCCAAATTGCGGGCCCATGCTTGATGCGCTTCTTCTGTAACCTGGTCGAAAGACTTGGAGCCGATCTCGATGTCGAGGTTGCGAGCGGCCTGCGCGGCGGAGATGAACGAATGGGCGACGCGGACGGTGATGGTGCGGCCGGCGGACTGGGCGAAGCGGGCGACGCCGACGCGGCGCGCGTTTTCTGGTTTGTCGCCGAGCTGCTTCACTTCAAAGGATTCGAGCGGGGATTCGAAGCGGAGAATGTACGTGGCGGCGAAGCCGGCTGGAACGCCGCCGGCGTTGGCGCGGGTGATGCCGGTGAGGGTGCGGCTGGTGGAGTCGAGGTGAAACTCGGCGTCCTCGCCGGGCAGGTCAATCATGAGGCCGGCGGGGTCGTTCTCGGCAAACTCGAGGCGGAGAACCGCGCCGCGCTCGGTGGGCGCCAGCTCCGCCGTGCAATTGTAGCGGAGCAGATTCAGCTTGACGTGATGGGGCTTGAAGACCGTTTCCGCGTGACGGTAGGAGGAGGAGCGATGCTCGGGGTCGGGGAAGGCCTGGCCGGTGAAGGGCAGCAGGGTGGCGTAGCCGTAGTCGCTCAGCCAGACGGCCAGCTGGTGGGTACAGCGGAAGCCCTGGATGCGTTGGTCGTGGACGTGGAAAAACCAGTCGGTGCCGGTGGCGGACTGGATAGTCCAGTGGGCCATGCCGAAGGGCATGGCGGCGATGGGCAGGGTGTTGCCGCGGGAGAAGCGGAAGGCGGAGTCAGTGCCCTGGAAGCAGTTGACGAGGTCGAGGGGGTCGGTGGAATTGGCGGCCGGCGGAGGGGCGGGTGCGGCGGGTGTCGGCTTGGGGGCGGGCTGCGCGGTTGCGGCAGGGTCCACGGCGGCCACGGCTACGCCGGCGGAGAGAATCTTAAGGAAGCTGCGGCGGGTGGCCTGGGTTGCGGGGGTGGCGGCTGGGTTGAGGGGCTGCTCGGTTGCGTCGAATCCGTCTTCGGTCATGGGCACACTCCGGGAACGGGCAATTTTAGCAGGGCTGTCCTTTCCGGTTCGAATTGCGCCGAGTTCCCCGGTTTTCGGAGCGAGTTGTGGCGCACCTTCAATGCCCCGGGCTCAGCCGAAACGAGCCTTCTCAGGGCAGAAAGACGAGGCGGGCGCCGTGCTCGGGGGTGTTCCACAGGGACTCGACGTGGGTGAGGGGCTCGGACTGGACGGCGAAGTTAAAGGGTTCGGTGGCTGCGGTCTGAAAGAACTCGGAGATGGTGGCCATGATCTGCGGGAGGGATGCGCTGTCGAAGCCGCCGCCGAGCAGTTCAAGGCCGGTGCTGCGCTCGTGGGAGTCATCCCTTTCCGGAGTTCTGAGAAGCGTGACGTGGTCCAAGGAAGTTCTTCTGAGACGAACGTGTTGGTGGATTCGTGCTATCCCACCCTCGGCGGAAAAACAAGGACCCGCCAAGGATGGGGCACCTATCAGCCTGGGTCGGGATACAAAGTCGGCGGTCGCCATGGCGCAGGCGCCCGTGCTCAGCTGGCTGGATTTTACAATGGCAGATTGAGCGCGGGTGCGACAGGCGAGAACTGTCTTTACAGCCCGGCCCCGCCCCTGACACACTAGGGAGTGGACACCCAGACAATCGTCATTCTCGACTTTGGTTCGCAGTATACGCAGCTGATTGCGCGGCGTATACGCGAGCAGAACGTCTTCTGCGTGGTGCTGCCCTGCACCGCGCCTCTCCCTGAAATTGAAGCGCACAAACCGCTGGGCGTGATTCTTTCAGGCGGGCCGTCGAGTGTGTACGACGCGGACGCGCCGGCCGCGGACGCTGGGGTTCTCCGGATGGGTGTGCCGGTACTTGGCATCTGCTACGGGCTGCACTTCATCGTGCATCACCTGGGCGGCAAGGTGAAGTCTGCGCCGCTGCGCGAGTATGGGCACGCGGAGGTGTTCATTGAAGACGTTGCCACGCCGCTGTTCAATGGGCTGCCGGCGAATATTCAGGTGTGGATGAGTCACGGCGATGAGGCGGAGCAACTGCCGGCGGGGTTTCATCGCACGGCCGTCACGTCGAATGCGCTGGCGGGGATTGCCAACGAAGAACGGAAGATCTGGGCGGTGCAGTTTCATCCCGAGGTGCACCACACGCCGCTGGGGCCGCAGCTGATCAAGAATTTTGTCTTCAACATCTGCGGGGCGGCCGGAGACTGGACTCCGGCGCACTTTATCCAAACGACGGTCGAGGGCATTCGCGCCAAGGTGGGCGGGGGCCATGTGATCTGTGGGCTGTCGGGCGGCGTGGACTCAAGCGTGGCCGCGGTGCTGGTGCACAAGGCCATTGGCAGCCAGCTGACGTGCATTTTTGTGAATAACGGCGTGCTGCGCAAGAACGAGTTTGAGAGCGTGCAGAAGAACCTGCGCGACAAGCTGGGGCTGAACATTGTGGCCGTGGATGCGAGCGATCGGTTCCTCAAGCAACTGGCCGGGGTGACCGATCCGGAGACCAAGCGCAAGCGGATTGGCGCGGAGTTTATTGCCGTGTTCGACGACGAGGCGACGCGGATTGCCAAGGAGACGGGGGGTGTGGACTGGCTGGTGCAAGGTACGCTCTATCCGGACGTGATTGAGTCGAGCAGCGTGAAGGGGCCGAGCCAGACCATCAAGAGCCACCACAACGTGGGCGGGCTGCCGGAGCACATGAAGCTGAAGCTGATTGAGCCGCTGCGCGACCTGTTCAAGGACGAAGTCCGGCGCATCGGCCGCGACCTGGGCATGCCGGAAGATGTGCTGGGACGGCAGCCGTTTCCCGGGCCGGGGCTCGCCGTGCGCATCCTGGGGGAAGTCACTCCTGACCGCGTGGCGCTGCTGCAGGAGGCCGACGAGATTGTGGTTGCGGAGATCAAGGCGGCGGGGCTTTACTCGAGCATCTGGCAGAGCTTTGCGGTGCTGTTGCCGGTGATGAGCGTGGGCGTGATGGGGGATCAGCGGACGTATGCCTACACCTGCGCGGTGCGGGCGGTGCACTCGGAAGACGGCATGACGGCGGACTGGACGCCGCTGCCGTACGACGTGCTGAAGCGCATCTCCAGCCGGATTGTGAACGAGGTGCGGGGGATCAATCGCGTGGTGTACGACATTACGAGCAAGCCCCCCGGCACCATCGAGTGGGAATAGCTGCGCTATGGCAGCCGCGCCTTCGGCGCCATTCGTGCTGGGCTTTGGTGCGCTTCAACTCCCCGTTTGCACGGAGCTGTGATTACGTTCGGAGACTGACGCGGAGACAGGCCCTGGACGCGTGTACCAGCCGAAGGTGATGGTGCCGAGAAGGATGACGCCGAGCATGCCGATCCAGGTGAGGCCGGCCATCTGGCTGACCTGGCTGATGCGGGACTCGACTTCGCGCATGTTGCGGCCGGCGAGCACGAAGCCGCTCTGCGCACCGTTGATGCCCTGGACTCGCTCGATGACGGCGGCGATGCGGACGCTGTGCCCGCTGCCGAGCACAGGCTGCCAACTGAGCCGCTCTTCGCCGCGTTGACGGACATTGGAAAACACGCCTGCGGGCGGTATGGGAGTTTGGCCGTTCAGTTGGGCTTGCGAAGCGAGGGGATGGCCCTGGTCGTCATAGACAATGACGAACGGCGAGAGGCTGCGGGCAATATCCACGGATGCGGACGGGACAGCGGTGGCGGGCGCCACGCCTTGCTCGAGTCGGGCGGCGAGGTCGCCGGCGAGGGCAATCTGGGGATCGTTGGCGCCCTGGCGGAGCACGCTTTGCGGAATGGCATAGAGAGCCAGGGCGAGGCCGGTGGCGAGCGCGGTGAGAACCATGGCGTTGTAGACGAGGATGGGGCGAGCGAAGGTATCGCGCAGCATGGCGAAATGCTCCTTGGGGAGGGAAGTGGCGAGGTCGCGCAGCACGGTTGCTACGAGAGTGCGGCGGGAGAGTGTGGTGTCGGCGAGGGCGTCGCGGAAGGCCTGGCGCATGGCTGCTTCATAGGCCTGACGGAAGTGCGCAGGGTAGAAGCGCAAGGCGAGGGCGTAGAGGGATTCGCGGCGGGTGCCGTGCGAGGTCATGAGCGGCCTCGCTGTGGGAGCAAGCCGAGGGCCCGGGCGGTGGCGATTGTCTTCGCCAGTCGGCCAAGTTCGCCGGCAAGTGCGGCATCGCCCACAGCGGTCAGCCGGTAGTAGCGGCGGCGCTCATCGTCAGAGAAGCCGGACTCCTCGACCAGTCCGTCGCGCATCATGCGATCGAGAGAGCCGTAGAGAGTTCCCGGGCCCATCTGCACGCTGCCGCCCTCCGCTGTGCGTGCGTCTTTCATGATGTGGTAGCCGTGCTTGTCTCCCTGGGCCAGCGAGAGCAGAATGGCGAAGACGGCCGGTGAGAGAGGTGTTGTGGGTGCGATTCCAATTTCCATGAAGCAAATATATATCCATAACGGATATATCCGCAACAGAAATATTCGAGAAAAATCGAAAACTCTAGCTCTTTCTACTTGCCTTCCGGATCTGTTGCGGTTCTCAGACTGAGCGAGGCCACCTGCCGGGCCAGGTCGTCGATGCGAGCCAGCAGTTCGGCGTGATGCTTGTCGTCGACGGAGGGCTCGAAGGCTTCCACATAAAAGGTGCCGTTAGGCTCGAGCTCGCATTTGCGGACCTCGTGGAAGTCGTCAAACCCCTGGCGGTGGATGACGGAGAGCAGTTCCTCGCGTGAGAGCATCTCGCGGGTCATCGCCTTGGGGTCGAGCTGGCCGTTGCGGATGAGGATGGTGGACTGGCCTTCGAGCGCGCGGGTCAGGCGGCGGCTGCGAAACAGCACGCGCACGACCAGCCAGTTGATGGCCAGCAGGCCGAAGGCGCCGATGATGCCGCCAGTGACGGAGTTGTCGTCGCCGATGATGGCGTTCTGGACGGTGTTGGAGAGCGAGAGCAGGACGACCAGGTCAAAGGGATTGAGCTGGGCCAGTTCGCGCTTGCCGAAGATGCGCAGCAGCACCACCAGAACCAGGTACACGATCACGGGGCGGGCGAGCTTCTCAAGGATGGGAAGCGGCAGGTGGAACATGTTGTTGAAGAGGGGCTCGAAGTGCATGGAGCGAGGATACCGGGATGGGGTCGGGATTTCCAGAGGGTTGTGCAGCGGGTCGAAGGTTCATCGCATCCGTTCCGAAGTGCAGGCGCAGGTCCTTCGGCTCCTTGCGCTGTGCTTCGGTCGCTCAGCGGCTGTCTGGCTGGTCAGGAATAGTGCTTTCCCACACATTCGCCATGAAGCCGGCGAATGGATGGGGCACGGAGCCTAAAGCCACGCCCTTTCAAAGCACGGCTAAAGGAACTGCCTCCCTAGACGGCTGATGCGGCGGAGGGTTGGCTCATGGGGTGTGCGGCGATGCCCGTCTCCTGGTCCTTGTACTGGAGCTGGTAGAGCTTCCAGTAGAGGCCGCGCTGGGCGAGAAGCTGCTGGTGCGAGCCCATCTCGCGCAACTGGCCCTTGTGCATGACGAGGATGGTTTCGGCGCGCTGCACGGTGGAGAGGCGGTGCGCGATGAGGACCGAGGTGCGGCCTTCGACCATGCGCTCGAGGGCTCCGCGGATGCGCAGTTCGGTGTCGGTGTCGACCGAGGACGTGGCTTCGTCGAGGATGAGGATGCGGGGATTGTAGGCCAGGGCGCGGGCGAAGTTGATGAGCTGCTTTTGGCCGGTGGAGAGCGAGTTGCCGCGCTCCTGCACGGCTTCTTGAAAGCGGTTGGGCAGGCTGTCTATGAAGTCGAGCACGTTGACGTCGCGGGCGGCCTGGGTGAGAGTTGCCTCGTCGATCTCGTCATTGCCGAGCCGGATGTTTTCAGCCAGGGTGCCGGTGAACAGGAACGGGTCTTGCAGCACGACGGCGAAGTGGCGGCGCAGGGTGTTCAGGTCCTGAAGGCGGAGATCGACGCCGTCGACGAGGATCTGGCCGGCGGTGACGTCGTAGAAACGCATCATGAGGCTGGTGAGGGTGGTTTTGCCGGCGCCGGTGTGGCCGACGATGGCCACGGTCTGGCCGGGCTCAACGGTGAAGGAGACGTCTTTGAGAATCCATTCGATGTCGGGGATGGCAGCGAGCAGGGCGGCGTCGGGCGCGGGCATTGCCTCGGGGGCTAAAGCCCCGTCGGATGAGGTTGAGTTGATGTTCGGGCTGAAGCCCGTCCCCTTCATGCATGCGGCGTTGACCGCGTCCTGTTGCGCATCGGTCAGTTTCTGGTAGGTGAACCAGACGTGGCGGAACTCGATGCGGTTGCTGCCGTCGCCTGCGATGGGATGAGCGGGATTGACGATCTCGGGCGCGGTGTCGAGCAGCTTGAAGATGCGTTCGCAGGCGGCCATGGCCGATTGCAGGATGTTGAACTTGTCGCTGAGGTCCTGGATGGGCCGCCAGAAGCGCTGCGAGTACTGGATGAACATGGCCAGGACGCCGACGGTTACGGCAGAATGAGCCACCCCATTCGTGACCACAATGTGCAGCACCCCGAAGCCGCCGCGCCAGATGACCAGGGCGATGGCGACGGCGGAGAGCAGTTCCACGGTCGGGTAGTAGAGCGCGTAGGCGAAGATGGTGTCTTTGAAGGCGATCATGTGCAGGCGGTTGACGTCTTCAAAGTCCTGGTAGGCGCGCTGCTCGCGGTTAAAGAGCTGCACCACGGCCATGCCGGAGATGTGCTCCTGGGTGAAGCTGTTGATGCGGGCGATGGCGGCGCGGACGCGGCGGTAGCTCTCGCGCACGCTGTCGCGGAAGACGCGAGTGACCAGGAAGATGAGCGGCAGCACGGCAAAGGTAAGCAGCGCCAGACCCCAGTTGATGGCGAGCATGACCGCGGCCATGATGGTCAGCATGAAGAAGTCGTTGACGATGGCCAGGATGCCGTCGGTGAACATCTCGTTGACGGCGTCCACGTCAGAGGTGAGGCGTGTGACGAGGCGGCCGACGGCGTGGGTGTCGAAGAAGCCGACGTGCATGCGCTGCATGTGGCGGAAGATGTCGCGGCGCAGGTCGAACATGATCTTTTGCCCGGTCCATTGCATGAGGTAGGTCTCAATGAACGCGAAGCCATAAGAGAGAATCAGCAGCCCGAGGTAAATGGCGGCGAGCTGGCTGATGCCCGCTGCGGGATCGGCGGGGAGCCAGCGGGCCAGCGGTCCGCTATAAGCCAGCCAGTGGGCCAGCCAATGGGATGCGTCTTCGACCTGGAGGCTGGGCGAGAGGTAGCGATCCAGCGCCATCATGACCAGGATGGGACCGCTGACATCGCACAGCGCCTTGAGCGAGACGGTGGTGGAGGAGATGAGCGCCTGGAGCCAGTACGGACGCACATAGCGGCCGAGGCGCCGCATCAGGCGCGAGTCGTAGACCTTGCCGACCGGGTCCTCGTCCTTTTTTTGCGCTGCGGATTGTTTGGACTTGTCTTTGTCGTCGTCAGCCATGCTGGATATGCGGCGCGGGGCTCCGCTCTTATTGTACGGTGATGCGGGGCCACGGGGCCCGGTTGCGTTTTTCGCTTCCTGGAGGAGGGGCAGACGTTCAATTGCCTTGCATTTTCGACCGCGGGCCGCGTATGACTGTTGGTACGAATTCCCCATCCGGCGCGGGCCGGACAGAGCTGAGCAGCAAATTCCAGAATTGGATTCAGGAGGAGCCATGGCCGAGCCGAGGGAAGAGGCGGCTGCGCACGTGGTCGCTCATCGCTGGCTGAACCTGCGCGGAATGGATGCGGCCAAGGCGGGCCTGGCGCTCTACATCGTGGGGATGGTCACTTCGGGCATCTATTACGCGCGCTTTCACGTGCTGGCGCTGGACTTTACGCGCATCCAGTCGATCGTGGTGGGGGTGTATCTGATCGCGCTGTACCTGGCGGCGCCGGCCGGGGCGGTGTGGTGCGTACGGTTGCTGAGCCGGCACAGGGTGGTGCGGGTGGTGGTGTTTCTGGGGGCGCTTGCCGCGCTCAACGCGGGCCTGCTGGCACTGATCGGCGTTTCAGGAGTTGGCCTGGCGTTGGGGACGGCGACCACGATGGCGTTGCAGGTGGTGTTATTTCTGGACTGGAAGGCGCTGTGGGCGAGTTTGCGCAATCGCAAGCTGGAGATTGAGTGGATGCACCAGCCCACGCGGGCGCGGCTGGTGGGTTGGGGCGTGCTGATTTGCCTGCATTTCTCCGTGGTGTGGTTTCCGCGGATACCGGGTAACTTTGCCGGCGGCAAGCCGATCTACGTGCAGGTATTCACGGCGACGGCGGGACTGCCTGACAGCCGCTTTGCGTCGACCAAGGACAAGCCGCAGATCAATAGCCAGATGGACTCCTACTCGCTGTGGCTGCTGTATCAGACCGACACGGATGTCTATCTGCTGGACAGCCTGCCCGCGGGCGGTACGCTGATCGATTATGACGTGATGCGCATTACGCAGGGCCAGGTGATCCGCATGGACTATAACACCGCGCCGCAGTGATGGATGCGCCGGCGAAGGACCGGGAATGATGAGGAGGTTTTAGAGATGCGTGCAGCTTTGAGCATTGCGCTGGCCGCGCTGGCAGGCTTTGGGGCGTTCGGGGTCAGCTCAGATTGCAGGGCGGGCTCGACCACGGTGCTGGTGACCGATTGCAGCAATGCCCCGGTGGAGGGCGCGCGCATCGACATCAAGGTCTGCTGCGGCGGAAACGCATCCAGCAGCGCCGTCACCGAGTCGCACGGGTTGGCTACCTTCGGCACCCACATCGACGGCATCTGCCAGGCCACCGTCAGCTTCGCCGGCTTCGCGCCCACCTCGTTTGGCAGCGGCAGCTGCACCAGGCCCGACAAGAACGGGTATAGCAAGTGCACGGTGCAGGTGTGTAAAAGATAGGCAATAGGGAACAAGGAATTACGAACCTGGGCTGCGGCGTGAAGGAGATTCGCTGCGGCTTTCGCGAAGATGTTATCCTGTCGAAGAATCGAGGCGGGCGGTGATGGAGAACCGGCAGCGGCGGGGATGGATTCTGATTGCAGCCATCGCAATCGGGTTTGCCCTGCTGTGTTTGCTGGTCCCCCATGGCCAACCGGGCAGCGCCGCGGATTATGCGGCGATTCTGCCGCTTCTCCTGGTCGGCGTCATCTCCCCGCTCAGCCTGTTTGCGTCGCTGGCCTTCGCTTACGCGGGGCGCGCGCCGCAGGCTCCTCTCATGGCTGCCTCCTTCCAGCGGCCTCCGCCCTTCCGGCGCAGTTAGCATTCCCCAAAAACTCAAGAAAATGGTCCGGCCTGCGGGATCGATTCGTCTGTCTTGCAGCATGGACTGAGTGATCCGCGAAGTTCTGCCTGCCGTAAGCCAGGAGGCCTATGGTCGACCTTCTCTTCAATTTGTTTTGCATGTTTCTGGCCAGCATGCCCGCTGTGGGGCTGGTCATCATCACATTTATTCTCATCCACTACAACCTGCGCCGCGCCCGATGGAGGCGCAGGAGGCGCCAGGGCAAGCGGAGCATCGGCTTCTGTCCGTCCTCGGCCGCGCTGGGCATGGCGCTGCAATTCATGCAGACCTATCACCGGCCGAGCATGGCCCATGTTCTGGAGGCCAGACAGGAAGCGCGCGAGGAGGCCGATGAGGACGACCATGGCGACCCGGAGACGCCGGCGGTGCGAAGAAGACACTTTCTGCGACAACTGAGGCGGATTAGCCGGGGTGAGCCGATGGAGAGGCTGGTGCTGCGGATTTGAGCTGGAGTTGGGTTCAGGCTCTCCCACCCATGAATCAAAGAACGATTCATGGATGGGGCACCCAGTGCTCGTCCGGCGGCCTGATCCCAGGTCTCTCCGCCGCGGCGAACGACACCTAGGGCACCTAGTTTCGACCATGCTTTGCTCCATCCGCGCGTAGTCATGGTTACGGCTGTTGAACCCCCACCATTTACACTGGTAAACGGAGATTCATGTGTTTTTCGATAAGATACTGACGAAGATTTTCGGCACGGCAAATGAACGGCTGATGAAGAAGTTGTGGCCGGTGGTTGCGCAGATCAATAGTCTCGAAGAGGGGCTGAAAGTGCTCTCCGATGAGCAACTGCGGGCCAAGACGGTCGAGTTCCGGGCGCGGATGGCTGCGAAACTTGAAGGCATTACCGACGCCGACGCCGTCAAGGCGGCTGAGCGCGAGGCATTGGATGAGATACTGCCCGAGGCTTTTGCGGTGGTGCGCGAGGCGGGCTGGCGCGCCGTGCAGATGCGCCACTTCGACGTGCAACTGATTGGCGGCATGGTGCTGCACCAGGGCAAGATCTCAGAGATGCGCACCGGCGAAGGAAAAACGCTGGTGGCCACGCTGGCCTGCTATCTGAACGCGCTCGCCGGGCACGGGGTGCACGTGGTTACGGTGAACGACTACCTGGCCAAGCGCGACGCCGAGTGGATGGGCAAGATCTACGAGTTTCTGGGGCTCTCGGTCGGCGTGATTGTGCACGATCTGGACGACTCCGAGCGGCGCGCCGCATACGCAGCGGACATCACCTACGGAACCAACAACGAGTTCGGCTTCGACTACCTGCGCGACAACATGAAGTTCGAGATCAAGGACTGTGTGCAGCGCGGCCACTACCACGCGATTGTGGACGAGGTGGACTCGATCCTGATCGACGAGGCGCGCACGCCGCTGATCATCAGCGGGCCCACGGACCAGACCACGGACAAGTATGCGCGCGTGGTCAAGATCATTCCCGAGCTCGAATTGGGCGAGGAGATTGAGGAGGGCGAGACCAAGTACCTGACCGGCGACTACATTGTGGATGAGAAGCAGCGCACCATTGGAGTCACAGACCAGGGCTGGGAGACGATCGAGAAGCTGCTCGGCATCGGCAACATTGCCGACGCGGAGAACTGGGACCTGAAGCACTACGTGGAGACGGCCATTAAGGCGCACGCTCTCTACCGGCGCGACGTGGAGTACGTGGTCAAGGACGGCGAGGTGATCATCGTGGACACCTTTACCGGGCGCCTGATGCCGGGCCGGCGCTGGAGCGATGGGCTGCACCAGTCGATCGAGGCCAAGGAAGGCGTCAACATCAAGAAGGAAGACCAGACGCTGGCCACGATCACTTTCCAGAACTACTTTCGCCTGTACAAGAAGCTGAGCGGCATGACCGGCACGGCGGAGACCGAAGCGGCCGAGTTCGAGAAGATTTACAAGCTGGAAATCGTGGTGATTCCCACCAACAAGCCGATGCGGCGGTTGGAGAATCCGGATGTGGTCTACCGCACGGAGAAGGAAAAATACAAGGCGGTTGCGGACGACATCGCCATCCTGCACGAGAGCAAGCAGCCAGTGCTGGTGGGCACCACGTCGATTGAGAAGAGCGAGCGGCTTTCGGCG
>Ga0302187_10000265_pt1 | contig 51481 bp, 66 predicted proteins | sample II_Bog_E1_3_FD_202120 | JGI IMG/M metagenome (GOLD analysis project Ga0302187, IMG submission 202120) | Peat permafrost microbial communities from Stordalen Mire near Abisko, Sweden - II_Bog_E1_3 | ecosystem: Environmental > Terrestrial > Soil > Wetlands > Peat | place: Sweden: Abisko...
GCGGAAGTTCGAAACCTTGGAGCGCAAGACGAAGGGCTTGCCCGAGCCGGCCGCCGATCCGGAGCTCGAGGACGAGTGCCCCTATCCCCCGGAGGTGGCGTGATGTTCGGAGGCGAATTCCCACCCCCCCGCGATTTCCAGGAGAAGACGCTGGAGGCCCTGCGCGAGGGCATCCGGCTGGGCCACCGCCGGCAGTGCGTCATGGCGCCCACCGGCGGCGGCAAGACCTACATCGCCATGCGGCTGGTCAAGAAGACCACCGACAACGACCGGCGGGCCTTGTTCGCGGCCGATCGGATCACGCTTATCAACCAGACCTCGGAGACGGCGGAGCGCTACGGGCTTTGGAACCACGGCATCATCCAGGCCAACAACCCGCGCATGGACCTGTCCCGGCCCTTTCAGATCGGCAGCCTCCAGACCATGCAGAGCCGCGGCTGGCCGCAGGACCTCGACCTGGTGATCGTGGACGAGTGCCACTCCCTGATGAAGACCTGGGTGGACTATGCGACCCAGGATTACACCTCCTGCCCGCGCTGCAAGTCCGGGCTGATCGTGGACCCGGCCCGGCCCGAGTTCCCCCGCTGTGAGTCGGCGAGGTGCGGCTGGCGCGCCCCCATCGTCGTCGGGCTCAGTGCCACCCCCTTCTCGAAGGGCCTGGGCAAGGTCTTCACGAACCTGGTCAACGCCGCCACCATGGCCGAGTTGACCGAGCTGAGGATCCTCGTTCCCATGCGCCTGTTCTCCTGCCGGAAGCCGGACATGTCCGGGGCCGCCACGGTGGGCGGCGTCAACGGGGAGTGGACCGCCGAGGCCGCCAGCGACCGGGAGATCGCCATCGTGGGCGACGTGGTCACCGAGTGGACCCGCCACGCCTTCGGCCTGAAGACCATCGTCTTCGGCGCCACGATCGTGCACTGCGAGGAGCTGTGCAAGCAGTTCCGGGAGTGCGGCGTTCAGGCGGCCGTCTTCACCGCGAACACCACGGACGAGGAGCGGGCGGTGCTGCTGGAGGAATACCGGCGCCACGACTCCAGCCTGCGCGTGCTGATCAGCGTGGAGGCCCTGGCCAAGGGCTTCGATGTGCCCGACGTGGAGTGCGTGTGCGACTGCCGGCCCTTGCGCCGGTCCCTGTCCACCGCCATCCAGATGTGGGGCCGCGGCCTCCGCGCCTCCAAGGAGACTGGGAAGACCGAGTGCCTGCTGCTGGACTTCAGCGGCAACATCATCCGGTTCATGGCCGACTACGAGCGGATCTTCTTCGAGGGCCTGGACAAGCTGGATGATGGGGAGAAGCTCGACAAGGAGGTCCGGAAGGACGAGGAGGAGTCCCACGAGCCCAAGGCCTGCCCGAAGTGCGGGTACACCCCGTTCGTGAAGAAGTGCATGCACTGCGGGCACGAGGTCAAACCCGTGTGCCTGGTGGAGAGCCTGCCGGGCCATATGGAGGAGGTCATCCTCTGCGGCAAGAAGAAGCTGGCCAACGACAAGATGGACCTGTGGACCCAGGTGGCCACCTACGCCCGGCAGCGGGCCAAGCCCGGGGGCAATCCGGCGGGCAGGGCCGCCCACCTGTTCAAGGACATCACCGGGGATTGGCCGCCGCGCGGCTGCAAGTTTGAGACCACGCCCTTCGTGGAGCCCACCCGGAACACCCTCGACAAGATCCGGTCCCTGTCCATCGCCTTCGCGCACAGGAGGGCGTCGTGATCCCCCTCGAAAAGACGACAGCCGCAGCCCAGGGCCGCTGGCGGGACATCCTGCTGCACTTCGGCGTGGAGGCCCGATACCTCGAGGACCGGCACGGGCCCTGCCCGCTCTGCAGGGATGGTGAGGACAGGTTCCGCTGGGACAACACCGAAGGCAACGGCGGGTACTACTGCTCGGCCTGCGGGCCCGGCTCCGGCATGCACCTGCTCATGGTTCTGAAGGGCTGGGATTTCCCCCGGGCGGCCCGGGAGGTGGACGCCTTCCTGCCGAACGCCAAGGCGGAGCAGGTCCGGGCCGTGCGCAGCGAGGAGTCCAAGCGGGACTACATGCGGCGGATGTACACCGAGTCCCGCCCGGTGACGCCCGGGGACCCCGTGGGCCTCTACCTGGCCCGGCGGTGCGGCGACGTGGCGCAGCTGCTCGACGACATCCGGTATCACCCGGGTCTGAAGCACAGCATCGACGGCCAGGTCCACCCGGCCATGCTCGCCTTCATGGGCTGGGACCCGGTGAAGCGGAAGTTCTCCGGGATCCACCGGACCTACCTCACCACCGACGGCCGAAAGGCCGCGGTCGATCCTGTCCGGATGGAGTACGGCCCGTCCGGACCCGTGCGCCTCGGGCCGCCCGGCCCGGTCATGGGCATTGCCGAGGGCATCGAGACGGCCCTGTGCGCCCACGCGCTGTTCGGCCTGCCGGTCTGGTCCGGCATCTGCGCGAACGGGCTGAAGGCCTGGATGCCTCCGGAGGGTGTGCACCAGGTCGTCATCTTCGGCGACAACGACCCCAACTTCGTCGGGCCGGCCGCCGCGTTCGAGAAGGCCCGGGCCTTGGCCGCCAAGGGCTACGAGGTGCAGGTCCAGATCCCCCCCATCGTGGGGCAGGACTGGGCGGATGTGTGGGCGGCAACACCGCGCACGGAGGTGGCCTGATGTCAGGCGGGTATTCCAAACTCTTTTCGGGCATCCTCACCAGCTCCATCTGGTGCGAGCCGGACCACGTCCTCCGCGTCTGGATCGCCATGCTGGCCCACTGCGACGCGGACGGCTACGTCCCGGGGTCGGTCCCGGGGTTCGCGTCCATGGCCCGCGTGGGCCTCCCGGAGATGCGCGAGGCTATCGCCAAGCTGGGAGCTCCCGACCCCGACAGCCGCAACCAGGACAACGAGGGCCGGCGCATCGAGACCGTGGAGGGCGGGTGGCAGATCCTCAACTATCCGATCTACCGGAACATGTGCCAGGACAAGCCCGGATCTAAGGCCAAGGCGATGCGGAAATCGAGGGCCAAAAACAAGGGCGCTGACCCTGGGTAACACGTTGCAAAACCGGTAACGCGTTACCTCTCGTGGTAACGCCAGGTAACACCGAGTAACGCCTGCCTCTGCTTCTGCTTCTGCCTTTGTTTCTTTTCCTGGGCCACCAGAAAAACAGGAACACGTACAGCATCCCCACCCCCCTGCACCCCCGCGAAAGGCCACCCCATGAACACCACCTCCCCCACGCTGGCCCAGGAATCCCTCACGATCATCCACCACCAGCCCACGAGGTGCTTCTTCCTCCTGAGCACCCAGCCGATCGGCTACGGCGCGCAGCGCCTGGTGCAGCAGGAGACGATCATCCCCTTCGGCTCTTTCTCTTCCCGCCCGGATCCCATCCGCCGGGCCTGGCTGTTCGTGGAGGCGAACCGCGCGATGCACCCGCGCCCCGAACCCCCCGCGCCCCCGCCCACCCGGCCCCAGGTACTGCGGAGTGCCCTGACCCGGTGCATCGGCTGGCTGGTCCCCCGGACCCCCGCCTCTGCGCGCGAGAACGTGTCTCATCGGGTGCCCCGGTGAAGCCCGAAGTGTTCGTCCTCCGGGATGACGACGACGCCGCCTCCCTCTACGCCTTCCTGAAGCTCAACCGGCGGCAGCAGGCTACCCTCGGCAAGCCGCTCTCTGTTGTCGTCTCCCTCGAGAAGACCAAGCGCAGCATCGCCGCCAACGCCTACTACTGGGGCGTGGTCCTGAAGCAGATCGCGGAGCAGGTGTGGGTCGAGGGCACCCGCCAATACGCTCCCAAGGTCTGGCATGAGGAGTTCAAGGACCGGTTCGCGCCACGGATCGATCACCCCCTCGGCGGCAGCTACCCCATGAGCACCACGGACATGGACGACGAGCAGTTCCAGACCTTCGTCCACGAGGTGGAGGTCTTCGCGGCCCAGGAGCTGCAGGTGCGGTTCGTGGACAGCCGGGCGGTGGCGCCAGGGTGGGCGGCCTGATGGGGAGGAAGTCGAAGCTCACTGAGGACCAGAAGGCCGACGTCCAGCGAAGGATGGCCGCCGGGGAATCCTGCCGCGCTCTCGCCCGGGAATTCGGGATGGCGGAGTCGAGCCTGCGAGCTTACTTTTCTGCGCGCGTGGCAAAAATCCAAACCACTGCAAAAAGGCTAGCTACGGTTGAGGATGAAGTTGCTGCGCTGCCTGTATCCGCGCAATTGACGGTGCGCGACCTCGCCGCGAACATGCGCACCACCGCCGCGAACCTGGCCGCCGTCACTGCCCTGAACACCCGGACCGCCCACCGCCTGGCAAAGCTGGCCGACAAGACCATGGATCGGCTGGAGGATCCCGAGGTCAAGGCGGAGCGCAGGGAGGTGGAGCTGCTCAATCTCGCCACCTACGGCTCCCTCTCGCACAACCTCAGCCGGGTGGGCGTGTCCCTGGTCACCGCTGGCCACCCGCTGAAGCCAGACGAAGAGACCGGGCCGAACCTGGACGGCGCCATGGATGACCTGCGCCGCCGCTTGGGGATGGCATGACGTCGATGGCCGAAGCGTTCCTGCAGCTGCCTGCCGCCGAGCAGGAGGCATACCTCGCGCGCATGGGCCCGGCCCTGCGCTACCGGTGGGACTTCTGGTCGCGCCCTGAGCAGCTGGCCCCGGCCGGCGACTGGGTCTGGTGGCTGATCAAGGCGGGCCGTGGCTGGGGCAAGACCCGCACCGGCGCCGAATGGGTGCGCGGCGAGGTTGAGGCCGGCCGGCGTGGGCGGTTCGCCCTGGTTGCCCGCACCGCGGCCGATGCCCGCGACGTGATGGTCGAAGGCGAGTCCGGGCTGCTGGCTATCTGCCCGCCCTGGCAAAGGCCCAATTACGAGCCCAGCAAGCGACGCATTACCTGGCCGAATGGGGCGCTGGCGACCGTGTACAGCGCCGACGAGCCGGACCTGCTGCGCGGCCCCCAGCACGACGGCGCCTGGGTGGATGAGCTGGCCTCCTGGCGCTTCCCCGACGCTTGGGACCAGCTGCAGTTCGGCCTGCGCCTGGGCGACCACCCGCGCGGGGTGATCACCACCACGCCTCGGCCCACGAAGCTGATCCGGGAGATTGCGGCCGCGAAGACCACGACCATCACGAACGGCCGGAGCCTGGACAACAAGGCCAACCTGGCGCCCGAGTTCTTCACCTTCATCGTGAACAAGTACGCCGGGACCCGCCTGGGCCGCCAGGAGCTGGAGGGCGAGATCCTGGAGGACAACCCGGGCGCCCTGTGGCACCGGGGCAACTTCGACACCAACCGGGTCACCAAGATGCCCGAGCTGCGCCGCATCGTGGTGGCCGCCGACCCGGCCGTCACCTCGAACGCGGACAGCGACGAGACCGGCATCATCGTGGCCGGCCTGGGCGCCGAGAACCCGCCGCACTTCTACGTGTTGGATGACCTGAGCCTGTCGGCCTCGCCCGACGGCTGGGCCCGGGTGCTGGTGATGGCCTATCTGCGCCAGAAGGCGGACCGCATCATCGGCGAGGTGAACAACGGCGGCGACCTCATCGAGACGATCATCCGCCATGTGGAGATCGACGGCAAGAAGGCGGGCCTGAACGCCAGCTACAAGGCCGTGCACGCCTCCCGGGGCAAGGCCATCCGCGCCGAGCCCATCTCCGCCCTGTACGAGCAGAACCGGGTGCACCACGTGGGCGCCTTCCCGGTGTTGGAGGACCAGCTTTGCGACTGGGACCCCGCCACCAGCACCGACAGCCCCGACCGCCTCGACGCCCTGGTCTGGGCCCTGACCGAACTGTCCGGCGACTCAACCGGGCCCATCAAGATCAACGCTGGCCTGCTGGGAAGGATGCGCCGATGAAGAACCTGCTGCAGACCTGGGAGATGGAGCCCGGCCCGGGCGGCGTGCCGGTGGTGCCCGCCGCGGTAGACCACGACCGCCGCCTGCTGCCCCTCCTGGACGCCTATGGCAACCACATTCCCGACAAACGGCCGCGGGCCGGGTTCGGGGCTCACCTTTACGACCACGAAGGAAGGATGCGCCGATGACCAGATTCCAGCACGTTCCCCATCCCCACATCGAAGCACGGAAGGACCAGGCGCCGCCCCCACTGCTCCCCCGCCACCGCCTTGATCGGATCAACGACACCCTGGCCGTGCGCATCACCAACGCGGTGGGCTCCATGTGGTGCGCCTACGCCTTCGGCCTCCTGGCCCTGGTCAGCCTGCCTGACGCCATCAAGGGCGGCACCGCGGCGCTCATCGCCTGGATCGCCCAGACGTTCCTGCAGCTGGTGCTTCTGTCCATCATCCTGGTGGGCCAGAAGGTGGCCGGCGCCGCCTCCGACGCCCAGGCCGCCGCCACCTACCGGGATACCGAGGCCATCCTGCACGAGCTGCTGGAGTTGCAGCGCCACCTGCACGCCCAGGACGGGGAGGGCGAATGACCGACAAGAACTGGATCAGCACCGGCAAGGCCAACAAGATCTTCAACCAGGGCATCGATGACCGCACCTTCCGCGACAACTTCCGCGACTGCGTGCAGAACCACCTCACCCCGGGCGGACAGTTCCGCTGGTTCCGGCCCGAGGTCGAGCAGCTGCGCGACGCGCCCAAGGACAAGGCGAGCTGAAACACGGAAAAGGCGGAAAACCAGGAAAACACGGAAGTAACATCCTGGATGCCTTCATGCGCGGGCGTGAGTCTTGGGTCATCCGAGGTTCAGATGGCCGAGTTCATGCGCGCGTTGCCCTACGTGCTCGACAATGAGGGAGCCAATCTGCCTCACGGCGGAAAGTGCGACATCCCCGGCGATTCCGGCGGCCGCACGAACTGTGGCGTCAGCACCCCAGCCCTTCTGGATTTCAACCGCCGGCATCCCGAGCTGGGGTTCCCCGATGACCCTTGGGCGCTGACGCCCGACCAGATCGCCACGTTCTACCATATGGACTTCTGGGGCTACGACGGCATCGCCGCCCAGCCCATTGCCACGAAGCTCATGGACATGGGCGTGAACATGGGCCGCGGCACGGCTGTGGAACTGGCGCAGAAAATCCTGGGCGTAACCGTTGACGGTGGATGGGGCCCTGCCTCTCAGGCGGCCGCCAACGCCCAGGATCCAGACGCGTTGCTTGACCACCTGGCCCAGGCCTCCACCGACCACTACAACGCCATCGTCGCCCGCAAGCCGGCGGACGCGAAGTTCCTGCCTGACTGGCTCCGGCGCGCCGCCAGGGTGCCGAATGCCTGACGCATGTGCGACCCCGGAGACCCTTACGACGAGCGCCCCTACGACTGGCCGTACTGGCCTGTTCCGGGATCTGGTCAGGCGGGACCGGCCGGAGAGCCCCGAAGCGTTCGTGCTGATGGGCACGACCGGCTTCCTGGGCTCTGGATTCCTGATGATGGCCTTTGCGGCCGCTCGTCGGATCTGGATCAAGGGTGACCTGGGCGCCGGAGCCATGAGCGCAATTACCGCCACAGCCGCCTCGCTGGCACTGCTGATCGCCTACGTCAAGGGCCGGCGCCGGCCGGACGACGTTTCCCCTTCCACCCCATTCCAGGAGCCCCAGTGAAAACTCTTGAGCAGTACCTCCTCGACGCGGCCGACACCACCACGACCATGCACATGCTGGTCATGAAGCCCCGGGCCACTTCCACGGCGCCGGACGGCACGGTGACGCAGGCGCCGGTTTGTTTCTACATCCACCCCTCGGGCGTCGACGGCGAGACCCTGGACTTCGCGGTGGACGGGAACACCCTGTCCCAGGATCCCAGCGTGACCTACGCCGAGGAACCGGCCCAGTGACCGCCAAGGGCTACCTCATCGCCGCCGTCCTGCTGCTCGCGGGCGGCGCCGGCCTGGGCTGGATGGCCCGCGGCTGGGGTAGCAAGAGCCAGCCCGCCGACCTGGCCCAGGCGGCCCAGCAGGACCAGACCGGGGCGAATGCCTACGACGCGGGGGTGCAGCATGGCCAGGAAGCGAAGACCACGGCCCCGGCGGTCGCGAAGGACGAAGTTGCAGTTGCTGACAAGGGCGCAAAGCTGGCCCAACTGCAGGCTGAGGTCGCATACCTTCGGAAACTGCAGCCCGGTGCTGTTCGCCCTTCCGGCGCTCCCGGTGCCCCGGCTGCTGGTGCTCTGCCGCTGCCTGTGGGAACGACTCTGGATGCGGCCAAGGACGAGCTGATCGATGCCGAGGACGCCGACCGCGGGGCCCTGAACCAGGACCTGGCCGACACCAAGACCCAGCTCGGCCAGACCCAGGCGGCGGCCGCCTCGTTCCAGCTGTCCGCCGACAGCTACAGGGCCGAGACCGTCACCCTGCGCAGCGCCATCGTCCCGGCCCGGCCCACGGCAGCCGGCATCATCTACGGCACCAGCCAGACCATCGGCGCATTCATCGAACGGGACTTCGGACCCATCCGCGCCGGCGTGGACGTGGTCCGCCGTGTGCTGCCCGCCGGCCCCGCAACCGTCGACGCCACCGCCCGCGTGGGCTGGTGCTTCTGAGGATACATCCATGCCCGAGATCATCACCTCCCACCTGACCCACATCTACTGGGCCCTCTTCTGCCTCCTGGTGGCCGTGCTGGTCCACTTCTGGCCAACCATCAAGACCTGGTGGGCCGCCCGAGCTGCTGCCGCTGCCGCCGAAGAGAAGCGCATCAAGGCGGCGCTGGAGCTGGCGGCCGGGGACGTGGAATCTGTCTACAGCCGCATCAAGGGCGACCTGCAGGCCTACGTTGCCGGGACCGAGGCCAAGATCAAGGCGCTCGAGGCCAAGATCGATGCCCAGGTGAAGGCCGACGAGGCGAAGGTGCAAACTGCTGCCGCTCCTCTGGCCCAGGCGCCTGCATCCGGGCCTACGCCAGCATCCGACCCGGGTCCTGATCCCATCGCCAGCCCCGAAGCCGCGCAGGTCCATGGCTGGGCTCCTCCCGTGGCCCAGGCATAAGGATGTCGCCCATCGCTTTCGCCCTCTCAATTCTGACCCTGGCCGTCACGTCGGTTCTGATCATCTGGCAAACCCTGCGGGCTGACCGGCGGGAGCGGAAGCGAGAGCGGGAGCAGTCCGAGCTGGACCGCGAGAAAGAGCAGAAGAGACAGCTCCAGCAGATGGAGCAAATGATTCAGACCATGGTGGTGGAGAAGATCGAGGCCGCTTTCAGCGAGATCGAAAAGCTTCAGCACTCCATGGGCGATGTCAAGGAATCCCACGCCCACATGAAGGGTTTCCTCCAGGGCCGCGGGATCCTCGTCCCCGATCTGGCTGCTGACGACTTGAAGGGGACCCGGGCTTGACCATTGACGCCGGCTTCCTCGCGCGAATGAAGGCCATGCAGGTCGACCGACCGGCGGCGCCCTGGCGCCTGCCTGACCTGCCGCCCGGCGTGGTCCCTGAGAAGGCGCGGCTGGCCATGGACGCCACCGCGGAACCGATGTTTGCCTACCTCAACCGGGCCTTCGCCGGCCTGGGGTTCCTAGGCTATCCGTTCCTCGGGGAGCTGATGCAGCGGGCGGAATACCGGAACGTCTTCCAGCGCGTGTCCTTCGAGATGACGCGCAAATGGATCCAGCTGAAGAGCGCCAGCAGCCAGAGCAAGACCGAGGAAATGAAGATCATCGAGCAGCGCCTGAAGGAATTCAAGGTCCGGAGCTGGTTCCGCCTGGCAGCCAACCACGACGGGGCCTTCGGCCGCGGGCAGCTCTACATCAAGATGAAGGGCGCCCGGGCCACAAAACGCGAGCTGGCCTCGCCCCTGCTGGAGAGCCGATACAAGATCCCCCTCCACAGCTTCCAGGGCCTCAAGATCGTTGAGCCCATCGTCACGTTCCCATTCGAATACAACAGCTCGGACCCGCTGGCGGATAGCTACTACGCGCCGCGGTCCTGGTACGTGATGGGCCAGCAGGTCCATGACAGCCGGATGCTGACCTTCATTTCCCAGCCGCTTCCGGACCTGCTGAAGCCGGCCTACAACTTCGGTGGCATGTCCATGTCGCAGCTGTGCATGGAGACCATCGAGAACTGGCTCAGCACCAGGCAGAACGTCAACCGGATGATCCAGGGCTACAGCACCAGCGGCATCCGCACGAAGATGGGCGACGCGCTCACCGGCGGCGACGGCGAAGACCTGATGAACCGGGCCGACCTGTTCGTCGCCGGCCGGGACAACCTGGGCTGCCTCATCCTGGACAAGGATACCGAGGAGTTCTTCCAGTACAACGCGCCGATCAGCGGCCTCGACAAGCTCCAGGCCCAGTCGCTGGAGCACATCTCGGCTGTCTCCCAGCTGCCGCTGATCATCCTCACCGGCATCTCCCCCTCCGGGCTGAACGCCAGCAGCGAGGGCGAGATTCGGGTGTTCTACGACCTGATCCACGACCGCCAGGAGAGCATCTTCCGCGAGCCGCTGGAGAAGATCATCCGCATTATCCAGCTCTCCGAATTCGGCTGCATCGACCCCGACGTCACCTTCGACTTCGAGCCGCTCTGGCAGGCCGACGTGGAGAAGCTCGCCCGGATGCGCAAGAGCGACGCGGATGCCGGTGTGGAACTGATCGCCGCCGGGGTCATCTCCGCGAAGGAGCACCGCGAGAAGATGGCCAAGGATCCGGATTCCGGCTATGAGGGCCTGGATGTGGACGCCGAGCTTCCCGAGCCCGATCCCAACCTGGTCATGGGCAAGGATCCCCTCCTCGCCAAGACCGAGGGCCTTGAGAAGCCCATGGGTGCCGTATGAAGCTGCGCGCCCCGGGCCCGAAGCCCATCCGCGTCGCTGCCGTCCGCCCCAACGAGGGCGTGAAGGCCGACTACCGCAAGCGCCTGCTGGCCCTGATCGACGCCATGCACAAGGACGTGCTGCGCGCCGTCACCCGGTCCTACAAGGCGAACCCGCCCCATGCGCTCCTGGCCAAGGATGCCAGCCCCGCGGCCGCCGAGCGCGCGGTCATGAAGGCCCTGCACCGGAAGTGGGGCAAGACCTTCGCCGATGCCGCCGACAAGATCGCCGCCCACTTCGCCGACGAGGTGCTGAAGCACAACGACTTCGCCCTGAAGCGCACCCTGCGCGACGCGGGCTTCAGCGTCAAGTTCCAGACGACCCGGCCCATGAACGACGCCTTCCAGTCCGTCCGGCACGCGAACGTTCAGCTCATCAAGTCGATTCCCCAGCAGCACCTGAACGACGTCGAGGGCATGGTCCAGCGGTCCGTCCAGCACGGCCACGACATGGGCCAGCTGTCCAAGGACCTCCAGGCCCGCTACGAGGTCACCAAGCGCCGCGCAGCCCTGATCGCCCGGGACCAGAACAACAAGGCCACGGCCATCATGAACAAAGTGCGCAAGCTTGACCTGGGCATCAAGCGGTCTCGCTGGATCCACACCGCGGCCAGCAAGCACCCCCGGGACTCCCACGAGGACATGAACGCCACCCTGTTCGACACGGCAGAGGGCTGCTACGACAAGGAATACGGCGACTTCGTGCAGCCCGGCCAGCTGATCAACTGCGGCTGCATCGCCGAGGGGATCATCCCGGGCATGGACGATGACCAGGAGGGCGACGATGAAGCCGCTTGAGCGCATCATTCTGGCCCTGGACAAGTCCATGCGGCGCATCGATGAGAACGGCTTCCTCCACGTGGCCGTTTCGAACATCAGCAAAGCCATGGTCTGCCCATACAACGGCAGCGAGATCGCGGACATTGCCCAGGAAGCCGGCGTGGTCGTGGACCCGAACAAGGTCTACTTCCTGTTGCGCGATCCCGAGGAACTGGCCGCGGGCGCCGGCACCTTCAACGGGATCCCCATCACCTACGTCCACGAGCCACTGAGCTCCGAGGACCTGGCCACCGATCCGGAGAAAAAGGAAATCGTGGTCGGCGCCACCGGCACCGATGCCATTTTCGTCAAGCCCTACCTGCAGAACAGCCTCGTCGTATGGGACGCCGCGGCCATCCAGCGAATCCAGACCCGGGAGCAGGTCGAACTGTCCTGCGCCTACCGCTGGGTGCTCGACATGACCCCGGGGACCTACGAAGGAGTCGCCTATGACGGCGTGATGCGCAAGCTGCGCGGAAACCATGTGGCGCTGGTGGACGAGGGCCGGGCTGGTCCCGACGTGCTCGTCGCCGATGCCAAACCCAAAACCCACAAGGAGCAATCCACCATGAAGAAAAAGCTCTCCCCCAGGGCGGTCGCCGTGCGAGGTGCCCTTCTGGGCCGTATCCCGCTCAGCCTTGCCGCCGACCAGGCGCTGAAGATCTCGGATCTCACCCCGCTGGTCGCCACCCTCACCGCGAAGAACTTCAAGGCGTCGAAGGCCAAGCTGGCCGAGGACATCAAAAAGACCTTCGCCCCCCGCCTGGCCCAGGATGCGGACCTCGACGACATCCTGTCCCTCCTGGACAACCTGGAAGACGGCGCCGAGGAGGAAGGCGTCGAAGATGCCGCCAAGCCCCCGGCTCCGCCCGCCCCGATCGCCAAGGACGACGACATGACCGGCGACGGCAACGAGGCCGGCCAGGAACTGCTCGCCCTCCTGCAGGCCCAGAACCTCCCTGACGAGGTGATGGCCCAGGCGGCCGCCCTGCTCGACAAGATCAGCCCCGCCGCCCCTGCGGTCGATGGCCTTCCCCCCAAGAAAGGAGCCGCAGTGCCCAACCCCAACGACACCAAGGCGCTCACCGTCGGCAAGCCGGCCATGGACGCCGCCATCCAGGTCGCCGCCGACGAGACCATCGCCCGCATGCAGGCCGTGCGCGAGGCCGAGGACGCGGTGGAACCCATCATCGGCCGTGTTCGCGGCCAGAACACCGCCGAGGGCGTTTACAAGCTGGCGCTGGATCACATGAAGGTCGATCTCACCGGCCTTCCCCCCGTCGCCTACGGCCCCCTCTTCCAGCGCCTCGCCCAGAACATGAGCGATGAGCCCGTCGACGCCGGCTTCGTGGCCCAGGACTCCAAAGCCCTGGACGCCTACGCCAAGCGTTTCAACCCTGACCGGATCCGGAGGTAAGCCATGGGTTTACAGACTTCCGTCAATACCTATTCCCCCATCGGCACCGAAGGTGCCAAGGCTTCCAGCAACCCCATCGCCGCGGTCATCGCCGCCAATGGTGCCCTGGTCGCGGATCCGGTGAACGGCCTGAACGTCGGCCGGTTCGCCTGGGTCAGCGCCCTCGCCACCATCCTGACCAACTACGCCCCCGGTGGGATTCCGACCGTCCCTGACGGCTTCATCATGCTGGAGATGCAGGCGAACAACGCCAACCTGCTGGCGCCGAACGGGATCAACATCCAGCCCGGCACCCAGGTCGCCGCATACAACCGGGGCGATTTCTGCGCCCGCTGCGGCTTCGCCAATGCGGTGCGCGGGAACAAGGTGTTCGCCAACCTGTTCAGCGGCGCCGTGATCCCGGGCGTCGCCGGGAGCTTCCCGACCTACCCGGGCGGCGCTTCCACCACCCTTACCGGCTGGATCTCCGCGGCCAGCCCGGCCGTCCTGACCGTCACCGCGGTCACCGGCACCCCGCTTGGCGTCGGCGCGCTGATCACCGGCCCCGGCGTCCCGATCAACACCCGTATCGCCAGCTTCGGCACCGGCACCGGCGGCACCGGCACCTACAACCTGTCCACCCCGAACGTCGTGCCGAGCTTCACCGCGCAGGCTTCGCTCTCCACCACGGTCATGACGGTGGTCAGCGCGAACGGCCCCATCCTGGTCGGCCAGAGCGTCACCGGAACCGGCATTCCCACCGGCACCACTATCTCCTCCTTCGGGACCGGGACTGGCGGCGCGGGCACCTACAACCTCTCGGCCTCCTGCACCACCGAGACCACCGAGACCGTCACCATCGGCGGCGTGGTTTCCACGACCCTGACCGTCACCCCGGCCGACGGCATCGGCGGCGCGGTCTGCACCGGCACCACCGCCACCAACGTCCTGACTGTCACGGCGATGACCAGCGGCGTCCTGGTCCCTGGCCAGCTGCTCACCGACTCCACCGCCGGCCTCGCTCCAGGGACCTACATCGTCAACCAGCTCAGCGGCACCGTTGGCGGGATCGGCACCTACACCCTCTCCACCACCCCCGGAACCCTCGGCAGCGGAACCATCAGTGCTTCCGCCTGGATCGAGACGCCTTATTTCTTCCAGACCCCGGCCAACGTGGGTGAGCTGGCCATCATCGGCACGAGGAATTAACCATGAGCTTCCGACCCATCCGTTTCAACCCCAACCGCGACATGCTGTTTGACCGGCTGCAGGAGGACTTCGGCATCGTCCTGCCGGATGCCATCGCCGAGCAGCGCCCCGAGTGGGGCCGGCGCCTGGACGTCGCCATGGACGCCGCCCGGCGCGAATTCGGCATCGACGTGCGCGGCCGGTTCGGCTTTGACGCCGCCCAGCCCCTGGCCATCACCTCCAGCAACGCCGGCATCCCCCAGTTCCTCACGACGGTCATCGACCCCAAGATGATCGAGGTCTACACGGCCCCGCTGAACGCCACCAAGATCGCCCGGGAAGAGCTCAAGGGCGACTGGACGAAGATGATCTGGGAATTCCCGGTCGTGGAGTCCACCGGCAACGTCGTTTCCTATGACGACTACAGCACCGGCGGCGAGGCCAACTTCCAGGTCAACTGGGTTCCCCGGCAGGCCTACCTCTACCAGACCCAGACCGAATGGGGCGAGCTGGAGCTTGAGCGCGCCGCCCTGGCCAAGATCGACGCGGCCAACCGGAAGAACCTGGCCTCCGCGAAGGTCATGGCTGAATTCCAGAACAACATGTATTTCCTCGGGTTCTCCGGCATCCAGAACTACGGGCTGCTCAACGACCCGAACCTGCCGGCCGCCGTCGCTCCCCTGGCTGAGTCGGTCGGCTCCAGCATCGTCTATTCCTGGAGCGCCAAGGACGCCCTGGGCGTCTACTCCGACATCCAGTATCTGGTGCAGCTGCTGATCCAGGCCACCGCCGGCATGGTGACGATGGAAAGCAAGATGAAGCTGGCCATGAGCCCGGCGGCCCAGGTCAACCTCACCAAGACCACCCAGTACAACGTGTCGGTCATCGACATGGTCAAGAAGAACTATCCCGGGCTGGAGGTGGTGACCGCCGTGCAGTACGCGACCGCCTCCGGGAACCTGGTCCAGCTCATCGCCGACGAACTCAACGGCGAAGATGTGGTGGCCCTCGCCTTCAACCTGAAGCTGCGCGCCCACGCTGTGGTTCGTGACTCTTCGTCCTTCAAACAGAAAAAGAGCGGCGGCGGCTGGGGTGCCATCTGGTATCAGCCCACCGGCGTTCAGCAGATGCTCGGAGTTTAAACCATGGCCGAAACCGTCATCGTCTATTGCAAGATCGCAAACGGGTATCACCTCACGGTGAAAGCCGCTGATGGAGTCGACCATACCATCCGCATCAACGGGCCCGTCAACAAGCAGCCCAGCGACGTCCCCGTCGTCTTCGGCCACGGAGCCACCCGGATCCCCAAGGATTTCTGGGAGCAGTGGGTGAAGGAGCACGAGAACCTCGAACCGGTCAAAAAAGAGCACATCTTCTCGGCCGACAAGCCGGCCTCGGGCAAAGACATGGCCCGGGAGCGGAAGAACAACCACACCGGTCTGGAGGGGCTTGATCCCAAGAAGCCCGGCCACGGCCTGACGCCTGCCGACGAGATGAAGAAGGTGCTCGACAAGCTGCCGTCCCAGGAAGGCCTGGTATAGCCCATGGGATTCATCGCGTCCTTCGACCCCGTCTACTGGCCCGCACGCTACCCGGAATTCGCGGGCATCACGACGACCACCGCCCCCGGGTATTTCCTGGAGGCCGGGCTCTACCTGAACAACACCGGGTCCAGCCCGGTCCAGGACGCGCCGACCCAAAGCCTGCTCATGCACATGCTCACCGCCCACATCGCCGAACTCTACGATGCCACCAGCCAGCGCGGTTCCCAGGCGCTGGTTGGGCGCATCACCGACGCCAGCGAGGGCACCGTCAAGGTCGCCGCCTCCATGGACGACAGCGACCGGGACGCCTGGCTGAACCAGACCAAATACGGTGCGAGCTTCTTGCGCGCCACCCGCAAGTATCGCCGGTTCAGCTACCGGGCCCCGTGCCCGAAGGCGCCGATCTACTACCCAACGAGCGGGAACTGATATGGAATTCACCGGCGGGGAAGCGTTCAAGGCCAAGCTCCAGGAGATGATGGCGGCGGCGGGGGAGAACATCACCCTTCGCATCGGCTTCCTGGAAGGGTCCACCTATCCCGACGGCACCCCCGTCGCCCAGGTGGCCGCCCTGAACGAGTACGGCCATGCCACCCCCGTGGGCAAGCGCGGCATGGGCCCCGCGGCCCGCACCGTCGCCCGCTCCTTCTTCAGCCAGATGCTCGCCGAGAAGTCGCCGGACTGGTCGCGCCGGCTGGCCAATCTTCATAAGTTCAACCATGGCGACATGGGCAAGGTCATGAAGTCCCTGGGTGAGTCCATCGCCTTCGATCTCCAGAAGGCCATCGTCGACTTCAACGATCCGCCCGACAAGCAGATCACCATCGACCGCAAGGGCTTCAAGGGCGGCGCCGATGCCACCCTGCAGGACACCAAGGTCATGCTCCGCGAAGTGGCCTATGAAGTGGACGGGGAGCGATTCCCGGGGCCGGTGCAGTCATGAACCTCCACGGCCTCGCTTCCAGCTGCACTGGCGCCGTCAATCCCGACGTCGAGGCAACCATCAAGACCAGCACCGGCAGCACGCCCAATCCCGACGGCACCCTGACCCCCACCTACGCTACCGCCACCGGCCTGGTCAACATCCAGGCCCTCGCCGCCAAGGACATCCAGCACCTCAACGGCCTCAACTACCAGGGCGTCGAGAAGAAGGCCTACTGCTACGGCGCCGTCAATGGCATCGTGCGGGCTTCCAACAAGGGCGGCGATCTGCTGACCCTTCTGGACGGCACGATCTGGCTGGTGGGCCCCGTCTTCGAATCCTGGCCCGACTGGTCCGCCGTCGGCCTTACCCAGCAGGTCTCCTGATGACCTACACCCCCTCCATCACCACATCCCAGGTCTTCACCGGCCTGAAGGCGTGGCTCATGGATGCCCTGGGACTTGGGTCGGCCTCTGTGGTCCAGGAGCTGCAGAACCGCGCGGCCGCTCCGAAAGCTGGGTTCGTCAACATGCTCCACAAGATGCAGAAGCGGCTGGGTGCGAACACGGTCGACTACAGCGGGCCCGACGAGACGGTCACCACCACCAAGCCCACGGACTTCCAGATCCAGGTGGACAGCTATGGGACCGCCGCTGGCGACTGGGCCACGGTGATCGCCGGTATGTGGAACTCCCCGCTCGCCATCGCCTTCCTCGCGCCCTATGGCCTCGTCCCGCTCTGGGCCGACGACCCCGTTGAGCTGTCCATCGTCAACGGTGAGGCGCAGTACGAGGAGCGCTGGGTGACCGTGCTCCACATGCAGTTCAACCCCGCCCTCACAGCGGCCCAGACGTTCCTGACCAAGCCCAGCATCACCATCCTCGACATCCTCACCAAGCCCTAGGAGGCCGCCCTTGTCCATTCCTGTCAAACAGCTCATCAGCGTGACGCCCAGCGTGGTCTCCGGCGGCGGCGTCGCCGAGACCCTCAACGGCGTCCTCCTCAGCCAGAATCCCTCCCTGCCGGTGGGCACCCCCCTGTCGTTCCCCAACCTGGCCGCAGTGCTGGCGTTCTTCGGGAACTACAGCTGCAACTTCACCGGCACCTGCGCCGGCAACACCCTCACCGTGACTCAGACCATTTCCGGGGCCCTCGCGGTGGGCCAGCAGATCCAAGGCGCCCAGGCCGTCGGCGTGCCCCCCGGGAGCACCATCACCGCGCTGGGAACCTACAGCAGCGTCACCGGTATCGGCACCGTGACCATTTCCGGCCCGGGTTTCACGCAGGCGACCAGCTCCCCGATGACCAGCAACTGCCTGGAATACCAGATGGCCCAGGTCTACTTCGCCGGCTTCACCATCGGCACCCAGACCCCCCAGGCCCTGATTTTCTACCGCTACGCCACCGCCGCCTGCTCCGCGTTCCTGACCGGGGCCGCCATGGGGTTGACCCTGGCCCAGGTGCAGGCAATCGTGACCGGATCCCTCACCGTCACGGTGGACGGCACGGTCAAGACTGCGGCGGCCGTGAACCTCAGCACGGCCACCAGCCTCAGCAACGCGGCCGCCCTGCTCACCACCGCCCTGAGCCTCACCGGGGGCGCCGCGGTCACCTACAACAGCCTGTTCGGCGCGTTCGTGATCACCTCCGGGACCACCGGAGCGACCTCGACCATGACCTACGCCACCGGCACCCTGGCCGCGACGCTCGGCCTGGCCTCGGGCAACGCGGGCACCCTCTCGCAGGGCTCCGCCGCCATGACCCCCGCGGCCGCCATGACCGCCCTGGTCGCGCAGACCGCGAACTGGGCCGGCTTCAGCCATTGCTTCGAACCAATCGACACGGATAAGCAGGCCTTCGCTACCTGGACGGCCGGCTACCCCACCCAGTTCTATTATGTGCCCTATTCCACGGACGCCACCGCCCGCGGCACTTCCGGCAGCTATGTCGGATTCGGCTACTGGCTGAAGCAGAATGCCGTCCAGGGAACCTGCTGCTTCCTTACCCCGTTCGAGTCAGCCTTCGAGCTGAGCCTTTCCGCCTCGACGAACTACGGCGTGAGCAACGGCCGGATCGACCACCAGTTCAAGACCCCGAACGCGGTCCTCACCCCCAGCGTCACGGATGCCGTCACCGCGGCCAACGTCGTGGCCAACGGCCTCAACTACGTCGGGACCTACGCCACCGCCGCCACCCAGTGGAACATCCTCTACCCGGGCCAGATCTCCGGTCCGTTCGCCCAGATCGGCTGCTATGTGGATGCCATCTGGCTCAACGCCAACATTCAGCTGGCCGAGATGAACATGTTCACCGGCGCGAACAGCATGCCCAACGACCCCACCGGCTACGCGCTGATCAAGGCGGCCTGCAAGTCCCTGTTCGCCCAGGCCCTTAAGGCCGGGGTGATCCAGACCGGCGTGGCCCTCACCAGCACGCAGCAGGCCCTGGTCAATACCCAGGCTGGCCAGAACATCGCCGGGACCCTGTCCACCGTCGGCTGGTTCTTCCAGGTCAACCCGGCGCCGTCGCCGTCGTCCACTCCGCCCTGCCTGTTCTGGTACACGGGCGCGTTCGGCCTGACCACCCTCAACGTCGCCTCGATCTTCATCCTGTAAGGAGCCCCCGTGACCCGTTCCATCACTTCGCTTGACGCGGTAATCATCCTCACCATCCCGGGGGTCTATCCCAGCGGGGTCCAGCTCCAGGGCTGGAAGACCGACGACATCTTCGACGTGGCCTCCTACAAGCCCAACATCACCCGGATGGGCGTCGACGGCGTCCTCAGCGCCGGCAAGCAGTACGCCCCCCGGGTGACGAAGATCCACCTGGAGGCCAGCTCCGAAAGCCAGCAGGTTTTCGACGAATGGATCAACGCGGAGAACACGCCGCCGGTGGATACGATCCCCGCCTCCATGACCGTGATGTTCCCGGCGAACGGCCAGGAATACAGCTGCTACCAAGGGATCCTGACCGACTACAAGGACGCCCCCGACGGCAAGAAGGTCCTGGATCCGCTCACCTACGAGATCACCTGGGAACTGATCCAGAAGACGGCGCTGTAAGCCATGCTGAAACCCGAACCCTTCACCATCGATTCCACCGGGCCCGACAAGGGCAAGGTCTTCCTGCTGACCAAAATGGACGCTTTCCGCGCCGAGAAGTGGGCGATCCGCGCGTTCCTCGCGCTCATCGAGGGCGGCGTGCAGATCCCACCGGAGCTGGCCGCCGGCGGGATGACGGCGCTGGTGTCCGAGGAGGCCATGTCGGCCATCTTCGGCGCCCTGCTGGGCGGCCTGGGCAAGCTCGACTGGACCAAGGTCGAGCCGCTCCTGGACGAGATGCTGGAGTGCATCCGGTTCATGCCTGACTCGGTGGGCAACCCCGACTTTTCCCGCCCGCTCAACAAGGCGGCCGGGGACATCGAGGAGGTTCCCACCCTGCTCAAGCTCCGGGGCGCCGTGTTGAAGCTCCACACGGCTTTTTCTCAGGCCGTCAAGCCCTCCAGCTCGAAAGCTTCGACGGCCTCGATGGTTGCGCCAATTACGCGAATGTCCCGCCGCGCATAGGCGTCGTCGTCAGCCGCAAGCTGGCGACCCTTCACGAGCTCCAAACGATCTACTGCCTCGAGGACCTTTACGACATGTTGGAAATCATCGCCGTGGACAACCACAACGACATGCTGGCCTCCAAGCGAGGGGCTGAATAATGGCCACCGTTCTGGACGCCTTCCTGGTCACCCTGGGGCTCGATAACCGCGAGTTCAAGAAGGGCTCCGAAGAGGCGGAGAAGGTTTATGGAGAGCTGGTCAAGAAGGCGGCGGCCGCGGCGAAAGAGATTGTGGCGGCCGCCCAGGGCAAGACCAAGGGAGAGATCGAAGCGGCCAGGGCCTCCGCCCGGGACCTGGTCGCAGCGGCCAAGGGGAAGTCCCAGGCTGAGGTTGCCTCCGCGCGCGAATCCGCGAAGGAGATCGTGGCCGCGGCCAAGGGCAAGTCTCAGGAGGAAGTCGAGGCCGCCAAGATGGCCGCGCGGGAGATCGTCTCGGCAGCTCAGGGCAGGGGGAAGGCGGAGATCGCCGCCGCCACCGCGGCCGCCGGCCAGCTGGTCGCCACGGCCCAGGAGAAGGCGAAGGGTGAACTTGCCATCGCCAACACCGCCGCCAAGGATCGACAGGCCGTGGAAGTGAAGGCCGCCAAGGCGATCAAGGACAACCTGGTCAAGGAGACCCAGGAGGCCAACGAAAAAATCAAGAAGCAGACCGAGAAGGGGAAGGAATTCTTCAAGGAGGTAGGCGTCGCGGCCATGGAGTTCTTCGGGATCATGGCCGCGGCTGCCGGGATGGTCGAGTTCGTGAAGTCCACCCTGGAAGCCGAGGTCGGGGCCGGCCGCCTGGCCAAGACCCTGAACGTCGACGTCGAGGAGCTGGAGGCGCTGCAGGGCGCCGTCAAGCGGGTGGGTGGGACCAGCGAAGGCCTCGACGCCAGCCTGAAGGGCCTGAACAGCCGCCTGGAGATGATCGCGATTCACGGCCCGCGCTCCAAGATGGCCCTCACGGTCTTCGCCGGGCTGGGGATATCCGCCGTTTCCCTCAAGGGGAAGGATGCGATCGGCGTGCTGGGCCTGCTCTCCGAGAAGATGGCGGGCATGAGCGAGGCAAAGGCCCAGGGCCTGGGTGAACGCCTGGGGCTCGACGAAGGCACGATCCGGCTGCTGACCAAGGGCAAGGAGGGCATGGCGGCCCTGGTCGAGCATCAGAAGAAGCTCGGCGTGGCCTCCAAGGAGCAGGGCGAGCAGGCGGAAAAGCTGGAGCAGGACATGCTCGACTTCAAAGACAGCGCCTCGGCCGTGGGCCGGGAGCTGCTCTCCGCGCTGATTCCCGTCCTCTCCGGCCTGGGCAAGGGCCTGGCCAGCATCTCCGCCTGGATGGCAGAGCATGCCGAAGTGGTCAAAGCCGGGATCCTCGGCATCGCCACGGCTTTCCTGGTGGTCAACGCGAACGCGATCCTGATGGGCATCAACGCTGCCATCGCCTGGTTCATGGCCACCTGGCCATTGGCCCTGCTCGTGGCTGGGATTGCCCTGGTGGCAGGGGGCCTGTATCTCCTGGTGGGGCACTTCAAGGAGGTAGGCCACTGGGCCAACGAGACCGCCTTGAACATCGTCTTCCACCTCCTGAAGGCCTTCTTCACGGTCGAGCACGCGGCCGCCAAGATGTGGAAGGGCGTGAAACAGTCGGCCATGGCGCCCCTGGAATGGATCTGGAGCAAGCTCAAGGCCATCATCGACATCGCCAAGCAGGAGGGCAACTTCTTCAGCGCAATCCTCCACGGAGACGTGAAGGGAGCGGTTGGCGCGGTGAAGGCGGCCGTCGGGGATGTGGCATCTGTGGCTGGGCTCACCCCTGCCACCGCCGGCGGGCCCAGCTTGGGCACCGTGCCGGCCCGGGCCGCCGCCCCGGTCACTGCCGGCATGGCCCTGCGCCCGTCCTCCGTCTCCAACAACCACACCACGCACAGCACCAGCCGGCAGACCACCGTCACAATCGGCACCGTCACTACCCAGGCGAAGGACGCCCAGGGCCTGGCCAACGAGCTGCCGGGCGCCATCCAGTCGCACTCCTCGCTTGTCGACCAAGCGGACGGGGGGTTCTAAGTGGCAAACGGCTGGGGCATCTACGACCTGAGCGGGAACCTGGTGTTCGACGTGGACAGCGTCCTGGACCTGAAACAATCGGCCAAGGCGAAGGCCTCCTCGTTCCCCGTGGAAGAGGGGACCTTCGCCAGCTACAACAAGGTGCTGGATCCGTTCACCACCAAGGTCCGGCTGGCGGTGAACGGCCCGGACCGGGTGGCAGCATTCCAGGCAGCCCTGGATGTGGAGCTGGACTCCACCAACCTCTACAACGTAGTCACCCCCACGAAGACCTACCTCAATGTGACCCTGGAGAGCTACGACCATGACCAGACCGCCGAGAACGGCGGGGTGAGCGGCCTCGTGGTCGACCTGGCCCTGCTCCAGATCCGCGAGGTGACGCCCACCTACACCACCGTCACCGTGCCGAAGCCCAAAAACCCGACCAGCGCCTCCAACCAGACGAACGGGAAGGGGCAGGCCCAGGCACCTGCGAAGCCGCCTTCCCATCAGTGGTCGACGGTGATGGCCGAAGCTGACACGGCCGCGGGGGAATGATGGCAAACCTATACTGCGACCTCGCCATCAACGGAGTGACCCTCTGGACGGGTGTGGTCTGCCTCAACTGCCGGCTGATCGACACGTACCCCTACCTCGGGTTCATCGGGCACCTGGCGTTCGACGATGGCCTGGGCTCCACAGATCCGCTCTACACCGGCCTCGGGCCCGGGGGCCGCTACTCGCTCCTCTACTTCCAGGCCAGCCAGCCCGTGCTCCAGGTTCCCCTCCAGGCGGTCCCAGCCCAGCAGCTCGACGTCACGTTGGGCGGGCAGAACTGCACCATCTCCCTCTATCAGAAGTGAACCCATGACCCAAGGCTCCAGCTTCACCTCCAAGGTTCTGCAGGCCAACCTCACGTTGACCAGCGGGACCTTCGACGGCACCCACAACACGGCGCAGCTCTCAGGCCTGCGCATGTCGGCTGAGATCGATAAAGGCGGACACCCATCGAAGAACAAGTTGAAGCTGAAAATCTTCGGGATGAGCCAGAACGACATGGCCAAGCTCACGACCTTGCCCGCGAAATCCGGGAAGGCCCTGGCGGTGCACAAGTCGAAGCTGCAGCTGCTGGCCGGGGACGAGTATGGTCTGGCCACGGCATTCACCGGGGAGATCACCGGGGCCTGGATCGACTACCAGAGCGCGCCCGACATGGATTTCAACATCGAGGCGATCGCCGGCTACTACCCGGCGATCGCGCCGGTGGCGCCGAAGAGCTACCAGGGCGGCGTGCCGGTGGCCCAACTCATGGAGACGCTCGCTTCCCAGATGGGCTATGCCTTCGAGAACGCCGGCGTCACGGCCCAGCTGCACAACCCGTATCTGCCGGGGACCGCGATGCAGCAGGCGGCCGCCATCGCCGCTGCGGCGAATATCGAGTTCGGCGTGGACGACGACACCCTGTTCATCGCCCCCCGCGGCACGGCCCGGGTCGGCAACGCCCCGCTGATCTCCGCCGCCACCGGCCTCAAGGGCTATCCGATATTTGATAAGGAAGGACTCAAACTTGTATCCCTCTACAACCCGGGCATCAAGCTGGGCGGCCTGATCAGCGTCCAGTCCTCGATCGCCGTCGTCTGCGGCACCTGGCGGGTGCACGGGCTGAAGCATCATCTTGCCTGCCTGACCCCGGGCGGGCCCTGGGATTCCAAGGTGTCGGCCACCTGGGTGGGGAACTGACCATGGCCGATCAACCCGTCTATCCCCAGAAGGATCCCAGCAGCGGGAACAGCGATTTCAACCAGATCTCGTTCCTGGTCCAGATGGCCCTGGCCAAGCTGAGCGTCGCCACCCTGGTGGAGGTGGTCGCGGTCCACCCCGGCGCCGGCCTCTTGGTCGGGTTCGTGGATGTGATGCCCATGGTCAACCAGGTGGACGGCGCCGGCCAGGCGCAGCCCCACACCACCATCTTCGGCGTGCCCTATTTCCGGGTTCAGGGCGGGGCCAACGCGGTGATCTGCGAGCCGCAGGTCAATGACATTGGCTTCGCCCTGTTCGCGGACCGGGACCTGTCCAGCGTCAAGGCCACCGGCGCCGCGGCGAACCCCGGATCCGACCGGCGCTTCGACATGGCCGACGCGCTCTACTTCGGCGGCTGGAACATGGCCGTGCAGCCGACCGCCTACGTCCAGGTGACCCAGAGCGCGATCAACCTGGTGCTGCCTGGCGGAACGAACATCGAGCTGACCCCGGGCCTCTGCACGGTCAATGCCACCGCCACCAAACTCAACGGCACCCTGGAGGTCTCCGGGAACGCCACCTTCGATCAGAACGCCATCGTGACCCAGAACCTCACCTACGGCGGCGGGCTCAGCGGCACGGGCGCGGCGGGCGGCGGCGGGGCAACCATTTCCGGTCCCGTCACGGCCACCGGCGAAGTCCAGGGTAACGGCAAGAAGCTCAGCACCCACACCCATTCCGGCGTCACCACTGGCGTCGGGAATACCGGAGTGCCCAACTGATGAACACGCTCCAGCTCAACCTCGCCACCTGGGACCTCGAGCTCGACAGCAACGGCAACCTGGCCGTCGCCACCGGGCCCCAGGCCATCGCTCAGGACGTGGCCTCGGCCATCTCCACCTTCCTCGGCGAGGTCTACTACGACGTCACCCAGGGCCTGCCCTGGCAGTCCGAGGTGTTCGGCCAGCAGTTCTCCCCGTCCCTGGTCGGCGCCCTCATGGAACAGGCGGCGCTCACCGTCCCCGGCGTGGTTTCCGCGAAGGCATCAGGTCTGACCTTCTCGGCCGGCAAGGTCACCGGAACCATCAATTTCATCGACACAACCGGCGCGAGCCTTGGCGTCACCTTCTAGGAGCCCGCGATGACCAACGTCCCACAGCCCACCCTTGGTCCCACCGGCTACGTGATCCCCTCCGAGGCCGCGATCCTGGCCGGCGTGATCCTGGACATGCAGGCCGCGTTCGGCTCCGGCTTGAATCTGTCGCTGAACAACCCCTCCAGCCTGACCACGCCCATGGGGCAGATCGCCAGCAGCCTTAGCGCGGTCATCGCCGACTGCTACGCCCAGTTCCTCGCGCTGGCCTCTCAGTTCGATCCGCAGTACGCCCAGGGGCGCAACCAGGATGCCGTCGGGAACATCTATTTTATGACCAGGATCTCAGCCCAGGGCACCCAGGTCTCCGGGAACTGCAACGGCCTGGCTGGCACGGCGATCCCGGCCGGGGTGCCGGTGGCGACGGACGGCGCCGGGAACCTCTATACCTGCCCTGGCGGCACCATCGGCGCCAGCGGGTCTCTCCCCATGGTCTTCAGCAACCAGGCGGTGGGCCCCGTGGCGTTCACCGGCCCGCTCACCATCTACCAGACCACGCCCGGGTGGGATCAGATCACCGGGGCGACCCAGACGCAGCTGGGCAACCTGGTGGAGAATGCGCAGGCTTTCGAGGCCCGGCGCTCGGGTTCCGTGGCGGTCAATGGCTCCGGCTTCGCCGCCGCGGTGAAGGCCGCGGTGTTGGCCTCTGGTCAGGCCCTGGTGCCTCCCCAGCAGCCGACCAGCGTCTACGTCTACGACAACCCGACCTCGGCCGCGGTGGTCACCGGAGGTCTCACGCTGCCCATGAACAGCCTCTACGTGGCGGTAGCGGGCGGGAACCCCGCGGCCATCGCCGCGGCCATCCTGACAAAGAAGGGCCCGGGCTGCAACTACGCCCCCAGCGCCATCTTCAATGCGACCGTGGCCGGCACCGCCCTGTCCGTCAACTCCCTGACCTCCGGCGTCATCGCCATCGGCCAGACCCTGATCACCAGCGCGGGCCAGCCCTACCTCAACTCGGCCGGGGGACAGATCACCATCGCCTCGGGCAGCGGCACCGCCTGGACGCTGAGCGCTGCCCCGGGCAGTGGCAATTTCTCCGGCACCACGGTCTGGACGGCCACGACCGTCACCACCCCCGATTCGAGCTACGCCCCGCCCCAGCCGATCTACAACGTGAGCTTCACTTTGGCGGTCGTCACCCCAGTCAACATCCAGGTCACCTTGGCGGCGATCTCCAACCCGCCCAGTAACGCGCTCGCGCTGCTGCAGGCCTCCACCGGCCTGGCCCAGGCCTTCACCGGCGCCGACGGCGGGGCCCCGGTGGCGCAGATCGGCGCGACCGTCTATGGGAGCAGGTTCTACAGCACCATCGCCGGGATCCTGCCCGCAGGGGTCACCATCCTCAGCGTGCAGGTCAGCACCGGCAGCAGCTGGGCGAACAGCCAGGCCATGAACATCAACCAGGTGCCCGCCCTCGGGACCGTCAGCCTGGTGCTCGCATGATCAACCTCGAGCAGACCATCCAGGCCCAGTACGCCAACAGCCCGATCCTGCTGCAGCTGATCAACAACATGAACAGCTACATCGATCCCTCGGCGAACCTGACCAATTTCTACAACCAGGTGCAGAACGTGCTGACGGCCCAGGGCTATGGCCTGGACGTGTGGGGCCGCATCGTGGGAGTGAGCCGCACGGTCCCGATCCCCGTTAGTGCCAGCAGCTTTAATTTCCGGGAGTCTGGGATCGGAACCCCATTCGGCCCGGGCGGATCTGCCCCATTCTACGACGGCTCCAAGGGGACCACACTCTACCGGCTCTCAGATGCCGCCTTCCTCACTCTCATCCTCACCAAGGCCCTGGCCAATATCTCCTTCTGCTCCGCCCCGGCGCTGAATCAGATGCTGCAGAACCTCTTCGGCAAAGGTGCGGCATTCTGCAGCGACCTCGGGAACATGACCATGCAGATCACGTTCAACAACCTGAGCAGGCTGGACTACTACATCCTGATCAACTCCAAAGTCTTGCCCCGTCCAACCGGAGTGCTGGCCTACCTCTACAACGGGTATGTCCCAGGGAAAACCTTCATGTTCCGCGAATCAGGCGCAGGGACCCCCTTCGGCTATGGGGTCCTGTTCTCCGGCCAATACAGCCCTCTCTCTTTTTAAGGAGCCAAGACGATGTCCTCGTCCCTCGTCCTGCCAATCCTCCTCGCCTCAGCCTGGGCCAGCGGCAACCTCCCCACCAAGGGGCTGGTTAATCCACTCGGAACCATCACCAGCGGCGTGCTCTCGTCCTCGGCCTCGCTTTCGCCCGGAGCCAGCCTGGCCGACGGCTACCCGATTATCACGACGACCAACCCCCTCGCCGGCGGGGTGGCGCCGGCCGGAGCCGATCTCAACGGGATTTTGAACTACATCACGTCCTTCCAGGCCTGGGTCAACGCCGGCGGGGCCTTCTCCTTCAACAGCACCCTGGCCGCGGCGATCGGCGGTTATCCCCTCGGTGCCACACTGCAGCTCAACAGTGGCCTGGGTGAGGTCGTCAGCACGGTCAACGGCAACACCCAGGACCCGAACGTCAGCATGACCGGATGGGCACCCTACGGTGGGGCGTTCACGGTGGGGCAGATTCTGGTGGGCAGCGGGACCGGAACGGTCAGCAGTGTAGGGTTGACCTACACGGCCACGGCTGGTCTGGGTGTGACTACAACCAGCGTGGCCACGTCTGGAAATATCATTGGCGTCAGTTCCGCTTTAACGTTGACACCTGCATCCGCGTCCTCTGCTGCGGCCATTGGCGCTCAGTTCCTCGCCACCACAAGCGGTGGAATCAGCCCCAGCGTCACGCAGTACGGATTGATCGGAGGCGTCACCAACTCTTGCACGGCAGGAACCTTACCACTGGCATGCGGAGTCAATGCCTATGCGGTTCAGTCCGGTGCTGGCACCACAACGCAGATGAACGGGTTGTTGGTCAACATAACCAAGAACGCCGGGGTTGTGTCAACTGCATGCGGGATCTATATAAACCCTGTTACGGCTGGTTCCGTGGGCAATTACGCCATCTACACCGGCGCTGGCATCGTCAACATCGGCGACACGACCGCTTCCACTCTCGCAACTAACGGCGCGCTGGTTGTAGCGGGTGGCGTCGGTTGCGGTCATCTGACCACAAGCGGAAATATCAATGTCGCAGGGACGGGCGGACACACCGTCAATTTCGCCAATTTTTCCAGTAATGGCAGCACCGCCACAGCGCTCGGAAGTGTTGGACCGGCTGGTTCATCAACTGTAGTGGGTGGTTGGATCAACATCTCTGTCAATGGCACCGTCCACTACGTTCCTTACTGGTGATCCCCGGATGACCGCAGCCAACGTCTATAAATTTCTCAGCAACCGCCCAAGGAGGCACCTCATGAAACTCCCCTTCGCCACCACCCTCACCGACCTGTCCGGCACCGCCATCACCACCCAGGCCGCGACCGACACCACTCCCGCGAAGTTCCTGACCTTCAAGGATGCGCTGATCGCGGCTTTCAGCGCCAACCACGCCGATGACGAGCGGCTCTCTAATACCGACCGCTACGCGATGGGCAAGCTCGGCTTCGCCATCGGCAAGGAGGCAGACCTCACCGTCGAGGACGTGGCAAAGATCAAGGAGCGCGCCGGCAAAGTGCTCACCCCCGGCATCGTTTTCCAGGTCTACGACCTGATCGAGGAAGCCGCCAAGGGCGAGGTGACCGCGTGAGCATCACCACCGCCGTCACCCAGACCATCGTCAGCACCAAGCGCCGCACCTGGCGCGTGAATATCGAGACCGCCAACGGCCAGACGCCGGTCATCAGCGGCTACCGGGAGGTCATCAGCCTGGATGCCAGCGGGAACCAGGTGGGCCTGTCGGAGCAGTCCTTGTCCCCCTTGGTCATGGCGCTCGATGCCGCCGCCATCGCCGCGCTGCCCGCCAAGTATCAGCCGCTCCCGGGGCTGATCAGCGCCTTCTTCGATGACTTGGAGTCTGGGGCCCTGGCCGCCGCGGTTGACAAATGAGCAGCCGCTGGAACATCCTTTGGGCTGCCCCCTGGGGCCTGGCCTCCTGGCTGGCCGTGGAGCTGGTCATCTTCGCCCCGGTATTTCTGGTCGGGCTCCTGCTCCTGCCGGCCCTGCTGCTGGTGGCGCCCGTCGTCCAGCGGGAGTCCACCATCGATGCCGGCGTGCAGGTGGAGGCCTTCGCCTGGGGATGGGCGAACACGCTCTGGGGCAACCTGGAGGACGGCCTCTCCCCGACCTGGTGGACGATCCAGTGTGGGGCGGCCGCGCCCACCTGGAAGACCCGGATGACCTGGTATCTCAGGAACCCGGTCTGCAACATGCGGTTCTGGCCGGTGGTCAGCACGTTGCCCAAGACCTCCGTGTGCTGGATCGGCACCGACCAGGTCCCGGCCGACGGCACCCCCGGGTGCTTCCTCTGTTGGGAAGGCGCCTACGTCGGGTTCCGCTGGCAGTGCCGCAGCTGGGGCGTGTGGGCGGGGTGGAAGGTCAACCCTGCGGACCGAAACGGCTGCACCGACTACAGAAAGTTCGGCCTCGGGACGGCCGGGCAGATCATCCGGTTCTGAGAAATTAAAGGAAAAGACCGGCCCCGGGCTCACTCAACCCCTGGGGCCTTTCTGCGCCTCCAGCCATGCCGCAACCGCCTCCCGCACTGCGGCATGAACCGTTATTCCTCGGGCGGCGGCCGCCAGCTCCAGTTCCTGGTCCATCGCCAGCGGTATCCGGATCCCCCGGCGGCGAGATGGGGCAGGCGGTTCCCCCTTTCGAGGGCGACCTGGTTCGTTGCGAATCGGCATATTCCAGGAAACCCAAGGGTGGGGGTTTGTCACAAGTTCAATAAATTGGGGCCCAATTTATATCGGACACTGGCTGTCGGTCCGATAGATTGGGAGTGCGATACCATTTACAAAAGCGAAAAAAAGGAGAAGTTGGTGCTCGATAAACCTCAAATCCTTGAGCTGATCGGCCGTTCCGAACGCGCCGCGATCCTGTCCTTGGCGGCCCACGGTCTCCTGCTGCAGAAGGGCGAGGTCGATCTGGCCCGGGTCGTCTGGTGCTTCCACCTGGCTGCCGTCAAGAACGCCACGACCATGGGCAAGGCGGCTGGGGTGGAAGTGACTTGTGATTGAAAATCCCCTTGGGTTCACCCTCGTTCGGGTCTGTTCCGGGAACGGGTTTTGAGCCGATGTTGAGCCGGCGGCTATTTTTGGTGCCTACCGATGCCGATAAATAACAAGAGGCCCCTATGTAGGGCCTCGTGTTTTTTGGTTGGCGCGAGTGGAATCGAACCACCGACCCCTACCGTGTCAATGCGCAGGAGCCTTTCAGATCGCACAATACCGCACTCAACCGAAAACGTTAAGCCCTGGCTTTTCAGTGGTGGCACCTTGTCCTGTTCGGTTGCGAGTAGGCTTGTTCAGGTGGCCTTTTGAGCCGCTGTTGAGCCGGAGAATTCGCCATGGCAAGGACGAAACGCAGCCAGGACCTGGACACGCGGACGAAGCGCCTGGCGCTGCCCATCGGGAAAAGGTTTACCGAGACCCTGGCCGAAGGGTGCTACATCCTCTATAAGCGGCCGGCGAACGGGGCCTCCGGGAACTGGATCGCCCGGCGCTACGACCTGGAGACCAAGAAGTTCCGGCAGGAGGTGGTGGGCGTGGCCGATGACCTCCTGGACAGCGACGAGATCAGGATCCTCACCTTCGCTCAGGCCCAGAAGCGCGCAGAGGCCCGGTTCGAAGCCTGGAGCCGGGAGGCGGTGCTGGTCGCTGGTGGCGAGGTCCCGCACAAGGGGACCTTCACGGTGGGCGATGCCTGGGCCGAGTACATCGCGGACGCGGAGCTGCGAGGCGTGCACGGAATCCGAATCATGAAGCAGACCGCCGAGGCCCACATCATCCCGACCCTGGGCCAGGTGGACGTGGCCAAGCTCACCCCGAAGAAGGTCCGGGACTGGCACCAGGCGCTGGCGGCCCTGGCCCGGCGGAAGACCGGCGCGAAGCGGAAACCCGGGGCAGACGTCGAGCACCTGGCGGATCCGGAGACCGAGGACGAGAAGCGGGCCCGGAAGGACAGCGCGAACCGGATCCTGAGCAACCTGAAGGCCGCCCTCAACTTCGCCGCCAAGTCCCGCGGCATCGGCCGGGCCACAGACTGGCGCCAGGTGAAGCCCTTCCAGAACGTCACCCAGCCCCGTGTCAGGTTCCTGACGGTGGATGAGCAGCAGCGCCTGGTCAACGCCTGCCCGCCGGAGCTGCGCGCCCTGGTCAAGGGGGCCCTGTACACCGGGGCCCGCTACGGCGAGCTGACCCAGGTCCGCGTCGGGGACCTGAACCCGCAGGGCAGCCTCCACATTCTGTTCGGCAAGGCCAACCGGGGCGGCTACAAGCCTCGGCACGTGGTGCTGACCAAGGAGGGGCTGGAGTGGTTTGTCAGCCACACCGCCGGGCGGAAGGCGACCGAGCTGATGTTCCAGCACACCGCCACCCGGGCCGGCCGGGCCGAGGCCCTGAAGGACTGGGACGGCTGGGTGGCCTACGATCAGGCGAAGGTCATGGAGGCGGCCTGCGTGAAGGCGGAGATCACCGCGGTGACCTTCCACGAGCTGCGCCACACGTACGCCTCGGCCCTGGTCAACAAGGGCGTTCCCTTGGCCTACGTCGCCGAGCAGCTGGGGCACTCGAACACCCGCATGGTGGAGAAGCACTACGGCCATCTATGCCCGAGCGCCAAGGCGGATTCGATCCGGCTCCTGGCGCCCGTGCTGGGATTCGATGGTGACCTGGTCGTGCAACCCCTGGATATCAAGAAGGGGTGATCCTCGGTTTTACTGCAACTGAAGCCAATAGTAATAGATAAAGAAGTTCCCAGAGCTATCGGCGGGATAACTGGACTTGAACACTACATTCCCGCTGCCGATCACAATGGGGTATTCCATCGTGTATTGAGGAGTGGCGGATAGCATTAGGAAATCCGTCGTGGTCGGATTGTAGGTCATGCTGATCTGCTGCGATGCGCCAGCCGCAATGGTGTATGTGTTCAGCGTGCCAATGAAGTTGGAATATGTGTATTGATTCCCGAAGTCGCTAATGGTGAGAGGCACGTTTCCCTTGTTAACCACCGTGTAGACCGCCTTGGTGGGGTCGATTGCCAGGCTGCCGGTGAAGCTCGTATTGACCTGGTACCACCCACTCAGCGGGAATTCATTCAGGTCAGACCCGACAGGGGGGAGCGCAGCATAAAATGGGTTAGACAACAGCACTGGCGCGGCTTGCGTTGCCGACTGCACCATCAAATCGACCCCCGCGTAATCCTCGAGGGTGAACTGTGCGACCTGGACGTTGAGATCGATTTCGCACGTGGCCGAAATCGTGGCCCCGGTCGTGTCAGTGCCGCTCGCCGTGAGGTGGAAGACCAGCGCACCAGCGGGCAGAAGCGGGGAGGTGCCGTGGCCGTTCTGCCCGACGCCGTGGATCACCTGAACCTCGGTGAGCGGCACGATGGAGCCCGTTCCCTGGAGGGGCAGGACCGCAATCGTTCCCGGCGTGACGATGACCGCTGGGTTATCCGCCGTCACCACGACGTTGTTCACGATGGCGGTGCCTGTGTTTTCGATCTGGAACAAGTAGGTCGCCGACGATGGGATGTTGCCGAAATTGAACACCGTGGCGGCGGGCGTGGTCACATCAGCCCGTTCCAGCATGGTCATTACCTTTGCCGTCGCGGGGGTTGCGTGAACCGCCGTGAAGGCTATGGCGCCAGAAACGGTGGGCGTCGGGGTCGGTGTCGGAGTGGGCGTCGGGGTTGGGGTCGGCGTGATGATCCCACCCGGAGCAGCCGTGCTACCACCTCCGCTACCGCAGCCGACGGCAAGCGCCAACACAAAGACGCAAAGAAAACTTGGGATTCTCATGATAAGTCCCTCCTTGGGACGGTGTAAATGTGGATGGGGAAAGGGTAGCACTACTGGGGCGACATTTATTGACGCTCAATCTACCCTCGGAAGCGCGGGGCGAAACCGCAGGAGTCTTAAGCAGCGTTTGAATCGAGGTAGGCCTGGATCTCCGTACGCGGGATGATCCGGCGCTTCCCTTCCTTGATTGACTTGAGCTTGCCGTCGCGGATCAGGGCATAGATGGCAGTGCGGGCGAGGCCGGTCACCAGCGCGGCATCCTCGGGGGAGTAGGACAGGGGCTCAAGCAGAAGACGGTCCGGCTCGGGCGGGGGAGGAGGAAGGGCGGCGCGGCGTTTCATGCTACGTCCTCCCCCAGCACCGCTGGGTCGCCCTCTTCCAGCAACCGGACGCACATCGCCATGGTCTGAATGATCTCGACGTGCACGGCCGCCAGGGTGGCCCCGGGCTTGCGGTTGTGCAGGTCCAGCGCGGCCTTGACCACCTCGCCGGCCTCCTCCATCAGCGCGAGGGTGCGGTGCTCGGATGTCGGGAACTTCGCCCTGGCCCGGGCCAGTTCGGCTTGCACCTGGCGCAACCAGGGCGGAAGCATGGCGTCGGCGTCTGCCATGAGCCGCCGCAGATCGTCGGTCAGGTCCACCTTCACGTTCACGAGGAAGCGGTCCCGCTGGTCAAGGTCGGCGGCGGTGAGCCCCCCGCAGGGAGCCTGGGGCAGCAGCGCGCGCAGGTCCTCGGCGGTGGGTTCAACGTAGGGGCCCGGGCCGGCCTTCTCAAACAGGGGTTCCGCGTCCACCACCGACTGCAGGGTCTGGGCGCGTTCGGCGTTCTCCTCCTCCACCAGCGCGGCCAGGGTCGGCATCGGCGCCGGCTCCGCGAACGGGTTGATCGGCAGGGCCGGGAACTCGGGCTCGCCCAGGTCGTGCTTCTTGGCGATCTCCCGGGCCTTGTGGCGCAGGTTGTTCACTCGCTGGTAGAGCGTGCGGAAGGTGGGGCGGTCGAAGGCGTTGGCGGCGCGCGCCGTCGCGTCCTTGATTTCGGCCAGGACGTCCTGCAGGGTCTGTTTGGGGTCGTTCACGGGGATCTCCACGGTGAGAGGTTTGGGTTGGGGGAAGGGGCAGTCCTTGGCGGCAGTGGCGCGCTGGCCCTGGAGGAGTTCCAGGTCGAAGGTGAGCAGCTCGTGTTCCTGGGCCCAGGCGGTGAGAGAGGGAATGTCGGTGTTGGCGGGGCGGCTGGCCTTGTGCTTGTCGATGAGGACCAGCTGGTGGGCGATGGCCCGGGCGAGTTCTGAGGGCGAGAGCGCCTTGACGACGTCGGTCTTCTCTCCTGGGCTGGGGTAGCGGACGGCGGTCATTTGGCCTCCAGGAAGTCAGGGAAGAGAGGGACGCCGCCGGCCACGATGTGGCCCCGGGCGTTGCGGATCCAGACGGGGGTGGTGAAGCGAGGGCGGAGGACCTTGGCGCGCTCCCTGGGGACCTTATGCGCGGCCTTGGGCTTCACGGGCGGGACAGGTCGGTCAATCAGGAGATCCGGGTGCTCCTGGAGCATCCTGGCCACGGCGAAGGCCTTCCTGGTGGGCAGGCAGTACGTCCCGCGGCCATCGGGCCCATGCACCACCACTGCCACGCCCTCGCCGTTGTAGGCGCCCAAGAAGTAGGGCTCCTGCTCGGCGTCCACCCTCCGCACCAGCTCGACCACTTCGCGCCGGACGGCCGGGTTTGTCATGGGGCCGGTGGTGGCCGCGAGCCACTCTTCGGCGACGTCTCCCGCGGGGGTGTTGCGCAGGGCCTGGGCAGCGTCCCAGAAACACTGGGCTCGGTGGCCCACCATGAAGCGCCAGTGCTGTTTCGGCGCAAAACCCGCAGTGTCGAGGGCCGCTTCCATGTTCTCCAGATAGACGGAGAGATCCTCCATCCACTCGGCGGCCAGGTCGAACTGCTCCTGAGCCAGGAGCTGCACTGCGCCAGAGAGCAGCATGTTCTCGTCGATGGCATTGGGAAGGAACCGCTCGCTGACCTGGTGGAAGGCCTCGCGCGCCTCCGAGCCGTAGCCCACCTCGAAGGGGATCCGGTCCTTCTTGGGCCCGGTGTCCACAGAGTCAGGGAAGTGGTAGGTCACCATTCGTCACCCCCGAAAAGGGACTGCTGGACCCCGACGAGGCACAGGGCTGGACCAGGGGCGGGCCCGGCCTGAACCGGCTCGAGGGCGGCGACCGCCAGCAGGGGCTCACCGTCCGGACCGAACGGGAGCGGTTTGGAGGCCTCTTCCTGGCTCAGGCCGGCCTGGAGCCCGGCGATGAAGTCACCCAGCACCTTGCGCCCGTCGATGCGGTCCAGGGCGTTCAGGAGCTGCTCGTACGTCCGCGCGCCTTGCTCCACCCGCCGGTCTCCCTTGATGGCCACATGGACCCAGCGCGCCTCCGCATCCGACCAGGTTTGCTGGCCGCACCAGCCGCCGCGATATTGGAAGGGCAGGGTCTTGGCGCTCATGCTGGCCGCCCGACCTTCGCCCAGGCGTTGGCCTCTTCGGCCGCAAGAGCCTGACACTCCAGGTTCGCAGACCAGGCCGCCTCGACGGTCTCCTGGTTGGCCCACCGGGGGAGGGTGGAGCGCACCCGGCGCAGGGCGGCGCGCAGCTGCACTGTGAGGAGCACGGCATGGTCGAGAGGATCACGCATGGATCACCTGTTCGCCGGAGAGGTCGGCCAGATACCAGACCTGCATCCCGATGGCCATGGCGGTCTCCGCCTCCTCCCGGGAGCCCTTGGACTGCTCCCACCCCGGCAGCAGCACCAGGCAGTCCTGACTCGGGTCCATGGAATGGAGGATGGCCCGGCAACGGTCCATGGCCGTCTCCCAGTCCACCCGGTGGGAGCCGGAGACGTGCGGGACGATGCAGTGGTAGCCGCGCTTGGTCAAGGTGCAGGCGGCCACCAGGGCGGCCATGACGTTCTGCAGTTCGCGGGTGCGGGTGTCGGCGCTGTACGAGCCGGCCACGTAAACCTGACGGATCATGCCTTCTCCTTGCAGTAGCGGTGGAATTCCTGGAAGCCCCGGGTGAAGTAGGGCAGGGCGTCGATGGGGCAGGGGGTGGGGAGCGGATCCCGGCGGCCGCAGCGCGTGCAGAGGATGTCCACGCCCGGGCCGGGCCGGTCCGGGGCTGTGGCGATGACCCACTTGACGTCTTTTCGAATGACCTGGCTCAAGCGCTCACCTCGAAAGGGACGGGAGACTCGAAGCCTTGCGCTTCCACGAACCGCTTGGCATCGGGCAGATTGAGGAACGGGCCGGCCGGCGCCGGTCCCACCCGGGGCGTCCCGGGCGGTGTGTAGCGGTACTCGGCGTGGTAGGCCCACCACCACCCGTCCGGGAACAAGCCGACCTTGTGGCCGTCGCGATGCCGGGAGGTGTGCACCTGGCCCAGGGTGTCGAGCTTGTCGGTCCAGGGGCTCATGCGATGCGCCTCATGGTCCCGGAGTCCAGCAGCCAGAGCATGGTGTTGTAGACGGCCTCGAGGAACATGCGCTCCCGCTCGGCCCGGGGAAGGAGGGGCCCGCCCTCGGGCCGCCCGTCCACCTGGTGGTGGCAGAGCGGGCATAGGTAAGCGGGGATGTCGTGGGCCTTGTGCCCGGTGCCGTGGCCGTGCGCAATCCGGTTGGAGTGGCAGGCCACGATGGTTCCCGGTTCCTGGCGCTGCAGGCAGCACATGCAGTAGGGCGCGAACTGGGCGGCGTCCAGGATCCGGGGGTTCCGGTAGGTCATCGGCTTCGGGCAGGGGCGCATTAGTAGCTGATCGCCACGTGGGCAATGGTTTTCATCGTGAGGGCGATGACAACTGCGCGGGCCTGGGCGTGGTCCAAGCCGGCATTGGTCATGAGGTCCTCCATTGCCTCGGTGTGGATCTTGAGGCGGTGCTGCTTGTTCCGCTCCCGCTCGGCGATGGCGTCGGCCGCCGCCTGGTCCGCCTCGCGCTGGCGGCGCTCTGCCGCCTGGGTGGCCTCGACACGGGCCTGCTCCTCCCGCTCATCGGCTTCCTTCTTGGCCTGGGCCTCCCGGGCGTCGGCGGCGCGCTTGGCATCGATGGCAGCGGCCGCGGCGTCCTCGCGTTCCCGGGTGGCTCGCTGCTCGGCCTGGCGCGCGCGCTCCTCGGCCTCCTCCTTGTCCTTTACGGCCTTCTCGGCGGCCAGCTTGGCCTCCAGCTCGCGGCGCAGGGAAGCCTCCTTCTCGGCCTCGGCCCGCTCCTGGGCCTCCCGGGTGGCCTTCTCGGCAGCCTCCCGGGCGATCCGGGCTTCGTTGTCCAGCTGGGCCTGCCTGGCGGCGCGGGTGGCCTCTTCGATGTCGCGGGTCCGGGCCCTGTCGAGAAGCAGGGCGAACTCGTGGGCCAGCTCGATCTCCTTGGCCAGGGCCACGGCTGCTTCCTCAGCCTGGCGTTCGGCCTCGAGGCGCGCCTGCTCCGCCTCGTAGTCGTCCACCGGCTTGCGGGTCTCGTCGGCCAGGTCGTCGAGGAAATCGCGCATGACCTTCCGGTTGGCGTCCACCAGGCCGATCTCCTTCTTCTTGTCGGCGACCAGGTCCTTGCCGAGGGCGTCCAGGTAGGTCTTCGCCTTGGTGACCCGGAACGCACGGGAGACGATCTCCTTGCGGCCCTTGAAGGTGGTCACGTCCGAGACGCAGGAGCGCACGTCGGCGGCGATCTTCGCCAAGATGGGGTCCAGCTGCGCCTGGTCGGTGAACACGCTCTGGACGGTCGCCGGGTCGAGCTTGACGAGCTCCATGGGTTCGACGGTGCCTTCCAGGGGGGCGAGCTCGAGGGCGCTGCTGCCGTCGATGGAGGGGGCCTGCGCGGGCTTGGCCTTGCGGGCGAGGGGTTTGACGGGGGCGGGGGCACCGCCGATTTCGAGGTCTTCCATGGGTCACCTATGCGTCGTGGGGCGGTTCGGGGAATTCGTCGGGGTCGAAGTCGGGGGCGTCGGGTGGTGGCGGTTGCGGTGGCGCAGCTGCGGCCGGCGGCGGGGTGGGCTGGGCCTGTGGTGCGGCCGCGCCCGGGGCTGGCCGGCTCTCGACCTTGTGCATCACCATGTCGAAGGCCTTCTTCTTGGGGTGCTTGATCTGGACCGTCATGTCGGCGGCGATCTCCGGCGAGCCCCAGATCCGAAGGCACGGCTGGCCGAACATCTTCCCGGGCGTCTCCACCTTGCCTTCGAAGAGGGTGATCCGCTTGCCGATCCAGTCGGCCAGCATGTTGCCGAACATCGCCTTGATGCACATGGCGTTCGTCTTGCAGCAGACGAGCTGCATGTCCTTGCCGACGAAGGTGAAGATGGCCTTCAGTTCCGTGCCCTTCTCGCCTTCGAGCTTCTCGTGCTCGATCTTGGCGATGGTGACGGTGACCTGGTGCCCGTCCAGGGTGCCGGCCTTGAGGAAGCGCCCGGGGTAGAGCTGGTCGAAGTTCTTGGGCTGGGGGAGGGGTGCTGCAGGTGCGGCCATGGATGCTCCTTGTTATGCAATGAGGCCGAGATCGGAGAGGTCGTTGTCTTCGCTGTTGCTGCCGCCGGCCCAGCCGGGGAGGTCCAGGTCCATCTCTTCCGTGGCCCGGGCCGGCCACACGTCCGTGGCCTCGCACTCCTGCAGGGTCGCCAGGACGCGCTGGTAGTCGTCGTGGCCGCGGGTGAGGAAGTCCTCGGTCGCCACGTACACGGCCGGCTCGTAGGGCGCCTTGGACTCGACGGCGAGGGCCACGAACCCGGGGAATTCGTCGGTGAGGGTGTGGAAGCCGTCGCAGTAGAGGCCGAACTGCAGGTGGTAGCCGAGCCCAAAGGCGTCGCTGGTGAATTTGCGCCGGCTGCTGTTTCGGGTGGTCTTGAGGTCGCACAGCCAGAACTGGCCGTCCAGGTAGGTGAGCCAGTCAATCCGGCCGTGCATCTTGCGCCCAGTGATGGGGTCCACCCACTGCATGGTGACTTCGGCTAGGCCGTGCTCCAGGAAGCGGGCCGCGGGGGCGTGGCCGCAGATGGCGGAACGCATGCCCTTCACGTCCTCGAACTCGGAGCGGCTCAGAATGACCTTGCCGGCGTTGGCTTCCTCGAAGGCGTCCCAGGCTTTGCCGCGCTTGGCCCCGGTCTCCCACAGCACGTAGTCGGTCTTCATCCGGTGCGGCTCCAGGACGGCGGTGTGGGTCGCTGTGCCCATCATCATGGCCGGCGTGCTGGAGTGGTCCGGGTGGTCCAGTGCCCACTTGTAGTTCAGGGGCGACTGCATGGCCTTCTTCAGCTTCGAGGCGCTGTCGCCCTCCAACTGCAGGTACTGGTCGAAGGGCATCCCACAGGTGAAACCGGGCACCTTGTTGGCGGCGATGGTGGCGAGGTCGATCATGAGGCGTGCTCCGTGGAGAAGAGGGGCTGGAGGCCCAGGGCTTCGGGGGTGGGCTCGGTGTCCCGGGCGGCGTCGGCCATGCAGTCGACGCAGACGCCCTCGTCGAACTCCATCTCGAGGGTGAGGGGCTCACCGCAGGCGCAGAACCTTGTCACGCGCGGGGCCGGAGGCAGGAAGGCGGGGAAGGGAAGGGCGGCGGAAATCATGCGGCCACCTTCAGGGGAGCGATGGGCTCGGGATCGCGGGGCTTGCGCGGCGCAGGGTTGAAGGGGATGATCATGGAAACCTCCTTGCACGAGGTGCGATTGAGGCCCGGGCGGTTGGAACGTCCGGGCCTCTGTTGTTGGGCTAGGCGATGGCAGCCGCGGTGACGGCCTCCAGGAAGCCATCCGGGATGCAGACGTAGTAGGTGAGGCTGGGGAAGTCGACGCGGTTCCAGCCGCCCGAGCTGTCCTTGACCGTGCCGGCCTCCTCGGGGATCCAGGGCGAGACCTTGCTGCCCGCGGCCGTCATCTTGACCTGGTCGCCGCCCTTGAAGGCCGGCTGCTCCTCTACGGCCGGAGGGGCCGGCGGCTGGGCCGCCCGGACCTGCTTGGCCATCTCGATCACGCCCAGGTAGCCGCCCAGGTGCACCGGGTTGCCCGTGTGGGTGCGGCGCACGGCCGCCTCGAACTCCTCCAACGTCCCGTTGAAGCACCCGCAGACGATGCGGTCCTCCTGGAGGTAGATCTGGGTGTAGCCGCACCGGGAGCCGATGGGCCCGACGCTCAGGAAGGGCTTGTAGTTCTTCGCGCCGTCGAGGTTCGCGCCGTAGAGGTTCGCGCCGTAGAGGTTCGCGCCGTCGAGGTTCGCGCCGTAGAGGTTCGCGCAACGGAGGTTCGCGCCGTACCCGAACTTGACATCCCGCAGGTCACAGGATGAGAAATCAATCCGGGCGCCCTCCTCATGGTCAGAGTCCAGCCAGAGCTTGCCCTGGGCCAGGACTTGGTCCGCTTCTTCCTGGGTGTAGCGCTTCATTGCCATTGATGTCCCTTTCGTTGAGGGGTTTGGGCATGCCGAAGGCACGGCTCCTGTGAGCTGGGCTTGGGCGGTTGGGGTGGACTCGGGTTCCGTTCAGGTTGGTTAGGGATCCAACATCCAAAGTATGGACATCATGTCCATATTTGTCCATGGTCTTTTTTTCAGAAATTTCGTCCGAACGCCAAAAAGCCCCGCAAGGCAGGGCTTTCCACTATCTTAATTGCGGTTACCGCTGGGTCAGCATCCCTTGGACCACCGCTTTCCATGTGTTCATGGCGATTTCGCGCTGGGCAGGGCTCAACCGCTGCATGTCAGCGGCCACCGTCCGGAGGTCCACCCGGGTCTCCTCGGTTGTTCCCGCGAATTCCTGGGGGTTGAGCCCATCAGGCACCACGTCTGGGTAATCCCAGAAGTCGGCCATCTTGTATTGGCCCTTGGTAAGGGTCACCAGGTTCCGGAGCTTGTCCTCGCCCGGGCGCCTGGTCTTGTCGGCCATGTACTTATCGAGAGATTGCGGTGATAGTTCCATGGCCAAGGCAACGCCTGCTCGGGACATGCCGAATTCTTCCCGGCACCAAGTGACGGCATCTCGAAAATTGTCCCAGTGTGCCCAAATCTTGGCCATTCCCTCATGGTCCGCACCTGGGACAAAAAGTCCATGCGGACACCTATTGCGAAATAGGGACAATGTGTCCATACTTCCTGTATGGTCTCCCCCTGGAACAATCTCCCCCTTTCCCTCGCCGAAATCGCCCGAAGGTGCCACATCTCTGATTCCCTCCTTCGCAAGGTGAAGTCTGGCAAGCGTCCGGCCACTGAGGACCTGGCCGTGAAGATCCACCACGTCACTGGAGGCGCTCTGCCCTGCTGGGTCCTCCGCCCTGACCGATGGCGGGAAGGGCAGGTTCCGCCGCTGCCTCTTGACCTCGATGTTCATCTTCCAGTCCCCTCAGCGCCTGCGGCATGAGGCCAGCGATCGAACGGCACCATGTTGCCCACCCTGCTGCCGCGCTCACTCCTGAGCTTGAGCACCAGGCGCAGCTGCGCCGCCTCCGGGTTGTTTTGCTCCCAGAGGCAGCGGTGCGCCTGTACGCGTTTTTCAGGCAAGCCTGGATCTTCCATCTACCCTCCATTTTCCAAGTGAGACTTTGATGGTTCAAGGGAAAGATAGGCCAAATGAACTAATTGTTGATCCATATTCAGTAAACGTACGAAAAATTCTAAACCGCCTCATCGCCGTGCACGACGCGAAGCAGGAGTGGCTGGCCGAGGTGTGCGGATGCACTACGCAGGCTATGGGCCAGTACCGCAGCGGGAAGCGCCCCCTCCCGATCCACATCGCCGCCCGGGTCGACCTGGCCTTCGAGTGCCACGAAATGCACGACGAGATGGGGCGCATGGAAGGGAGGGCTTCATGACCGCCGAAATCATTTCCTGGGCCGTCTGCATCGCCGCCATGGCCGTGCTCTGACCCATCTTCTTCCCAAACGAAAAGCCCCGCGGTCAACGGGGCTGAACTTCAACCGCTTCACAGGAGCGATCCATGAATAATATCAACGAAAGTGACGCCGCCGTCAAGGCTCGACTGGAGGCGCACACCTACTTCGAGCCCACCACCGGGTGCTGGATCTATACCGGGTGCTGGGACAAGGACGGCTACGGGAAGGTCCACTTCCGGGGCGAGACGATCCGTGTGCACCAGGCCTCGTTCAGCCTGTTCCGCGGCCGGCTCCGGCGGGGCAAGGAAATCGACCACACGTGCAACATCCGCGCGTGCTGGAACCCCGATCACCTCGAGGACGTGAGCAGGGCCTGCAACTGCCGGCGGATCTTCAGCCGGCGGAAAGCGATGGCCGCATGATCTGGACCATCAAAATCTCCGCCGCCACCCCCAGCGGCAACACGACCCTGCGCAAGCACTGGGCCGCCCGGGGCCGGCAGCAGTTCGACATGTATTTCCTCCTGGCCGCGGGCCTCAACAAGGTGGCACCCATCCCGGCCGCCACCGGCAAGCGCCGCCTGACCATCGAGCGCCACGGGAAACGGCTGCTCGACGCCGACAACCTGGCCGCCGGCTGCAAGGCCCTTATCGACGTCGTCAAGTTCCGGAAGCTGATCCTCGACGACAACCCGGCGGTCTGCGAGCTGGTGTTCCGGCAGGCGCCCGCCTCCATCCTCGCCCCCTTCACCCTCGTAACCCTGGAAGACATCGCATGAGCAACGTTCGCAGCATTCTCCTTCGTCACATCCGCCTGGACGGCGGCACCCAGGCCCGGGTCAAGGTCGACCAGGCCGCCATCGACGAATACGCCGAAGCCATGGAGGCCGGCGCCAGCTTTCCGGCCGTGGTTGTGTTCGAGGACCACACCAGCAATCTCCTCTGGCTGGGCGATGGCTTCCACCGTGTGGCCGCCGCCGAGGCCGCCGGCAAGAAGAACATCAAGGCCGAGATCAGGGAAGGCGGCCTCCGGGAGGCGCGGCTGTTCGCCATCGGTGCCAACGTCACCCACGGCGTGCGCCGGTCGAACGCCGACAAGCGCATGGCCGTCTCCCTGCTTCTTGATGACCCCGAGTGGGGCGCCTGGAGCAATCGTGAAATCGCAAGGGTCGCTGGCGTAAGTGAGTTTCTTGTCAGAGATATGAAGGATGAGAGAGTGCGATTAAATCGCACCCAGGAGGGCACTGGGGTGCCAACCGTTGGCACCCCGACCAAGGAAAAACCGGCACCTGGGCCAGCCAAAGCCGACAGCACCACCTGGTCCGAGATGGAGGCTGGCGCCACCGAGCAGGTGTGCGGCGTCTCCGAATCGACCAGGTCATTCCCCTATGTCGATGAAGCCCAGCTCCACCCGGCCGTGCCGCCCGCCGCCCCCATCAAGGCCGACCCGCTGCCGCCCGGGCCTGACGATCGGGACAGCCGGATCGTGCAGCTCGAGCACCTGGTCGAGGTGAAGGACGCGGAGATCGCCGAGCTGACCCGAAAGCTCGAGGAAGCCGGCGCCCAGGTCCAGGAGCTGGCCGAGGAGCTGGCCGCCGCACAGCGGGTGCTGGATGGTGAGGATCTGTTGAAATCCTTCCAGACCGAGGTCACCCGGGCCCAGGCCCTGGCGCGCACCACCGAGGAGCGGTTCCGGGGCATGCAGAACCAGAACAAGGCGCTGTCCAAGTCGGCCACCTCCTGGAAGCGGAAATTCGAGGCCCTGGAGCGGAAAACCAAGGGCACACCCGAGCCGGTCGCGGATCCCGAGATCGAATTCGACGAATGCCCCTATCCCCCCGTCGAGGTGTGAGATGGACTTCGGAGGAGAATTCCCACCACCCCGTGATTTCCAGGAGAAGACCCTCGAATCCTTGAGACAAGGGATCCGCGAGGGCCACCGCCGGCAATGTGCCATGGCGCCCACCGGCGGAGGCAAGACCTACATCGCCATGCGTGTCATTGAGCGGGCCCTCGCCAAAAGCCGGCGCGCCCTGTTCATCGCCGACCGGATCACCCTCATCAACCAGACCTCGGAGACGGCCGAGCGGTACGGCCTCTGGAACCACGGCATCATCCAGGCCAGCAACCCCCGGATGGACCTGGCCCGTCCGTTTCAGATCGCCAGCCTTCAGACCCTGGCGGCCCGCGGCTGGCCCAAGGACATCGACGTGATCGTGGTCGACGAGTGCCACACCCAGTACAAAACCTGGGTCGACTACGTCACCAGCGACGAATGCACGGCGCAGGTGATCGGCCTCAGCGCCACACCGTTCTCCAAAGGCCTGGGCAAGGTCTTCACGCGCCTGGTCAACGCCGCCACCATGCACGAGCTGACCGAGCTGGGGATCCTGGTGCCCATGCGCCTGTTCTCCTGCCGGAAGCCGGATATGTCCGGGGCGGCGACGGTGGGCGGGGTCGCCAACGGGGAGTGGACGGCCGAGGCCGCCAGCGAGCGGGAGATCGCCATCGTCGGCGACGTCGTCACCGAGTGGACCCGCCACGCCTTCAACCTGAAGACCATCGTCTTCGGCGCCACCATCGTGCACTGCGAGGAGCTGTGCAAGCAGTTCCTCGCGTGCGGGGTCCAGGCCGCGGTCTTCACGGCCAACACCACCGAGGAGGAGCGGGCGGTGCTGCTGGAGGAATACCGGCGCCACGATTCCAGCCTACGCGTCCTGATCAGCGTCGAGGCCCTGGCCAAGGGCTTCGATGTGCCCGACGTCGAATGCGTCTGCGACTGCCGGCCGCTCAGGAAAAGCCTCTCCACTGCCATCCAAATGTGGGGCAGGGGCCTCCGCTCCTCCAAGGAGACCGGGAAGACCGAGTGCCTGCTGCTGGACTTCTCCGGCAACATCATCCGGTTCATGGCCGACTACGAGCGGATCTTCTTCGAGGGCCTGGACAAGCTGGACGACGGGGAAAAGCTCGACAAGGAGGTTCGCAAGGACGAGGAGCACGAGCCCAGGCCCTGCCCGGCCTGCGGCTACACCCCCTTCGCTAAGAAGTGCATGCGCTGCGGCCACGAGGTCAAGCCGGTGTGCCTGGTGGAGCACCTGCCCGGGCACATGGAGGAGGTCATCCTCTGCGGCAAGAAGAAGCTGGCCAACGACAAGATGGACCTGTGGACCCAGGTCGCCACCTACGCCCGCCAGAGGGCCAAGCCCGGCGGCAACCCGGCCGGCAGGGCCGCCCACCTGTTCAAGGACATCACCGGCGAGTGGCCGCCCCGCGGCTGCAAGTTCGAGACCACGCCCGAGGTACAGCCCACCCGGAACACCATGGACAAGATCCGCTCCCTGAGCATCGCCTTCGCGCACAGGAGGGCGTCATGATCCCCCTCGAAAAGACAACGGCCGCGGCCCAGGGCCGGTGGCGGGACATCCTGCTGCACTTCGGCGTGGAGGCCCGATACCTCGAGGACCGGCACGGGCCCTGCCCGCTCTGCAGGGACGGGGAGGACCGCTTCCGCTGGGACAACACCGACGGCAACGGCGGGTACTACTGCTCTGCCTGCGGGCCCGGCTCGGGCATGCACATGCTCATGGTCCTGAAGGGCTGGGACTTCCCCCGGGCGGCCAAGGAGGTGGACGCCTTCTTGCCGAACGCCAAGGTGGAGCAGGCCCGGGCCGTGCGCAGCGAAAAGTCAAAGGAGGACGCCATTCTCCAAGTCTGGAACACGTCGCGCCGCTTGGCCCTTGGAGATCCCGTGTGGACCTACCTGGAGTCCAGGTGCGGACCTCTCGACCCACCACCCAGGAACATCCGGTTCCACCCCTCCCTGCGCCACAGCGTGGATGGAGGGAACCATCCAGTGATGGTCGCCAGGTCCTTCTTTGCCGACGGAACGCCGGGCGGATTGCATCGAACGTTCCTCACCCCAGATGGAAGGAAAGCACAGGTAGACCCCGTTCGGCAGGCCCTGGGCAAGCTGCGGCGCGAAGCGGATGGGCCTGGGGCTGCAATTCCGTTGACCCTCAAGGCCGATCGCCTGGGGATCGCTGAAGGCATCGAGACGGCGATCTGCGCCGGCATTCTGCACGACATGCCGGTTTGGGCCGCCATAAGCGCTAACGGGCTGAGGGCCTGGGTCCCTCCGGAGGGTGTTCGATCCGTGGTGGTCTTCGGGGACAACGACGCAAACCGTGTCGGCCAGAAGGCCGCCTGGGCATGTGCGTCCCATATGGCCGACTTGGGCCTGGACGTAGAGGTGTGCATCCCTCCCATCCCTGGGCAGGACTGGCAAGACGTATGGGCCGTGCAGCACGCGCAGCCCAAGCTGCAGGGGGTGGCCTGATGTCAGGCGGGTATTCCAAACTCTTTTCGGGCATCCTCACCAGCTCCATCTGGTGCGAGCCGGACCACGTCCTCCGCGTCTGGATCGCCATGCTGGCCCACTGCGACGCGGACGGCTACGTCCCGGGGTCGGTCCCGGGGTTCGCGTCCATGGCCCGCGTGGGCCTCCCGGAGATGCGCGAGGCTATCGCCAAGCTGGGAGCTCCCGACCCCGACAGCCGCAACCAGGACAACGAGGGCCGGCGCATCGAGACCGTGGAGGGCGGGTGGCAGATCCTCAACTATCCGATCTACCGGAACATGTGCCAGGACAAGCCCGGATCTAAGGCCAAGGCGATGCGGAAATCGAGGGCCAAAAACAAGGGCGCTGACCCTGGGTAACACGTTGCAAAACCGGTAACGCGTTACCTCTCGTGGTAACGCCAGGTAACACCGAGTAACGCCTGCCTCTGCTTCTGCTTCTGCCTTTGTTTCTTTTCCTGGGCCACCAGAAAAACAGGAACACGTACAGCATCCCCACCCCCCTGCACCCCCGCGAAAGGCCACCCCATGAACACCACCTCCCCCACGCTGGCCCAGGAATCCCTCACGATCATCCACCACCAGCCCACGAGGTGCTTCTTCCTCCTGAGCACCCAGCCGATCGGCTACGGCGCGCAGCGCCTGGTGCAGCAGGAGACGATCATCCCCTTCGGCTCTTTCTCTTCCCGCCCGGATCCCATCCGCCGGGCCTGGCTGTTCGTGGAGGCGAACCGCGCGATGCACCCGCGCCCCGAACCCCCCGCGCCCCCGCCCACCCGGCCCCAGGTACTGCGGAGTGCCCTGACCCGGTGCATCGGCTGGCTGGTCCCCCGGACCCCCGCCTCTGCGCGCGAGAACGTGTCTCATCGGGTGCCCCGGTGAAGCCCGAAGTGTTCGTCCTCCGGGATGACGACGACGCCGCCTCCCTCTACGCCTTCCTGAAGCTCAACCGGCGGCAGCAGGCTACCCTCGGCAAGCCGCTCTCTGTTGTCGTCTCCCTCGAGAAGACCAAGCGCAGCATCGCCGCCAACGCCTACTACTGGGGCGTGGTCCTGAAGCAGATCGCGGAGCAGGTGTGGGTCGAGGGCACCCGCCAATACGCTCCCAAGGTCTGGCATGAGGAGTTCAAGGACCGGTTCGCGCCACGGATCGATCACCCCCTCGGCGGCAGCTACCCCATGAGCACCACGGACATGGACGACGAGCAGTTCCAGACCTTCGTCCACGAGGTGGAGGTCTTCGCGGCCCAGGAGCTGCAGGTGCGGTTCGTGGACAGCCGGGCGGTGGCGCCAGGGTGGGCGGCCTGATGGGGAGGAAGTCGAAGCTCACTGAGGACCAGAAGGCCGACGTCCAGCGAAGGATGGCCGCCGGGGAATCCTGCCGCGCTCTCGCCCGGGAATTCGGGATGGCGGAGTCGAGCCTGCGAGCTTACTTTTCTGCGCGCGTGGCAAAAATCCAAACCACTGCAAAAAGGCTAGCTACGGTTGAGGATGAAGTTGCTGCGCTGCCTGTATCCGCGCAATTGACGGTGCGCGACCTCGCCGCGAACATGCGCACCACCGCCGCGAACCTGGCCGCCGTCACTGCCCTGAACACCCGGACCGCCCACCGCCTGGCAAAGCTGGCCGACAAGACCATGGATCGGCTGGAGGATCCCGAGGTCAAGGCGGAGCGCAGGGAGGTGGAGCTGCTCAATCTCGCCACCTACGGCTCCCTCTCGCACAACCTCAGCCGGGTGGGCGTGTCCCTGGTCACCGCTGGCCACCCGCTGAAGCCAGACGAAGAGACCGGGCCGAACCTGGACGGCGCCATGGATGACCTGCGCCGCCGCTTGGGGATGGCATGACGTCGATGGCCGAAGCGTTCCTGCAGCTGCCTGCCGCCGAGCAGGAGGCATACCTCGCGCGCATGGGCCCGGCCCTGCGCTACCGGTGGGACTTCTGGTCGCGCCCTGAGCAGCTGGCCCCGGCCGGCGACTGGGTCTGGTGGCTGATCAAGGCGGGCCGTGGCTGGGGCAAGACCCGCACCGGCGCCGAATGGGTGCGCGGCGAGGTTGAGGCCGGCCGGCGTGGGCGGTTCGCCCTGGTTGCCCGCACCGCGGCCGATGCCCGCGACGTGATGGTCGAAGGCGAGTCCGGGCTGCTGGCTATCTGCCCGCCCTGGCAAAGGCCCAATTACGAGCCCAGCAAGCGACGCATTACCTGGCCGAATGGGGCGCTGGCGACCGTGTACAGCGCCGACGAGCCGGACCTGCTGCGCGGCCCCCAGCACGACGGCGCCTGGGTGGATGAGCTGGCCTCCTGGCGCTTCCCCGACGCTTGGGACCAGCTGCAGTTCGGCCTGCGCCTGGGCGACCACCCGCGCGGGGTGATCACCACCACGCCTCGGCCCACGAAGCTGATCCGGGAGATTGCGGCCGCGAAGACCACGACCATCACGAACGGCCGGAGCCTGGACAACAAGGCCAACCTGGCGCCCGAGTTCTTCACCTTCATCGTGAACAAGTACGCCGGGACCCGCCTGGGCCGCCAGGAGCTGGAGGGCGAGATCCTGGAGGACAACCCGGGCGCCCTGTGGCACCGGGGCAACTTCGACACCAACCGGGTCACCAAGATGCCCGAGCTGCGCCGCATCGTGGTGGCCGCCGACCCGGCCGTCACCTCGAACGCGGACAGCGACGAGACCGGCATCATCGTGGCCGGCCTGGGCGCCGAGAACCCGCCGCACTTCTACGTGTTGGATGACCTGAGCCTGTCGGCCTCGCCCGACGGCTGGGCCCGGGTGCTGGTGATGGCCTATCTGCGCCAGAAGGCGGACCGCATCATCGGCGAGGTGAACAACGGCGGCGACCTCATCGAGACGATCATCCGCCATGTGGAGATCGACGGCAAGAAGGCGGGCCTGAACGCCAGCTACAAGGCCGTGCACGCCTCCCGGGGCAAGGCCATCCGCGCCGAGCCCATCTCCGCCCTGTACGAGCAGAACCGGGTGCACCACGTGGGCGCCTTCCCGGTGTTGGAGGACCAGCTTTGCGACTGGGACCCCGCCACCAGCACCGACAGCCCCGACCGCCTCGACGCCCTGGTCTGGGCCCTGACCGAACTGTCCGGCGACTCAACCGGGCCCATCAAGATCAACGCTGGCCTGCTGGGAAGGATGCGCCGATGAAGAACCTGCTGCAGACCTGGGAGATGGAGCCCGGCCCGGGCGGCGTGCCGGTGGTGCCCGCCGCGGTAGACCACGACCGCCGCCTGCTGCCCCTCCTGGACGCCTATGGCAACCACATTCCCGACAAACGGCCGCGGGCCGGGTTCGGGGCTCACCTTTACGACCACGAAGGAAGGATGCGCCGATGACCAGATTCCAGCACGTTCCCCATCCCCACATCGAAGCACGGAAGGACCAGGCGCCGCCCCCACTGCTCCCCCGCCACCGCCTTGATCGGATCAACGACACCCTGGCCGTGCGCATCACCAACGCGGTGGGCTCCATGTGGTGCGCCTACGCCTTCGGCCTCCTGGCCCTGGTCAGCCTGCCTGACGCCATCAAGGGCGGCACCGCGGCGCTCATCGCCTGGATCGCCCAGACGTTCCTGCAGCTGGTGCTTCTGTCCATCATCCTGGTGGGCCAGAAGGTGGCCGGCGCCGCCTCCGACGCCCAGGCCGCCGCCACCTACCGGGATACCGAGGCCATCCTGCACGAGCTGCTGGAGTTGCAGCGCCACCTGCACGCCCAGGACGGGGAGGGCGAATGACCGACAAGAACTGGATCAGCACCGGCAAGGCCAACAAGATCTTCAACCAGGGCATCGATGACCGCACCTTCCGCGACAACTTCCGCGACTGCGTGCAGAACCACCTCACCCCGGGCGGACAGTTCCGCTGGTTCCGGCCCGAGGTCGAGCAGCTGCGCGACGCGCCCAAGGACAAGGCGAGCTGAAACACGGAAAAGGCGGAAAACCAGGAAAACACGGAAGTAACATCCTGGATGCCTTCATGCGCGGGCGTGAGTCTTGGGTCATCCGAGGTTCAGATGGCCGAGTTCATGCGCGCGTTGCCCTACGTGCTCGACAATGAGGGAGCCAATCTGCCTCACGGCGGAAAGTGCGACATCCCCGGCGATTCCGGCGGCCGCACGAACTGTGGCGTCAGCACCCCAGCCCTTCTGGATTTCAACCGCCGGCATCCCGAGCTGGGGTTCCCCGATGACCCTTGGGCGCTGACGCCCGACCAGATCGCCACGTTCTACCATATGGACTTCTGGGGCTACGACGGCATCGCCGCCCAGCCCATTGCCACGAAGCTCATGGACATGGGCGTGAACATGGGCCGCGGCACGGCTGTGGAACTGGCGCAGAAAATCCTGGGCGTAACCGTTGACGGTGGATGGGGCCCTGCCTCTCAGGCGGCCGCCAACGCCCAGGATCCAGACGCGTTGCTTGACCACCTGGCCCAGGCCTCCACCGACCACTACAACGCCATCGTCGCCCGCAAGCCGGCGGACGCGAAGTTCCTGCCTGACTGGCTCCGGCGCGCCGCCAGGGTGCCGAATGCCTGACGCATGTGCGACCCCGGAGACCCTTACGACGAGCGCCCCTACGACTGGCCGTACTGGCCTGTTCCGGGATCTGGTCAGGCGGGACCGGCCGGAGAGCCCCGAAGCGTTCGTGCTGATGGGCACGACCGGCTTCCTGGGCTCTGGATTCCTGATGATGGCCTTTGCGGCCGCTCGTCGGATCTGGATCAAGGGTGACCTGGGCGCCGGAGCCATGAGCGCAATTACCGCCACAGCCGCCTCGCTGGCACTGCTGATCGCCTACGTCAAGGGCCGGCGCCGGCCGGACGACGTTTCCCCTTCCACCCCATTCCAGGAGCCCCAGTGAAAACTCTTGAGCAGTACCTCCTCGACGCGGCCGACACCACCACGACCATGCACATGCTGGTCATGAAGCCCCGGGCCACTTCCACGGCGCCGGACGGCACGGTGACGCAGGCGCCGGTTTGTTTCTACATCCACCCCTCGGGCGTCGACGGCGAGACCCTGGACTTCGCGGTGGACGGGAACACCCTGTCCCAGGATCCCAGCGTGACCTACGCCGAGGAACCGGCCCAGTGACCGCCAAGGGCTACCTCATCGCCGCCGTCCTGCTGCTCGCGGGCGGCGCCGGCCTGGGCTGGATGGCCCGCGGCTGGGGTAGCAAGAGCCAGCCCGCCGACCTGGCCCAGGCGGCCCAGCAGGACCAGACCGGGGC